>Ga0111539_10000948_pt1 | contig 38041 bp, 31 predicted proteins | sample RhiMethybrSRZTD1_FD_79667 | JGI IMG/M metagenome (GOLD analysis project Ga0111539, IMG submission 79667) | Populus rhizosphere microbial communities from Tennessee, USA - Rhizosphere MetaG P. TD hybrid SRZTD1 (version 2) (version 2) | ecosystem: Host-associated > Plants > Roots > Rhizosphere >...
CGCTGATGGTCAAAGTTGATACGCAGTTGTTCGGTGAGGTCATGACGAACCTGCTGCGCAACGCTGCCGAAGCGTGCCACGGCGTAGGACACATCGAGGTGCGCACGGCCCGCGAGGGCAGCAGCGCCGTGATCGAGGTCGAGGACGATGGCCCCGGCGTGCCTGCGAACATGCGCGATGAAATCTTCAAACCGTTCCACAGTTCGAAGAGCTATGGTACCGGCATCGGATTGGCGTTGTGCCGGAAGGTCGTCGAATCGCACGGGGGCACGATCCATCTGGTCGGACGCCCCGGTGTCGGCGCCTGCTTCCGCGTCGAATTGCCCCCGAGCGTCGTCGCCTGATTCGAGCAAGTGAGTTTCCCATGAACGACAAGCAGACCATCACCATCGTCCTGATCGACGACCAGGCGATCGTTCGCGCGGCATTCAAGTCGCTGCTCGAGCGCAATCCGAACTTCCGCGTGATCGGCGACGCCGGCGATGCGCGCACGGGCATCGATCTCGTGCAGAAGCTGCAGCCCGACGTGGTCGTGCTCGACATCACGATGCCGGGCCTGTCCGGCATCGACGCAGTGGTGCCGCTCAAGAGGGCCGTACCAGCGACGAAGGTACTGATGGCCTCGCAGCACGAGGGCATGAAGTTCGTGCAGCAGGCGCTGCAGGCCGGCGCCGACGGCTATCTCTCGAAGGACAGCGAGCCCGAAGAGCTCGCGCTGGCGATCGAGTCGGTGCGACGAGGCGATTCGTATCTGTCGCCCAAGGTCGCCAACGGCATCATGGCGCGCGCCCTGCGCGGCGAGGCGCCTGCGGCCAATGACTCCTCGGCGCTCGGTACGCTGACGCCGCGCGAACGTGAAGTGTTCCAGCTGCTCGCGCTCGGCAAGGCCAACAAGGAAGTCGCGGCGGTGCTCGATCTGTCGCTCGGCACCGTGAAGAAGCACCGCGAGAACCTGCAGCGCAAGCTCGACTGCCACTCCGCCGCGGAGCTCGCGCGCATGGCTATCCGCGAAGGACTGCTCAACGTCTGACGCGGGCACCGATGGTTTGCGTGGATCCACGCACCATCAGGTTCCGCCGTCGGTTCTGCCTCGCACGGTCAACACCGGGCACTCGGCGAGCCGCAGGACGCGCTCCGCCGTGCTGCCGAGCAGCGCGTGCTTGAGTCCGGTGTGGCCCTGCGTGCCCATGACGATCAGGTCGGCATGGTTCGCCTTGGCGCACGCGAGCACCTGGGCGTGTGCATCTCCGTCGCGCAGCTCGGTGCGGACGCTGACGCCGGAACCGATGCCGCTCTTCACCTTCTCGAGCTCCGCGGCTGCGTGCACGCGCAGTTCCTCGTGCAGATTCGGCAGCGGCCAGGCCATGCCGAAGCTGCGCAACGGGTAGTTCATCGCCGGGATCACGTGCAGCAGCAGCAGCTCGGCGCCGAACGCGCGCGCCATCTCGGCTGCGTATTCGACGGCGTGCGCCGCGGCCGGCGAGAAGTCGGTGGGGCAGACGATGTGGCGAAGCTTCATGGGCCCCTAGTCTCGCAAGCTTTCGCGCTGCGCGACAGCCCGGGTTGCCCGAGGGCCTCGATCCACGCAAACCATCAGTCCTGGGCATATTCTTCACCGCGCAAGAGCGCCGCGCGGCAAGTACGGACTTCGGCCTGTGCCGATCGCGAGCTAGGCTCTTGCCTGCATGGAACTCGAGCCCGAAGGCATCGTGCCGCCGGACACCGACGCGGTCGCAGGTCGCGACCCCGTCGTGCAGGGCATCGAAACGATGCTCGACGAGGAGCGCTTCGAGGAGGCGCTCGAGGCGATCCGCGAGGCGATGGCCGAAGGTCGCGGCAACTCGCTCGATCTCACGTTCCTGCTCGGCGACACCTACCTCGCGCTCGGCCGCGCCGTCGATGCAGAGGTGCAGTTCCGGGCCGTGCTCGAGCAGGATCCCGACTGCCCGGCGTCGCGCTGCTGGGTTGCGATGTGTTTGTTCCTGCAGTGGCGCTTCGACGAGGCCGAGACGGCCGTGAACGCGGCGCGCGAGCTGCCCGACGCGATCGTCGACTCGCACGTGATCCTCGGAGCGCTGCTCGAGCGCAAGGGCTGCTTCGAGGAAGCCGAAGCGTGCTTCCAGCGCGCTGCCGCGATCTCGCCCGAGAAGTATCCGTTGCCGGTGCGCATGACACGCGCTGAGTTCGATCGCGAGGTGCGCAAGGCGGCCCGCAAGCTTCCGCGTCAGTTCCGGCAGGGTCTCGACCGCGTGCCCGTGATCGTGCAGGACCTGCCCGACGAGTCGCTGGCCGAGGGCAACCGCGACGAAGTGGGCCCCGACATCCTCGGTTTGTTCGACGGCGTGCCGTTGACCGAGACGGGTGAGCTCGAGTCGGTGCAGTTGCGTCCCAACACGATCCACCTGTTCCAGCGCAACATCGAACGCGTGGCGCGCGATCGCGACGACCTCGTCGAACAGATCCGCATCACGCTCTACCACGAGCTCGGTCACTACCTCGGTTTCGAGGAAGAGGACATGGACGACCTCGGGCTCGCGTGAGTCACGCAGCGCGACTGCTCGAGAGACTACGGGCCCACGTCAGCGGGCGTCGGCCTTGACGGTCTCGCCGAGGAAAGTCATGAACTCGCGCAGCTTGTCGTAGTCGGGGTGCTTGAGGCGGAACCACGTGTTGACGAGCCAGCCCTTGTCGAGACCTTTCGTCGCGGTGCCGGGCTCGGGCACGTTGCGTTCGTAGATCCACTCGCCGCATCGCTTCATTGCCTCGTCGAGGCCGCGATGTCCCGTGATGTGGCCGTCCTTGCTCGGCCGGATCTGGATCGAGCCCGCGGCGTAGCGGCGGTTCGGCTTCTGCTCGCTCGGCAGGCCTTGGATCGCGAGCGCCCACTCGCGATAGACGTCGAACTCGTTCGCGACGCCATACATGTCCCAGATCTTCTCGCCGGCGGGGCGCGCTGCGATCTCGCTGAACTTCATGCCCTTCGGACCGAAGAACCACTCCATGTGCGTCGCCGCGTTCTTGATCCCGAGCGCCTGCAACACGCGGCGGTTCATCGCACGCAGCTCTTCGTAGCCGCCTTGCTCGACGCGGTTCGTGACCGCGATCTGCGGCGAGATCCAGCGGTGTTGTGCGGCCTCGAGGCAGCCCGGGAAGTAGTGCGCCGCGAACTCGTGGCGGATGCCATCGCCCGACATCGAGTCGCAGAATCCCTCGTGGCCTTCGATGAACTCCTCGATCGCGATGCGGTTCTTGTTGGTCGGCTTGAGCTGCTGCAGCGCGCTCTCGAGCTCAGCCGCGGTGCCACAGCGGAACGTGCTCAACGCACCGAAGCCCGCGATCGGCTTCACGATCACTGGATAACCCCAGCGTTCGGCGAAGGTCTGCGCGTCCTTCGGACTGTTGACCGCGCCCGACTGCGCACACGGGATCTGGTGCTGGCGCAGGAACTCCTTCATCGCGACCTTGTCGCGGCAGAGGCGCGCCTTCTGCAGCGACAGGCCCGGTGCGCCGAAGCGTTCGCGCAGCGCGGCAGCCGGCTCGACGAGCGGTTCGTCGATCGTCTCGACGAGGTCGAAGTCGGGCTTCGCGAGCTCCTGCGCGGCCTTGCCCAGCGCGTTGGTGTCGAGCAGTCGATCGCAGCCGCGATAGCCGTCGAGCAGCGGGCGCACCGCGGGGGAGAGTCGCTCGCGCGACGTCAAGCCGATCCCCGACACCCTGGCGCCGAGCCCCTTCAAGGCGCGCACGAAGCCGTGGTTGTAGACGTGCGTGTCGGGGGCGAGGAAGAGGACGTGCATCGCGGCCCGGAGTCTAGCTCGCAGGGTCGTTGCGCGGTACGACCTTGCCGCCGCGCACCGTGAGCACGAGGCTGACCGGGCCGTCGTTGCACAGCTCGACCTGCATCGAGGCGCCGAAGCGCCCCTTTCTGACGGTGAGGCCGGTGGCAGCGAGTGCGCTCGCGACGCGTTCGTAGAGCGGCTCGGCGACCGCCGGGCCGGCCGCGGCACCGAAGTCGGGGCGGTTGCCGTGCCGCAGCTCGGCGGCCAGAGTGAACTGGCTCACGACCAGGCAACCACCGCCGACCTCCTGCAAACACAGGTCCATCGGCGTGCGGCCGGCGAACAGGCGCATGTTCGCGATCTTGCGCGCCGTCGCGTCGGCGTCGGCCTCCGTGTCGCGCTGCTCGACGCCGACGAACAGCAAGACGCCGTGTTCGATCGAGCCGACGTCGGCTTGCTCGACGATCACCCGGGCCCACCGCACCCGCTGCACGAGCGTGATCACGCGCGCAGACTATCGCTGCGTCGCCGGGACGCCATCGCGGCCAGCGTCACGAGTCGGCGTGGGCATCCCCGACGGACGGAAACTGCTTCCAGAGCCGCTTGCGGTTCGTGCGGTGGAGGCACTTGGCCGCCGCCTTGCGCGCCTTGCGCGCGAGCATCACGTGCCGCGCGGCCAGGCCGCCGAGTGCCGCAGCCGTCATCGTGCCGTCTTGGCTCGCCGCCGACGCGGGGCCGATCCAGCCGAGCAGGCGTTGCGCGCCAACTTCGTGATCGCACACGGTGCCGAGGATCTGCTGCAGCTGCGTAATCGCGGCGAGCGGCTTCTCGAAGCCGTCGTCCGACAACGCGGTGAACTCCTCGGCGAGGTAACGCAGGCGTTTCGTGGCGATGCGCAGTTCGTGGGTCTTGGCCGTAGGCAGCTCGGGGGCGATCGCGTCGGCCAGCTTGCGCACGGTCACGATGGCCTTGGCCAGGCGCGGTGGCACGGACTCGCCGACCGGAGCCGCGCCGACTTCCGTGTTGTTGCGCACACTCGCCAACAGCTGCTCGAGCCGGCCCATGTCGAGGCGGCGGGCCTCGCTGCGCAGCCAGGCCTGCAGCTCGGCCTGCACGAGCTCGCGTTGCGTCTTGATCCACTCGACGGCGCCTGCCGCCGCCGGCTGCAGCAAAGGCGGCAGGTCGGTGCATGCGCCCGCCAGATCGGTGAGCACGACGTCGAGATCGCGCAGCGCTCCGAGCTTGCGCCCCGTGGTGCCGAGCTGGTCGAGCAACCAGGTGCTGTCGGCGCTGGTCCACAGGTCGCGAAAGGCGCGCACGAGGCTGCGCAGCCGCCGCGTCGCGACGCGCATCTCGTGCAGGTGCGCCGGGTCGCTCTCGCTGCGCACACCCGTCTCCTCGTGGCGGAAGGCGTCGAGGTGCTTTGCCGCGACGGCAGCCACGGCCTCGCCGATCGCGTCGGCTTCGAGCGGGGCGGCCGCTGCGTTCATGGCCAGCGGCAGACCGAGCATCAACGCGGCGTGGGTCGGCTTGTCGTCCTCGGCGGGTTGCAGCACCAGTCTCCGCCGCAGAGCTTCGGCGAACCGTTCATTGGCCGACAGATCGTCGATCACTTCGAGCTCCAGCTCGCAGAAACCCGCGGTGCGTCCGGCCGCCGACGCTGCGACCTGGTCGATGGCCAGCTCGCAGATGTCGTGTTCCGCGCGCTGCACGACCCGCGCGTCGCGTTGCGTCTCGAGTCTGAGGATCGGCACGAGCGCGCGGCCGAGCACGAACGGCTCCACCGCGTCGCGCAGCGAGGGCGGCAGGTCGTCCGCGGTGCGCGGCGCGCGAGCCTCGGGCCATTCGGCTTCGTACTCGGTGCGCACGAACAGCCCGTCGTCGTTGGTTCCCTTGTGCTTGCAGGTCACGCGGGATCCCGACCGGTCCTCGCGCACGCGCAGGCCGATGCCGGCTCGCGTCAGCGAACCGGACTCGTCGTCGAAGTACGTGTCGACGTGGCGGCTCGAATCGGCAACGCTGCAGACGAGGCCGGCGTCGCGCACGACGGCGTCGACCGAGCCGACCTCGATGGGGCGCAGCGCGCGCAGTTTGAATTCGGTCTCCGTGTGTGCGGTCATGGCCTCGGCGGTTCGCGGGCGGTTGTGCGGTGGGGGCGCCAGGACTTTGGCGGGCGGGCGCTCGCATCGCAACACCTGCTGGCTGGCGCCGCGCGACCACCGGCGCACTCGGGCACTCGCGGGCGGTCGGCTCAGGGCCGAGCGAGGCGAGGCATGCGTCCGAACAACTGCGCGAACAACGCGCCTTTCTCCTCCACGGCCCTCGCTTCGAGAGTCAGCCGCGTGCGCGGGTCGCCGCTCAGCATTGGCCGGATCTCCACGATGCCTTCACTGGTCTTCACGCTGACCGAGCTGATGACGCCCGCGTGTTGGCGATCGAGGGAGTCCGCGAGACGCAGGATCGCGACGAGCCGTTCGACCAGCGTGCGATCGCGGCGGCGCAGCGCGGCGAACTCCTCGTGGTCGCGCGAGGGTGGGGACTTGCGGTGGTAACGCGCGAGCAGCGCGACGAGATGGCGTTCTTCGTCGGAGAGCCCGACGAGGTCGCTCGACTCGATCAGGTATTGGGAGTGCTTGTGGTGCGCGTCGTTGTTGACCGCCACGCCGACGTCGTGCAACAGGGCGCCGGCTTCGAGCAGCACGCGCGCGCGGCCCGCGAGGCCGTGCAGTTCCTTGGTCTGGTCGAACAGTTGCCGCGCCAGCGTGAGCACCGTCTCGGCGTGGTCCGCCTCGTAGTGGAAACGGCGCCCCATCGCGCGGCACGACGAGAGCACGACATCGACGTGGTCCTCGGCCGCGAAATGGTCGAAGTGACCCTGCACGACTTCGGCCAGCAGTCCCTCCTTGATGCCGACCCTCGGCACGAACAAGGTGTCCACGCCCGCGAGCTGGCCGAGCCGCACGTAGACGAGGCCGGCCGGTACGATCGTGTCGGCGCGATCGGGTTTGAGCCCGCGCTTCTCCATGCGGTCGGCAACCGACATCCGCGCCAGGTTCATCACCTCGCCGTCGAGCTCCTCGACGCTGCAGACCTCGATGCCCTCCTTGCGGCGAGGCTCGCGGCGGCCGTTCAGCAGATCGGCCAGGCTCTCGATGTTGCCGCCGACGGCGACATAGCGGTCGACGCGGCTGGATTCGAAGCGGTCGGCGATGCGGCGCTGCAGGCTCTTCAGGTGCTTCTGCATCAGCTCGACGAACGACTCGCCGCCGTTCTCGTTCGCGCGCAGCGCTTGCAGCATGCGCACGGTGCCGAGCCGGTAGGAGTCGGCGCTCGTGACCTGTCCCTTGTCGATCAACACGACTTCGACGGAGCCGCCGCCGACGTCGACCAGCAGCGACCCACCCTGCCGCAGGTCGACCACCTTCTCGATGCCGAGCTTCAGCAGGTAGGCCTCCTCGGTGCCCGAGATGACCTCGATCTCGATGCCGCTGCTGTCGCGCACGCGATCGATCAGCAGATCGCGGTTGCGCGCGTCGCGCATCGCGGAGGTGCCCATCGCGCGCACATGGCGCACTCCGAGGCGATCGCACGTGGCGCGGAAGCGGCGGAACGCGTCGACGACTTCCGCCATGGTGGCTTCGGGGATCTGGCCGGTTTCGAACACGTCGCGTCCCAGGCGCAGCGGCAACCGGTGGTTCTCGATCACACCGATGGCTCCACCGGTCGTCTCGGCCACCATGAACCGGATCGCATTCGATCCCATGTCGACGATGCCGATGCGGGCTGGGTCGTTCATGTGCGAGGGAGACTATCGAATTCGCCTCGCCGGGAGCTTCAGGAATCTGCCGGAGCGCCGACTCGCGGTAGGATGCGACCTCGATGAATCCGCCGAAGGACCCTCGAGAGCCGGTCGACCCGTTGTCGAGCACGCTGCGATACGTGAAGGCGGTGCAGGGCGAGGTCGACACCGACGTCTCGTGGGCGAACCTGCACGAGAAGATGGTGAAGTGGGTCGCCGAAGCGACGCACGGGCAGAATCTGCCGACGGACAAGAGTCTCGACGACCTGACGCAGGAAGTCCTGCTGCAGGTGTTCCGCGACATCGGCGAGTTCAAGGTCGAGCCCGACGCGTCGTTTTCGGGCTGGGTGCGCATGATCGCGCACCGCAAGCTCAACGACTACTGGCGGCGCACGCGCGCGAAGAAGCGCGGTGGTGGCAAGCAGCGCAACCTCGGGGAGTTCGACGAGACGGGCGGTCGCGACCACTTCGCCGACGACCGCGTGCCGAGGCAGAGCATGCTGCTGCGCCTCGAAGAGCTGCAAGGCGCGCTGCAGAAGGCGCTCGCGCAGCTCAACGACAAGCACAAGATCGTGATCGAGATGCGCCTGTTCCAGGGCAAGAGCTTCGCCGAGATCATGCCGGTGCTCGGCTACACGAAGGAAGTCACGGTGCGTTCGCTGCACATGCGCGCTTTGCAGCGCCTGCAGGAACTGATGGCGCCGTTCAGCGGCTGAGCGAAGCCACCCGCGAGGGATCGCCTCCAATCACTGCAGCGGCCCCGAGGCGAGGCGGCGCAGCAACCCGGTTCAGAAGGCGAGGAACAGCGTCTGGACCAGGGTGCGCGCGACGAGCTCGGCGTCCTCGTTGATTCTCTTCGCGTCCTCGTTCTTCGGCGCGGATTCCTTCGGCTTGACGGGCTCCTTGACCTTCAGGGGCTTCTCGCCCGCCTCGTCCTTGTCGCGCTTGCGCGGCTTGTCCTTCGGTTGCGCATCCGGAGCAGCCTCGAGCCCGATCATGGCGGGCCCTTTGTCCGCCTGCAGCGAGACGGATGGTGGTGCGCCCTTCTTCGGTGCCGCGCGCGGCGTCTGTGGTTGCTGGTCGATGTTCGGTGCTCCACCGTGGAAGTGGAAGTGCACCTCGCCGCCCTCCGCGTTGTTCACGATGATCGTGCCAGGAGGTACGTCGCTCCTGGCCGGCGCCGGTGCGGCGCGCGCGGGTGCAGGGGCTGGGCCGAAGTCGTCGAAGCCCGCGTTCGCGGGGATTCGCAGGTGCGGCCTGGCCGGTTCCTGGTCCTTGGCTTGTTCGAGCGCTTGCAGCTGCTTCTTCAGCGCCGCGTTCTGATTGCGCAGATTCGCCGTCTCGTCATTCGCCTCGCGGGCCTTCAGCTCCTGCGTGTCGGTGCGCCTCTTGGCGGCTTCGTCGGCGCGCCGCGCTTCGGTGGCGAGGTCGTTCTTGACCGAGTCGCGCAAGCGCTCGATCTCGCGCCGCTCCTGGCTCAGGCGTTCGATCGTCGACGAATAGTCGTCGCCGCGCTTCCTGCCATCGGCCTCCTTGGTGGCCAGCTGACGCTGCAGGTCCTCGATCTGCCGACGGGTCGCCTCCCGCAGCCGCTTGAGCTCCTCCTGCTCGGCATCAGTGCGGTCGCGCTGCTGCCTCGCCGCAGCGACCAGCGCTTCTTTCTCCTTGGCGAGCTTTGCGGTCTCCGCGGCGCGGTCGTTCGCGGCCTTCTTCGACTGCTCGAGCTCCTGGGCCAGCGAACGCGCCTTCTCGGCCAGGGCCTGCTGGTCGGCGCGCGCCTTGGATTCGGCGACCTTGGCTCGCTCCGCTTCCTGGGCAGCGGCCTGCTCCTTGCGTCTCGCTTCGGCCCTGGCCTTCTCGGCCTCCTGGGCGAGGGCCTGTTCCTTTCGCTTCGCTTCGGCCGTGGCCTTCTCCTGTTGGGCGGCCTGCTGGTCGGCTGCCTTGCGCATGGCCTCCACCTTCTGCTCGGTGGCCGCCGTTGCTTCGCGCATGGCCTTCTCCTGGGCGAGCACGAGCTCACGCAGCTGGGACAGCTCCTTCTTCGCCTGCTGCAGCGCTTCGATCTTCTCGTCCTTTTGCGGCGACTGGCTCGATTGCAGCGACTTCAGATACTCGTCCATGCGTGCGAGGCGCTGCTCGAGACGGGTCACCGAGCTCTCGAGACTGCGGCGTTCGTCTTGGGCTGCGCAGCTCACGAGCAGGACGACCGCGAACAGGGACGTCAACACGGGACTTCTGATCATTGGGGGCCTCGCTAAGGTGAAGGGGCGTACGTGCAGCTATGCTGCAGCCTGACGCTCCGATTGGAAGGCACCCCGCAATGCATGTGAAGCGATTCCTGGCGTCGGCGTGGGCGAGCGTTCACGGGCCCTCGGACCCGCGGCAGATGCTCGTGGCGATCCTGGAGGCCCGTTTTGCCGGACTCGCCGCGGCGCCGGGGCCGCGACCGATCGATTGGCAGGCTTTGCGCCGGGCCGCTGCGGACCTGCCGTTCGGGTTTGCGTGTGTCAGGGCCAGCAACCCGCTCGGCGATCGTTCCGCGATGGCTGGCCTCGCGTCCGAGAAGGAGAGCGAACGTCAGGCTGCGGTTGCAGTTGTGCGTCAGGCCGTGGCGACCGCGAGGCAACTCGGCTGTCCGACCGTGGTGCTCGAGGTGGGCGTCGTGCCGATGGTCGGGCAGATCGAGGCGGAGGACCTCGGCGACGATCATTACCAATGGACGAACGAGCGGGCCCAGGCCCTGCTGGCCCGCCGGAAGGTCGGCCGGAACAGAGCACTCGACCTCGTCTGCCGCGAACTGTTCTCACTCGTCAAGTCGTTTCCTGAGATCGACTTCTGTCTCACGACGAGCCGCAGCCTGCGAGCCGTGGCCGACCTGCCTGGACTGCTCGATGTGTTCGAAGACTTGTCGCAGCTGCGACTTGGGTACTGGCACGACGCCGCGATCTGTGCCCGCCGCGAGCAAGTACTGGGGGAGGCCCAGGGTGAATGGCTCGAAGCACTCGGTAACCGTATCTGGGGAATAAGCTTAGGTGATGCTTCCGCGGACGGGGTATACCTGCCCCCCGGAGCCGGTGGGGTGGACTACGGCCTGCTTGCCTCCTATGTACCTCTGTCCGGTGCCCCTCTACCCGTCGTACTCGAGCTCGATCTCTCCGTACCAACGGGCGAACTCCCCGGCATGCGGTCCTGTCTCGACAAGCACGGCCTGTAGCGGCGGATCCCCGCGGACCGATGTTGGAGTGTCAAGTTGCTGCTGCGATCTGACCGCAGTCCTGCCATGAACCCCGCCAAGCTGGCCAAGCCCCCGCTGGTTGCGACCGGTGGGTCTCGAACCGAAGCCCTGTGCGCAGTCCTGCGCGGGCGCCGGCAGCTGTTGGTGTTGACCCACAACAATCCGGATCCCGATTCGCTGGGCGGGGCCCTCGGCCTGATGGAGCTGGCTCGGCTGGCGGCAGGGGTCCAGAGCCGCTTTGCCATCACTGGCAAGATCTTGCGCGCCGAGAACCAGGCGATGGTGCGCGAACTCGGCATCCAGATGGACCGGCTCGACGCAGTCCAGGTCGCCGATTTCGACTGCGTGGCGCTGGTCGACACGCAGCCGGGTTTGGGGCACACGTTCGTCCCCCCTGGCACGAAGGTGGACATCGTGCTCGATCACCACCTGTCCGCGGAGGCGGAGCTCCCGTCAGGGAACAATGCCGCGTTCGTCGACGTGCGTCCCGAAATCGGGTCGACCAGCTCGATCGTCGCCGGCCACCTGATCGACGCGGGCGTGAAGCCGAGCCGCGAGGCGGCCACGGCGCTGTTCTATGGCATCATGACGGACACTGCGGATCTGTCGCGCAACGTGAGCGAACCGGATCTGCGCGCCCAGGAGTTCCTGTTCCCGTTGGTGGACCGTCCGAAGCTGGCGGCGATCCGGAGTCCGCGCCTGCCGCTCGGCTACTACCAGATCCTGCGGCATGCGCTCGACAAGGTGCGCCTCTACGACGGCTTGACCCTCTGTTCGCTCGGCCGGACCGGCAGCGCGGAGATGGTCGCCGAGGTCGCGGACCTGCTGCTTCGCATGGAAGGCGTGCGCGCCGTCGTCTGCGGCGGCCTGGTCGGCACCTCCTACTACGTTTCGGTGCGCACCGAGCCCGGTGGGGACGCGTGGGGCCTCATCCGCGCGGCCCTGGAGGGTGAGCCCGGTTCGAGCGGTGGTCACGGCTCGGTCGCGGGGGGCTCGATCCAGCTCGATGCGGCCGACTCGCGCGCCTTGCGTCGCCTCGAACGCCGCCTCGAGCGCAACGTGCTGCGCGCGATGGGGGTTTCCGGCACCAATGCGGCGATCCTCGGCACCCGCGACGATTGATCCGATGCGTCGGGTGCTCCTACTCGGCGGGCTCGACCCGTGTGGCGGGGCCGGCATTACCGCGGATGCCACCGTCGTGGCGATACACGGCGCCCAGCCGTTGCCGATCGCCGTCGTGCTCACGGCGCAGAATCGCCACGGCTTCCAAGCGCTCGATCCCGTGCCGGGCGCAGCCTGGCAGCGGGCGTTGCGCGCGGCGCTCGCCGACGGCGAGGTGCACGCGGTCAAGGTCGGTCTGCTCGGCCGCACGGAGACCGTCGCGGCGGTTGCCGAAGCCCTCACCGCATTGCGTGGTCGCGCGCCGATCGTCGTGGATCCGGTGTTGTCGGCAACCGCGGGCGGCTTCGAGGCACCGGCGGCGCTGGCCGAGGCATACCGCTCGCAGCTGCTGCCGCTCGCGTCCGTGCTGACTCCGAACCGGCCCGAAGCGTTGTTTCTCTACGGGCCGCGCCCCGAAGTCGCGCTGGCCCTCGGCTGCGGATTCGTGCTCGAGAAGGGCGGGCACGGCGAAGGCGCGTTCGTCGAGGACAGGCTGCATGGGCTGGCCGGGGAAACCCGCTTCCGGCGACCGCGGCTCCCGGTCGGGTCCGTGCACGGCACGGGCTGCGCGCTCGCGAGTGCGCTCGCGACGAGGCTTGCCCAAGGGTGCGACGTGGCGTCCGCCTGTGCGATGGCGGGTGAATGGCTGTTCGGGTTGCTACAGGCGCTCGGACCCGCTCCGGCGGGCGGCTTGCCGCGCCCGTTGCCGCTCGCGATCAATCCGCCCGCGAGCCCTTCCACATCGACTCGATGATGGGCTGAAATCGCATCGCGACCACGTGGCGGCGCACCTTCAGGGTATGCGTGAGCAGTCCGTTGTCCGGCGTCATCGGCTCGGCCAGCACGCGCATCGCCATCACGCGATCACAGGGGCGGCAGCCGTTCTGGCGCACGATCAGGCGGTCCAGCTCGGTTCGCAGCAGGTCCAACACGGCCTTGCCGTGGATCTCCCCGTTGCGCACGTCCCAATCGCACCGCGGCACTCTGTGTTCGAGCGCCTCGGCCATCGGCACGAGCAGGGCGCCGAGCCCCTTCTGGTCCTGGCCCAGGCAGACGGCTTGTTCGACGAACGGCGACGTCTTGATCAGCGTCTCGATCGGCTCGGGCTCCACGTTCTCGCCACCGGCGAGCACGATCGTGTCCTTGGCCCGTCCCGTGATCCAGACATTGCCTCGCGCATCGACATGGCCGAGGTCGCCCGAATTGAACCAGCCGTCCTGCGTCAGCACTTCGGCCGTCTTCTTGGGGTTCTCGTAGTAGCCACGCATCACCTGGGGACCGTGGATCCACAGGATGCCCGTCTCGCCCACGGTGCAAGGCCGTCCGTCGGTATGCCGCGGCTCGATCTTCGTGTGTGGCAGTGGTGGTCCGATGTGGCGCGGCTCGTTGTGGCTCGGCAGTCTCACCGAAGCCACGGGGCTCGTCTCCGTGAGCCCGTAGCCGTTCAGCAACGGCAGCCCCATGCCGAGCAGCGTCTCGTCGACGTGCCGCGGCAGCGAGCCGCCGCCGCTCACGCACAGTCGCAGCCGTCCGCCGAACCTCGCGAGCACCTTGCGCAACACGAGCAGCCTCGCCACGCCGTGCAGCAGGCGGTGCCCGAGCTGGGCGTTCCCACTGCCGACACTGCGTGCCAGGCGCAGACTGTGGCGCAGCAGGGTGCCGCGCAGGCCCTTCGTCTTGAGCGCGTAGCCGATGATGCCGTCGTGCAGCATTTCCCAGATGCGTGGCACCGCGGCGAACACCGTCGGCCGCACCGCGAGCAGATCTTCCTTGATGCGGCGCCGCTCCGTGTAGACGAGCTGCGCGCCGGTGGCCAGCGCCAGGTAGTCCATGATGCGTTCGTACATGTGCCACGCCGGCAGCACCGACAGGAACGAATCCTCGCACGTGATCTCGAGCACCTGGGCGACCGCGCGCACGTTCGCGAGCACGTTGTTGTGCGTCAGCATGACGCCCTTCGGATCGGCGGTCGTGCCGCTCGTGTAGACGATCGTCAGCAGATCGTCCGCCTGCACCGCCTCGCGCGCCACCTGCAGCCGGGGTGCTGCCTTCGCGGCGGCTCCGCTGCGCTGTAGATCGCCGAGACTCCGCGCGCCTGCCAGCTCGGTGCGATCCTGCATCACGACGATGGTCTCGAGCGCAGGAAGGTCTGCCGCTCGAGTCTGCAGTTCGCGCGCGATGCGGTCGTTGTCGACGAACACGATGCGGCACCCGCTGTGGCGCAGGATGAACTGCAGCTCGACCAGCGAAGTGTCCGTCCCACGCGGCACGTCCACGGCGCCGATGTTGGCACAAGCCTGATCGACGAGCAGCCACTCGTAGCGGTTCTCGGCGATCACGCCGATGCGGTCGCCGCGGCAGATGCCGAGATCGAGCAATGCCGACGACAATGAATCGATGTCATCGGCGAGTCTCGCGAACGTGATCGGTTCTTCGCTCTGTGCGTGCCGCCGCGGTAGGAACACGCGGTCGCCTTGTCGGCGCACTTGTTGGATCAGGTCGGGAAAGGTCGACGGAGGCTCGACCATGCGCAGCCTGGGTGGGCCCGCGGTGTCGCGGAGAACCTGGTTGGGACGCTTGACATCCACGGCGAGGATCCATACGAATGCGCGCCCTCGATCGTCAGGTCAACCGGCGGCGCAAAAAACGCGCCGGGGGTCATGGCGAGCGCTCTCTGTGTGCGGGTGTAGCTCAGTGGTAGAGCATCACGTTGCCAACGTGAGGGTCGAGAGTTCAAGTCTCTTCACCCGCTCCAGTTTCCTTCTTCCTGCGGTCGAGGCAGTCAGAAGCGCAGCACGAGCGCCACCTCGGCGCTCTCGGTACCGACGGCGGGCTCCAGGCCCAGGCCGCGGACGCCGAACAGACCGGGTCGGCCGGCTTCTCCGTAGTGGGCGTCGTAGACGACGTTCGTCAACAGCACGCCGAGGAACGCGCCGAACGCGACGTCGGTCGGCCAGTGCTTGTTGGACTCGATGCGATCGATGCCGACGTAGAGCGCCGGTGCGTAGGCGAGGTAGCCGACCCAGCCGCCGTGGTCGTCGGTCCACGAGCGTTGCAGGAACGTCGCCATCGAGAACGCGAAGGACGTGTGGCCGGACGGAAACGAGTCGTTCGATTCGTTGGCGGGGCGCGGGCGCCGCACGGTGTGCTTCAGGATCTCGGTGATGCCGTCGGTCAGGATGATGCTCTCCAGCAGCACTTCGGCGTCACGGCCCTGATCACCGCCGATCCACTTCGCTGCGCTCGAGCCGGCGGCCAGCACACCGAGACCAACCGCGACGGCGTCGCCGTTCGTGGTGCTGCCCTCGGTGATCGGCTGTTCTTCCGTGGACTCCTTCTGCAAGCGGTAGTCCTCACCCGCGAGAACGATCGTCGCGGCGAGTGCCGCGGCCTCGATCGCGAGCTGGTCGGGCCGCTCCAACTGTGTCGCGAACGCGTTGCCCCAGACCGCCGCATCGAAGTGGCTCATCCCCTCATGCGTTGGCGCCCAGCAGCCGAGACTCGGGAGCATGAGCACGCACGCGATTCGGCGCATCGATGCCACGATGCCAGCAATGGCTGGCCGAGGCCAGGATTACCAACCGCGCCGCGCTGGCCAACGGCCGACTCCGACGGCACGTGACCTCGCGATCGCTGCCCGCATTCGTTCCCACTGCGACCACGCACTTCGGCCCAGTGCGGCGATGGGCGTCATTACCCGACGATGCCGGCATTGGCGATTTCGTCACTCGATCGTCACTGGCCATGCCGAGCTCACGCCGCACGCCGTCCTCGACCGCCCGCGCTGGCAACCAAACTTCCAGCGCAACGGCCGCGGGCGGTGGTGAGGGCTCTCTCTCCTGTCTCTCTCCGTCCCCTTTGCGGAGGTGTCCGATGTCCGAATCCGCGCACTGCGAGTTCACCGTCTCCCGTATCCGGCGCCTCGCATCGCTGGCGTTCCCTGCCGGCGTCGCGCTCGTCCTGGCGTTGTCGTCGTGTGATCCGACCGTCGACTATCCGCCGGTGGTGGTCGCGCCGGCGCCGCCCGTGAACCCGGCGCGCGTGATCGGTTCGTACGATCCGTTGCCCGGGATCGCACTCGCGGTCCAGTCGATCACTGGCGCCAGCAGCGAGGACGACACCTTCCGGGCCGGCGACACGCTGACGGTCCGCTACACGGCGGAGACCACCGACGGGCAGCCGCTCGACGTCAGCAAGCTCGACGCGGGGGCGATCTACGTCTCGGGCCCGACGTTCAACTACCAGCGCGTGATCGCCGAGCAGGCGGACCTGCGGTCGGCATCGGTCTACGAGGGCGGGGGCGTCTGGGTCTACCAGTTCCAGGTGCCGCTGCCGCAGACCTATCTCGCGCCGCTGAACGACACCGCTTCGTTCACCGATGGCGAACTCGCGGGGCAGGCGCTGCTCGCGGGCACCTACTCGGTCGGTCTCGAGTTCCACGCCGTCTACGAGGACATCAACGCGCGCGAGTTCACCGACGCCGGTACGGCGGTCGGCGACTTCCTGTTCGGCGGTGCCCAGACGATCGCGCCGCGCGCGGTGAGCCAGGCCGACAACTGCAACGTCTGCCACACGCAGCTGCGCGCCCACGACGACACACGCAAAGACGTGCGACTGTGCGTGCTCTGCCACACCGCGGGCGCCGAGGACGACAACACGAACGGCCTCACGCCCGGAGTCACGATCGAGTTCAAGGTGATGATCCACCGGATCCACAACGGCGGCCATCTGCCGTCGGTCCTCGGCATGTCGACGGACACCAACGGCAACCGCGTCTATCCGGCGGTCGCGAGCGACCTGCGGCCGCTGCAGTTCGCCGGCGGCGAAGGCGAGATCGAGGACTTCACGGAGGTGACCTTCCCGGTGTGGCCGAACCTCAACGTCGCGATGCCGCGCGACGCCGGCTACTCGGCGCTGTCGAGCTCCGACCCGGACGGCAGCGGCCCGCTGCGGAGCCCTCGGGGCTGCGAGGACACGGTCCGCACCGGAGCCACGGCCTGCGCGAAGTGCCACGGTGATCCGGACGCCGGCGGCCCGCTGGTGGCGCCGGCCCAGGGCCAGCTCGCATACACGCAGCCGAACCGGCGCGCCTGCGGCGCCTGCCACGACGACGTCGATTGGACGAAGCCCTACGCGGCGAACGGCATGATGATGGACCCGCAGCCGGACAGCAGCGCCTGCATCGATTGCCACGCGAGCTCGGCAGCGAACCAGCCCGTCGCCGAGCTGAAGCCGCTGTCGGTCGCCGATGCGCACCGGCATCCGCTCGTCGATCCGGCGATCGACGCTGGCGTCAACTCGGTGATCACGGCCGTCACGGGCGGCAGCGGGCCGGCAGGCAAGTTCCAGGTCGGCGACACTCCGACCCTGACGCTGACGATCAGGACCGACGCTGGCGCCGACCTCGGACTCGCGTCGATGGACGCGTGCAGCGCCTTCTTCTTCGGGCCGACGACCAACCAGCAGCTCGTCATGCCGTACCCGTCGCCGAACGGCATGAGCCTCAATCCGTTCGACTTCGGTGGCCGCCTGCAGTCGAGCAGCGCGAGCAACAAGGGCATCATGACCAAGATCGCCGCGGGCACGGCGGCCGTGGCCGAGCCGATCTTCGTGCAGTTCAGCGCGCCGACGGCGTTCGACGTGACCCGCGTCGACCCGGCAACCGGTCTGAGCAACGGCTCGTTGGGCAGCGGCACGCTTCCCGGGGCAGCCAGCACGAACCCCTCGGGCTCCTCGGTCAGCGCCTTCGAGCTGAATCCGGCGCTCGCCGCGGGCACCTTCCAGATCGCGTTCAGCTCGGCGACTCACTTCGACATCACGGGCGTGGCCGGAGGCTCGGGCGACCTGCCCGCGGCGACCAACGCGTCGACGCGGTTCGCTTCGGCGGACCTCGCCTTCAACATCAGCGTCGGCTCTAGCGCGTTCGCCGCCGGGAACACGATCCATGCCGCGGTGTTCCGCGGCGCTGCTGCCAACCCGGTCGTCTTCGCGATCGTCGCGGGTCGCACGCAGTTCGCCGCGGGCGACCGCCTCTATTACGAGCTCGTCCCGGACGCGCCGTCCTACACGGCCAAGATGCCGATGGACATCGTGTTCGAGTTCCTGGCCGACACCGGCCTGACGCCGCTGCCTGGCACGCCGCTGCCCCCGGCCGGGAACCTGCCCGTGTACTTCGGCCGCCAGCAGCTGTGGGAGGTCAACACGTCGGCGACCACGACGACCACCGCCGCCGCTGCGGCCGCGCTCGACCGGTCGGTAGCCGTCAACAACGCCCCGGGCTTCCTCAACGGCGACACCGTCGTGATCGAACCGACGCTGGGGGTCGGCGTGCGCGAATACCTGCAGATCGCGCCGGCGGACAGCAACGGCGTGATCATCAGCTCGACCGAGCCCGGCAACGGCACGCTGGCCCGGATCTGGTTCAAGACGCCGTTGCGATACGCACACGACGCCGGCGTCACCATCACCAAGGTCTCGCTCGCCTTCAGGCAGGAGGGCGCGGCCTACACGCTGACGCCGTCGACCGGCGTCGTCACCTCGGGGGCGACGCCGTTCACGGCCAACCGCGCGATCGTGATGTCCTACCGGACCGATGCGCGGTTCGGCTACCAGCGTCACGGCGGCGACACCGTGCAGTCGACCTACGTGCCGCCTGCCAACGACTCGCCGGACGTCGGCCAGGGACAGGGTGACTGGCACGGACTGCCATACCTCGACGGCACCTACACCGCCGACGTCTGGTTCGCCAAGAACATCGACCTCGAAAGGCAGAACGAGCTGCAGACCTACCGCAGCACGTCGAACGCCGGCACCTTCGACTTCCTCTACGGCGGTGCGAGCGAGATCGTGCCGCACGCGATCATCTCGGACAGTGCGAACTGCTACACCTGCCACGACGACGTGATCTTCCACGGCGGCGGCAGGCGTGGGCTCGACGCCTGCCTCACCTGCCACAGCATCAGCGGCAACGAGGACAAGCCGAGGTGGGACACCCCGAAGGTCGGCTCGACCACGACGAACACCGACCTCAGCACTGGCGTCGCGATCGAGTTCCGCCAGATGCTGCACAAGATCCACAAGGGCGCCGAGCTGGCCAAGGCTGCTACCTACACGGTGGTCGGCAACGGCGGCAATCCGAGCACGTTCGGCGAGATCGAGTTCCCGGCGATGCCCGGCGGTGTCCGGCAGTGCATCCGCTGCCACGGCACCGACACGTGGAAGGAGCCCGCACCGCGCGTCCATCCGTCGGCCTCATCGTTGGTGAGGACGTGGGGCGTGGTCTGCGGCTCCTGTCACGACTCGGATCCGGCGCAGGCGCACATCGCGCTGAACACGCTCGGCTTCGGCGCCGAGAGCTGCGCGGTGTGCCATGGCGTCGGCCGCGACCTGGCGGTCGAGAAGGTGCACCTGCCGCGCTGAGGGCGGCAGCTGCGCCCCGCCGGCCACGCCGGGGGGCAGGTTCCTGATCCCGAAGTTCCACCACGCTTGGAGGGCCTCCCGGCCGCGCAAGACATGACCTCCCCCCCGAGACCCGACTCGTCCGGCCGGTCGCTCGTGAGCTGCGTCACCGCGTGCCTGGCCGGTTGCGCCTGGCTGCCGGCGAGCCTGCTCGCTGCGCGCACTGCCTCGCCACAGGAACCGCCGCCGCAGTCTGGCCACGAGGCACCAGCGGCGCCTGCTCCGGCGCCGCAGACCCGACGCGAGGAACCATTCCTGCGCGGTCAGCTGCGGTCGCACTACTTCGTGCGCTGGACTGGCGCCCAAGCGGACAACGACCTCGTCGAGACACTGGTGCTCGACGCCGGCCACGCCGATCGGGATCGCGTCACGGGCCATCTGATGGGCCGGCTGGCGTGGGACATCGACGGCACCGATTCGACGTTCGCGAGCCTCAGCGACGCCTATGGCGAACGGGTCGACGCACTGCTCTACGACGCATGGATCGACCTGCACGAGGTGAGCGGATGCTCGCTGGTCCGCCTGGGCCGGCAGTCGATCCAGGAGACCCCCGAGGTCGCCTTCTTCGACGGCGCGCACGTGGCGTCCGAGGAGTTCGGCAGCCTCGGGCTGCAGTTCGGCGGCTACGGCGGCGTGTCGACGCACCTCTACGAGTCGTCCCGGACCGGCGACCTGACGGCCGGAGCCTACGCGCAGCTGCGGCCGTGGTCGGGCGGCCGTCTGCGCGTCGACTACATGCATCTCGAGGACGAGACGCTGCTGCGCAGCCACGACGACGACCTGCTGGCCGCGGGGTTCTGGCAGTCGCTCGGCACCTGGCTGCAGATCGACGGCCAGTATTCACGTCTCGGCGACCGCGATCGCGACGTGCAGGGACACGCGCTCTGCCGCGTACCGGAATGGGGCCTCGTGGTGCGAGGCTCCTACTACCTGCTGCTCGAGCCTCAGGGCGACCTCGTGCTCGAGGCCGATCCGTTCTTCAACGCCATGAACGAACTGCACCCGTACGACCAGTGGTCGGTCGCGGTCGGCGACGACGTGGTGAAGTCGCTGTATCTCGAGGGCGGCGCCGACGTGCGGCGCGTGCGCGAGACTGCGGACATCGGCTTCTACAACCGCGACTACGACCGCTACCACGCGACCGCGAGGTGGTACGACGTCCTCGTCACCGGATTGCGTCTCGCCGGCACCTTCGACTACTGGGATGCCACCGAACAGACCGTGAGCAGCGGCGGCGGTGACGTCGGCTACGAGTTCGGCGCCACGACCGCGTCGCTGGGCACCTTCTACTCGCTCTACAAGTTCGATCTGTTCAGCAACAGCGAGCGGGACCATGTCCGCACCTGGTTCGCCCGGTTGCGGCACAAGACGAGCGCCGCTCTCGTGCTCGAGTGTGACTACGAACTCGAGGACAACGACTTCGACCAGTATCACCGACTTCGTCTGGGGGCCACATGGAACTTCTAGAGCACACTTCCCACCGGCGGACGAAACTCGTCGTGCTGCTGTTCCTCGGCACTTTCGTCGGGGGCTGCGCCATGGTGAACTGGTTCGGGACCACGCCCGCGTTCGGATTCAGCCACCGCATCCACGCGAAGGAGGGGCTCGAGTGCGTGGACTGCCACGCGGCCTGGAACAGCGCCGACAACCCGGGCATGCCGGCGCGCGGCGGCTGCATGCTGTGCCACGAGAACATCGACGCCAACAAACCGCCCGAACGTCACGTCGGCGTACTGTTCGAAGGCGACGTGTACAGGGTCGGGCACGGCAAGCTGCTGGCCGACGAGATCCTGTTCTCGCACCAGCGCCACGCGACGAAACCGATCGATTGCCAGGCCTGCCACGTCGGCGCCGCCGAGAGCGACCACCTCGCGGCGAGCAGCGCCGCCGGCATGACCGACTGCACCGCATGCCATCGCGAGCAGAACGTCGCCAACGAGTGCGCGACGTGCCACAAGCGCCTGCGCATCGACGTCGCCCCGGATTCGCACGCGTTCCAGTGGAAGAAGCTGCACGGTCCGACGGTGCGCGCGCACGACACGGCGACCGCCAACAACTGCGCCTTGTGCCACCAGGACGAGAAGGACTGCCGGACCTGCCACCAGTCCGAGCCACCGGACAACCACGACAACTACTTCCGGATCCGCGGGCACGGCCTGCACGCGCGCATGGACCGGCAGAACTGCGCCGCCTGCCACCGCTCCGACTCCTGCGACGCGTGCCACCGCGACACGCGGCCCATCAACCACGTCGGGTCGTTCGGTGGGACCTTCAGCAACCACTGCATCAGCTGCCATCTGCCGCTGCAGAGCAACGAGTGCTTCACGTGTCACAAGGACACGCCGAGCCACGCGCTGGCGCCGCCGAAGCCGCCCACGCCCGTGCACGCGCCCGGCATGAACTGCCGGCAGTGCCACGGCCTCGGCCAGCCGCTGCCGCACGCGGACAACGGCGCCGACTGCAACGACTGCCACCGCTGATGGGCGATACGGGCTGCCGCCCTGCGCACTGTGACGGCCCCTTCTGCCCACCACGCCGTAGTCATCAGGTGGCCGGCCAGCGCATTCCTGCTAGGAACACGATCCAGCATCGTTGGCTCGCGTTGCGGATGCGGTTGGCGCATCCCGCGTCAGCCCAAGGAGGCACGTGAGACTCCCAGCTCCGCTCGCCCTCGTCGTCGCGCTCAGCGCCTGTGATCAGGCGCCCCATCGGGCGTCGTGGCCCGGAGTCGCCAGTGTTGTGGCCAAAGCACCCGGCGAGAAGATCGAGGTGCCGCCGCCGCCGTTCAGCGAGGGTGCGTTCCCGTGCACCGAGTGCCACGACCCGGCGATTCCGACGAATCGCACGCGGCGGCCGATGCAGATCGCGCACCAGGAAGTGGTGCTGCATCACGACGAGGAGCATCGCTGGTGCCTCGACTGCCACTCCGCGGAGAACCGCGACAAGCTGCGGCTCGCCAGCGGCGATCTCGTGGACTTCACCGAGTCGTACAAGCTGTGTGGCCAGTGCCACGGCGACAAGTACCGCGATTGGCGCGCCGGCGTGCACGGTCGCCGTTCGGGAGAGTGGAACGGTCACAAGACCTACCTGCTGTGCGTGCACTGCCATACATCGCACGCGCCCGCGTTCCAGCCGCAGGCGCCGCTGCCGCCGCCGATCGCTCCCGCGCGGCTGTCGGCGTCGCGGAATCCGCGCGCAGGAGGTGGCCGATGACCCAGACCTTGCCAAACCGACGTGAGTTCCTCTGCTCGCTGGCCGGATGCGTGGCCGCGGCGAGCGCGACCGGCTGCTCCGATCTCACGCACACGAGCTGGTTCCGTTCGCGCTTCCGCGAGATGAGCGACGACGAGAAGAAGCAGGTCGTCGCGGACCTGCAGCAGGAGCACACCGCGAAGTTCGGCAAGCCGGTTTCGGTCGGCCTCGAGCCGCCGATGGAAGGCGTCGAGTTCGGCTACGCGCTCGACATCTCGCGCTGCATCGGCTGTCGCAAGTGTGTCTACGCGTGCGTCGAAGAGAACAACCAGAGCCGCGATCCGCAGGTGCACTGGATCCGCGTGCTCGAGATGGAGAAGGACAAGGGCGTCGACTTCGCGCACGCCGACGCCTACTACGAAGCCGACAAGGTGCCGCGCGAGGGCCACTTCTACCTGCCGGTCCAATGCCAGCAGTGCCAGAACCCGCCGTGCGTCAAGTCGTGCCCGGTCGGCGCTACCTGGCAGGAGAAGGACGGCATCGTCGTCATCGACTACGACTGGTGCATCGGCTGCCGCTGCTGCATGTCGGCGTGCCCGTATGGCGCGCGCCACTTCAACTACGCGGAGCCGCAGATTCCCGCCGAGCAGCTGAATCCGAAGACGCACTACCTCGGCAACCGCCCGCGCATGAAGGGCGTCGTCGAGAAGTGCACGTTCTGCATCCAGCGTGTGCGCAACGGCCGCTACCCCGCGTGCGTGGAGGTCTGCCCCGTCGGTGCCCGCAAGTTCGGCAACCTGCTCGATCCGAACTCGGAGGTCCGCTACGTGCTCGAGCACAAGCGCGTGTTCGTGCTCAAGAGCGAACTCAACACGCGCCCGCGCTTCTTCTACTTCTACGGCTTGTGAGGCGATCGTGGCAACCATTCGTCACTTCGCGGACTTCGCGCTCGGGAGCCTGCGCATCGTCGTGCGCGGCAACGCGCTGTACTGGCTCTGGGTCGCCGGCCTGCTCGCGCTCATTGCGGTCGGTGCCTGCTTCTATGTCGGTCAGCTCGGCTCTGGCCTGATCGCGACGAACATGCGCGACCAGGTGTCGTGGGCGTTCTACATCGGCAACTTCACGTTCCTCGTCGGCGTCGCCGCGGCGGCCGTGCTGCTCGTGATCCCGGCCTATGTCTACAACTGGAAGCCGATCAAGGAGGTCGTGATCCTCGGCGAGCTGCTCGCGATCGCCTCGATCGCGATGTGCGGCCTGTTCGTCACCGTCGACATCGGCCGCCCCGAGCGCTTCTGGCACCTGATCCCCGGGCTCGGGCTGCTGAACGTGCCGAACTCGCTGCTCGCGTGGGACGTGATCGTGCTGAACGGTTACCTCGTGCTGAACTTCGTCATCGTCACCTATCTGCTGTTCTCGCTCTACCGCGGTCGCGTGCCGAACAAGAAGGTGTTCCTGCCGCTCGTGCTGTTCTCGATCCCGGCCGCGATCGCGATCCACACCGTCACCGCGTTCCTCTACAACGGCCTGCCCGCGCGTCCGTTCTGGAACGCCTCGATCCTGGCGCCGCGGTTCATCGCCTCGGCACTCTGCTCGGGGCCCGCGGTGCTGCTGATCCTGATGCAGTTGCTGCGCCGCTTCACGCGCTTCGAGATCGACGACCTCGCGATCTGGAAGGTCGCCGAGCTGATGGCGTATGCGATGGCCGTCAACCTGTTCCTGCTCGGCGCCGAGGTCTTCAAGGACGTCTACTCCGACACCGAGCACCTCGTCCACATGCGCTACATGTTCGTCGGCATCGGCGAGCACACCGCGATCGTGCCGTGGATGTGGCTGTCGGTCGGCTGCTCGCTCGTCGCGTTCCTGTTGTTCCTGGTGCCGAAGACGCGGGCACACCCTGTAACGCTGAACCTGGGTTGCGTGCTGATCTGGCTCGGTGTCTACCTCGAGAAGGGCATGGGCCTCGTGATCCCGGGTCTCACCCCCGACACGCTCGGCGAGATCTACGAGTACTCGCCGTCGCCGACCGAGGTCTGGATCGCGGCCGGCATCTTCTCGGTCGGGTTCCTGCTGTTCACGCTCATGGTGAAGGTTGCGACCCCGATCATGCTCGGCGAGTTCCGCGTCGGCGGCGCCTCCGCCGGCCAGACGTCCGCGACGCCAGGAGGGGTTTCCCTCGCGCACTGACGGACTGGGCCCGCCGGTGCCTCGACGGGATTGGAGGCCGACCGTGAACATGCACTCGTCCACTGGTACGTCGCCCGAGCCGGTCCTGTCCCAACTGCAGGACCTGCGCGGCGAGGTCGAGCGCCTGCGGGCGCGCGTCGACGCCCTCGAGGGCATGCTCGCGCCGGAGCGAACGGCACCCGCAGTCGGCTCGCCCGTCGCGGCGGCCGAGGACTCGGGTTCGTGGGTGCGTCACTCGGGAGTGCTGCGTCGCCTGGCGACGATCTCGTTCGTGCTCGTCGTCGCTCTCGTGCTGCGCACGCTCACCGATGGCGGCGTCGTCGAGGCGTCGCTCGGCGTGTGGCTCGGCATCGGCTACGCGGGACTGCTGATGCTCGTGGGCTGGCAGCGGTTCGCGTCGGATCGGCCCGGCAAGCGCGTGTTCACGCTGTGTGGTGCCCTGCTGCTGTGCGCGCTCGTGCTCGAGACGCACTCGCGTTTCGATTGGCTGCCGGCGACGTCCGCGCACGGCCTGCTCGTCGCCGGGCTCGCGGCCGCTGCGCTCCTGGGGCTGCGCTACGGGTCGCGAATCGTCTTCGAGCTCGGCGTGTTCGCACCTGCGACGACGGCGCTCGCGCTCGGCTTCCCGCAACCAGAGTTCCACTTCACGGCCGGCACGCTGCTGCTCGCGTCGGCTGCCGAATCGCGCGCGCGCGAGCCGCGGTCCGGCTGGTTGCCCTGGGTGCTGCTGCTCGAGATCGCGTTCTTCTGGCTGTTGTGGGCGGCGAAGCTGCGCGCCGCGCTGGCCCACGACGCCGCGATCGATCCGGCCCTGCAACTGGCCTGGTACGCACCGGCGCTCGTCGCCACGTTTGCGGTGCTGTTGTGGCTCGCGCTCGTGCGGGCGCGCGGCCGGCCGGGTGCCTTCGCATCCGCTCTGCCGACCGCGAACGTCGTACTGGCGATGGCGGCGGCGGGCGCCGTGCTGGTGCCGTGGCTGCACGCTGGACGCTGGCTCGGCGGCGCGGCGCTCGCGATCGCCGGCCTGCACGCGTTCGCCGCCGGCCGGCAGCGGCACAGCGGCCACGCTGCGGCCGCGGTCGCGTTCGCGGTCGCCGCTCTCGCCGCCTGCGTGCCGGGCATCTGGCTCGCGGCTGCGAACTGGTGGCTCGCCGTGCCGGCGATCGGCGCCGTTGCGCTGGCGCTCGGGCCGGCGTCGCATGCGCTCGCGAGCGGCGGCCTGCGTGCCGTCGCTGTCGCGATCCAGGTCGCCGTGCTCGTCGTGGCCATCGTGGGGGGCGCCTTCGCGGCGGCGCCCGCCGATTCATGGTCCGCGCTGGCGCTCGCCACGGCGCTGACCGGGCTCAGCACCGCGCACCTGCGTTGGACGCGCCGCGTCTTGCCCCCGCCCGGTTCGCTCTACGCGAGGCTGTCACCGCACGACGCGCCCGCGCGCGTGCTCTCGTGGTGTGCGCTCGCGGCGCTGTTCGCGGGCCTGCGCACGGCGCTGTGGCCGGTGCTGGCGGCGTTCACGACCGACGTGCCGGACGCGTTCGCGGCCGGGCAGTCGGTGCTGCTCGCCGGCATCGCGATGTCGATGCTGGCCGTTGCCTCGTGGCGGCGCGATCGCGCCACGCTGCGCGATGCGATCGTCGTCGCTGCGATCGCCGGCGCCAAGGTCTTCGCGTCGGACCTCGTGGCGCTGCACGGCGTGCCGTGCGTGCTCTCCGTGTTCTCGTTCGGCGTGTTGGCGCTCGTCGGTTCCGTCGTGCTCGGACGCTGGCAGTCCGCAGGGGGCCCCCGGAACTGAACCCCTGTTGGTCTGCACGAGGCACCACTGCGTGGCGCTGGCGCGAGGTGGGCATTACCCTCGGTAGGCACCGCCGGTCACCCGCTGGCGCACCCAACCCGACGAAGCGGCGCCCTGCTGGGCAGCCACCTGCCCATGCAACGATTCCTCCGTCTGCTCCGGTCCAACTGGTTGTCCGCGGCCGGTGGCGTGGTCACGACGCTGTGCTTCATGGCGTTCGTGTCGACGCTCGTCTACGTGTCGCTGCACGGCGGCGGCCATGGCCCGTATCTGGGGCTGTTCGCGTTCCTGCTGCTGCCCGCCGCCTTCCTGGTCGGGATCCTGATGATTCCGCTCGGGCTCTGGATCTACCGCCGCCACCTGCCGCAACGACTCGCCGCGCTGCACGAGAAGCCGCTGCGCATCCTGCCCGTGCTCGGCGTGCTCACCGCCGTGAACCTCGCGACGGTCGGCACCGCGGGCTACGAGGCCGCGCACTACATGGACAGCCAGCAGTTCTGCGGCAAGGTCTGCCACACGGTGATGTCGCCCACGTACGAGATGGCGCTCGACTCGCCGCACGCGAACGTCGCCTGCGTCCAGTGCCACATCGGTTCCGGCGCCGGCTCCTTCGTGCAGGCCAAGCTATCGGGGCTGCGGCAGGTGATGGCGCTCGCGTTCGACACCTACGAGCGGCCGATTCCGGCGCCGGTGCATTCGATGCGGACGTCGCGCGAGATCTGCGAGAGCTGCCATTGGACCGGCAAGGCGAGCAACGACCACGTCGTCGTGCGCGATCACTTCGCCGACGACGCCGACGTGACTCCGTCGACGAACGTGCTCGCGATGAAGATCGGCGGGCCGCGTGCCGACGGCACGTGGACCGGCATCCACCGGCACGCCGACCCGCGCGTCGAGATCACGTTCGTCGCGGCCGATGGCAAGCGCGAGAAGATCGACTGGATCCGCTACGTCGGCGCCGACGGCAAGGAGCGCATCTTCACGCCCGACGGCGAGAACCTCGACAAGAAGCCGGCAGGCGAGGTGCGCCGCATGGACTGCATCGACTGCCACAACCACGCCGGGCATCACCAGCAGGAGCCCGAGGCGGCGATCGACGCGGCGATCGCCGCCGGCCGGATCTCGCGGCAGCTGCCGGGCGTCCGCAAGCTGGCCCTGGCGACGCTGCAGAAGCCCTGGCAGCGCGATCAGGCCAGGGAACAGATCCGGCGCGAACTCGAGCAAGGCTACGCGGCCAACGGTGGCCTGCCGGCCGAGAAGAAGGAACTGCTGCGCGCGGCAGCCGAGGCGGTCGCCGACATCTGGCTGCGCAACGTGCATCCGGACATGAAGCTCACCTGGGGTGCCTATCCGGACTTCTCGGGGCACCGCGGTTGCATGCGGTGCCACGACGGGCAGCATCTCGATGCCGCGGGCGAGTCCATCACGGCCGACTGCGCGAAGTGCCACACCGTGCTCGCCGAGAAACAGAAGGAACCGGCAATCCTGCAGCAGCTCGGCGTCGAACGCCGGTGACGCCGAGGCGCCGCGCGCCGGCTCGCGAGACTACGGGGCGAACGGCAGCTACTTGCCGCCGTCCTTCTTCTCTTCCTTCTTCTCGCCGCCGGCCGCCTTGCAGACCTTGCAGTCGGCATGGTCGGTTTCGCGCAGCTTCTTGAGGTCCTCCTCGCTGCGCTTCTTGCGCGGGTCGAGGTGCTCGATCTTCTCCATGCGTTCCTTGAGGCAGAACGGCTTGTAGGTCGGGCTCTCCTCGTTGTGGCACTTCTGGCACTTCTCCAGCTTGCGGCCGACCTGGATCTCGTCGGCCTCCATCGGCGCCGGCGGAGTGCCCTGCTTCATCGCCTCGGCGAAGCGCTTCTTCTGGTGGTCCTCGCCGGGCCCGTGGCAGCTCTCGCACTGCACGCCGTGCTCTGGCTTGAAGGACGCCTTGATCTTCTCCTTGTCGACGCCGAAGGCGGTGACGTGGCACTTCAGGCACTTCTCGCTCTTCTGCGGGTCGTCGACGCCGGCCTTCTTCGCGGCCTCCTTCGCCTTGTCCGAGGCTAGGTTCTCGTAGGCCTTGGAGTGCGGAGTGCTGAGCCAGTGATCGTAGGCATTGCCCTTGTCGACGCCGTTGTGGCAGTTCTTGCACATCGCGGCGCCGATGTAGCGGCCACCCGCGAACGGGGGCTCGGGTCTCGACGTAGCGGTGAACGGAAGCAGCAGGAGCCCGCCGCCGAGCAGGAGGATGGTGGGGAGGTTCACGGTTCTTCGCCTTTGGAACGACTGGGCGCAGCGCGCCGGATGGAACACCGACCCTATCATGCTAAGCGGGCGGGGGGTAGGCCGGCACAGTAGCCACAGTGCGTATCCGGATCGGAGGGCGCGCCCCATCCCCCCGGCCCCAAGACCAAACGCGCGAAGCAGCGAACCGTGAAGATCGCGGTCAAGAGCTGAGCTGTCCACGCGGCAGACCGAAGCGAAGCGTTTCAGGCGTCGAGCCAGTCGATTTCCGTATGGCTGCCCGCCGCCCGGATCAGACGGCGGTCCGCAGTCAAGAGTGGTGCATGCAGCGCTTCTGCGAGGGCCACGTACAGTCCATCGTAGATTGTCAGGTTCTTGCGCAATTCCCATGCACGCGGCAGCAGCATCGCGAGGGCGTGACGCTGGATCGGCAGGAGCTGAAACGCCAACAACGACGCCTCGGCCGTTTGCGCGGAGACCTGGTGATCACATTGCAATCGCCGCAAGACCGAGGCGACCTCGGCATCCAACAGTTGCGGAGCGTGTGATCCCGCGCGAGAACTGGCGATCTCGTCCGCGACTCGTTCGCCGCAATCGGTCCGCAACACCATCTCGACAACGGCGGACGCATCGAGAACGATCATCGTGTCTCGCGCTCTTCGCGCACGATTTCGGCGATCGAAGGCCGCAGATCGCCGTGGAACCTCGGTAGACGCGAGAGCACTTCTTCCACCGTTGGCAGTTCGAGGGTCTTCTTCAGCTCGCCGAGCAAGTAGTCGGAAAGCGAAAGACCGGCCGCTGCTGCGCGAGCCTTGGCGAGACGATGCAGCCGGTCAGGAACGTTCCGGATCTGGAGCATCTTCGACATGCGTCCCAGGGTAGTTGCATGCAGGTTGCATGTCCAGTCCATCCGACTGGCCCGCTTCACGGCGTTCCTGACGCACAGGGGTGCTCGCGGAGAGGTGCGTCCCAACTCCGCCACTTCCGCCGGCCGCATCATCGCGACCAGCACCCGCCGGATCGACTCTGGGTCGTGGGAACCGAGCGCCGGGCCAGCATGCCGCGAACTGTTCCGGCAGGGCAGCTGAACCCCGCGTCCGCACCTCGGTGGAACGCGTCGCCGCGGATACCATCGCCGGCCGTGTCCGGCCCCTGCTCCTCGTCGCGACGATGACCGCCGCCCTGCTGAAGAGCCTCCGCGAACCCGCGTGCTTTGCGCACCAACCGGCCGACGTGCAGATCGTGCAGACGCACATGTCGATCGTGTGCCTCGCCGGCGAACTGGTCTACAAGCTCAAGAAGGCGGTCACCTTCCCGTTCGCCGACTTCTCGCAGCTTTCGATGCGGCGGCGGCTGTGCCGCGAGGAAGTGCGGCTGAACCGGCGGCTTTGTCCCGACACGTATCTCGGGACTGCGGCGCTGCGGCGCACGGCGTGCGGCGGCGTCGCCTTCAGCGCGCTCGGCGACGACGAGGGTCCCGGCGATCTCGACGTCGCCGTCGTGATGCGGCGGCTGCCCGCGCAGCGCATGCTCGACGAACTCGTGCGCCAGCGCGCGGTGTGCCCGGCCGAGATCGAAGCGCTCGCGCGGCACGTCGCCGCGTTCCACGCGCGCGCCGAGTCCGGTCCCGAGGTCGTGCGCCTGGCCGATCCGAACCGGCTCGTCGCGTTTGCAGCGGCGAACTTCACCGAGCTGCAGGCCATGCCCGGCCACGGCCTGCCGGGGCCGCTGCTCGACGCGCTCGCTGTCGCCAGCGCCGCCGACTTCGCGCGCCTGTTGCCGGTCCTCGGGCGCCGCGTCGCCGCGTGCGCAGTCGACGGCCATGGCGACCTGCACACGCGCAACGTCTGCATGACCGAGCCGCCGGCCGTCTACGACTGCATCGAGTTCGAGCCGGCCTTCCGCATCGGCGACGTCGCGACCGAGAACGCGTTCCTCGCGATGGACCTGCGCTACCGCGGCGCCGCCGACCTGGCCAGGGTCTACGTGCAGACCTACGCGGCCGCGCGCGGCGACAGCGAGATGCCAGCACTGTTGCCGGCGCTGTGCGCGTATCGCGCGATGGTGCGCGCCAAGGTAGCATCGCTGGCCGCTGCGGATCCCGAACTGCCCGCCGCCGATCGCGAAGGAGCCCGGCATTCGGCGTGGCGCCACCTGATGCTGGCGGCCGCGTACTCGGTCGAACAGCGTGGACCGTGGTGGGTCGTCGTCTGCGGTCCGCCGGCGAGTGGCAAGACGCGGTTGTGCCGCACGCTCGCCGAGGTCGCGCACTGGCCGCACCTCAACACCGACGCGGTGCGCAAGGAACTCGCCGGCATCGCGCCGGACCGGCCAGCGGGCCCCGAGCACTACACCGCCCCATTCTCGCAACGCACCTACGCGGAGGTGCTCGCGCGTGCTGGCCGCTGCGCGCAGCGCGGCGAGACGGTCGTGCTGCTCGACGGCAACTTCGCGACGCCGGACCTGCGCGAAAGAGCGCTCACTGCCGCGCGTGCCGCAGGCACGCGCATGCTCGTCGTCTGCGTCGACGTCGACGCAGCGACTGCGGCGACGCGCGCTGCCGCGCGCCAGCGCGAGAGCGGCAACGTCAGCGATGCGGGCCCCGAGCTCGCGATCGCGTTGCGCGCGCGATTCGCGCCGCCGACCGCCGCGGAAGGCGCGCCGGTGTTGGCGCTCGACGGTGGGGGCGGCGACCTCGCCGCGCTCGTGATGGCCGCGCTGCTGGACGGCCACCGCGCCCCTCGTTGAAAGCCGGCACCTTTTGGCGTGCATGCTCCTGCGCCGGCGCGGCGACCGCCGGTGCGATCGCGAACAGCAATCCCGGGGCAAGGACAGGGTGCATCGCGCAGAGCCTGCCGTTCGTGCGCGCCCGCGCCATGGACCGGTCGGCCCCGAACAGCGTCTGCAATCTGCTGAGCTTGCGGTCCGCCGCGGCACCCTGAGCCGCGGCGCGCGCGGCGTCGCGACGTTGTAATCCTCGCCGGTTGGACGAGCGGGCTCGTCTTGCCCCGGAGAAACTCCGCGAAGCCGACCGCGCCCTCGCTCGATCGGCTTGTCGTGCCCGCAGGTGCACCCTCTACTCTTGCGGGTCCACCCCCGACGACTCCAACTCAGGCTCTGCCACCATGAAGAAGCTGACTCTCCTAGCGTTCTCCCTGCTCACTGCGCCTGCCTTCGCGCAGTCCTCGTACTGGATCGCGAACCGTGCCTCGAGCGACATCATGCGCGTGTCGGAATGGGGCTCGGTGCTCGATCGCGTCGCGACGCCGACGACGTTGCGCAACTGCACGACTGCACCCGACGGCAAGGTCTGGATCGTGCGCTTCGGCGCGGCGACGTTCGACATCTACGACCCGGCAACCGCGACGTTCACGCCCGTCGTGCTGCCGAGTGGATCCGCATACGCGATCGCGTTCGACGCTGCAGGTCACGGCTGGGTCACGAACGCTGCGACGGCGGTGCACGAGTACGACGCCGCGGGCACGTTCGTGGCGACATACACGACGACGGTCGCAGCGTCGCTCGGCATCACGGTCGACCAATCGGGCAACAAGTGGATCGCGCACCGCGCGAGCCCGGCCTCGGTGTCGCGCATCGACCCCAGTGGTACCGTGACCAACTTTCCGATCGTCGGCGCGCCTACGGCCCTGCTGCCGACGGGCTTGGTCGCGGACTACCGCGGTCTCCTGACTGCGAGCCACATCTGGGTCACGGGCGACAGCTCGGCCACGTTGTGCGAGCTGGATGCCACGGGCGCCACGCTGGCCGTCTACCCGGGAATGCCGGCGAGCACCGCGTATCCGCCGACATTCGACCTCAACGGCCGCATCTGGGTCTCGAGCTTCGGCAACGGCACGGTCCTGCAGATCGATCAGACGAACGGCGCCGTGCTGCAGACCTTGACGTTCGCGCCCAACAACATCAGCGTGACGACCGACAACCTCGGCCGCATCCGACTGACCTCACGCGTCACGTTCTCGGGCGTCGGTCCGCCCTGCGAAGTGCGACGCGTGAACCCGACGACTGGAGCGCTCGAGATTCCGACGAAGCTGCAGTTCGGTGCTTTCAGTGCCGCCGGAACGCAGTCTCAGCTCAGCACGCAGTTCCAGTACTGCCTCGTCGTCAACCAGCTGGGCGACCTCGACGGCGACGGCGACGTGAACTACAGCGAGATCACCAACGGCACGTCGCCGATCGACGCGCGGTCGAACTCGCTGTTCTCGGTCGAGTCGTTCGGCGTCACGGTGAACGGCGGCACGCCGTCGTTCGAGGTGAAGTCCACGGCGCTGTGGATCGTCGCGTTCGCGTTGAGCACCATTCCACCGACGCCTGTTCCGGGCTTCGGCGGCGTGCTGCAGGTCAACCCGGGCTCGGTGGTCTCGACGAACGCCGGCGTCGGCAACGGCTCGCTGCCCATCGCGATTCCACCGAATCCTGCGCTCGCCGGTTTCGAGTTCTTCGCGCAGGGCGTGACGTTCAACGGCGTCGGCTTCGACTTCCAGAACCTCACGGGCATGCTGGTCTGGTGACAGTGCGCGCGCAGTGGCGGGGCTCGAGCCCCGCCGCGCGCGGCCGCTACTTGCCCTTCGGCCTGGCTTCGGCCGCTTCGATGCGCTGCAGCGCGGCGCGCAGCCAGTCGCGCATCGTGACGACGCCGCCGTCCTCGTCGCGCACGTGATACGGTTCGCCGGTCCGGCTCGACTGGCTCGCAAAACGCTCGATGAACTCCTCGACGTCGATCACCTTGTCGCGCGGAACAGCCAGCTTTGCGAGCAGGAACTGCGCGGCAGCCTGTCCCTCGTAGTCCTTGCCTTCGCGCACGAACGTGTTCGTGCTCGCTTCGATCACGCGCAGCAGTTGCCCGATGCGATCGGGGTGGAACGTCGCGGCCGCCTGCACCTGGAGCTCGGCGTAGTCGTCGCCGATCAGCAGGTTCACGAGCTTCTGCACGGACAACACGTAGCGCGCACCGGCGAGCTGGAACTCGAAGTAGTCGCGCTCGTGCACGAGCTGCTCGGGCACCACGATCGAGCCGTCGGCCGCCACGAGCTCCAGCAGCACGTGGCACGCCGTGATGTCGTCGATGCGGACCTCGAGCCAGTTGCGGCTGCCCGGCACGAACCGCTTCTTGCGCTGCGGCACCACGAACTTCGTCACCGGATCCGCGAGGTTGAGTCGCGGCGGCACGCACTGGAACTCGAACAACGTGCTCGCCGGGCCGAGCCGCAGCTCGACCTCGAACAACTCGGCGGCCATCAGGCGCTCGCGCATGCGGGCATCGACGTCGAGCACCCAGAGCTGATCCTCGGCGCGGTGGACGAGCGGCACCTCGACGTCCGCGAGACGGACCATCGCCGCGGCCTGGCGCGCGGCCGCACCCTGCAGGTCGATCCGTTCGATCGTCGCGGGGTCGAGCCAGACGCGGTCGCCGGGTTCCACCGTGCGCGTCGGCTTGCCGTGCGTGCGCACGAGGCAACGCACCTTGCCGTCGTCCTTCGTGGCGCGGGCCCACGCGATGGCGGGGCTCTGCGCGGTGCGGTTCTGGAAGCGCGCGAATACGTAGAGCGATCCTTGGTCGCGGCCGGCGGGCAACAGGTCGAACAGACGCGCGTCGGCGAGGTTTGCCTGGAATCGCCGCTGGCCGACGTCCTGCAGCGGCAGTCGATCCTGGGCCGCGGCATCGCTCGCGAGCCAGATCGCGTCGGGGGTGCTGCTGGCCTCGACCTCGAGCAACAGGTTGGCTCCCGCGGTTGCGGGCAGGCGCAGGTGGTCCGGGACCTTCACGATGCGGACGTTGTCCTGCGCGGGCAGCGCCGCGAGCAGCACGAACGACGTGAAGGCGGGGGAGAGCTGGCGCATGGTGTGTCCCGCGCCGCGGCCGACGGCGTGGCGGGAGCAGACTGTAGCCGGCGCGTTCCACGGGAAGTCGCGCCGAGGGAACTTGTCCCTGGCCGCTGCGGAACAGCCGGCCATATCGTGCCGCGATGCGCCAACCGACCGTCTCGCTGCCGATCCTGTTGCTGCTCCGTGGCATCCTGGCCCAGGAACCGCCTGCGTTCGCGGAACAGGTCGACCGGCTCTGCAACCCGCTCGTCGCTGCCGACGTCGCGGTGGGGTTCGTGGTCGGCGTGATCGACGGCGAGACCGAGTTCGTGCGCGGCTACGGACGCCTGGCCAGGGCGAACGAGGAACGACCCGGCGCGCAGACGATCTACGAGATCGGCTCGGTGTCGAAGGTGTTCACGGGGCTGCTGCTCGCGGACGCGGTGCAGCGCGGTCTCACGGCCCTCGACGATCCGGTGCAGAAGCATCTGCCCGAGGGCGTCTCGATGCCGGCGTTCGAGGGCAAGCCCGTGTTGCTGTGGCACCTCTCTACGCACACGTCGGGTTTGCCGCGTCTGCCCGACATGGAAGGGTCCGACCCGCAGGACCCGTACGCGCACTTCACGACGGAACGTCTCTTCGAAGTCCTCCCCGGCACCCGCGTGCGATGGGAGCCGGGCAGCAGATACGAATACAGCAACCTGGCCGTCGGCCTGCTCGGCGCCGTGCTCGTGCGCGCGAACAAGCTCGGCTCCTACGACGAGCTGCTGCGCGCGCGCATCCTGGTCCCGCTGCAGATGAAGGACTCCGGCACAGCACTCGACGCGGCGCAGCAGAAGCGTCTCGCGCCGCCGCACGATGCGGATGGCGAGCCGAACCACACCTGGGATCTCAATGCACTCGCGGGCGCGGGTGGCATCCGGTCGACGGTGCCCGACATGCTGAAGTTCGCACGCGCCCAGATCACGAGGCCCGAAGCGCTCGGCAAGGCGATCGAGCTCTCGCAGCAGAAGCGGCACGACGGCGCGAATGGCGTCGCCGTCGCGCTTGGCTGGCACATCGCACGCGATGGCGAGACCCTGTGGCACAACGGGCAGACCGGTGGTTACCACAGCTACGTCGGCGTGCAGCCGAAGCAGCGGCGCGCCGTCTGCATGCTCGCGAACACGGCGCGTGGCGAGCTCGACGCGGTGGGGGAGCGCATCCTGCAGCACCTGGCCGGCGTGAGGGTCGAGCCGTTGTCGCTCGAGACGCCGGTCGCCGTCGAGCGCGCCGTGCTGCAGCGCTACACCGGCAAGTATCGCATGTCGCCGAAGATGACCTTCGAGCTCACGCTGCGCGACCGCGGTCTGTTCGCGCAGCTCACGGGGCAGCCTGCATGTCGCCTGTATCCGCGGTCCGCGACCGAGTTCTTCTATCGCGTCGTCGAAGCGTCGATCACGTTCGAGCTCGAAGGCGATGCGGTGACCGGGCTCGTGCTGCACCAGAACGGGCGCGACCTGAGTTGTAGCCGCATGCCCGCCGACGGCGCGGGCAAGTGAGGCGACTCAGCCGGAGCCCACGGCGAGGCGTGACTTTCTCCGCGGACACGAAGGCCGCGGTCGTTCGCTACCAGGGTGCAGGACTTGGATCGCGCCGCAGCGTTTCACACGCGGCAACTCGGTGCCAGCGGCGCCCGCGCGCGGCGATTGCGCAGCGCCGGGCCGGCGCTAGGGTGGCCACGAGTGACCGCCGGACGACTGACCTCCAGCCTGCTATCGGCCGCCCTCCTGGCCGGCTGTGCCGCCGAGCCGTCGGCGGTGGCGCCCGAACTCCAGCCGAGGCCGAGCGCGTTCGAGCTGTTCGCCAGCACGCGCGATGCCTGGATGCGGAATGCGCCGGACCTCCAGGGCGAGGACCCGCCGGAGCCCACGCGCCTGGTCCGGCGCGGCGATCGGCAGCTGTTCGCCCTCGACTTGCACGACGAGAACGTGCACGAGCAGTGGCTCTTGCTGCTCGAGGCGCTCGGCAGCGACCCGTCACCGCACGACAACGTGTTGACTCCCGCAAGGCGCGACGGCCGCACGGTAGGGTACGTGTTCATCTCTCACCGCGTCGACGTGCGGGTCCGCCTGTTCGGGCCCTGCACCGAAGACACTTCCGTTCCAGCCGTAGAGCCACGGGAGACGCAGGTGTCACTCCTGACCGGGTACCTCTCGTTGGGGTTCGACCGGACGTGCGAGAGGGTCGTCTCCCTCGGCTTGACGCGCGAGCAGCTGGCCCCTGTCGATCCGAGCCGGAGACTCCCACGGCGATACCAGGCCGACAGCATCGACCTGCTGTGGAAGGCCCACATCGATGCCGGATTCCTGACGTGTGACAGCTTCATGAGCATCACCGCGCAGAGCGACGTGCTCCTCGACCTGCTGACGCGGATCGTGAAGGGGCCATCGCTGATGTCGGTGCTGCTGCACGGGGTGACGCTCGCCGCGCAGCCCGGCTTCGAGAGGGCCGAGCGAACGCCGGACGGCTGGACGTTCCCGGTCCACATGCTCGTGAACGGGGAGGCCGCGCTGCACCTGCAGGCGTTCGTCGTGCCCGCGCAGCGGCCGCGGCAACTGTCGGCCGGCATCGTGGCGCTCGAGGCACGCCATCCGACCAACCCCGCGCGCCGGATGTCCGCGCGGGTGATCGCGGCGAGGCTCGGTGAGTAGGCACTTCGGTCACCGACGTCGGGATCGTGCTGTTGCGCAGTTGCGCAGGACCGCCGGTTGACGCGGTCGTCGAGGTCGGGGATGGTGGCGCGGCGCGTTCCGGGTGGTCCGGGACGCTTGGGTTTCCTATCCACCCCGCGTACTATCTGCTGCGCAACGGCGCCGGACCGCTCGAACGTAGGGGTGCACATGACGACGCGCGCGGCGCTGGCGATCGGCATCGGGCTCGCGCTGGCGAGTGGGTGCGCGATTGTGCAGCCGGCGGACGTGCCGACGGTGGCGCCCGGTACCGTCAACGACGCGGTCGCGCGCGACTATCCCGGTGCGGCGAACGTGCTCGCGGGGTTCGACGTGAGCGGCGAGCGCGCGCTGCGCGACGGCGATGGCGTGTTGTACGGCATCGAACTCGTGCGCGGTGAGACGGTCACGCGGCGGCTGCTGCGCGTCGAGGTCGCGCTCGATCATCCGCTGGCTCGGCGCGCCTTGGTCACCTTCTCCAGGCCCGACTGTGCCACTCAGATTCCGCCGCGCGTGGCGCGCGGGCTGCACCTCGTCTTCACCTTGCTCGACGCCGACGGCAAGGAACTGGAGCGGTCGCAGAGTCCGATGACGGTCGACTACTACCTCACCGAGAGCTTCGTCGCCGGCATCACGTCCACCGCGGTGTCGGTGCGTGGCATCGCGTCGGCGCGCCTGCTCGAGGTCATC
>Ga0111539_10000949_pt1 | contig 38012 bp, 29 predicted proteins | sample RhiMethybrSRZTD1_FD_79667 | JGI IMG/M metagenome (GOLD analysis project Ga0111539, IMG submission 79667) | Populus rhizosphere microbial communities from Tennessee, USA - Rhizosphere MetaG P. TD hybrid SRZTD1 (version 2) (version 2) | ecosystem: Host-associated > Plants > Roots > Rhizosphere >...
ACGGCGCGCAATGCGAGTCGAATGGCGGATGTAGCTCAGGGGTAGAGCGCCTGACTGTGGCTCAGGAAGTCGCGGGTTCGAGACCCGTCATCCGCCCCACTTCTCATTCAATCGGCGATTGCTCATGAAGGTGCGAGCGCACCGTCTTGATCGCTGGTACGGTTGTCGCCGCACCGATCGCGACGAGTGCGAGTCCGATCGCCCGTCGCTTCCGTGCCGACATCTTGTTCGACAACAGCAGACCCGCGCCGAAGCCCAGCGCTGCTCGGGTGGCCACAATCGATCCAAACACGGGCAGCCCCAACTCGAGTGTCTTCATGGCGTAATCCTCCAGAGGCGATGACGCGTCCGCCGCGCATTCGCCTCTGGAAACGCATGCAAGAAAGGCGCACTCACGCGTAACGTGACTCCATCGCCCACGCCTGGCCAATGGTGAGGACACCGACCAGGGCTGCGTAGAGCCCGTAGGCACGCACGACGACGAGCAGACCGGTGGCCGGATTCGCGAGCAGCAGTACAGCCACGATGATTGAGATCACACCCATCATCGCGACGAGCCATGCTCCAGGTGCAGACCGACCGATATGCGTCGCAATCATCAGCTCGGCCACGCCAATCACCGCCGCACGCAAGGCGAGCAGAACGAGCAGGACGATCTCAGTCACTGCCGGCCAGGCGAACATCGCGACGCCGGCCAGCATCGCTAATCCGCCGGCCACCACCGAGATGACACGCCCCGGTCCCGTTGGCCACCTCGTCCAACCGGCGATGATGATGAGTGCTCCGTCGATGAGCGCGAAGGCACCAAAGACGAGGATCAGCGCGGCCAGACTGGTGCCCGGCCAGCCGACCAGCAAGCAGCCGAACAGCGCTGTGAAGAATCCACGCGCAATGAGCGTCCGAAACGAACCCAGCCACATGACCGTTCTCCCTGTGCGGCGGCGCGGGACGCGAACACGACGCGTGACGCGCGTCACTCATAAGAGTTGGACGTTCGGCACATGAACGGGCCATGAGACGCACATGAAGCGGGCGCTCATGAAGTCGGCTGCTGCATCCCGACCTGATCGTGTGACTCCTGCAGCCAGGTCCGGAGCTCCTCGTCAGAGATTCCTGGTCACGAGGCGCGCACCGCATCGAGGGCATTTCCACATCGGCCACTACCTTCTGGATCCCACTGCCGAACTTGATTAGGCTAACCCCGGTTTACGGATGGAGGGGATTATGGATTCGACCAGACGGACCCTCGTCGCGCTCCTGTTCGCATCGACGGTGACCGCAGGCATCGCGGGTGCGCAACCAGCTCCAGTCAACGAAGCCGGTGTGACGATGGGCCACTGGCACATCGCCTCGAAGGATGTGGAAGCGAACAAGAAGATCTTTCTGGCCATGGGCGGCAAGCTGTTCATGGCCGGCGGCAATCCTCTGATCATGTTCCCCGGGGTCTATATCAATCTGGTCCTCGGTACCGAGAAAGGCGACGGCGGCAGCGAGGGCTCGGTCATCAACCACGTCGGCTTCATCGTGGACAACGTCCAGCAGCGTGTCGCGCAGTGGAAGGCTGCCGGCGTGAACGTGCTGCCCGGCCTCAACAACCGGACGGACCAGGCGTTCGTCGTGACGCCCGACGGAGTGCGCATCGAGATCCTCGAAGACAAGACACAGAAGGTGGCTGTCCGGCACGAACACGTCCATCTCTCGCTTCTCGAATCCGAGCTTCCCAAAGCGCAGGCCTGGTACGCGAAGACATTCGGTGGACAGACCGGTACTCGCAACAACCAACCGGTCGTGAATCTACCCGGCGTGCAGATTCGGTTCGCGCGAGCCGACGCGAAGCAGGCGCCGACACGGGGGCGCGTGCTCGATCACATCGGCTTCGACGTGAAGGATCACGCGGCGGTCGTGAAGAAGCTCGAAGCCGGTGGAATCAAGCTCGATGAACCGGTCCGCAAGTCGGCCGCGGGCAACACCATTACCTACATCACCGATCCGTGGGGAACTCGTATCGAGATCGTCCAGCGAGCGCCGCTCGGGCCGGAGGTGAAGTAGAGCCGCCCAGCGACAGCCACACGCCGACGAGCAACACGAGAGCGCCCGCGACCGCTTCGCCCGGAAACACTGCCGCTGACATCCACCGCAGTGCAGGCAGGCCCATGCGCGCCTGCGGCGCGATGACCATCCAGAGCCCCGCGGCGGACGCCACGATGCCCACGAAGCGAACGATCGGTGCGTACCGAATACAGATCGGTCCGCCGTTCGATTGAACGGGCTCGAGCACGCGCTCGTCATCATCATCGGCAAAACGATCGTTCACGATCGCACCGACGAAGCCGTCGTCGGTCGTGTTGCCCGCAGTCGCGAGCATCGGGATGAGACCCGAGTAGAACGTCACAAAGGTGGTGACAAACATCGCCGGGTCTGGGACGTCGAGCAACGAGGCAATGACGGGCGACATGAACACGCCGGCGCCCCCGGGGATGCCCGGCGACTCGAGGCCGAGGATCATCACGGGAGGAATCAGCACCGCGATCTCGGTCATGGTGATCGGCAGACCGAGCAGTCCGCAGGTCGAGACCGTCACGAGCATCACGCCCATCGTCGCGACGTTCTTGTTCAGCACCGTGCCGAGCACGATCGACGCGCGCGCAACCTGTGGCCGGAGGCCGAGATCGCGCTCGGCAGAGACCAGGTTCACCGGCAACGTGTCATAGGAGCCACCGGTGCCGAATCCGGTGACATACACCGTCGCGAAGTACTTCCAGATCTGCGGCCAGGTCCGCCTGGTCGTCGCGCGGACCAGGAGGAGCATCGCCGCCGACCAGATGATCGCGACGATAGCAAGGTTGAGAGAGGTCCGGGTGTACACCTCGAGTCCGCGGACGCCGAATCGTGCCGGAATGAAAATCGCCAGGCACCCGATCATGATCGGGTAGTACCAGAGAAGTTTCGCGAAGAAGGCCAGAATCCAGTCGCCGGCGACGATCACGCCGTGCGCGGCCGGGCGCAGGACGCGAACGGAACCGACGAGCGCACCGGCCACCGTCGCGGCGACGAGCATCTGGAGAAGCGGCTGCTCGGTCAGCGTGCCGCGAAAGGTCCGTCCCACGCCTTGCAGCCACGCGAAGAACCCTGGCAGTGGCACGTCGGCGCGGTTGAACGGAAGCCCGGTCAACACCGGAATCCACGCGGAGACGTAAAGCAGAGAGACCGCCCCCATCACGACGTAGAGCGTGATCAGGATCGCGAGAAACCGAGTGCCGCGGACGTGCGACAGCAGCGTTCTGGCAAGCGCGGCTGTCATCAGAATGAAGATGATGGCCGTCGCCACCGTGACGATCGTCCGCGGAAACCACGTCCCGCTTTGCGCGACGGCGAGCACGACCGGGTTCTTCGGGAATGCGATCCCGAGGCCAAGGCCCGTCAAGAGACACACGGCAATCATGACGGCCTGCGGGATGCGAGACATGCGTCGCGCGGCAGTCTAACATCGTGCCAACATAGTCCCGGGAGGAGCGGACACAGTGATTCGGGTCACGCCGTTTGCGCCGGCGCTAGGCGCAGAGGTGCGCGGAATCGATCTGGCGAACGGCCTCGACGAGAAGACGTATCTGGACGTGCGCGCCGCGTTTCTCCGTCACGGCGTCCTGTTCTTCAAAGAGCAGTCAGAGATTCCACCGTCGGTGCATGTGGCAGTCGGCCGGATGTTCGGTGAGCTTCACATGCATCCGGCCGCGCCGCAGATGCCGGGCCATCCCGAAGTCTTCGTCATCCACGCGCATCGTGAATCGAAGGTTGCCAACGGCGAGTTCTGGCATTCCGACGTGTCGTGTGACGAGGTGCCGCCGCTCGGCACGATGCTGCAGATCCACCTCCTGCCCGAGGTCGGCGGCGACACGTTGTTTGCGAACATGTACGCGGCGTACGACGCGCTTTCCGCGCCGATGCAACGGCTGCTCGACGGCCTGACGGCGAGGCACGAGTCCGAGCACGTCTACCGCGGCCGCTACTCGGATCGCGGCGTCGACGACACGGGGACGACTTATCCACAGGCGAACCACCCAGTCATCCGGACGCATCCGGAAACCGGGCGCAAGGCGATCTTCGTCAACCGCACGTTCACGACGCGGATCATCGAGCTGAACGAGACGGAAAGCCGCGCGATGCTCGACCTGCTCTTCGATCACTGCGAGCAGGTCGATTTCCAGATCCGCTTCCGATGGCAGCGCAACGACATGGCGTTCTGGGACAACCGCTGTGTGATGCACCGCGCCATCTGGGACTATTGGCCCAACGAGCGCAAAGGCCGGCGCGTCACCGTCAAGGGCGATCGGCCTCGATGAACGCGCCGTCTCTCCTTAAAACTCGAACTGCGCGTTGAAGCGCGCCGCTCGCGGGTTCAGGACAGCCGTCGGCTGCATCCATCGAGCGCCAACGGTCATCACATCGAAGACCGCTTCATACGTTGTCGGCGGATTCGCGTTGAACAGGTTGTAGAGGTCGAATCCGACGTTCAGGCGCTTGCCGCCAAGCCGCAGCACCTTCGCGACACGCAGGTCCATCACGTTGATGCGATCGCCGTAGAGCGCTCCCGGTGCAACCAGGTTGACGCTCTGTTGCGCCAGCCCGGCCCGCAGCGGCACGCCAGTGGCGGCGAGAAACTGCATGGGCGTCATCTGGTAGGTGGCGATTCTGGATCCGCCGTTGGTCGCGACCGTCGTGTTCGCAGGCTGTGCGTTGGGCTGTGAGCGGACGATGGCGCTGACGAGCACATCCACCTTGGGCATCGTGTAGCTGACGATGCCCCGCACCTGCGTCAGCCACGGTTCAGTGAAGTCGCAGGTCGGCTGGCCGTCGACGATCACCTGCGGCCGGCCGAACCGCGCAGTTTCGATCTCACACGTGTCGTTCACGCCCCGCCCGGTGCTGGTGCCGGCCTGGATGAACAGCGAATCTCGCGCGCGGGCACTGAACGAGAGATCCACGCCGTGCCAGTAGTGTGTCTCGTCACCGAAGTCCTCGTTGGTCGTGTAGTACGGATCGGACACGCCAACCGCCTGGCGGGCGTTGCGGACGAGGAACGTCACCGGGTACCCTCCGCCCCCGGGAAGGCGATCGTGCTGGGGAGCCGTCAGCGTCACCTGATCCCAGTCCGCGGCAGTGAGCGCGGCGTTGTTCGTCGTGAAGAAGTTGTTCCACCACCGCCGGTTGTAGCTCACGTCAACCGACATCCGCGGAAGGACTTCGTGCTGGACGCCGACGCCGAACTGCCAGTCGCTGTTCCGCACGCCCCAGCCCTCGAGCACCGCGGGATTCACGCGGGTGGTCGCGACCGACGCGCCCCAGTTCAAGTTCGACCACGGACCGCACTCGAGGTTGGCGACCGGGTTCAGGAAGTCGCATTGAGCGACGTAGTCACCGCGCCCGGGCGTGCCCTCGGGAAGATTGGAGCCGTCGGTCCACTGACGCGTGATGCTCTGGACGAGCGTCGTCGCCGGGTTCTTGATTGTGTACGCCTCGCCGGAAAACACGCCCTGCAGATACTTTCCGAAGTTCATCCTGAGCGCGGTCTTTCCGTTGCCGAAGAGGTCGTACACGGCGCCGCCGCGCGGCGTGAGGTCGCGGTAGCCCTTGACGCCATCGGTACGGGGAAAGAGGTTGGCGTTTCCGAACTGGTGCGCCTCCAGGACGCCGTTCTCGTCGCCCGGGCTCCAGCTCGAGGCCATCTCGAAACGCAGCGCGCCCTGAAGCGTCAGGCGCCCGCGTGTCCAGGCGTCCTGAGCGTAAAACGCGCCGTAGCGGAGACGGTCGCTGACGCGAGTGGGCCCGACGCGCGTGCTCAACTGAATCGGCGCGCCGTTGTTGAATGTGTAACTGAGTTGTTGCGCCACCTGCGTAGTGGTTTTCGCCACCATGAAGCCGCCCTGATGGCCGACCTTGAAGTTGTTGCTGCCTGACACGTAGGAGACGGCCGCGCGCCAGGTCGCGTGCTTCTGGTTCTGCGAGGGCTGTGCGAGCCACCCGCGGTAGAGATAATTGGCGAACGGCACGCCGGCGTTTGTGGATTGCTCGGTGACGGGAATCAGGTTGGTGATCGCGCCCTCCGGCATCACATCGCCCCACCTGACGCGGAACTCGGAGTAGCCGCTCTCGAACAGCAGTTTGTTCGAGATGGGCGACGTCCATGTGCCCTGCAGGATGCTCAACGGAGCATTCCAGATCGTGCCCGACTCCGGCGACGTCGTCGCCACGCCGGGACCAATCCCGGGACCCGATGCTGTCCAGTCGTCGCCTGGGCTTCTGCACTGCCCACTGTCTTTGACGAACGACGAGCCGCTGCAATTCATCGTGTAGTCGAAGTAGAACCCTGCCTTGTTGCGCGGGGTGACTTGATCGGTCACGCGGATGGCGTTGACCCATCGGCTCGTGTCGTTCCGGACGCGCACGCCATCGTCTTTGGCCCAGGTCCAGGCGGCGGCGTTGCCGGCGTTCCTGTTCGCGTACTGGTTCTGCGTGTCGCCGTAGTTGCCGGTGGTGCGCGTGTTGGCGAAAAACCAGATCCGGTCGCGCTTGATCGGCCCGCCCAGCGAGAAGTTACTGTCCCAGTTCTTCAACAGCGCGGGCGCTTCGGCGAAGCCCAGCGCGCGCAGGTCCTCGTCAATGTTGGACGACTGGCCCCACTGGCCCGCCCAGCTGCCGAAGAAGTTTCCGCTGAACGTGTTGCCGCCTGTCTTGGGGATGATGTTGAACGTCGGCGCGCCGCGGTCGGCTTCGCCAAGGCCGCCGGAAATCGACACCTGGACTTCGATCGAATTGTTCATGTCGTACGCGTAGTTCGACACGCCGCCGCCGTTGAACGGAGAGCCGACGTTCAGGCCATCGATCTGCACGGCGCCCTCGTTGGCGCGGCCGCCACGAGCCGTGAAGAAATTGGTGTTCGTCCCAACGCTGTTGTTGAAGCCCGTCGCCTGAATGGCCGGCAGCGCTGCCAGGTAGTTGCCGTAGCCTCGCGATGCCGGAAGCGCGCGCACCACTTCGCCGCTGAGCACGGTCTGCTGCCGCGCTGACTGCACGTCAACGACTGGCGTTTCACCCGTGACCGTAATGCTCTCCGCCACGGCGCCGACGCGCATGTCGGCGCTGATCGTCGTGACGCCTCCGCCGGTGAGCTCCACGCCTTCTCGCACGACCGTCGTGAAGCCTTGGACTGAAAAGGTGATCGTGTAGGTGCCAGGTGGCAGGCTGGTGATCTGGTACTGACCGCTGCCATCAGAAACGGCCGTGCGGGTCTTTTCGATGAGCGCCGGACTCGACGCCTCGACGGTGACACCGGGCAACACCGCGCCCGAGGCATCGCGGACAGTGCCGGCCAGCGTCTGTGCCGAGGCCAGGCTGGATGCGACGACGCAGAAACCGACCGCCAGGAAGAGCGTCTTCGTGAACGTGGTCATAGCATCTCCAATCAGTGGTGGTCGTGTAACCCGTGGCGCACGCGTCGTGCGAATCCTAGACACGGTCGAGGCGGGCCACAAGCGGTGTTTCGCTCAAAATTCGGTCAAGAACCGAGCCGGCGAGCGCGCATATACTGGCGCCTCACGCGCGTCATGCTGGAATGTCGATGACTCGTTCACCGTCGCGAATCGTGCTGCTGGTCGCGCTCCTGAGCGCGTCGCTGTCGGCCCAGCAAGCGCCGATTCCGCAGCAGCTCGTGTTCACGCCGTATCACGCGAGCGGCATCTACGACGTGGGCCAGACGGTGGGCTGGACGGTCACACCGGGGCCAACGCCGCCAACCTACAAGTTCAAGTGGACGATTCGCCGCAATAACGCGGTGGTGCTGAAGGAAGGCTTGCTCGATCTGTCCGCCGGGAAGACATCGATCGAAGTCGCGGCCGACCAGCCGTCGATGATCTACGTCGCCGTTGAAGCCTACGACGACCTCGCACCCGGGACTGCGACGTCTACGAACGACGCTCCCCGCTTCGCCGGAGGCAACACTGGACGCAACATCGGCCTCTACGCCGTCGGTGCAGCGGTAGCGCCCACGAAGATCTCGATGTCAGCACCTCGCCCGGTGGACTTCGACGCTTTCTGGGCGAGCAAGCTCGCCGCGCAGGCCACACGTCCGATCAACGCGGTGCTGACGCGAGTGGCGACCGACGTGACTGGCGTCGAGATGCACATGTTCGAGCTGGACGCGCTCGGCTCGAAGGTACACGGCTACCTGGCGAGGCCAGCCAGGGACGGGAAATTCCCAGCCGTGATCCAACTCCAGTATGCGGGCGTCTACGCGTTGAATGCGGCCGCCGTGGCACGCCGCGCGGCGGAAGGCTGGCTGATCCTCAACGTGGACTCGCACGACAAGCTGCCGTCGGATCCGTCTGGCAACGTGCCGCGCAACTATCGCGAGATTGGGAACACCGACCGCGAGACCTCTTACTTCCTCAATATGTACCTGCGCGACTCACGCGCGCTCGACTATCTGCTGACGCGTCCTGACTGGGACGGCAAGACGATCGTGGTCATGGGCGGCAGCATGGGTGGCCAGCAGAGTCTTGCGCTTGCAGGCTTGCGTCCTGAGCGGATCAGCGCGGTGCTGGTCTGCGTGCCTGCCGGTGCAGACACCAATGGCAATCTTCACGGACGCAGGGCCGGCTACCCTGACTGGCCGTCGGACAATCCCGAGGTGATGAAGACGGCGCTGTACTTCGATCCCGTGAATTTCGCGTCGCGCATCACGGCGCCAGTCCTCGCGGGGATCGGATTCATCGACACGATCTCGCCGCCCGCCGGCATCTGGACGATGCTCAACCAGATTCGCGGGCCGGTGGAAGCATTGCCCATGATCGACTCCGAGCACGACAACTTCACGCCGGACAAGTCACAGGTGTGCCCCGCGCGGAGCAATGAGATTCTCGATCGCGTCAGGCAGGGTGGAACGTTCACACCGAAGACAGTCAAATAGGAGAGGCGTCACATGAGATGGCCCATTCGACTCGCTTCGCTCGCTCAGGGCGGGCTTCATGTCGTGGTCGCTACCTGTATCGCGGCGAGTCTCGCCATCGGGCTCGGGGCCGAGCAAGGCGGCGGGCGCGCAGCGGGCGCAGCGACCGGCGCAACAAACGGTGGATTGATTGGCGGGACGCTCACGCCGGCGAAGCCTGACGCGCGCGGCTGGGGCTGGCAGGTGAAGGCGTCGATCAATCCAGCCACGCCGCGACCCTTCTACAACAAAGCCAAGGAGCTGCTGTTTCAGGACAAGCAGATCACGAGCTACACGATCTCCACGTTCAACGCCGAGTTCTATTGCGAGGTCGCCAAGCACTTCGATTACATCTGGTTCGAGATGCAGCACAGCACGATGTCGTACGACGAAGTGCGCCGGATGATCCTCGCCTGCCCCGGCGTCGGCGCGGCGCCGATGATCCGCATGCCTGACGCGCTCGAATCCAGTATTCAGAAGGCCACTGACCTCGGTGCCATCGGCATCATCGTGCCGACCGTTGACGATGCGATTGAAGCGCGAGACGCGGCGCGATTCTCACGCTATCCGCCGTTCGGCCGGCGCAGCTCGGGTGGCGGGTCGTTCGGCCAGGTGTGGCCGAATGTCAACTACCGCGCCACCGTCAACGACAACATGCTCGTCACCGTCATGATCGAAACACTCGAAGGTGTGGCCAACGCCGAAGAAATCGCCGCGACCCACGGTGTGGACGTCGTGTTGATGGGCAACAACGACCTCTCGAGTTTCTCGGGTTGGGCGCAAAATGATCCCCGCTATCAGGATGCGCTGGTCAAGGTGCATGACGCGGCCCTCAAATACGGCAAGTACTTCGGCAACGCCGGGGCGCAGTACCTCAATGGCTACGTCCTGAGCGCCGACACGCGCATGGTGCAGAATGGACCGGCACGTGACGGATGGACACCGCCGGCGCGCGGCGGCGGCGCGGGACGAGGCGCCGCGCCGGAAGGACGCGGTCGTGGTGGCAGCACACCGGAGCCGGACGCAGAGCCAGTTATCGGGCTTCCGGGAGGCACACCTCCCACTGGCCGGGGCAAGTAGGTTCGGATGGAGGACGACATGAATCGATCGCACCAGTACGGGAGTTGGCGGCGTTGGATCATGGGTCTGGCCGTGCTCGTTGCCGCCGCCGGCACGCAGTCCAGCGGCCAGGGTCCGACGAGCGCTGCAGCGAGACCTCCGGCAAACCAGAATGCCCCGCTGATGGTCCTCTCACCCAAAGCCAAGTCGGCCGGGTGGACGGGCGTGCACAAGCCGCACACGAAGCTTGCCGACGTGCTGGCGCGACACAAGGGACACGCGGACTGGGCCGAGACGATCGTGGACGACGAAAGCCTGTTCGCGCAGTGGATCTCAATGGCACCCGGCAAGAAGACGCCGCGGCGCATGAACGGCGACACGCGTGAGTGGTGGATCGTGCAGTCGGGCACGCTGCGCTTTACGGTCGATGGCCGCGAGCCGGTCGTCGCCACCAAAGGCTTCATGGTGCAAGTGCCGTATCGCACGATGTATCAGATCGAGAACGTCGGCACTGATCCGGCGCTGCGCTTCGAAGTGAACGTCGTGCGCGCGCGCAAGCTGTATCCGATGGACGAGACACCGGTGCCAGTCGCTGGCTTCGAATACGTGCCGACGCGCGTGACAGGTGGGAAGGGTGAGCTCGATCCCCAGAACCGGCCGGTGGTGGACTTCAACAAGGTCGCGGCCGGTCAGGAGCGCGGTGGCGCCTTCGTCACCGACGATCGCAGCTTCGCCAACATCATCATTGGCCCCTACCAGGCGCCGCAGCCAGGCAACAAGGGGCACTATCACGAAGAGGGCGGCGAGTTCTGGCTGATCATGCTCGGCAAGATCCGCTACAAGATCGAGGGATTGGAACAGTTCGAGGCGGAGCCGGGTGACGTGGTGTACGTCCCGCGTCAGACGTGGCACCTGGCGAGCTTTGGCGGACAGGAAGGTCTGCGCTCGTGCCGTCTGGCGATGAACGGCTTCCCGTATCAGGCGCACATGTTCGAGCCTGACTAAATTGGTCCTTGGTCCTTGGTCCGCGGCCGCAGTGCGGGACTGTATGTCCGGAGCAAACCGTGGGGAGTGTATTGGCATAGCTCGTTGTTCGGAAGCGAACGCTGAGGTGCGTGGATCAAGTCGGTTTGCGGAGTGACATACGGTCCCGCACTGCAGTCATCGACTCTGCAGGGGAGAAGTTATGCGTCTGTCGCAGTTGAGAGTTGCAGCGGTGTGTCTATGGACTTTGTGGCTGGTTGCCTGTACCGGCGCGTCGACGGCGCCCGCGTCGAATCAAACCGCTGCGCCCGCAGCTGCACCCGCGAGTGCCGCGTCTGGAACGGTGACGTTGCCGACTGGCTATCCGGAGCGGCCGTTCGTGCGCGTCGAGTTCGACAAGCTGACGTGGCGGCCCACGGAAGGCAACAAACTCGGCGTCGAGACCGCCGTCGTCGAAGGCGATCCGTCGAAGCCAGGCTACTACTTGACGATCAACCACTTCCCCGCCGGCGTGATGAGCCGCCCGCACTATCACCCCGACGAGCGCTACGTGATCGTGCTGCGCGGCACGTGGCACACAGATGAGGGCGAAGTGTTCCGTCCGAAAGAGACCATCCCTCTGAAGCCCGGCGACTTCATGCGACACCCCAAGGGCGGGCCGCATTACGACGGCGCGCTGAACGAAGACACGTGGGTCGCGATCAGCGGCTATGGGCCAACGAAGGCCACGGTAATCGATGGGGGCGAGCTGTTCGGGAGATCTCGATAGAACAGTCCTTGGTCCTTGGTGCTTGGTCCGTCCCTCGTCTACAGTGCCACTGAACGAACCAAGGACCTTGGACCAAGTACGGACCAAGGTCCAAGCACCAAGGACCTGTACTTACATCGTCGCGAGCTGCGCCACCGTGTACGACCGCGGCGGCAGCTTGAAGGTCATGCGGGCGCCCGCGGCTGGCGGCTCGAGCCGTTGCGGCGCGACACGCTTCGGCTGTTCGAACGTGTTGAACGCCTTGAGATCCTGACCGGTCAGCGTCTCGCACGTGAGGACGCGCGTCGGCGTGACGTCACGCCACTCGAGCGCGATCTCGCGCTCGCCTTCCAAATCGCGGTTCAGCATCAGCACGCACGCCTGTCCGTTCTGCGAATCCAGCGTGGCGACGAGGTCCACGAACGGCACCTGATCGTTGCGCGCGAAGTCGGCCTGGAGTCCGGCTGCGGTGATCGGATAGGTATCGGACTCGACGCGCATGTCGAGCACGCGCCCGCGTGCGTAGCGCAGCGCCCAGGCGTAGGGGAAGAACGTGCTCTGACGCAGCACGCCGGTGTCGTTCGTGACCAGCGGCGCGATGACATTGATCAACTGAGCCAGGCACCCGACGCGCACGCGTTCCGCATTTCGCAGCAGCGTGTTCACGAAGCCGCCGACGAGCAGCGCGTCCTCGAGGTTGTAGACCTCCTCGAGCAGCTTCGGCGCGAACTGCCGCCGTCCGTTGACCGCGTCACCGCTGCGCGCCCGGTACCAGACGTTCCACTCGTCGAACGACAGCCACAGCCGCTTGCTCGACTTGCGGAGTCCTTGCACGTAGTCGCAGACTGCGGCGATCTCGCGAATCTGACGATCCATGTCCAGATTCATCGCCAGATAGCGCGCCGTGCTGTTGCGCGTGAGCGCTTGCGTGTTGCCGTAATACGCGTGCAGCGAGATGCCATCCACCTGGTCGTAGCACTCTTCGAGCACTTCGCGATCCCAGATCAGGTATTGCGGCATGTTGGTGCCGCTCGACCCGCAGGCAATCAGCTGCAGGTTCCCGTCGATGACGCGCATCTGGCGCGCGGCGTCGCGCGCCTTGCGACCGTACTCGCGGGCCTGCATCTGTCCGATCTGCCACGGGCCGTCCATCTCGTTGCCGAGGCACCAGTAGCGGACGTTGTGCGGCTTCTCGTAGCCGTGCGACCGGCGCAGATCGCTCCACTTCGTGCCGCGTTCGAGATTGCAGTACTCGACGTAGGCAACCGCCATCTCCGCCGTGCCGGTGCCGAAGTTCATCCCGAGCAGCGGCTCGCTGCCAACCATCCGGCACCACTCGACAAACTCGTTGGTTCCGAACTGGTTCGTCTCCATCGAGTTCCACGCTCGCTCGAGTACCGTCGGCCGCTGTTCCTTGGGTCCCACACCATCGAGCCAGTTGTATCCGGAGACGAAGTTGCCGCCGGGATACCGGATGATCGGAGCGCCAAGCTCCTTGACCTCGCGCACCACGTCAGTCCGGAAGCCTTTCGAGTCGGCCAACGGAGATCCAGGCTGGTAGACGCCTGTGTAGACGGCTCGTCCGAGGTGCTCGAGGAAGGCGCCGAGTACTCGGCGATCGAAGTCTGCGCCCACCCCCGGCTGCTGGATCAGCGCACGCGCCGCACGGCGGGCGGTCTGTGCGTATCCGATGGCATCCAGCCACGACGAGGTCGCGAGCGCAGCGCCGGCACTCCCAAGCCCGGCGAGAAAACGACGACGGCTCGGAGTCATTTAACGCCCTCGCAATGTGTTGATGCGCTGTGTGAACTCCTCGACGTTTGCGCGGTTCACGACCAGCGTGGGTACGATGATCTGCTTGGACTCAGGGATGAACGAGCGATCGCCGCGCACCGCCTGGGCCATCCGCTTGATCGCCTGATATCCGAACTCGTATGGCTGCTGGACCACGGTGGCGTGAATGTCGCCGGCCTTGATGCCGGCCAGCGTTTCGTCGGCTTCATCGAATGTGATGATGCGGACGCGCCCCGTTTTGCCCGCCTCACGTACCGCGTTGAGGATCGCCGGGCCGTTGTAGCTCCACAGTCCGACCAGCCCTTTGATGTCTGGATACCGCACCAGCGTGTCCGCCGCGTTCGCCTTCGCCCTCACATCATCCACATCGTCAGTGCGCACGTCGATGATCTTGATGTTCGATCCCGTGAGCGCTTCCTTGATGCCCTGCACGCGCTCCTGGGCGTTGCGCGCGTCGAGCTTGCCGACGAACAGCATGATGGAGCCGCCGTCGGGAATGGCTTCGCGTATCAGCTGACCGGCCTGCCGTCCGGCGGCCAGGTTGTCCGTGCCGATGTAGCAGGTCCGCGCCGTTTGCGGGGCATCGCTGTCCTGCGTGAACACCAGCGCCTTTTTCGCAGCCGCGTCGATCAACGCGGTCTGGTTCTGCGGATCGACCGGCGAGATCGCAATCGCGTCCACGCCTTTGGTGAGCAGGTCATCGACGACGCGCTGCTGTTCGGCGGCTGTGCCGTCGGCAGTGAGCCTGAACTCGGCTTGGACGTCGGTCAGTTCCTCATCCGCTTTCTCGACGCCGCGCCGCGCGATGGTCCAGAAGTCAGCGGAATTGTTGGTGACGAACGCCACTTTGAGCGTCTTGGCGCCGCCAGACGCACCGCCGTCACGCGAGCACCCTCCCATCACACCGGCCACGCAGACCACACAAGCGATTAGCTTCGCGACTCTCATCAGCCTCTGCTCCTCACAAGATGACCGATCGACTTCCGAACGCCACCACTCCTGGCGACGATCCGGCGAAGACGTGCGGCCGATACCCCGTCTGCTTCTCGTACGCGTCCACGACGCGTGCGATCGCAGGCGCCGCGTCACGGCGTCCGATCACGGCGACGGTGCCGCCGCTGCCGCCGCCGGTGATTCTGGCGCCATACAACCCGGCCACCGGACCCTCAGCCTGCACGAGCGAGACGAGGCGATCGGTTCCGGGCGATCCCAGACCGCACGTCCCGTAGCTCGCGTGAGACTCATACATCAACTCACCGAGCCGACGGCGGACATCATCTCCTGATTCGGGCAGCAAGCGGCGAAATGTCTCGGCGCGCTGACGCTCGTACACCGGGTGCGCCGCAGGGGCTCGCACCTGGTATCGTTGCGCCCCCTCGACGGCCGTCACAGTGTCTGCCGTACGACCGTATCTGGCAAGGAACTCGTGACCGGACATTTCTTCGGGAAGGAAACGCACCAATTCCTTCTCGAACTCATCGGAATCGATGTTGGCCAGATACGCTCCGGGCACCGACACATGCTCGGACAGGATCCGCAGCCCCATAAATGCGCCGGTGCGGACGGCGCCGTAGTCAGAGCCACCCACGGCGTGACGTTCGCCTGAATCGAGTCCCCACAGTTCGAGGTCGTCCGGGACGGGAACCGCAGGGTGCAGTTCCGCAGGCTGGCACAGGAGTGCGAGCAATGCGTCCTCGTCACCGAACACACACGTCATCTGGTCCATGACGCCACACGGCGCGCCAGCGACTCGGTTCTCGGCGGTCTGACACAGGAGCGCCAGATCGCGCGGCTCGAGCAGGATCCCGAAGGCGGTGGCCACGGCAGACATGACCGCTGTCTCGACGGCAGCCGACGAGCTCACGCCCTTCCCTTCCGGCACCTGCGAGACAACGACGATCCTCGCGCCGGTCGTCAACGGCAACCCGCGCTCGCGCGCGAGCACGAGGACGACGCCCCCGATGTACGCCGTCCATGGGAAAGAGCTCTGCACGAAGAATGGGCGCGCCTCGTCGTAGCGCAATGGATCACCGTCTGGCGCCAGTGTCTGAAGCGGGATCGTGCACGGAGGACGGCCGAGACTGACGATCTCCAGCACGGGACGATCGAGTCGCTGAACCGCCGCCCATGTCGCTTCGGCGAGCGGCCGCTGAAGCACGAGCGACCCCGAGTAGTCGGCGATTCCGCCCATCACATCGAGCCGGCCCGGCGCGCGCGCGATGGAGATCGACGCACCACGGTCGAACGAGCGCTGCTCGCGCAGCGCGTCGATGAACGCCGCGAGGTCAGTTGTTCCGTTCACTTCTGTGGTCTCTGACGCGACGCCATGTGCAACCGTGCGGGACCGTAGGTCCGTAGCAAAACCGTGGGGAGTGTGTTGGCATACCTCGTTGGTCGGCGGCGAATGCTGAGGTGCTTGGATCAAGTCGGTTTTGCGGAGCGACCTACGGTTCCGCACTGCGAGCATGTTCTTCGTCAGTCCACCCTCGCGCGCGAAGCTCCTGCTGGAGCAGCGGCTCAATCTGCGCGCGGATGTGGGCGTTGGCATAGCCCGCCCACGCGACCTCGCCTTCCACGTTCAACGGCGCATCGAGCGGCTGACCGCCGGGACCAGTCACGATCACACCGCTCTCCTCGGCGATAAGCGCGCAGCAGATGTCGTACGGATGGCACGTCAGCGCCGGCGGCAACCCGCGGCTGGCCAGGAGCGTACGGAGGAGCGGACGCAGATCGGCAACGAAGCGGTCGTGTCCCGCCATGAGCTCGTACAGCTGACCAGCCGTCGAGGCGTACTGATCCTCGAAGCAGTGCGTTTTCCCAGCCGCGTGCGAACCCAACGCGCCTCTGACGATCGCTTCGTCGATTGCCGCGAGCTCGTCGCGCGCGCTTGGAAAGAAGCGAGCAATCGTCGAGTAGCCGTGCGCGATGCTCGTGGCCCCCGACGGTCGCAGCCGAATCGGCAGGCGCTCGCCCGTCAGCCGGTTATAGCGTTCTGCATGAGCGCCACCGCCTCGCACCGCCCACAACTGATCGCACAGGTGCTGCTTGACGAGCGGGATCTCCGTCTGCACGGCGAGCTCGATGTCCCGCAGTGACGTTCCCGGACCGCGATTCGGAGCAACGGCGGTGAGAATCCAGGCGCTGCGCTTCTGGTACATCAGGCCGCGCGTGCCATCGATCGGGTCAACGATGATCCAGCAGTCGGCGGCCGCTTCGTCACCGCCGCTCGGGTAGACGCGGCGCCCCCCAGGCAGGCCTTCCGCCACCAGCACGAAGGCGCGGTCACGCGCGAGCCGTTCAGCAAAACGTGTGACAATCGCTTCGCCAATGACATCGATCGCGTAGATGGTGTCCCCGTCCTCATCACGATCAACCGACGCCAGATGCTCGAGACCGTGCCGCTCCGTCGCGGCGACAATCTCGTCGCGCACCTCTCCGTGCAGCGTGAGGATCGTCTCCAGCAATGCTCGTGGATCAGGCATGCGGGGCGACGCCGCTCTGGCGATAGTGGACGTCCGGCACGGCGAGCAGCTCCGCCGCCTTCGCCTCGGGCCGTGTATCACTCAGAAAGTTGCCGCCGCCGACCTCCGGACCGGCGAGGTACTTCAGGAGATGCGCCTTGCGGAGTGGCGGATGCAATTCAATGTGAAAGTGAAAGGCGCTGTAGTCGCCCCCATCAGTCGGCGCCTGATGCAGCGCCATCACGTACGGAAACGACATCTTCCACAGGTTGTCATAGCGAACGAGCAGCGACTTCAATGCCATCGCCAGGTCACGGCGTTCGCTCGCCGACATTGTCGCCAGGCTGGCATGCGTCCCTTTCGGCGCCACATAGCACTCGTAGGCGTAGCGAGCGAAGTACGGCAGGAACACCACCGCGGACGTGTTCTCGAACAGGATGCGTCGGCCGTCTTCCAGCTCGGATCGCACAATGTCCTGAAAGAGCACGCGGCGGTGCTCGTCGAAATAGCGGCGACCCGCAGCGATTTCCGTTTCGATGTGCTTGAAGACGAAGTTGGTGGCGTAGATCTGCCCATGCGGATGCGGATTCGAGACGCCGACCACTTCGCCCTTGTTTTCGACAATCAGCACATGCCGGATGTCGGACCGCGAACCGAGGTCGATGTACTGCTCGCGCCACGCGTCAACCAGGGCGGCGATCTGGTCAACCGGCAGTTCCGCCAGGGTCGTGTTGTGCTTCGGCGAATAACACACCACGCGCGCCGCGCCACTCGCCGGCGCATTTCGAAAGATGCCAGACGGGGACTCGAGCTGCCGGGGCGCATTCGCGCCGACGCAGGGATGGTCGTTGTCGAACACGAACACCGACTGGTAGTCGGGATTGCGCGCACCGCTCACACGCAGGTTGCGTGGACAGAAATAGCAGGTCTCGACGTATTCTGGCGGCTGCGCGTTGGTCACAACCGCCTCTTCTCCTTGCCACGGACGATCCTGACGATGGGCGGCGACGACCACCCACTCTTCGCGAAGCGGATGCCACCGCTGTTCCCAGGTGGCGGCGCCGGAGCTCTCCATTGACGACTAATCCTCTACTGAACATGTCGGCGATGTCCAAGCAATTTCCCGGCGTCGTCGCGCTCGATCGCGTGGACTTCGAGGTGGCCGCCGGCGAAGTGGTCGGGCTTGTCGGCGAGAACGGCGCCGGCAAGTCAACGCTGATGAAGATCCTGACCGGGATCCATCGTGCCGACTCGGGCACCATTGCCATTGATGGTGTGCCGGTGGTGATGCACGGCCCGGGGGACGCCGCACGGCTCGGCATCAGCATCATCCATCAGGAGCTCGAGGTCATCGATACGATCGACGTCGCCGGGAATGTCTTCCTCGGACGCGAGCCGCATTGGGCCGGGCCGCTGCGCTTGCTGGATCGCCGGCGCATGGAAGCCGACACCGAACGGCAACTCGCGCGCATCGGGGCGGAGATATCGCCGCGCACCATCGTGCGTCGGCTGTCCACGGCGCAGCAGCAATTCGTCGCGATCGCCCGGGCGCTCTCGATGAACGCGCGGCTGCTGATCCTCGACGAGCCGACGGCGAGCCTCGGCGCGAGCGAAGCCGAGCGACTCTTCCTCGTCTTGCAGGATCTGCGCTCGAAGGGCACGGCCATCGTCTACATCTCGCATCGTCTGCGCGAAATAGAAACGCTGGCGGACCGGGTCGTCGTCCTGCGCGACGGCCGCAATGCCGGCGTGCTGCAGCGCGGCGAGATCACGCGCGATCGGCTCGTGCAGCTGATGATTGGCCGGCCGGGGTCAGACCCCCTCAACACACCGACTGACCGTCGATCACGCCTGCCCGCCGTAGCCTTGGCGAAGGCGGGGCTGCAGGTTGACCGCGTACGCACCACGCGCTACCCCGCGGTCGAAGTCTCGCTGACCGTCAACCGTGGCGAGGTGCTCGGCGTCGCGGGACTGATCGGCGCAGGACGCTCCGAGCTGGCCGAGGCGATCTGCGGAGTGGGCACTCGGATGTCGGGACGTGTGCTCCTCGACGAGGAGCCGGTCAAGATCGAGTCTCCACGCGACGCGATTCGCGCAGGGATCTGCCTGGTGCCGGAAGACCGCCGCGGGCGCGGCATCATTGCGCCAATGAGCGTCCGCGACAACATCACACTGCCCGCGCTCCGATCGTACGCGCGCCTCGGGCTCGTCAATCGCTCCGCTGAGAAGAAAGCCGCAGCCGAAGTCGCCACGACGCTGACCGTCAAGGCCTCGTCCATCGAGGTGCCGGCGGCGACACTCAGCGGCGGCAACCAGCAGAAGGTGGTGCTCGGCAAATGGCTGGCGCTGCGGCCGCGGGTCATCATCTTCGATGAACCGACGCAAGGTGTTGACGTGGGCGCCAAAGCGGAGATCCATCGGCTGATCCGCCGGCTCGCCGACGACGGCGCCGCGGTCGTGATGATCAGCAGCGACATGGAGGAGATCGTCGCCGAAAGCGACCGCGTGGCGGTGATGCACGAAGGTCGAATCACCGGAATTCTCGACCGTGCCGTCTGCACGCCCGAGTCGATCATGCAGTTGGCTATCGCCTGACCACGCTATGACGAGAAAAGAGATTGGAGTCTTCCTGCTGCTGGTGGCGTTGTGCGCCATCGTCGCCATCGCCAGCCCGCAGTTCCTCAGCGTCGTCAATCTGCAGAACGTCGCGCGGCTCGTCGGCACGTACGGCATTTTCAGCATCGGCGTCGGCATCGTGATCATCACCGGCGGGATCGACCTCTCCGTCGGATCGATCTGCGCGCTGCTTGGCATCCTGCTGTCGATGATGCTCGTTGAATGGGGCTGGCCGGCCGGAGTAGCGCTGGCCGCGGTCATCGCGCTCGGCGCCGGGCTGGGTGCCATACATGGGCTCCTCGTCGCACGGCTGCGACTGCAGCCCTTCATCGTCACGCTGTGCGGCTTGCTGCTCTATCGCGGCGCGGCCCGCTACATCGCCGCGGATTCTACGAAGGGGTTCGGAACCGGCGCGGGATTCGAGTGGCTGCGGGCGCTGGCGTCGGGAAGCGTCGGCGGCGTGCCGATGCCGTTCGTGGTGATGTGCGTGGTGGCCGGGTTGGCGTGGGTGCTGCTCCATCGCTCGGTGTACGGGCGGCACCTATTCGCGATCGGTCACAACGTCGAGGCGGCACGCTATTCGGGCGTCGGCACGCGCGCGGTGATCGCCTGGGCGTACGTCCTCTCAGGAGTGCTGACTGCCCTGTCGGCGATCATCATCGCCTTCTACACGAACTCGGTCTCACCTGCCTCGCACGGCAATTTCTACGAGCTCTATGCGATCGCCGCGGCCGTCGTCGGTGGCTGCAGTCTCCGTGGCGGAGAAGGATCGGTGTTCGGCATCGTCATGGGCGCGGCGCTGCTGCAGGTGCTGCGCAATCTCGTCAACCTGCTCGACATTCCCGGCTCGCTTGATTTTGCGGTCATGGGCGCCGTCATCCTCATTGGCGCCATGGCGGATCAACTGTTCGGACCGCGGCTGCGCCGCGGAACCACTTAGGTCCTTAGTACTTGGGCCTTGGTTCTTGGTCCGTCCCTGGTCCCTGGTCCTTGGTCCCAACGTCGGCCCGCGGGATTTACAGGACGGACCAGGCACTAAGCACCAAGGACCAAGCACGTCCAGCGGCGCGAAGCGAGCAGGAGGAGATTGACACGACTCCTGCTCGTCTCGGACGCGATGTCCGCTAAAGGCGGACACTACGACGTCAGACGACGGCGACCGGGTTCTCCAGTGTGCCGACACCTGAGATCGTGATTCGCACCGAGTCGCCTGCTTCGAGCGTGAACGAATCCGGCGGGACGACACCGGCACCGGTCAGGAGCACGGCTCCGTTCGGGAATTTCTGCGATCGGAACAGGTAGTCAACCAGCTCTTTGAACGAACGTTTGATCTGTGCGGCGCGTCTTCGCGAATCCCGACGGCATCGCCTGGAGAGACGACCTTCGCCGGAAGCGACTTGAAGAAAATCTCTGGACGCACCGCATCGTAGACGCGGTCATAAGCGCTGGCGCTGAACTCGGATTCCTCCATGCGAGCTTGCTTGCTGCGCAGGTAGGTCACTCCCGCGGCCCACACTTCCTGGGACTCGACGGGCGTCAACAGCCGTACGGTATCGAGCGGATGACCCGGGAGTCCTGCCCGACTGAGTCGCTCGAGTTCGCCGGCCAGGTCGGTTCGTTCGAGAAGGTCCTTCATCCGCCGCACGCCGTCGTCAGTCAGGTCGAGGACGGAATGCCCATTCGTGATCAGACCAACACGAACATCCGGGCTGGTCGCAGCTCTAAACCTGCACAGTTTCATGAAGCGGTCCGCGTATGATCACACATCGGAGAGAAAGCGATGTCGTTGAGTCCTTACCTGTATTTCAACGGCCAGTGCGAGGAGGCATTTCAGTTCTACGAGAAATGCCTCTCGGCCAAGATCACTTTCATGTTGACCTACGAGGCTTCCGGGATGGCCGCCCAGGTGCCCGCGGAATGGACGAAGAAGATCCTGCATGCCGGCCTTGCCTCGCGCGATGGCGTTTTGGAAGGCTGCGACGCCATGCCTGGGCAGTACAGGAAACCAGAGAGCTTCTGCGTCATGTTCAGACCGAAGGCAGCCGCCGAGGCGGATCGCATCTTCAATGCGCTCGCAGAGGGCGGCACCGTGCAAATACCCATTGCGGAGACCTTCTGGGCACTCCGGTTCGGAATGCTTGTGGATCGCTTCGGCGTGCCCTGGCTGGTCAACTACGAGAAACCTGCTGCCGAGAACGTTTCGTAGTCGTCACCGCCGTCAGGGCTCGGCGCTGAACTTGTGAACCATGACGTGTCGATAGATTTGGCCGGGCCTGAGAATCACTTGGTCCTGCCAGGCGGGAATGTTGATGGCGTTGGGAAACTTCTGCGTTTCGAGGCAGAGCGCCGCGTATTGAACATAGGTCGCGCCCTTGCCCTTTACGGAGCCGTCCAGAAAGTTGCCGGTATAGAACTGCACGCCAGGTTGATCGGCCGATAGCGCCATCACCCTGCCGGACTTGGGATCTTTGAGCCGAGCCACCGGCCGAAACTGACCGGGCTCGCCGTTCACCACGAAGTTGTGGTCGTAGCCGATCGGTATGCCGCCGCGACCTCCGGCCTGTTTCAAATCCTTTCCGATGGTTCTGGCGCTGGTGAAGTCGAAAGGCGTGCCTTTGACCGGTTCGATACGGCCATCCGGAACCATCGGCGTGCCGGGAGTGTACTGATCGGCGAACAGCGTCAACTCGTTATCGAGGATGGTGCCCGAGTTGTAGCCGCCAAGATTCCAGTAGCTGTGGTGCGCCATGTTGACGAGCGTGGTCTTGTCGGTCGTGGCCTGCATCTCGACTTTGAGCTCGTTGTCGTTGGTCAGTGTGTAGACCGTCTTGGCCGTCACAGTACCCGGATAGCCTTCTTCGCCATCCTTCGAGACGTAGGTCAGCTCCAGCGCTGGACCTTGTGCGGTCTCCATCGGCGTGGCGTTCCAGACGACTTTGTCCCACGCTCTCGTGCCGCCGTGGAGGTGGTGGGGCTTGTCGTTGGCGGCGAGCGTATAGCGCGTGCCTTCCAGCGTGAACCCGGCGTTCCCGATGCGATTGGCGACGCGTCCGACGATGGCGCCGAAGTACGGATGGCCTTTGGCGTAGCCGTCGAAGTCCGAGAAGCCGAGCACGACGTCGGCGAGTGTGCCGGCTCTGTCGGGCACGTGCAGCTCGGTCAGGATGGCGCCGTAGTTCGTAATCTTGGCCACGAGCCCGTGCGCGTTCGTCAGCGTATACAGTTGCACCGGGGTATCGCCTAGCTTGCCGAACGGCGCCACAGTGGTTGCCGGCGCGGAGTTTTTGGTCGGAGGCGTGGGCGCCGGCTCTGATTGTCCACTGTTCGACGTTGAACAGGCAACGACGCCAATCGCCGCAACCATCGCCGTGACATGGGTGATTGGTCGAATCACTTCAATCCTCTTGTTAGCAGCCGGCATAGTAGAGCATTTCTTCGACCCCCGTACCGACGGAGATCACGGCTTTAGAAACGCAGAGGCCGCAGGGGCCACAGAGAAGATGTGAGACGGGCACGGACATTCAGCTGTCGGGCGCGCGCCGGTGATAAGGTAAGCGCCGCATGACACGCAGGACCCCTCCGCCCCTCGAGCAGGTGCTCGGTTCGGCAGACACGATCGGGAACTCGCGCGTCGAAGGCGACGGGCCCGGCGGACGCCTGCCGCTGACCCCGGAGATGCTGCGCCACGAGCCCAGCGGCAACATCTTCGGCCTCACCCAGAACGCCGGCATGGGCTGGCGACCGGAGGCGCTCGGCGGATCGCAGTACGTGATCGTCAGCACGATGGGCGGACTGCGCTCCGAACAGGGCGAGCCCGTCGCGCTCGGCTATCACACCGGGCACTGGGAAATTGGACTGCTGGTGCGTGGCGCCGCAGAGGCGCTGCGCGCAGCCGGCGCGATTCCGTTCGCCGTGTACTGCAGCGATCCCTGCGACGGGCGGACACAAGGCACGACCGGTATGTTTGACAGCCTCGCGTACCGGAACGATGCCGCGATCGTGATGCGGCGGCTGATCCGATCGTTGCCGACGGCGTCCGGCGTCATCGGTATCGCGACGTGCGACAAGGGACTGCCGGCGACGATGCTCGCGCTCGCCGGCACGAGGGATCTGCCGGGAGTGATCGTGCCTGGCGGCGTGACGCTCCCGGCGCGAGACGCTGAAGACGCCGGCCAGGTACAGAGCCTCGGCGCCCGTTTCTCGCACGATCTAATCAGTCTCGACTATGCGGCCACCATGGGCTGCCGCGCGTGCGGATCGTCGGGCGGCGGCTGTCAATTCCTCGGCACCGCCGCAACGTCGCAGGTCGTCGCCGAAGCATTCGGACTCGCGCTGCCACACAGCGCGCTCGCACCGTCGGGCGAACCGGTGTGGCTCGAGCTCGCGCGCCGATCGGCCACGGCGCTGCAACGTCTGCACCTGCTTGGCATTTCGGTCGGTCACATACTCACTGCGGCCGCGCTCGAGAACGCCATGCTCGTCCATGCCGCGTTCGGCGGCTCGACGAATCTCCTGCTGCATATCCCCGCGATCGCGGCGACTGCCGGATTGAAGCCGCCCACGATTGACGACTGGATTCGGATCAATCGCGCAACCTCCCGCCTGGTGGACGCGCTCCCAAATGGACCGCGCGGCTTCGCGACGGCGCAGGTATTCATGGCCGGCGGCGTTCCAGAAGTGATGCTGCATCTCCGTCGCATGGGCCTCTTGAACACTCGCGTCATCACAGCGACTGGAGACACACTCGACGCCACGCTCGACTGGTGGGAGTCGAGCGAACGGCGCACGGTGGCACGTGCACGGCTCGCCTCCGCAGCGGCGATTGATCCCGATCACGTCATCATGGCGCCCGACGCGGCCCGCCGCGCTGGGCTCACGAGCACTGTCGCGTTTCCACGCGGCAACCTCGCGCCGCAGGGCTCGGTCATCAAAGCGACCGCGATCGATCCATCGGTGATCGACGCCGACGGCGTCTACCGTCACCGCGGTCCAGCCCGGGTCTTTACCGACGAACGCGCGGCCATCGACGCCGTGAAAGGCACCTCCTCTCGACCGGTGCGCGAGGGCGATGTGATCGTGTTGATTGGCACGGGACCGTCGGGAACCGGCATGCAGGAAACGGCGCAGATCACCACCGCGCTTCGTTATCTGCCGTGGGGCAAACACGTCGCTGTCGTCACCGACGGGCGGTTCTCAGGGTTCTCGAGCGGAGCCTGCATCGGCCATGTCGGACCAGAGGCGCTCGACGAGGGACCGATCGGACGCGTTCGCGACGATGACCTCGTCGAGATCGTGATCGATCGGCATGCGCTGACCGGCACCGTCAACCTGGTTGGTGCGGAAGGCGTTCCGCTCGACACCGACGCATGCCGTGAGCTGCTTCGCAGCCGGCCACCGCATCCGGGACTCGCACCTCACGAACGGCTGCCGGACGACACCCGTTTATGGGCCGCGCTGCAGCGTGCGAGCGGCGGCACCTGGGCCGGGTGCGTCTACGATGTCGATCGGATTGTGGCAGCGCTCGACGCTGCACGACGAGAGCGCGAGGAGTCGGAGACCGGAGAAGACCGATGAAGCGGCGAGATCTGCTGACGCTGTTCAGCACTGCGGTCGCCTGGCCCGACGTCATTCGCAGCTGGCATTGGCCGCGTTCGAGCGGCGCACGCGCCGGAACTGCCGACGCGGCACAGACCGCTGGTGTCGCGCCAACGACTCTGTCGTCGTTTCCGCTCGACGACGTCCGCCTGCTCGAAGGTCCCTTCCTCGACGCACAGAAGCGCGACCTCGACTACCTCCTCTCGCTGCAGCCCGACCGGATGCTCCATAACTTTCGGGTGAATGCAGGTCTCAAACCGAACGCGCCGGTGTACGGCGGCTGGGAATCGGAGGAGCCGTGGGTGAGCATCCGCTGCCACGGCCACACGCTGGGTCACTACCTCAGCGCAGCGTCGCTGATGTTCGCGTCTACGGGCGACCAGCGGATGAAGCAGCGTGTCGATGACATCGTCAACGAGTTGCACGAGTGTCAAACGGCTACAGGGACCGGGCTCGTGTGCGCGTTCCCTGACGGTGCGACGCAACTCGAGAACGCCGTTGCGGGCCGTCGCATTGTCGGTGTTCCCTGGTACACGTTGCACAAGATCTTCGCGAGACTCCGCGACGCCCATCTTCACGCGGGCAGCGCTCGCGCACTCGAGGTGTTGACGAAGCTGACGGACTGGGCCGTCACCGCGACCGCGACAATGACCGACGAGCAGTTCCAGCGCATGCTGGACACCGAGCACGGCGGCATGAGCGAGGTACTCGCCGACGTGGCAGCGCTGACGGGCGCGAGCCGATACAGCATATTGGCACGCCGGTTCAACCATCAGACATTGCTCTCTCCGCTCGCCGCAGGACGCGATTCCCTGGATGGTCTCCACGCCAACACGCAGATCCCGAAGGCGATCGGCTTCCAGCGTCTCTTCGAGTTGACCAGCGACGAACGGTACAGCCGCGCCGCGGGCTTCTTCTGGCACACGGTCGTGGAACGGCGCTCGTTCGCCACAGGCGGTCATGGCGACAACGAGCACTTCTTTCCGCCCGCCGAGTTCGCGAAGCACGTCCCGTCAGCCAAGACGATGGAGACGTGCGGCACGCACAACATGCTCCGCCTGACACGGCTGCTGTTTCAGAGTGCGCCCTCTGTCCGTTACGCCGATTTCTACGAGCGAGCGCTCTACAACAGCATCCTGGCGTCTCAGGATCCGGACTCCGGAATGACGACCTACTTCCAGGCGACGCGGCCGGGATACGTCAGGCTCTTTCACACGCACGAGCGGTCGTTCTGGTGCTGCACCGGCACGGGCATGGAGAACCACGCCAAACACGGCGACTCGATCTATTTCCACGGTCGGGACTCGCTATGGACCAACCTCTTCATTTCCTCCCTCGTCACCTGGAAGACGATGGGACTCACCCTGCGTCAGACAACGACCTTTCCTGTGGGCCAGAGCACTCGGCTGGCCGTCACCGTCGAACGACCGGTCCGCGCGACGCTCCAGGTGCGCCAGCCGCACTGGTGCCCGGAGATGACCGTACGCGTCAACGGCGACCGCTGGCGGGGCCGCGCTGCTGAGAGCGGCTACGTGGCCATTGATCGACAGTGGCACACGGGTGATGTCGTGGACGTCCGGCTGCCGATGACGATGCGCGTCGAGCCGCTACCGGGCGCTCCCGACCTGGTCGCGTTCGTCTACGGCCCGATCGTCCTGGCCGGACACCTCGGGCGCGAAGGCCTTGCCGCTGGCAGCCAAATCATCGTCAACGAGCGCGAGTCGGGGACAATGCTGAACGCGGCGGTCGACATCCCTGTGCTCGTCGGCGACGCGATGACGCTGCCGACACGGCTCGCTCAAGACGCTCGCGATCCGCTGATGTTCCGCACGGCAGGCATCGGGCGACCGAACGACGTGGAACTCGTGCCCTTCTACCGGCTTGCCCACGCGCGTTACAACCTGTACTGGAAGATCGTGCCCGCGTGAGATTGGACGACTCAGTGTCACCTATCGACGAAACGGTTGTGACGGCGGCACGCACGCGCGAAGACGGTCTTCCGCTGCGCGACGTTCGCGAGATGCCCGAGCCGCCGCGCAACTACTGGCGGCTGGTCGGTCCCGGAATCGTGGCCGGAGGCGTGGGCCTATCGTCCGGAGAATTCGTGCTGTGGCCGTTCATTGCCTCGCAGGTCGGACTCATCCTGCTCTGGGGCGCGCTCGTTGGCGTCGTCACGCAGTTCTTTCTCAACATGGAAGTCGAGCGCTACACGCTGGCCACCGGCGAAACGGCGGTCACCGGCTTCAACCGCTTCTGGAAGCATTGGGGTCTGCTCTTCGCGGTGCTCGGCTACCTGGGAAATCTGTGGCCGGGATGGGCGATCAGCTCGGCGACGCTCGCCAGTTATTTGTTCGGCGGCAGTCCCACCATCATTGCCGTTGTCAGCCTGCTCGTCATCGGTGTCTCGTTGACGTTCGCACCCGTCGTCTACGTCGCGCTCGAGCGGCTCATCTTCGTCAAGGTTGCCGCCGTGCTCGTCCTCGTCGTTCTCGGCGTGGCCTTCGCGATCGACGGCGAGGCGTGGCGCGCACTTCCCGGAGGATTCACCAGCATCGGAACGCTTCCAACCGGCTTGAGCGTGGCACTGATCTTTGGCGCCATCGCCTTTGCCGGCGCCGGCGGCGCGCAGAATCTGTGTCAGAGCAATTGGATTCGCGACAAGGGATTTGGCATGGGGCAATACGTGCCGAAGCTGGTCAGCGCGGTGACCGGCGCGCCCCAAGCAAAGGACCTGACCGCGACCAGCTACATCTTCGACACGACACCCACCAACATGCAGCGATGGAAAAGCTGGTGGCGGTTCGCCAACGTCGAGCAGGCCTTCAGCTTCGTGTTAGTCACGGTGCTCACGATCACGTTGACCTCGCTACTCTCCTACTCGACGCTTTTCCGGCAGCCCAATCTTCCCAATGACGTGTCGTTCCTCAGACTGGAGGCGCAGCAGCTGCAGCAAACCGTCGCGCCGTGGTTTGGTGTGCTGTTCCTCGCCGTCGGCGCGTTTTCGCTGTTCGGCACGGCCATGGGCATCATCGATTACACCAGCCGTCTCGCTGCGGATGTTCTGAAGACGACATACAGACCTGGCGCGTCGGAGAGCCGCATGTATTTCTGGCTCGTCTGGGGCATGGTTGGCCTCGGGTGCACGATTCTGGTGACCGGCATCTCTCAGCCACTCACGCTGCTCGTGATTTCCGCGTCCACGGCCGGCACGATGATGTTCTTCTACTCGTTCATGCTCATTGCACTCAATCGCAAGATGCTGCCGCCGGCGATTCGGATCGGTCCATTCAGAGTGGCCACGCTCGTGTGGTCCACGTTGATGTTTGGATCGCTAGCGGCCCTCACCATCTACACACAGTTCCAAACGTTGCTTCGCTGACGACGAGATGAGAGCGCTGCTGCTGTCGGATTACAAGAAGCTGTCCGTCGTCGAGATGCCGACGCCAGAGATTGGCGACGATGACGTGCTCGTGCGGGTGCGGGCGTGTGGCATCTGCGGGAGCGATATCCATGGATACGACGGATCGACCGGCCGTCGCATTCCGCCGCTGGTGATGGGACACGAGGCCGCCGGGATCATCGAACGAGTCGGGCGAGGTGTCACAGAGTTCACGGCCGGCGACCGCGTATCCTTCGACTCGACCGTCTCGTGTGGAATCTGCGACTTCTGCCGTCGCGGACAGATCAACCTGTGTGACAACAGGACGGTGCTCGGCGTGTCGTGCGGCGACTATCGTCGTCATGGCGCGTTCGCGGAATACGTCGCGGTTCCGTCGCGCATTCTCTACAAGCTGCCAGAGAGCCTCCCGTTCGAACGCGCCGCGCTCCTCGAGGCGGTGTCAGTCGCCGTGCATGCCGTGAATCGTCATGTTCCACAGCCAGGCGACACGTGCCTGGTCATCGGTTCGGGAATGATCGGGGTTCTGTTGATTCAGGTGCTCAAAGCCAAGGGCGTCAGGCATATCATCGCCGTCGATGTGGACCCGCAGAAGCTGGCGCTCGCGCAACGCCTGGGCGCCACGCACACGCTGGATCCGAATCTGGGTGATGTGCCGTCAGCGGTCCGCGATCTCACGGGCGGCAACGGCGCGGACGTTTCATTCGAGGTCGTCGGCCACAGCGATACGGTGGCGACCTCTATCAACAGCCTGCGCAAGGGCGGAACGGTCGTCCTCGTCGGCAACCTGTCACCCACCGTTGGTTTGCCGCTGCAGGTGGTCGTCAGTCGAGAAATTTCTGTCCTGGGATCGTGTGCCTCGAGCGGTGAGATTCCCGAGTGCATCGATCTGCTTGCTCGTGGCGTGGTTGATGTCGATCCGATCATCAGCCTGAAGGCGACGCTCGACGAAGGTCCCGAGCTCTTTGCGCGCTTGCATGGCGGCGATCCCACCTTGATGAAGGTCATCATTCAGCCGTGAGCGCCTTCGACCTGACCGGCAAAGTGGCGATCGTGACTGGCGCGAGCAGAGGGCTCGGACAGACGTTCGCACGCGCGCTGGCGCGTGCCGGCGCCGATCTTGTCATCACCAGCCGTACGCGCGAATCGCTGAAACCGTTTCAGGCGGAAGTCGAGTCGCTGGGCCGCCGGGCCGTTGCGCTCGAACTCGATGTCCGCAGTGAGGACAGCATTCGCACAATGGTGAGCGATGCGACGAAGGCATATCCACGCCTCGACATCCTCGTCAACAACGCCGGCTGCAATGTGCGGAAGAAGGCTGTTGACGTGACGTGGGACGACTGGAACCTGATTCTGGATACGAATCTGCGCGGAGCGTTCTTCGTCGCGCAGGCGGTCGCGAAGCAAATGATTCCGCACGGCCGCGGTCGAATCATCAACATCGGATCGGTAACCTCTGTCATGGGTTACGCAGGGCTCGGTCCCTACGGCGCGAGCCGCGGCGGCATACGACAACTGACCATGAGCCTCGCTGATGATTGGGGCCCGCATGGCATCACCGTGAACTGCCTGGCGCCAGGCTGGTTCAAGACGGATCAGAACAAGGTGATGTACGAGGATCCAGACTGGGTCGAGTATCTGGTCGATCGCATTCCAGTACGACGACCCGGGCGGCCGAGCGATCTCGAAGGGCCGATCGTCTTTCTCGCCTCGGATGCCAGCGAGTACGTCACGGGACAGACACTGCTGGTGGACGGAGGCATTTCGACGGGCGCAGTCCGCGCGTTGCCGAAGCAGTAGAGCGAAGGCTTTAGCCTCCGCGGACACGCGCACGCTGAAGCGTGCGCTCTACGGTGACTCGAGCGTGGCTGTGAACTGCGGCGGGCGCCGCGCCTGAAGCTTCCGCTCGAGTGCGAAGCCGTAGCCGATGAGATCCCCCTCGGAGTACGCGGCGCCCATGAAAGCCAGGCCCAGCGGCAGGCCACGGCTGTCGCCGATTGGGACGGTGAGACTCGGCGTGCCGGCCACTGCTGCCATCCCGTAGCCGCTGATGCCCGCGAAATGATCGCCGAGCACGAGATCCGTGGGCCACGCCGGCGACATGGTCGGCGCAATGAGCGCATCGAGCTTGTCGCGCCGCAGCGCAGCGATCAACCCATCTGCACCGGCAAGACGACGCGCGGTTTCTTTCGCCTTCAGATACGCGGCGTCGGTCAGCGGACCCTTCGCCTGCGCCTTCTCGAACAGCTCTTGACCGAAGTACGGCATCGCCTGCGCCGCATTCGCTTTGTTCCACGCGATCAGCGCCTCGAGAGACGCCTGCGGCGCGTGGCTGCTGGCAAGGTAGCGGTTCAAGCCGTCCTTGAACTCGTAGAGCAGGACGTCGAGCTCTGGATCGTTCCACTTCTCGAAGCTGTCGATCTTGACGTCGATCACCACAGCGCCGCCCGCTTTCAACAGTGCGACGGCCTTCTCAGTCTGGGCGTCAACGTCGGGATGGTGACCCATGGCCTGCCGCAGCAGACCGAAGCGCTTTCCGTTCAGTGCGTCGGCGTTGAGGAATCGCGTGTAGTCAGGAGGGATGTGTCCCTCGGCCGGACCTGAGGCCGTGTCTGCGCTGTCCACGCCGGCGAGCGCCGACAGCAGGAGTGCGGAATCGGCGACGCTCCTCGCCATCGGACCGGCAGTGTCTTGCGACGCGGAGATGGGAATGATGCCGGTCCGGCTGACCAGACCGACCGTCGGCTTGATGCCGACAAGGCCTGCAACCGCCGACGGACACATGATGCTGCCGTCGGTTTCGGTGCCGACACCGATCGCGGCGAGGCTCGCAGCGATGGCAGTTCCGGTGCCGGAACTCGAGCCGCACGGGTTGCGATCGAGCACGTAGGGGTTCTTCGTCTGGCCGCCGCGCGAGCTCCACCCCGAGGTGGATCGGGTCGAGCGCAGGTTGGCCCACTCGCTCAGGTTCGTCTTCCCCAGGATCACCGCGCCTGCGTCGCGCAGCCGCGCCACGAGGAAGGCATCACGCGCGGGGCGATTGTCTTTCATCGCGAGCGACCCGGCCGAATTGACCATGCCCGCGACGTCGATGTTGTCTTTGATGAGCACCGGGATGCCGTGCAAAGGACCGCGCACGCGGCCAGCCTTCCGTTCGCCGTCGAGCGCATCGGCGTCGGACAATGCCTTGGCATTCAGCTCGATGACGGCGTTCAGCGCGGGACCGCTTTTATCAATGGCGGCAATGCGATCGAGATATGCCTGCGTGAGCGCGCGCGACGTCAACGTCCCGGCTGCCATGCGATCGCGGGCGTCGCTGGCGCTGAGCTCGACGACATCGAGGCCGTTGCGCGACGCAGCGGGTGCAGTAGAACCGGCCGGCGGAGTCGATCGGCACGCGGTGATCGTGGCGAGGGAAACGAGGAGCACGGATCGAAGTGCGGTCGTCATTTGGCGGCGTGAGTATACACTTCCGCTCGACGCTGACTCGCGTCCGGTCCTTGGTTCTCGGTACTTGGTTCCTGGTCCGGCCTTGGTCGGCAGCGGACGCTGAGGTGTTTGGATCAAGTCGGTTTGCGGAGTGACATACGGTTCCCGCAATCAACTGACGGAATTTTGGAGGAAACGATGAAACCGGTCGCACGCTTTGTCGTGGCGTCAGTTCTGCTCGCTGCCAGCATCGCAACGCCATCGGCGCAAACGCCTCCAACGACCGTTGACGGTCTTCTCTCCGCCGCCAAGAACGCGGCGGGCCTGGAATGGCCCGGCACATACCTGCGGTTGTGCATTCCGCCCCCAGCGGCTGCCGCGCCCGCCGGTGGTGGCGCGCGTGGAGGAGGACGAGGAACACCGCCCGCGCCGCCGGCGCGAGACAGCTGGTACGCGGAACCAGCCAAGGTTGCCGACAACTTCTATTTCATCGGCACCAAGATCCACAGCGCCTGGGCCATCGTCGGCACCGAGGGCATCATCGTCATCGAGGCGCTCTTCGACTATGCGGCACAGGACGAGATCCTTGGCGGCTTGAAGAAGCTCGGGCTCGACCCACGCCGAGTCAAATACGTCATCCTCTCGCATGCGCACGGCGACCATGACGGCGGTGCGAAGCTGCTCCAGGACGCGATCCCGGGCGTGCGCCTGGTCTACGGCGCAGCGGACTGGGACCTGGTCGAGAAAACGACGAATCGTCCCGGCGGCACGCCCAAGCGCGACATGGTTGGTACAAACGGCATGCGGATCTCCGTGGGAGATGCGTCGGTCCAGATCATCGCGATGCCAGGCCACACGGCAGGAACGCTCTCCTACTTGTTTGAGGTGCGAGACAACGGCAAGCCGCTGCGCGTCGCCTACGTTGGCGGCACGGCGATTCCCTTCAACGGCGACGTCGCGTACTACGACGGGTACATCGCCTCATCGAAAGAGATGGCCAAGGCGGCGGCGAGCTACGGTGCCACGGTGCTCCTGTCGAACCACACCGAGTTCGACAACGCCTATTTCAAGGCGCACACCGCGGCGAGTCGCAAGCCAGGCGAAGCGAATCCGTTCGAGGTTGGGACCGCAGCTGTCGGCCGTTACTTCACGGTCGTCGAATACTGCACCACTGCGGCACGGATCCGCGCGACTGGTAAATAGGCCGGGGCTTAAGGGATGAACTCGCGCTCCTGGTAATCGAACCAATCGAAGTCGGCCGCGAGCGCAGTGCCAGCGAGATCCTGACACGCCACTCCGACGAACGCGCCGGTGAAGTTCGGCAATCCCGGGGCGCTGGCTTCGTCCGAGAGGATGCTCGCGTCGAACTGCTGCAACAGCCACTGCCAGGCTGCTCCGCCGATTCGGTACCCGAAGCGCAGCCGCTCGAAGTCCACCTCCACACGCAGCTCTATCGGCACGCCGCTCGGCACAGCGATCGGCGGGGTGAAGGCGTCCGCGGTCACCTGATCGGGAAGCGCCGACATCACGCGCAGGTGCTTGCCGGCTTCGTCACGTGACACATAGAAGTAGTGGAACTTGGTGCTGTTGTAGTAGCAGACCAGTCCGGCCATCTGCTGGAAGTGCGCCGGCTCGTAATCGACGAGGGTTGACGCACTGAAGCAGTGCGCCTGTTGACGACGCGCGACGAGCGACTGCGTGAACAGGCTCCCAATCGTCTCGCGTCCATACAAACGCAAATGGCTGTTCCGCGCACGCAGGCTGAACACCTGGTCTGGCTCCGGCGTCCGCAGCCACTGAAACGCGATCGGCAGCGTGTCGGTATCGAACTCTTCTCGAATGGGCGCGACCGGCTTCGGCTGCACCAACAACCCTTCGGGCGCCGGCACGTCAACCATCGGAATACCGGCTCCGTCCGTCGTGCGTAGCCAGCCATCCGCACACCATGTCATCCGTTGAATCGCGGTCTCCCGTCCGAGCGTGCAGCGGCCGCGGTTACCGAGCGGCCGGCCGCAGAGGTAGACCATATAGGTCTCTCCCGACTGCGTTTCGACCAGGTCGGCGTGGCCCGCTCGCTGGAGCGCGACATCTGGACGATGACGCGCGCTCAGGATGTGGACGTCAGGATGCAGCTCGTACGGTCCGAGCAGCGTCCGCGATCGCGCCATCGTCACCGCATGTCCCCACCCTGTGCCGCCTTCCGCCGTGATCAGGTAGTACCAGCCGTCGCGCTTGTAGAGATGCGGGCCTTCGGTGAAGCCGAGCGCGGTGCCCCCGAAGATGTTGTGCCGCTCGCCGATCAGCCTCTGCTCCGCCGCCGAGTACTCCTGCAGCACGATGCCGGCGAAGCGGTTCTGTCCGGGCCGGTGATCCCACAGCATGTTGACGAGGTACTTGCGCCCATCCTCGTCATGAAAGAGCGACGGATCGAATCCGCTGCTATCCAGGTATACCGGGTCCGACCAGTCTCCGTCGATGCGCGCGCTGGTGACGAGATAGTTGTGAAAGTCGCGCAACGACGCCCCCGACGCGCCAGCAGTCGTCGTCCGGCCATAACGCTTGACGTCGGTGTACACCAGGTGGAACAGCCCGTCGGCATAGGTCAGGCACGGCGCCCAGATGCCGCACGAATCTGGATCGCCGCGCATGTCGAGCTGACTCGCGCGAGTGAGTGGCCGCGTCAACAGACGCCAGTGCACGAGATCGCGCGAGTGATGAATCTGGACGCCGGGGAACCACTCGAACGTGGACGTGGCGATGTAGTAGTCGTCGCCGACGCGCAGGATCGACGGATCCGGATTGAACCCGCGAAGAATCGGATTGCGAATCACTACGCGACCGCGGCGACGGTGTGCGGTCGCCGCTCACGTACGACCGTCCACAAGATGACGGCGCCGAGCAGATCGAGCACGGCGAGGCCGATGAAGAACGGCGTGTAGCCGACGCGCGTGACCAGCGCGCCCATGAGCAGCGAGAAGATCAGCACGCCGGCGTTGCCGCAGGTGCCGGCCATGCCGGCGACGGTGGCGACTTCGCTGCGCTTGAAGAGATCGGACGCCATCGTGATGACCGTGACCGAGAGCGTCTGGTGGGCGAAACCGGCGAGGCTCAGCAGACCGACCGCCACATAGGGATTCTGCACCGTGCCGACCAGCGCGACTCCCATCATCAGCAGGGCGCCGACGGTGAAGGCGCTGCGCCGCGCGTTGATGAGGCCCATCCCGGCGTACTTTTGCAGAGTAATGCTGATCGTGCCGCCGAACAGGCAACCGAGGTCGGCAGCGAGGAACGGGAGCCAGGCAAACATCGCGATCTGTTTCAGATCGAATCCGCGCACCGTCGTCAGATAGAGCGGCAGCCAGAACGTCAGCGTGCCCCAGGTCGGATCGGCGAGAAACCGCGGAATCGCGATGCCCCAGAAGTTCCGCTCGGCGAGAATGGTCCGGATCGACGGCCGACCTACTCCGGCAAGGTGCTTCTCCTGACCGGCGAGGATGTAGTCGCGCTCGCGCGGAGACAGGCCTTTGTGATTCGCCGGCGATTGATAGAACGTCAGCCAGAGTCCAGCCCAGGTCAGACCGATCACACCGGTCAGCACGAATGCGAACTGCCAGCTGTGAGTCAGAATCGCCCACGCGACCAGCGGAGCGGCGAGCATCGAGCCCAGTGACGCGCCCATGTTGAAGAAGCCGCCGGCGAGCCCACGTTCAGTCGCTGGGAACCACTCCGACGTCGCCTTCATGCCTGCCGGATTTGCGGATCCTTCCGCGAATCCCAGCAGCGCGCGGAGGCCGAAGAGCGCCTGCCAGCTGCCGGCGACGCCGTGCGCCATGCTGATAAACGACCATGCGATCGCGAAGATGGCGAACCCGAGCCTCAGCCCGATCGTGTCCATGACGTAGCCGCACAGCGGCTGCAGCATGATCGCGAACTGGAAGGCGCTGAGGACCCACGAGTACTGCTGCGTGCTGATGTCGAGGTCTTTGAGGACCGTTGGCGCGGCCACCGCCAGCGTGCTTCGCGTGAGGTAGTTGATGATCGACCCCACCATCAGGAGGCCCATCATCCACCAGCGGAGTCCCCAGAACCGGTTCATGAAGCCAACTTCCAACGCCCAAAACCCAACGACCAACCACTCCCAACGCTCAACTCCCAACTCCCAATAACGTTCAATTGGGAATTGGGAGTCGAGAGTGGTTGGTAGTTGGGCGTTGGTAGTTGGGAGTTCAGAACGAGAACTTCACTCCCAATTGCAGCTCACGCATCGGCGATCTCGTCGTGTTGATCTGTCCGTAGAGTGGATTCGTCAACGCCATCACTGGATCGCCCCAAATCGGACTGTTGAAAGCATTGAAGGCTTCCAGCCGGAACTGCACTGACCTGAGCCCGCCGAGCCGGAAATTGCGAATGAGCGACAGGTCGGTACTGAAGATGCCGGGGCCGATGACGATGTTGCGTCCGGCGTTCCCGTAGGTGAACGCGTCGGGACGCGAGAACGCGGCGGTATTGAACCACTGCTGCGTGGTCCTCGCTCCGTCGTTCGGATCTTGTCCCGCGACGAGATTCGGACGATAGGTTTGCGCACCGGTGTTGGGCACATCGACACCGACCGCCGGGTCCCGCGGGAAGCCGCTCGACTTGTTCACGATCGCGCTGATCTGCCATCCGCCAAAGACGGCGCCGGGCACGCCGCTCTCTGCGAAGGGCTTGCCTGGCCCGAACGGCAGCTCATAGAGCACCGACGTGACGAAGCGGTGCCGGACGTCGAAGATCGACAGCCCCCACTCGCACTCGAAGCAGTTGCTGTTCTGCGGGAACAGCGCGTCGCCGTTGAGCACGCGAATGCCGCTGCCGTTGTCCTCGGACTTCGACAGCGTGTAGCCGACCAGCAGTGAGAGTCCCTGGTTGAGCCGCCGCGTGAGCTTGGTGGCCAGCGAGTTGTACTTGGCCTCGGCGACGTTGCCGATCTCCTGGATCTTGGTGAACTCCGGATAGGGACGCCGGTCCTGGAGGCTGCCTGGCCCCGGCGTGACCTCGTTGGCATCGAACATCCGTTCGAGCCGCTTGCTGCGCGATCCCAGATAGCCGATTTCGACCGCCGTGGCCCGATCGAGCTGGCGCTGGAAGTTGAACACGTACTGCACCATGTACGGCGTCTTGCGGTCGAACTCGTTGCCAAGGACATAGTGGTTCGAGATACACACCAGCGGCGGTTGCACACCGCAGGCATTGGTGCCTGATCCGGCGAACGGCGCGGTCCAGTTCAGATTCAGGCGCAGCGGGTCAGCCGTGTCCTGACGACGGCCGGCCGCGTTGCGCGCCATGTCGAACCGCGGATTGCCGGTGTCCTGCATGTAAAAGACGCCGGCGCCGGCGCGAATCGACCAGTTGTCGCTCGGCGTCCACGCGTATCCGACACGTGGTGCGAAGTTCAACTTATCGTCGTTGATCAGACGGCCACCCAACTGGCCGCCCCGCGACGTCGCGATGTTGGGCGCGAAGCGGATCGGCGAGTCCTCGTAGAAGTCGCCCTCGCCAATTCGCACCAGCACCGGATGACGCGACAGGTCGGTCACCGGCATACCGGTGTCGCGATACGGCAGATAGGCATTCATCAGCGTGCCGCTCTGGTCGAGCCATGGCGGAACGTACTCGTAGCGGAGTCCGAGATCGAGCGTCATGTCGCCGCGGAAACGCCACGTATCGGTGAAGTAGTACGACTGGCTCGCCGCGCGGAACTCAGTCCTGGCAAGCGCGACTGCGACTTCGGACGTTCGCATGTAGCCAAGCAGGAAATCCGCAAACGCAGCGCCGCCTGACGTCGCTGCACCAGTGGCCGATCCCGTGGCGCGGCCGTCGAAGGTGAACGCACCGCGCGCGAACTGGTTGCCGACCTGGTTGTAATGATCGAACCGGATGGCGGCGCCGACCTTGAACGAGTGCTCGCCG
>Ga0111539_10000950_pt1 | contig 37974 bp, 42 predicted proteins | sample RhiMethybrSRZTD1_FD_79667 | JGI IMG/M metagenome (GOLD analysis project Ga0111539, IMG submission 79667) | Populus rhizosphere microbial communities from Tennessee, USA - Rhizosphere MetaG P. TD hybrid SRZTD1 (version 2) (version 2) | ecosystem: Host-associated > Plants > Roots > Rhizosphere >...
CATGCGGCCGCGACGCCAGTAGTGCGAGCAGGGCGACCGCGACGAAGTTGCGGAAGGTCGGCTCCGGCCAGTCCACGCGTGCGCTGCCGTTCGCGAACCAGTCCGGGTCGATCAGGAAGACAACTCCCGTAATCACGACCTTCCCGAACCAGCCGAGCACGAGAAACAACGTCGCCAGCACGATTCCCCAGAAGGCGAGCTCGGGCAGTCCGACCGCATGCGCGAAGTCGAGCACGTTCCAGGCAAGCCAGAAGATGAGCGGTCCGAGCAGGACGATGGCCGCAAGTGCCACGATCGCGACCGCCAGCCCACCTGCGACCAGGGCGCCGATTCCGAGCGCCCTCAGGAGCCCGCCGAAGAACCCGTCCACGCGCAGAGCTTACGAGGAGATCGCCGGGTCGGGCCGAAAACCCTTGCCACCATGGAGCCGAACGACTACACGGCACGCGAGGACGCGTACCCGGTCCAGTTCTCGGTCGAGTATCCGGACCGAAGCCTCAATCGGCTGACGACCTTCTTCAGGATCTTCGTCGCGATCCCGATCCTGATCGTCGCGGCGACCCTCGGGCACGAAGGCGTCTCGTACGCGAACAGCCAGCAGGGCTGGCAGACCGCGGGCGGGGGCGGCACCCTGCTCTTCATCGCACCGCTGCTGATGATCCTGTTCCGGCAGAAGTACCCACGCTGGTGGTTCGACTGGAACCTCGAGGTGGCCAGGTTCTTCAACCGCATCGGCGTGTATCTCGCCCTGATGGACGACACCTACCCCTCGACGGACGAGCACCAGTCCGTCAGTCTCGAGTTTCCGTATCCGGACGCAAAGACGGATCTGAACCGCTGGCTGCCACTCGTGAAGTGGCTGCTCGCGATTCCCCACTACATCGTGCTCGCGTTCCTCTGGCTGGCGGCGTTCGTCACCATCATCTTCGCCTGGTTCGCGATCCTCTTCACGGGGCGCTACCCGCGCGGGATCTTCGATTTCCTCGTGGGAGTCGGCCGCTGGACAAACCGCGTATCGGCCTACGCGTTCCTGCTCGTCACGGACCGCTACCCGCCGTTCAGCTTCGACGCCTGAGCGTCTGGGACATCAAGCTCGGGTTTCGGCCGCGTCGGTGAGTCGACGCAGACGACGCGCGCGGGCTCGTCGCCCAGGACCTCGTAACCATGCGGAGTCCCGGCCGGAGTCACGATCACGTCGCCCGGTCCCGCCTCCAGGCTTTGATCGTCGACCGTCCAGCGCATTCGGCCTGAGCGCATGACGATGACATGATCTTGGGGCGGGTCATGCGTGTGCATCTCCTTCACCTGCCCAACGGGATGCGTGACGATGTGGACCTCCACGTGGTCGAGCCACATGCCCTCGTCCTCGTCGGTCGGGCGCACGAAGCGGCTGTAGTCGGTCTTGTCGGTGATCTTCACCATCGGCGCCCTCCTCGCGTCGCTCGGTCCATACTCGCACCGCGCGGCAGGCCGTGCGGGCCAGGCGGACGGAAGCTTCGCAGGCGACCTAACCGGCGCCGGGGACGAAGAGGCAAATCGTCAATCCGCTCACGCTCATCGCCGCGACTGCAAAGCAGATCGAAACCAGAAATGCGGTTTTCGAGTTGTAGGAATATGAATCCTCAAGTGGTTGTCTGCCCACACTGCAAGAAGCCCTTCGACGGGGAGCTGCTCGCCGAAGGCTCGCGGCACGAGGGGTTCAAGTGCCCGCATTGCCGTCTCTTCGTGCCTGCAGAGCGCGCCGCCGGTGCGGGCGAAGAGGCCGCGTAGTCACTCGTTCAAGGGATCTTCGTAACGTGCCGATGACGGGCACGTGGCGATCGATCTCACTGCGCCGCGCGGCGAGGAGCTGCGGCTGCCGCTCGGGCTCGCGCGGATCTCCGCGGTACCGGCGAGGCTCGTGCTCGCCTGCATCGTCGCCGCCAGCTTCCTGATCCGGCTCCTCGTCGCCTTCGCCCACGCGACCCCGCTCTACTTTCCGGACGAGTACATCTACGCGACGATCGCCCGCTCGATCGCAGAGCACGGCCGGCCGCTCATCCGCGGCACGTCCGCCCACTTCCCAGCGGTGCTCGAGCCGGTCGCGGCCGCGCCGTTCTGGCTCTTCCATGATCCGGAGCTCGCCTACCGGTTGACGCAGGCGGAGAACGCGCTCGCGATGTCGCTCGCCGCCATTCCCGTCTATCTGCTGGCGCGGAAGCTCGACCTCGGGGCCGGGCTCGCGCTCGTCGGCGCTGCGCTCACGGTCGCGTCGCCGAACCTCTTCTTCGCATCGTTCGTCCTGGCGGACCCGCTTGCCTACCCGCTGCTGCTGACGACGCTGTACGTCGGTGTGTGCGTGCTCGCGCGGCCGACCCGCGGCGGGCAGCTCTGCTTCCTCGTCCTGACCGGCCTGACGGCGCTGACGCGAATCCAGTACGCGCTGCTGCCGGTCGTGTTCGTGGCCGGGGCGATCGCCGTCGAGCGAGGGTCGGTGCGGAGGACGCTGCGCGCCTTCCGCTTCACGTGGGCGGTCTTTCTCGCACCGCTCGCGGCGCTGATCGTGGTCGGCCCAAGCCGGGCGCTCGGTTACTACAACACGGTCGTCAAGCTGCACGTCGACGCGGGCGCGATCGCGCACTGGGTCGCGACCGACTCGATGCTGCTCGTCTACTGCGCCGGCTGGGTGCTCATCCCCGGTGCCGTGATCGGCTTCGGGTATGCCCTCGCGCGCCCGCGTACGCGCGAGGAAGCGGCGTTCGGCGGCGTCACAGCCGGGCTGCTGCTGATTCTCTTCGCAGAGACCTCGCTCTACGCCTCGAACGGCTCGCCGCGCTTCCAGGAGCGCTACTTCATGGGCTTGCTGCCGCTCGTGCTGCCGTGGTTCGGCCTCTACCTCCGCCGCGGCCGGCCGGCGCGCCTCCCAACGTGCCTGCTCGCCGTCGTCCTGCTGGCGATCTCGGCCCGTGTCCCGCTCGCTCCGTACAGCGTCGCGAACAACAAGCAGGACTCGCCGTTCCTGCTCGGCGTCTTCCGGCTCGAGCACTCGCTCGGTGTCGCGAACGGCTCGCTCGTGATCGCGCTCGTTGCGGCGCTGCTCTCCGCGCTCGCCGTCGCGATCGCGTGGCGGGCCCAGCTCGCCGCCCTCGCGCTACTCGGCTCGCTGGTGCTGGCCGGCGCGGCGTCCGCGGGCTCGATCTCCTTCGACCGCAACACCGCCAACGAGATCCGGCACGACTTCCTGCCGGCGAACGCGGGCTGGATCGATCAGACCGGCCTGCGCCACATCCTGCTGATGCACACCCCGGCCACGCTGCACGCACGCTCCCTGGAGCAGCTCTTCTGGAACCGTTCCGTCGACGACGTTCTCTACTACGGCCAGGCCTCGCAGATCGACGCCTTCGGCAACCGGCGCGTCAACGCGGCCCGCGACGGCCGCTTCGTCACCGGCGGGAAGACGGTCCGCGCGCCGCTGCTGATCTCGAACTACGCGGTGCGCATGCGCCTGCGCGGCGCAAAGCTCGTCGCGCGCGAGCGAGGGTACGACCTCTGGCGTCCCGTCGGAACGCCGCGGCTCGCGCTCTTTGTCGGAGGCCTCTATCACGATCGCTGGCTCGCGCAAGCCGGCACGGTCGAGCTCTGGCCGCCGCACGCGTCGCATATGAACGGCACGCTGCGCTGGCGCCTTGGGCTCCCGAGCGGCACGCTGCGGACCGTTCTCGAGCTCCGCGCGCCGGGCATCCACCGGCGGGTCGTGGTGCTCCCGCGGCACGCGACGACCCTGACCGTCCCCGTCAATGGCCGCGGCCCCTGGACGCTCCACTATCAGACGAAGCGCCCGGGCTACCTCAACGACGGCCGCACGATCTCGGTCAAAGCTGAAACTCCGGTCTTCACGCCGCAGCCGTAACGGCCTACGCTGGACGACGTGAAGCGTCTTCTCGCCACGGTCGGCGCGCTCGCGCTGCTCGCCTCTTTCGCTGCCGCCCGCCTACAAGCCCGCGGCGGCATTTCCTGCGGCGCGCCCTCACGGCTCGGCCCTAACGGCTTTCCGCGGGTCGGCCCGCTCATCTTCGGTTTCTACAACTACCCGGCCAACACGACGGGCCGGGCGCACAGCATCTTCACGCCCGGGTACCCGACGAAGGTCGTTCTCCAGCTGACGCCTCACCGTCCGCTGCTAACGCGTCTGATCCTGCAGGGGTGGAACTGCTCGACAGGCAAACGTCTGCGCTTCTGGTACGACCGTGAGCGGCTTCCGTTCAGCCACCTGCCGGCGACGACCAAGCAGCTCGAGCAAACAGGCGCGCTCGTGCAGATCCTCCGTGCCGACCGCAAAGCGGGCTTCCACGGCTACATGCTGTTCACCCAGCCCGGCAGGTGGAAGGTGACGGTGCGAAAAACAGGCGTGACCCTCGGAAGCGTCGTCGTCGCAGTCGGCTAGCGCGCGACGCGCGAGCGCGGGCTGGCGGAGCCGGATTAACTCCGGCGGAGCCTCGGCAGGAGACGCAAAAGAGCCCCGAAAAAGAAGGGGGCTCACGGGGGAAACATGGTTTCCCCCGTGTTATACGCAGTCTTTTAGGCCCTGCGCCTCAGGCAGCGACTCGAGCTTCTTGAGCGTGTTGTTCTCGATCTGGCGGATCCGCTCGCGCGTCACGCCGAACGCCTTGCCGACCTCCTCCAGCGTGCAGGGTTGCCCGCCGGTCAGCCCGAAGCGAAGCTCGATCACCTTGCGCTCGCGTTCCGGCAGTGACGACAACGCGTGCTCGATGTCCTCGCGCCGGAGGGACAGGGATGCGTGCTCGTCGGGGGACTCGATCTGGTCGTCCTCGACGAAGTCGCCGAGCTCCGAGTCCTCCTCCTCGCCGATCGGCTTCTCGAGCGAGACCGGGTGCTGCGCCATGCGCAGGATCTCGCGCACCTCGGCGGTCGTCATCTCGAGCTCCTCGGCGATCTCGTCGGGCCTTGGCTCTCGGCCGAGTCGCTGGACGAGCTGGCGCTCGATGTGCACGACCTTGTTCAGCTTCTCGACCATGTGCACCGGGATCCGGATCGTCCGCGCCTTGTCGGCGATCGCCCGTGTCACCGCCTGGCGGATCCACCAAGTCGCGTACGTCGAGAACTTGTAGCCCTTGCGGTAGTCGAACTTCTCGACGGCCCGGATCAGGCCGAGCGAGCCCTCCTGAATGAGGTCGAGGAAGCTGAGGCCGCGGCCGAGATAGGACTTCGCGATCGAGACGACGAGGCGCAGGTTCGCCTCGATCATCTGAGTCTTCGCAGACATGTCGCCGCGCTCGATCCGCTTCGCCAGGTAGACCTCCTGGTCGGCGGTGAGCAGCGGCACCTTCCCGATCTCGCGTAGATAGAGCCGGAGCGAGTCGAGGGAGGGCTCGACGGTCAGGTCGAGCTTCGGTGTCTTGACCTCCTCCTCGGCGAGATTCGGCTGCTCATGGGGCGGATGCTTGTGCGTCTCGCCCTCGACGAGCTCGACGCCGTGATCGATCAGATAGGTGTAGAAGTCTTCGACCTGCTCCTTGCTGAGCTCGACCTCGTCGAGCCCCGTTGCGATTTCGTCATAGTTGAGGACGCCCTTTTCGAGGCCCTCCTGAACGAGCTTCTGGAGCTCTTCGACCTCGGGGAGCGAGATTTCGACGGTGAGCATCGAACCTCCGCTTTCTCGTGCTGATGGACTTGGGGGCTAGTACCTACTCAGACACGTGAAGAGGCCGTGGCGCCGCGCTCTCCCCGGCTCACTCCCGCGCGCGGCGGGGATGTTAGCGTGGAAGCCCGCAGTTTGGAAAGAAATTTTCAGCCCGCGCTGATCTCGCCGACGATATCCCCGCGGCTGTTTCGGACCGGGACGCGGGCGAAGCCGTCGCCGAGGTCATGGCCGAGCCGCGCGAAGAAGGCGGCGATGGCCGGGCGCAGCGCGCGGTAGCCGCCGTCCCCGGTCTTCAGCACGACGCCGGTGCCGTTCGGGCCGGCCGCGCAGAAGAGCGCCTCGGCGCCGCCCTTCGCGGCCCACCCGGGCAGCGCCTTCATCAGCTCCGTGTCGGTCTGGCCGGCGCCGCCGACGAGCTGCGGATGGACCTGCATCGCCTCTGCGACGCGAGAGCCGCCGTCGCGTGCTCTCAGGCCGGAGAACATGAGCGCGACGCGCTCGAGCGGGAGCGCGAAGCAGACGACGCCGCAGCCGTCGACTGCCGTTTCGACGGCCGCGGGCTCGACCTCGGCCGCCGCTGCCACCTCGGCCAGGATCTCGTCCTGAAGGGGGTGGCCGGCGAGCCTGTAGCCGGCGGCCGGCCACCCGCGCGACCGGCACGCGGCGACCATTCCGGCGTGCTTGCCGGAACAGTTGTGGTAGACCGGCTGCGGCGGGCGACCCTCCTGGAGTCCGACCTCGAGGTCCTCTTCCGACGCCGGAGCCTTGGCCAGGAGCCGCCTGACGGCCTCGATCTGTTCCGGCTCGGCGCGGTGGGAGGCAGACGCGATCGCGATGTCCGCGTCGTCCAGGTCGTCGCGCGCACGCACGAGCGGCAGCGCCTGGAACGGCTTCGCCGACGAGCGCAGCGACGTGATCAGCTTGCGGTCGCCCGCCTCGGCGACGACCTCGCCGTCCCGTACGGCCACCGCATGCACGAGGTGGACCGACTCCACGAACGGTCCGCGCCTCACGGCTACGCTGATCGGGTCCATGAGGCGAGAAGGGTATTTGCGTGCCTGAGCTACCGGAGATGGAGGCGTGGCGCCGCGCGCTCGACGAGCCCGTGAGCGCCTTCGCGATCGAGAAGGCCGGGCCCGCACACATCGCGACGCTCAAGACGTTCGACCCGCCGCTCTCGGCCCTCGACGGCCGGCGGCTCGCCGGAGCTGAGCGGCGCGGCAAGCGGCTGCTGTTCCCGACCGAGGACGGGGAGCTCGTCCTGCTCGTCCATCTGATGACGGCGGGAAGGCTCCGCTACCTCGCACCGGGCGAGAAGGGCCCGAAGGCGCCGGCCTTCAGGCTCCGCTTCGAGGGCGGCGCCGAGCTCGTGCTGACGGAGGCGGGCTCGAAGAAGCGCGCCGGAGTCTGGCTGCTCACGCCCGAGGCCGCCGAGGCCGAGCTCGCCCACCTGGGACCGGAGGCGCTCGGCGTCGGCGCCGAGGCGCTCGGCGAGATTTGCGTGTCCGAGTCTCGCCGACTGCACTCGCTGCTGCGCGACCAGCGAGCGATCGCCGGGATCGGCCGCGCCTGGGCGAACGAGATCCTCCACCACGCCAAGCTCTCGCCCTATGCGCTCTCGCGGGACCTGACGTCGGAGGAGGTCGAGCAGCTCGCCGGTGCGATCGACTCCGAGCTGGCACGCGGCCTCGAGCTCCGCGAGCGCGGCGCGGGCGATGCGCGCGTCTACCGGGTCCACAACAAGCTCGGCGAGCCCTGCTACGTCTGCGGCGCGCCGATCGCCCGCGTCGACTTCGAGGAGCACACCATCTACTACTGCGCGGACTGTCAGACGGGTGGCAGAACTCTCAAGGATCGCCGGCTTTCGCGGCTGCTGAAGTAGTACGTTCGCGTTTGGATGCAAGTGCACGCGAACGGCCGACGGCTGTGGTTCGACGTCGAGGGGCCTGCGCTCGTACCCGACGGCCCAACGATGCGCGAGCGCCCGAATGTCGTGTTGTTGCACGGAGGTCCCGGGAGCTACGACCATTCCTATCTCAAGCCCGATTTCGCGCGGCTGGCGGACGTCGCGCAGGTCGTCTACCTCGACCTGCCGGGGCACGGCCGTTCCGAGTGGGGCGACGCTTCGACGTGGAGCCTCGAATTGTGCGCCGACGCCGTGCGGGACTTCTGCGATGCGCTCGGCATCTCGAGGCCGATTGTCTATGGGCACTCGCTCGGAGGTTTCGTCGCGATTCTCTACGGCGCGCGCCATCCGGGTCATGGCGGTGGGCTGGTCCTGCAGTCGACGTTCGCCCGGTTCGATCTCGAGCGCATCGTGGAGGAGTTCACCCGGGCCGGAGGGGACGAGGTGGGCGAGATCGCCCGGCGATCGTACGGCGGCGACAACTCAGTGACGGAGGACGAATGGGATCGCTGCTGGAGCTTCGTCGGCCCTTGGATTCCCGGCGGCGACGAGGAGGCGCGGACGGTCGTCAATCTGTCGCTGAACAAGTCAGGGCTCGACGTGATGCGCCGGTTCGACGTCGTCGATCAACTGTCCCGCATCGACTGCCCGACGCTCGTATGTGTCGGCGAGATAGACCCGATTACGCCCGTCTCCGCTGCGCGAGAGATTGTCGAGGCGATGCCGGAGGCAGGCGTGCGGCTCGAAATCGTCGAGGGAGCGGGGCACTTTCTCTGGAAAGACGTTCCGGACCGCTACTGGCCCCTCCTCATCGAATTCGTCGCGGCTCGACAGGACTGATGTGAGCGAGATCCTTCAGGCGCTGTACCGCGGCGAGGAAGACCGCGCCCGAGAGCTCGCGCGCGGGACCGAGCTCGACGTCTTCGAGGCTGCGGCGCTCGGCGAGACGGCGCAGCTTCGCGAGCTGCTGGACGGAGATCCAATGCGGGCGAACGCGTTCGGAGAGGATGGCTTCCACCCGCTCGGGCTCGCGTGCTTCTTCGGACGACTCGACGCGGCGCGACTGCTGCTGGAGCGCGGTGCGGTCGTGAACGCGCTGTCGCGAAACGAGCACATTCAAACGGCGGCGATCCACGCCGCGGCAGCCTCGGGCGAGACTGGCGCGGACGAGAGCACACGGTACGACCTCGTGAGGCTCGTGCTCGAACACGGCGCCGACCCGAACCTTCCTCAGGCCGGAGGGTTCCGAGCCATCGACGCGGCGCGCCAGAACGGCGACGAGCGTGTGGAGCGCCTCCTGAAGGAGTACGGAGCCGTCGACTAACGCAGGGACTGTCCCGCCGGGACTGCTGTCCCAACGACCGTTATTGGGACAGTCCCCTTTCGGGGACAGTCCCTCCTCGCAAAGCAGGTTTCACGTGGGCACCTGACACCTCGGCCGGTGAACGGCAGCCGAGGTGCGTCAACCCGAGCGCGATCTCGGCTCGCAGCAGCTCCAGGACGTCGCGGACCCCCTGCTCGCCGCCGACGGCGAGGCCCCAGAGCACAGCCCGTCCCGCCAGCACAGCCCGCGCACCCAGCGCAAGCGCCTTCAAGACGTCGGTGCCGCGCCGGATGCCGCCGTCCAACAGGACCTCGACCCGCTCGCCGACCGCCTCGACGACCTCGGGAAGGGCGTCCAGCGAGGCGGCCACACCGTCCAGCTGACGGCCGCCGTGGTTGGAGACGATCACGCCGGCGGCGCCATGCTCGGCGGAGAGCAGCGCGTCCTCGGCCGAAAGGATCCCTTTGAGCAAAACGGGCAGCGCGCAGTGCTCGCGCAGCCACTCGAGATCGCGCCAGCTCAGGGTGGTGTCGACGATCTCGCCGAGCGCTGCGTGGAACCCCTCTCGGTGCAGCGAGCCCGGGATGTTCGGCGTCGGTAGGTCTTCCGGGAGCGCGAACGCGGTGCGGAGGTCGCGCTCGCGGCGGCCGGCGGCGGGGAAGTCGACCGTCAGCACGAGTGCCTCGAACCCGGCGTCGGCGACCCGGGCGAGCAGGTCGGCGGTGAAGCCGCGGTCGGCCGACCAGTAGAGCTGGAACCAAAGCCTGGCACCCGGAGCGGCCGCAGCGAGCTCAGCCGGCGCGACGCTCGACAGCGTCGAAAGGCACATGACTGTCCCGGCAGCGGCCGCGGCCCGCGCGGTCGCGAGCTCGCCGTCGGGGTGCGCCAGCCGGTGGAAGGCTGTCGGCGCGACGAGCAGCGGCATCGAGACTTCGCGGCCGAGCACCTCGGTCGCGGTCGTCACCTCGCCGACGTCCACGAGCACGCGAGGACGGAGCTGCCACCGCGAGAACGACGCCACGTTGTCTCGCAACGTCACCTCGTCGCCGGCGCCGCCGGCGTAGTAGCCGAAGGGCCCGGCGTCGAGCCGCCGTTCGGCCTCACGCTCGTAGTCGGCGACGTTGAGAAGGCTCACCGCGGGAGCCGCACGTGCAGCGTCTCGCCGTCGAGCTCAACCGAGCCGCCGAGCGCGCGCACGAGCCGTACCGCGACCGCGGCACCGAGATCCCGCAGGGCCTCGCCGAGCACCACCGGCGCGGAGGCGGGCGTGATCGGCGCGATCGTCAGCTCCGGACCGGCTGCGTTCACGTCGACGAGCTCGACTCCCCCGTGCCGGAGGGCGCATTGCGCGAGCGCGGTGACCGCTCGCTGCGTCGCCTCGACGTCGACGCGCACCGCGGCGCCGTCGCCGCCGACACGGACGCGGTCCTCCCCCAGCTCCGCCGCGGCGCCACGCGCGAGGTCGAGCGTGTTCACCTCTTGCAGGTTCGGCTCGTATCGCTCGTCCTCGATCCGCGCAGCCAGGCCGAGCTCGTCGAGCAGCTCGACCATCTGGCCGGCCGCGGACTCGATCATCTGCACGTAGCGCGAGGCCGGGTCCTCGAGGGATTCGCGGCGGATCAGTGTCTTCGCAAAACCGCTCACGGTCGCCAACGGCGTCCGCAGATCGTGCGCGGCCAGCGAGACGAGCTTCGGGAAACTGGAATCTTCGGTCACTTCGGTACGGTTGCTCTGCGATGAACGACGGCGTGCATTTTCTCCAGGATCTTCAGGCCTCGCCGCCGGACGTGCGGATCGGGCTGTCGCGGGCCGGTGTCAGCGGCGTACGCAAGGCGATCCGGATCCGGTACGGAGAGAGCGAGAAGCTGATCGCGGCCGACATCGACTGCACCGTCGATCTCGACCCCTCGCAGAAGGGCGTGCACATGTCGCGCTTCCCCGAGCTGTTCGAGGAGGCGATCGAGGAGGTCGTGATCGAGGAGGCGCTGCTGGTCGAACAGCTCGCCGCCCACATCGCAGCGCAGATCATCGAGCGTCAGCGCGCCTTGCGAGCCGAGGTGAAGATCGTCGCGCAGTACCCGCTCGAGCGGCGGACGCCCGTGACGGGCCTGCGCACCCAGGAGCTCGTCTCGCTGATCGGCCTCGCAGCTGCGTCCGGGCTCTCGACCCGCCGGGTCGTCGGCGTCGAGGCAACCGGAATCAACGCCTGCCCTTGCGCCCAGGGTCTCGTCCGCGAGAGCTCGCGCGAGCGGCTCGAGGCGGCCGGCTTCGAGAACGACGACATCGAGCGGATCCTCGAGCTCGTCCCACTTGCGACGCACAACCAGCGCGGTCGTGGGACGCTCTACGTCGGAAGCGACGAGCCCGTCAACGCCGAGACGCTCGTCCGGGTCGTCGAGGAGTCGATGAGCGCGCCGGTCTACGGATTGCTGAAGCGGCCGGACGAGCTCGAGGTCGTCGAGCAGGCTCACAGCCACGCCCGCTTCGTCGAGGACTCGGTGCGGCTGGCGCTGCGAGGCACGCTCGACGCTTACGAACTCGACGACGCCGACTTCCTCTTCTCGCGGCAGGTCAACTTCGAGACGATTCACGACCACGACGTGGTCGCGGAACGGTACGGCACCGTCGGGGAGGTGCGCGCGGAGCTCGAGGGGGGCCGCGCCGTGCGCCACACCGAGCTGCGCGAGTGGCTTAGGCCTGAATCTGGTACCGGTTGACCCACTCGTTCACGACGGCCCAGTCGAGGTTTGCGAAGAACGCGTCGATGTAGGAGCCGCGGTCAGTCTGGAAGTCGAGCCAGTACGCGTGCTCGTAGACGTCGAGCGCGACCAAGGGCGCCGCGTTCCAGATCGGAAACGTGTTCTGCGCGTCTCCGGCGTAGTTGAAGAGCCGGCCTTCGTCCCAGTCGTAGGCCGTCCAGGCCCAGCCACGACCCGCCATGCCCGTCGCTTTCAGGTCGCGGGCCCAGTCCTCCACCGAGCCGAAATCGCGCTCGATGAGCCGGCCGATCGACCCCTCCGGCGCGCCGCCGTCTCCGCCGAGGTGCTCGAAGTAGATCTCGTGGTTCTTGATCCCGCCGATCGCGAACGAAAGCTCGATCTTGAGCGCCCGGAACTCCGAGTAGATCTGATTCGCCGCGGCGAGGTCGACGGAGCTCAGCCGCTCGAGGATCTCGTTCCGCTTGTTCACGTAACCCTCGTACAGCCGGTAGTGCGCCTCGACGGTCTCGCGCGAGATCCCGTCGAGCTCGAGCAGCTCAGGCTTCAGCTGGCGGGGGACAATCTCCTCGTGATTGAACGCGAGCGTTGACACGGAGAATCCTTTCGTCGGAGACGGTGCGCGAGCATAGCCTGACGCGATAGCCTCGCCCGGTAGACGAAACAAGGGAGGAGAGATGCCATTCGAAGTTCCTCCGCTGCCGTACGACTATGCGGCGCTGGAGCCGCACATCGACGAGCAGACGATGCGCCTGCACCACGACAAGCACCACCAGGCCTACGTGGACAAGGCGAACGCGGCGCTCGAGGGCACCGGCGAAGAGGATCGCCCGGTCGAGCACATCTTGACGATCCTCGACGCGCTACCCGAGGACAAGCGGACGGCGATCCGCAACAACGCCGGCGGCCACGCGAACCACTCGCTCTTCTGGGAGATCATGGGCCCGGACGGCGGCGGTGCTCCCGAGGGCGCCCTCGCGGATGCGATCGACGACGCACTCGGAGGCTTCGACGAGCTGAAGAAGGCCGTCAACGACGCGGGCGTCAACCGCTTCGGCTCCGGCTGGACGTGGCTCGTCCACGACGGGACCGGCCTCGAGGTGTACTCCCTTCCGAACCAGGACTCGCCGATCATGCAATCCCACGAGCCGCTGCTCGGGATCGACGTCTGGGAGCACGCCTACTACCTGAAGTACCAGAACCGGCGTCCCGACTACCTCGAGGCGTGGTGGAACGTCGTCAACTGGCGGGCCGTCGCCGAGCGGTTCGAGCAGGCGACCCGCAAGGAGCACGTCAAGACTGGCTGAGCAGAGCGAGCCGCCGGGGCATCGCGCCCCGGCGGCTCGCGTGTTCCTAGCTGCGGATGACCTTGCTCTTGGTCGGGAGGTAACAGGTCGCGGCCTGGGCTGCCGGCAAGACCGCGCGAATCTTCAGCTTCGTCGGCAGCTTGATCCTGAACGTCGCCGCGGTGGTTTCGGTCGGCTTCGTCCCCTGCGTCAGCGTCGTGAGCGTGACGTGCTTGAGGCTGACCCACTTCGAGTTCCGAAGCCGCTGGAAGACGGTGAACTTGCCGACGAACGTCTGCGCGGCGGTGACGGAGACGCTGAACTTGTTCTTGGCCAGCTTCTTCAGCGAGAGCACGGGCGTCGTCCCGACCGACACGGCCGGGCTCGTCACGTTTTTCTGCTTCGCCTGGTAGCTCGTTTTCATGGTGGGCTTGGCGGCGTACGTGAAGGCTCCACCAGTCGTCGTCGTGACCGTCGCCACCTTCTTGAACGCGGTTTGGCCACACTCCTGACCCTGAATATCGACCCGCTGGCCGCTCTTCTGCGTCGAGAGGACGCCGGACAGCGTCGTCGAGCCGCCGTAGACGACCACGGTCGGCGACGCCTTGAGGGTCAACGTGGCCGGCGCGGCCGCCGCAGGCGCTGCACAGAGCGCCAACAGGATTGCAATCGAGATCAGCTTCTTCATCTTCTGAAGCCTCCTTTTCCTCTGCCTGCTCAAACCATGCCCCTTCCAAGGCGAATTCACGCGGTCAATTTACGAGCTGTTTACGCCGTGCTATGACTGCCAAATGCGGGCGCTCGTAACGGGAGGCACGGGCCGGGTCGGCTCGGCGATCGCGTTACGCCTGGAAGAAGACGGTTGGTCGGTGGTGGCGAGCGGCCGGTCGGACGGAGACGTCTCCCGGCCCGATGACGCCCGCGCGCTCGTCGCGCAGGCCGTTTCCGAGCTTGGCGGACTCGACCTGCTCGTCAACGGTGCGTCGGAAGGTTTCGCGTCGAAGGGCGTTCTGGAGTTGACTGAAGCTGACTGGGACCTCGCCTTCGGCGCGACCGCGAAAGGCAGCTTTTTCGTCACTCAAGCGGCCGCCCGGCACCTGCGTGAGTCGGGCGGAACGGTCGTGATGATCGAAGACGTCGCGGCCTACCAGCCGTGGCCGTCATTCGCCGCACACTGCGCGGCAAAGGCGGCACAGGCGATGCTCACGCGGGTCTTCGCACGGGCGCTCGCGCCCGAGGTGCGCGTCTGCGGCGTCGCGCCGGGGCCGGTGGCGGTCGTACCGGAGCAGGAGGAGCGGCGCGCCGCCGAGACGCTGCTCGGGCGCGTCGGCTCGCCTGAAGACGTGGCCGACGCGGTCGTCTTCCTCGCCGGCGCCGACTTCGTTACGGGCACCTCACTCGTCGTCGACGGCGGGCGTCTGCTCCAATCCGGTAAGGCATGAGCGCGCGTAAGGACAAGGAGATGGAACTGGCTCTGGATCTCGATGTTCGCGCCCGCGCGCGCAACCCGAAACCGCGGGCGGCGCCGGCCGAACAGTGCAGCGACGGGGAGTTGCTCGTGCGAATCGCGGGCGGCGATCGCGAGGCGTTCGACATCCTCTACCGGCGCTTCGTGCGCCCGGTTTTCTCGCTGGCGCTGCGCCGCCTCGGCGACCGCGGCCGCGCCGAGGACGCAACCCAGGAGACGTTCACCTCGGTCTGGCGGTCGGCCGGTAGCTACAAGCCCGAGCGCGGGCCCGGCGCGCCGTGGCTCTACGCGGTCGCTCGGAACGCGATCGTCGACCGGACGCGAGCCCGGTCCGAGCCTCCAGCCGAAGCTCCGGACGCGCCGTCCACCGATCCGGGCCCACCCGAGGAGGCGGAGCGCTCCTGGCTCGCCTGGCGCGTCCACCGCGCGATGCAGGAGCTCCCGGAGCACGAGCGCCCGCTGCTCGAGCTCGCGTACTGGAGCGGCCTCTCCCAATCGGAGATCGCCGATTTCTTGAACATCCCGCTCGGTACCGTGAAAACAAGAACACGCAGCGCGCTCGGCCGCCTCGCGGACGCGCTCGAGGAACTGCAATGACCCAAGGACCGAACTTCGAAGAGCTGGTCGGCGAGGACCTGCCCGCCGAGGAGGAGGCGCGGCTTCGCCGCGCACACGAGCTGCTGCTCGCAGCCGGGCCGATCGCCGAACTGCCGCCGGGCCTCGAGGAGCCGACCATCGGCGAGCAGCGGCGTCCCCAGGACGAGAACGTCTACCAGTTGCTGCCGCGCCGCCGAGTGGGCGCCGCGCTCGCGCTCGCGGCCGCGATCGCACTGGTCGCGTTCGTCGGCGGCTACATCGTCGGTTTCAGGCACGAGGGGTTCACTGCGCAGTACTCGGTGCCGATGCACGGGGTCGCCGGAGTCGACGCCTCGGCCAAGATCCAGATCGGCTCACGTGACGCGAACGGCAACTGGCCGCTGAAGGTCGAGGCCCGAGGTCTGCCGAGGCTGAAGACCGGCTACTACGAGATGTTCCTCACGCGCGGGAAGCAGATGTTCACCTGCGGCACGTTCGGCGGCGCCGGCGCGAAGACCGTCAAGGTGCGGCTCAACGCTCCGTACCAACTACAGCGCGGCGACGGCTGGATCGTCGTGAAAGAGCTGCCGGGACGCCCGAAGCCCGGGCCGACGATCCTGACGACGGCCTAGTTACGGCGCGACGCGGCCGCTGTCGACGAACGCGCCGTAAGTGACCGGCATCTTCTCGGCGAAAAAGCGTTCGCACGCCTCCGCGTAACGGCGGATCTCGCGCTGGGCGGTCTCGGCGGCCCGTAGCGAGACGAAGTTCATGAGCGACCGCGCGTTGACGGTCCAGTAGAACTCGGTGTAAGCGCCCATGGGCATCACCAGCCGCGCCAGCTCGCGCGCGACGCCCTGCTCGACGAGCCGCGTATATGTCGCGTAAGCGGCGTCGTACAGCGCCTGTAGCTCATCACGCGTCTGCTCCGCGAGCTCCGGCTCGACCGGCTCGAACGAGTACGCGCCCGGCTTGCCCACCTGTGAGCGCACGTCCTCCGGGGCCGGGACGTAGAAGTCGTCGGTCGCCTTTGCGTAGCGCATCGAGAACTCGTTGAACGAACCGACCCGGTGGCGGAACCACTCGCGTGCGACGAAGAGCGGCGCGCGGACGTGGAAGCGGAAGGCATTGTGCTCGAAGGGCGTCCCGTGCCGATCCCGCATCAGGAAGCGGATCAGCCCCTCGTCCGACTCGTCCATCTCGGCCTTGTGGCGTGCGAAGCTGACGCGCGCACCGTTGACGACCGAGAGATCGCTCGCCATCGAATCGTCGAGTCGGACGAACCCGTGGTCGAGGACGGGAATCGTGTTCTCGGTTATCACTTCGGCCATGGCCGCCACGTCGGCGAGTCTAGCCGGGGCATATGTCGGCACCTCGGGGTGGAGCTACCCGTCCTGGCGGGGCGGGTTCTATCCGCCCGACGCCGATCCCAAGACGTTCCTCTCCTTCTACGCCGAGCGCTTCGACACCGTCGAGCTGAACACAACCGGCTACCGGCTGCCGGCGGAGGATCTGTTCGCCCGCTGGGCCGAGCAGACGCCGGACGGCTTCCGCTTCGCCGTGAAGATGCCGGTCGGCCGACTCGACCGGATCGGCACCTTCGTCGAGCGCGTCGGGCTGTTGGGCGGCCGACTCGGCCCGCTACGCGTCGTCGTCCAGAGCGCGCGCGACGACGGACTGCTCACGTTCCTACAGGGCTCGCTGCCGAGCGAGCTCGAGGTCGCCTACGACTTCCGCCACGAGTCGTGGGCGGGCGTCGACGTGCCCGTCCGGGTGAACGAGTTCGACGGCGAGCAGCCGTTCCGGTACTTCCGGCTGCGAGAGCCGCCGTATGACGACGAGTCGCTGCATGCATGGGCGGAGCGCTTCCGGCCGCTGCTCGAGTCCGGCACGCGCCTTTACTGCTACTTCATGCACGAGGACGAGCCGACGGCGCCGCAGTACGCGCAGCGTCTGCTCGACCTGCTGCGGTAGGTTCGGCGCCTTGCCGAACTACTCGAAGCTGCTCGCCGAGCTCGCAGTCCACGTCGGCGCCGACCTCCAACCGGGCCAAGACGTCGTGGTCGCCGCCTGGGATCCCGTCCAGGCTCCGATCGCGCGGGCCGTCGCGGAGGAGGCTTACGCATCCGGCGCGCGTTACGTGAGCGTCGTCTACTGGGACGGCACCGCGAAGGCCTCGCGGCTCCGTCATGCGCCCGAGGATTCGCTCGGATTCATCCCGGACTGGTACAGGCGGGTGACGACGGAGGCGATCGAGCGCCGCAGCGCCTGGATCTCGTTGATGGGCGACCCGAATCCCGATGTCTTCGCGGACGTCGACCAGGGTCGGCTGGGTCGGGACCAGATGCCGTACATCCCCGAGATCTTCGAGCTGATCTCGAGCCGCGCCGTCAACTGGACCGTGGTGCCAGGGCCTAGCCGGGCCTGGGCCGAGCGGTTGTTCGGCGAGCCGGACGAAGAGCGACTCTGGCAGACGCTCGCACCGATCCTCCGGATGGACGCGGACGACCCGGTGCAGGCGTGGCGCGACCACTTCGCGCGGCTGACCGAGCGAGCTGCGGCATTGAACGAAAGGCGGTTCACCTCGGTCCGCTTCCACGGCCCGGAAACCGACCTGATCGTCGGTCTGATCGACGGTCATCAGTGGTTGGCAGGCGGGTTCCCCACGACCTGGGGCCCGGTCCCGATCGTGAACATGCCGACGGAGGAGGTCTTCACGACCCCGGACCGCAACCGCGTCGACGGCACCGTGCGGATGACGAGACCCGTGTTGATGACCGGCGGCGCACTCGTCGAGGGCCTGCGGCTGCGGTTCGAGGGCGGCCGTGTGACCGAGGTCTCGGCGGACACGAACGAGGGCGCTGTGCGCGCGCAGACCGGGTTCGACGAAGGCGCCTCACGCCTCGGCGAGGTCGCGCTCGTCGACAACTCGTCGCCGGTCGGGCAAAGCGGGATTCTCTTCGGCGACATCCTGCTCGACGAGAACGCCGCGTCGCACGTCGCCTGGGGGAACGCCTACGAGCTGGCGGTATCCGGCCTGCCCGAGGACCAGGAAGAGCGCGAACGCCTCGGCTTCAACCGCTCAGTCGTCCACCAGGACGCGATGATCGGCGGCCCCGAGGTGAGCGTGGACGGCCTCGAGCCGGGCGGCGCGGCCGTCCCGATCATGCGCGACGGCGACTGGGTTCTTTAGTCGGACGGCTGCGGAACGACTCGGATGTACGGCTTCGGCGAGTCCCACTCGCCGAAGAGCTCCTTCGCCTCGTCGTTCGAGACCGAGCCGGCGATGATCACGTTCTCGCCCTGCTGCCAGTTCACCGGCGTCGCGACCTTGTGCTTCGCCGTCAGCTGGAGCGAGTCGATCACGCGTAGGACCTCGTCGAAGTTGCGGCCCGTCGTCATCGGATAGACGAGGATCAGCTTGATCTTCTTGTCTGGCCCGACCACGAAGACGTTCCGAACGGTCTGGTTGTCCATCGGCGTCCGCTCGCCGGCCTCGCCGGCGGTCTCGGCGGCCAGCATCCCGTACAGCTTCGCGACTGTCAGGTAAGGGTCGGCGATGAGCGGATAGTTCGGTGCCGCGCCTTGGGTCTCCTCGATGTCCTTTGCCCATGCCGAGTGATCGCTCTCGGAGTCGACGGAAAGCCCAATGATCTTCACGTTGCGCTTGTCGAACTCGGGCTTGATCCGCGCCATGTAGCCGAGCTCGGTCGTGCAGACCGGTGTGAAGTCCTTCGGGTGCGAGAACAGCACTGCCCAGGAATCGCCGATCCAGTCGTGGAAGTGAATCGTCCCCTCGGTGGTCTGCGCCTCGAAATCGGGTGCCGTATCGCCTATTTGCAACGCCATTTCTCGCTCCCTCCGCCCCCCGGAGTCGTTTAGCGGAGAAGCGTACTCATCTAGCCAGGGGCTGCGTCGAGCCGCCGCTCGTAGGCGCCGCTCTCGACGATTACGGCCAGCTGCGCCGCCGCATGACGAACTTCGTCGTCCGTCGTGAAGAAGTGGGGGCCGAAGCGGATCCCGACGCCGGGCCTCACGTCGCAGACGACGTCGCGGGCGTCGAGCTCGCGCTGGACGGCTTCGGCTTCCGGGGTCCGGACGACGACGGCGCCGCCCCGGCGGTCTGCGCTCTGCGGGCTCGCGATCTCGAACCCGGACGCCTCGAGCAGCTCGGCGAGGAGGCCCGTCTGCCGGAGCGAGTGCTCCCGGATCCGCTCGACGCCGACCTCGGCGATCAGGTCGTAACCGGCAGTCGCGGCGTAGAGCGCCGGCACGTTCGGCGTCCCCGTCAGGAAGCGCCACGCCCCCTCGGCGTATTCGAGCTCGGGCTCGAATGCAAACGGCCGCGCGTGCGCCTGCCACCCGGTGAAGGTCGGCTCCAGCCGCTCGGCGAGGTCGGGCCGCACGTAGAGCCAACCGGCGCCGGGCCCGCCGCAGAGCCACTTGACGCTGCCGCCGACCGCGAAGTCGACCTCGAGCGTGGTCAGGTCGAACGGGATCGTGCCGGCAGAGTGGTAGGCGTCGAGGACGACGAGCGCGCCGGCCTCGTGCGCGCGGCGAACCATCCCCGCGACGTCCTGGATCTCGCTCGTCATCGAGAGGACGTGGCTGATCGGGACGAGCAGGGTCCGCTCGTCGATCGCGGCGATCACGGCCTCGTCGTTCTCGACGACCTCCACCTCAGCCCCGTGGCGCCGCTGCGCCTGTTGGAGGTAGCGCACCGACGGGAACTCGCCCTCGCCGAAGACGATCCGGTTGCGGGGCGGCTCGAACTCGAAGCACGAGAGCACCACCGCTTCGGCGACCGCGACGTTCTGGTGCATCGCGATCGAGCCGGGCGGCGCGCCGACGATCCTCGCGAGCCGGTCGCCGGCCGCCACCGAGGTCTCCCACCAGCCCTCCTCCCAGGCCCGCACGCCACGCTCGCGCCACTCGCGCGCGTAGCGACGCAGCCCCTCGTCGGCGCCGACGGGCATGGCGCCGAGCGAGTGGTTGATCAGGTAGGTCGTGTGCTCGAGGATCGGGAACCGATCGCGGTAGCTCTCGAGCGGGTGCATCATCGTGCCTCGCGTGCCGCCACAGGCGCTGGAGACACCGGTCGCGGCGGCGGCTTGGAGTCGACCAGCACGGCTGCGGCCAGAAGGATTGCCATCCCGACGGCGCTCTCGCCGGCAAGGCTGCCCCGCAGCCGGGCCAGCACCGCGCCCCCGCCGCCGCGCTCGAGCGCCGGGCGCGCGACGAAGTGGTGCACGGCGCCCCAGGTGAGCGCGAGCGAGACGAGTCCGAGCTTCACGAGCAGCACGCGCCCGTAGTCTGCCGTCCAGAGGTCGTCGAGCGCGGGCAGCCGGACGATGCTGAGGTAGACGCCGGCGCTGAGGACGATGGCGACGAGAACCGACGCAAAGCGCGAGAAGCGCAGGAAGGCAACTCGCCGGAGCTCCGGCGCCTTCGGCCAGATGACGAAAGCGAGCTGTACGAGCCCGCCGATCCATAGCGCGGCCCCGCACAGGTGCGCCCAATCCGCCAGCTCGGAGCGCCACGAGGACCCCGGGTCGACGGCGGAGTGGCCCGACAGCGAGAGCCCCGACGCGAAGCCGAGCCCGAGCACGAGCGCGGGCCAGAGCAGGAACCGGCGGTCGGTCAGCCAGGCGAGGAAGACGAAGGCGGCGACGAAGGCATAGCCGAGCGTCATCGCGATGAACGCCTCGCCGAAGCGGGTTCCGCCCGAGATCGACGAGAGGTCGCCGTACAGGAAGCTGACGAACGGCAGCTGAAGGGCATCCTCGGCGCGGAGGAGGAAGGCAACGATCCCGACCTCCAGCGTCGCCACGACACCGGCGCCGACGATGAGGAAGAACCGCCGCTCCGCCGCCGCCGGCAACTCGCCGCGTCCGACGAGCAAGCGGAAGCCGAGCCCGCCGAGCAGCAGCGCGAGCGAGAGGAAGTACGCCCAACGGACGATGTGCTCGGTCGTCGTCGGCCCGGAAGAGCCGTAGGCCTGGGTCGGCGGCGGCGGCTTCACCCGGACGCCGAAGGTGAACACGCCGGAGACGACATGGCCGTCCTCGGAAAGCACGTGCCAGCGGACCGTGTAGGGCCCGCGCGGCAGTTGCCGAAGCGGGACCGTGACGGCCTCGCCGTTCGCACGCGCCGTTCCGGACAGCGTCTTCCCGAACTGGTTCTTGACCTGGATCGCGTTCGGCTCTGCCTTGATCGACTGGTCGAATCTGAGCACGACGACTCGCGGGGCGGTTCGCAACCGCTGCTGATACCTCGGCGAGGTGGAGTCGAGGTTGGCGTGCGCGAATGCGTGCCCGGGCAGCGCCAGGGCGATCAGGGCCACGAGCGCGAGGCGTCTCACCGGTGCGGTTCTCCGGCGACCGGAGACAGGTGCCCGAACACCGGGGCGACGTCCCGGTCGCAGTAGAGGGAGACGGAGAGGACGATGAAGACGAGCGCGAACCCGGTCTGCAGCGCGGCCGCGCGAGGCCGGAAGCTCCGAAGCAGCGGGAACACAGCGCCCGTGACCAGCGTCCAGCCGATCAGGTGATGCAGGAATGCCGAGCGCGCGTAGAGCCAACCGTTCTGTTCATGGATCAGGAAGGCCGTGCCGGAGACCACGAAGGCCAGCGCGGTGCAGAGCCGCCAGTACGGACTGTGCAGCTTCCCCCGTGCGAGCCCGAGCTCGGCGGCGCCCGCGAGCATCATCACCTGCGCCCAAGACCCGTGGGCCAGCATGTGGATCGTCGAGCTCGTGAAGAACACCATCACGGGCCACATCAGAACGCCCATGAGGAACGCGAACGACGGCCAGAGGTACGGCCGCCAGGGCCGCCGGCGCCACGCGTCCTCGCCGACGAAAGCCTCTGCGAGCAGGAGCAGCCCGATGATCAGGAAGCCGGTCGCGAACCACCAGTGGACGAACTCAGCCTTCGGCAGCATCCTCCACCTCTTCGAGGTCCTCGAGCAGCCCGGGCGCGAGCACGAGCGCGAAGACGAGCCCGACGACGATCACGTAGAGCGGCGGCTCGGAGAGCAGCCACCAGAACCCCTGCCTTTGCGGGTGCAGGAAGGTCAGCCTGTACGGCTGCAGGAAGGCCCAGGCGACGCCGCCGAGCATCGTCACTGGGCCGATCAGATTGACGGCGACGGCGCGCGGCGATCGTCGGCGCAGCTGCGCGGCCGCCTCGGTTGCGAAGTGAGACTCCATGCTCCTCCCGCGAGGTCGACGTCACGACGAGCCCGCGGGCAGCGGCGCCCGCGGACTAGGCGGGAGCGGGAGGCGGCCGGCTCTCGAACGCGAGGCCGAAGAGCCGGCGCGGCGGGCGAGCGGCCGTCGTGGAGTGGGCCGGCGCCGGGGCGGAAACCTGGGCTGCGCGGTTCGCGTGAGCCACCGCCGCCTCGGCGAAGCGTTCATAGTCGGCCAGCCAGCCGGCGACGATGCCCCAGCCGATCGCGACGAGCACCGCGAGCACCGCGAAGACCGGCAGAGCCGAAGTGTGCAGCCACGGAGCAAGCAACGGCCAGCGACCCGTCGAGAGCCGCTCCGCGTTGGTCTGGACGAGGTAGAAGAGCGCCGTGACGAGGAACGACGCGACCCAGAGGCGCGGCGAGAGCACGACGCGGACACGCGGCGCGCGTGACGGACGCGAGCCGACTGCCGCGAGCAAGCGGCGAGCCGCACGCGCGGCCGAGTGCGCGCGCGCGAACCGCCAGGCGAGCCGAGCGAGCAGGAGTGCGATCCCTACCTTCACTCCCGCGAGCAGGAAGGGGTAGTAATCAGCCCCCGCGTAGCCCGGCGCGGCGACGTGGCGGCCCACGTCCAGACGGTGAGTCAGGCTTCGGCCGGCGAGCTCGGCGACGAGCGCCAAGAGCCCGAACGCGAGCCCTGAGAAAAGGCGCTGATGCCGGCGCGCCCGGTCCACGGCCCGATGGTACTCCGTGGGCCAGAGGCCGGGGCTAGCCGACCGAGGTCAGCATCCACCCACCCGGCGTGGAGCCGTTGAAGCCGAGCAGCAGAACGCGCTGCCAGGTGCCGAGGCAGAGCTGCCCGTTCCGGAACGGGATCTGCTCGGTTCGAGGCCCGATCAGGAACCTGACGAGCCGCTCGCGGTCGTTCACTTCGTGCGGCACAAGCCTCGCGAGCAGGTCCTCGAGGTCCTCGAAGAAGCCGCTCTCACGCTCGTTGACGCGCACGATCCCGGTCTCGTCCGTGGGCGAGAGGTACGCGATCCCGTCGACGTGCCCGTTCCGCGCGAGCTCGTGCGCGACGTCGTTCGTGATGTCGATAACCGTCAGCGAGGGAAGCGCGCACGCGATCGAATAGGGAATCTCCACCGAGGTCACGGCCACCAGCTCCGTAGCGTTCGTTGAACCGCAGCTGGGCGCACGACCCGAGTCCTCCGGCCAGACCGGGCGCGTGGCGCTGAGGTCATGCGACAACTTCCCGAGGCAGCCGGAAGTGCACGTCCTCGCGGGCGACCTCCACCTCCGCGAGCTCGTCGTACCCGGCGGCCGCAAGCTCCGCAACCACCGCCTGCACGAGCTCCTCCGGCGTCGACGCGCCGGCGGTCAGCCCGACCGTGGCGTGACCGTCCAGCAGCTCGCCTCCGAGCGCGCGCTCACCGTCGATCAGGGTCGCGGCGGCGCCCTGCAGCCGGGCGACCTCGACGAGACGCTGGGCGTTCGAGCTCGTGTCGGAGCCGATCACGAGTATCAGCGACGCCCCCTGGGCGACCATCTCCTTGACCGCGTCCTGCCGGTTCTGAGTCGCGTAACAGATGTCGTTCGCATCGGGCCGTTTGAGATCCCCGAAGCGCGACGACAGCGCATCCACGGTCGAAGCGACGTCGTCCAGCGAAAGCGTCGTCTGCGTGATCACCGCGACCGGCTTGCCTTCCGGATCGAGCCGCTCCGCGTCGTCGGCCGACTCGATCACGACCGTGGATTCGGGCCGCTCTCCCCGCGTCCCGATCACCTCCACGTGATCGGTGTGGCCGACGAGGGCGACAATGTGGCCGCTGTCGGCGTAGCGACGCGCCTCGGCGTGCACTTTCGAGACGAGCGGACAGACCGCGTCGACGACGCGCAAACCTCGCGCCTCGGCGTTCTTCTTCACAGCGGGCGCGACGCCGTGCGCCGAGAGGACGCAGATCTCGCCGGGCGGGATCTCGTCCTCGTTCTCGACGAAGACCGCCCCGAGTGCCTCGAGCCGCCGCACGACGTGTTCGTTGTGGACGATCTGGTGGCGCACGTACACCGGCGGACCGTGTTGCTCGAGGAGCCGCTCGACGATCTCGATCGCGCGGTCGACTCCGGCGCAGAACGACCGAGGCGCCGCCAGCAGGACACGTTTGCTCAAGCGACAGCCTCGAGACTCTTGAGCGCGCGCCGAGCGTCGCGCGCCGCCCTCGCCGTTTCGCGTGGGGCGCGCAAGAAGCCGCGGGCGAGACCGAGGTAGTCGACGTCGCCGTCGAGCCGAATGCCTTCGGCGAGGCCGGCGAGCTCGCGGCCCGGAGCGTCGCTGATCGCGCGGATGCAGCCGGCCAGCAGTCCAGCTCGAGCGAGCGGCCCGGACTCCATGTCGACGGCGTCTGCCCCACTCGACTGCTGCAACTGCTCGCGCTCGGCCGCATCGTCGATGATCCGGCTCGCGCCGAGGATCGTGCCGGTCACCGAGGGCGTCACCCCGAGGGGCGGGCCCTCCCAGAGCACCTCGCCGTCCTCATCGACCACGCGCGTGGCGTCGATCACGGTTCCGATCTCGAGGCCCGGCCTGAGCGCGCCTGCGATCCCGAACGAGACGAACCGTCCCTCGGTCGGAATGCCGCTGGACGCACCGAGCCCGAGCCGAACCGTCGGCCCGAGCCGCCTGGCGATTCGCTCCTCAACGCCCATCGCGCAACCGAAGATCAGCCCGTCAGGGTCCAAGCCATGCTCCGGACGCCTTCCTTGAGGCTGTCGGCCGCGACGAGCGCCGCCGAGGGCTCGAAGCCGGAGTGGATCCCGCAGTGCTCGCAGCGCGGGTCGTTGCCGGGGCCGTAGTCCTCCCACTCGATCCCTTCGAGGAGCGCGTCGTAGGTCGGGAAGATGCCGTCGGTGAGCAGGTAGCACGGGCCCTTCCAGCCGTACGGGTTCCGTGTGATCGATCCCCACGGCGCGCACGCCAGCTTCCGCTCGCCGGCCAGGAATTCCTGGTAGACCGGGCTGGCAAGCCAGCGGTAACCGTGCTTCTTCGCCGCCGCCTTGATGATTCGGAACTTCTGCTCGTGCTCGGCCCGCGTCATCGTCAGGTTCGGGTCGATCTGCGAGTACTGATAGCCGGGCGCGACGAGCATCCCGTCGATCCCGACGTCGTTCGTCAGGTAATCCATCATCTCGAGGACGTCCTCGACCTTCGTCTCCTTGAAGATGGTCGTGTTCGTCGTGACGCGGTACCCGGCCGTCCGCCCGGCCTTGATGGCGTCGACCGCGGTGTCCCAGAGGCCCGGGTAGTCGCAGATGTAGTCGTGGATCTCGCGCATGCCATCGAGGTGGACGACGAACGTCAGGCGCGGGTTCGGCTCGAACACCTCGAGGAACTCCTGCAGCTTGAGCGCGTTCGTGCACAGCTCGATGTTCTTCTGCATCTCGAGCATGCCGCCGACGACGTCCTCGATCCCCTTGTAGACGAGCGGCTCGCCGCCGCAGATCGAGACGACCGGAGCCGGGCACTGAACACCTGCGTCGATGCACTCCTCGACGGACAGCCGTGCCTTGTTCGACTCGTACTCGCGGATCTTTCCGCAGCCGATGCACGCGATGTTGCAGGCGAGCGTCGGCTCGAGCATGAGGACGAGCGGAAAGCGTGCGCCTGTCCGCTTCTGCTTCGCGACGTAGCTGCCGATCTGGATCGTCGAGCGGAGTGGGAATTTCATGCGGCGAGCCTTTCTCGTAGACGCCCGAGGGCCATGAGCGGGAAATGCAGACGGTAGAGGTGGTAGCGGATCATGAAGTCAAGCGGGAATCCCGTGCCGGTGTAGTGCGCTTCATCCCAATCGCCATTAGATCGTTGTGCGAAACAAAGCCAGTCTGCGGCCCGTTTGGCCGGTTCGGATCCGGCCGCGCCTGCCGCGTCGTAGCCTAATAGCGCCCACGCGGTCTGCGAAGGGGTGGCAGGGCCGCGCCCGCGGAGGCTTGGATCCCCGTACGAGAGGATGTCCTCGCCGAAGCTCCCGTCGGGACGCTGCACGGCGTCGAGCCACGCGACTGCAGATCGCACCGCCGGATGGTCGTCCGGGACGCCGCAGGCCGCCAGCGCCGGCAGCGCAGCCCCCGTCCCGTAGACGTGGTTGACCCCCCAGCGACCGAACCACGAACCGTCTTCCTCCTGCTCAGCGAGCAGCCAGTCGAGCCCCTGCTCGACGGCCCGCTCGTAGCCCGGCTCCGGCGCGAGCGCCTCGAGCGCGTGGGCGGTCACGTCGGCGCTCGGCTCGTCGGTGACCTTGCCGAAGTCGCAGAACGGCAGCTTGTACAGCCAGACCGCTTCGTTGTCGACGTCGAAGGCGCCCCATCCGCCGCTCCGGGACTGCATTCCGGCGGCCCACGCAAGGCCTCGGTCGACGGCGTCGGCGCCGAGGTCGAGGCCGCGCAGCGCCAGAGCGACGACGGCAGTGTCGTCGACGTCCGGGTAGAGGTCGTTCTCGAACTCGAAGGCCCAACCGCCGGGGGCAAGATCTGGCCGGCGAACCGCCCAGTCACCCTTGACCATGACCTCCTCGCGGACGAGCCACTCGCCGGCACGGCGGAGCTGCGGGCTCGACGCCGGCACGCCGGCATCGAGCAGCGCGATCACCGCGAGGGCCGTATCCCAGATCGGCGACTGACACGCCTCGGGGCGAAGCCGGTCGCCCTCGTCGATCGTGAAGCCGCTCCAGCCGTCGACGGCCGAGCGCAGCGTCGCGTCCTCGAATCCGTGCCCGAGGGCGGCGAGCATGATGATCGACCAGACCCAGGGCGGCTGGATCCCACCCCAGGAGCCGTCCGCCTCCTGGCGGTCGCGGACCCAGCGCTCGGCGGTGGCGAAGGCGACGCGCCGGATCGGCCCCGGCCGAGGCGGAGGCTTCGTTTGCCCCGGGCGAGCGCCGATCTCGTGAAGGTCGATCGCTGTCGGTCGCACCGGCCTGAGCGCCTGGACGACCGAGAGCGGCACCACTGTCTGCCGCGCCCAGCACGAGAAGTTGTAGACCGAGAACGGCCCGTCCGGCGGCAGCAGGATCACCTCGGGCGGCAGCCGCGGGATCCATTGCCAGGGCCAGTGCCCGAGCAGCGCCAGAAAGCACTTCGTGAATACGCGTGCGCGCGAGGCCCCGCCCTCGGCCCTGATGTAGTCGCCCGCGCGCGAGCCCGGATCGACGCCGGCCAGCTTCAGCGCCGCGTACGCCTCGATGGTCGTCGAGAGGTCGGCGGGGCCCTCGAACCAGATCGCCCAGGTTCCGTCCTCACGCTGCCGCGCGAGCAGCTCGTTCGCGATCTTTCGGTCGAGCTCGGGCGTTCGCAGGCCCAGAAAGTGGTGCCAGAAGAGGTGCTGGGCGATCATCGTCGCGTTGGACTCGAGCTCGCCGACCCACCAACCCTCGGGATGCTGGAGCTCGAGCAACCGTGCCGTGGCCTTCTCGACGGCGGTGTCGAGGCTCGCCCGCGTCCTGTCCGGCGCCACTGTCACACTGCTACCTTAGTTGCCATACCGGACAACATACGCGCGGCGGCTCGTCCGCTCCTCACGGCGCTCTCCATGGTCGGTGGCCAGGGCGCCTCCCGCCAGGCTCCCGCGAGCGCGATCCCGTCGCGGTCGGAGCGGGGCGGCGTCAGGCCCGGCCGGACGGCAACCGTCGCCTCGGGCTCTCGGCTGACCCGTGACCAGAGCACCTCCGCCTCGCCGAGCCGCTCGGTCACTTGAGCGGCGATTCGGTCGACGAGCTCACGGCCGCGGATCTCGAGCAGCTCGGGCGCCGCGCTCGAAACCACAGTCAGATACTGGCCCCGCTCGGGCTGGTGTCCGGTCAGGCGTCCGCGATCGAAGACCCAGTGCGCGTCGCTGCCGAGCAGCGCCGCGAGCGGCTCGCGCAGGATGACGCGGTCGAAGAGCAGGTGGACGCTCACGATCGGCGAGTAGTCGATGCGGCTCGGCCGAGCCCCGAGCAGGCGCGCCGCGTCGTCGGGCGGCAGGGCGAGCACGACCCCATCGGAAGCGAGCTCGTCGAGATCGTCAATCCGAACGCCCGTCTGTACCCGGGCACCCGCCTGCTCGAGCGCCTTCCACGTCGCCTTGCCGTGCATCTCGCCGAGCGGTGCGGTCGGCAGCACGAGGTCGCTGGCAGACCGTCCCGAGCGAAGCGCGGTCAGGACGGTGAACCAGGCGACCTTCGCCTGCACCTCGTCGGTACGCAGGTTGAGGCCTGGGCGGATGAAGACGTCCCAGAAGCGCTCGATTGCGGCATCGGTCTGCCCATGTGCGCGAAGGAAGGCACCGAAGGTCTCGCCCTCGCCGGCCTCGAGCCGCGGGAGCCGCGCGAGCAGCGACGCGATCCGGATCCGGTCGCGGACACCGAGATGCCGATACGCGAGCAGCGGCCCCAAGCCGTACCCGATCTTCCCGCTGCGTCCACGCTCGTCGATCACCGTCAGCTCGAGCCGTAGCCGCTTGACCTTCCCGGCGCTGCCGATTCGATCGAGAAACGCGAGGTACTCGGTGAAGCAGCCGAGCGCGATGTGCTGGCCGTTGTCGGGCGGCGGCTTCGGATCGCCTTCGCGCTCGGGAAGCGTCTGGACCTTTCCACCGAGCGTCGGCCGCGCCTCGTAGAGGGTCACCTCGTGACCGGTGTCGACGAGCTCCAACGCCGCGGCGAGCCCCGCGAGACCGCCCCCGATCACCGCCACTCTCATTGCACGCCGCCCAGGCCCGTCGGTGAGCCGATCCAAGCCCCGGGTTTAGACGGCCGCGGCGGCAAAGCCGCCACGGCCTCCGAGCGGCATCGCAAGCGACGCCTCATCTCGCGAGCGCCGCTCCGACGACCCGCAGCTTGGCGACCGGCGAGAGCGTCGGGGCACCCCCGAAGACGTCGAATCCATCGGCCTCGATCCGGTCGAGCGTCGACCGGTAAAGGCCCGCGAAAGTCGCCACGCACGCGGCGCTCCGGCGGTCGAGGTAGTCGAGTAGCGTCAGCCCCTCGTCGAGGTGCGCCCGCGAACGCGCTGCTTCAAACGCCATCAGCTCGCGCCACTCCGGCGTCGTGCGCCCGACGGCGATGTCGTCCTCCGACACGCCGTGCCGCTCGAGCTCGTCCTGCGGGAGATAGACGCGGCCGAGGCGCCAGTCTTCGGCAACGTCCCGGATGATGTTGATCAGTTGCAGCGCGATCCCGAGGGTCTCGGCACGTTTCGGCTCGTCCGCGCCGTACACCGGGACACAGGCGCGGCCGACCGCCCCGGCGACTCGTGCGCAATACCCTCGGAGCTCGTCGAACGTCGCGTAGCGCTTCTGCTCTGTGTCCTGCACACCGCCGTCGATCAGGGCATTGAGAGCATCTCCTGGGATCGCGAACCGGCCGCGCGCGTCTGCGAGCGCGACGAGCGTTGCATCCTCTCCGGGCGCGCTCGCCAGATCTGCCCGCAAACCTTCGAGCTGCTCGCGCTTCGCATCGTCGGGCAGCGAACCGTCCGCGATGTCGTCGACACGGCGGGCAAACGCATAGATCGCGGCGATCGCACGGCGCTTCTCGCGCGGGAGCAGCATGATCCCGTAGGCGAAGTTGCGCGCCCGCCGGCGCGTCAGCCGTTCGACCTCGGCGTATGCCTCCTCCGCGATCACGGGATGAGCGCTCCCACCGCCGTCCGCGCAAGGCGGATCCGGGAAGGCTTCGGGCGCTGCGAGAAGACGTCGAAGTTCGCGCGCTCGAGCGCTTCGACGGCGGCGACCCCCCCGCGCGAGAACGCGGTCACGGCGCGGCCGGTGCGCCCGCCGAGCCGATGTCCGAGCGGTTCGCCCGACGCCAGCAGCCCGCGCGCACGCTGGGCCTCGAACTCGAGCAGCCGGCGAAGCGGCTCGTTCGGCTCGTCGAGCACCTCGACTCCGAAGAGGCGGCGTTCCTCCGCAGGAAGGTAAATCCGCCGGAGCGCGAGGTCGCGCGGGACGTCCTGGACGAAGTTGACCAGCTGGAGGCCGGTGCAGACGTCGTCGCTCAGCACGACCGCTTCCCCGTCGTCGAGTCGGCGCAGGACGCCGAGCACGAGCCGTCCGCACGGATCCGCCGAGTGGACGCAGTAGCGCTTGAGGTCGTCCCAGGTCTCGTACTCGGAGATCCGCTGGTCCATTCGGTTCGCCTCGATCAGCCGCACGAAGGGCTCGCGAGGCAAGTCGAACTCGTCGATCGTGGGCTGCAGCTCTACGAGCACCGGCCAGGTCGCCGTCCCCGCAAATGCCGCCTCGATCTCGCGTTCGAGCCGGTCCAGCGCGGCGAGCCGAGCCTCAGGGCCGCCCTCGAGCTCGTCACCGAGGATGTCGACAAGCCTCGCGTACGAGTAGAGCGCCCGGATGTGCGGCCGCAACTCTCGCGGAAATGCGAGCGAGGCAACCGGAAAGTTCTCTCCCCGGGCACGCTCCGCGACCGAAGCGACGTCGAACACCGCCAAACCATTGCGGTTAGCGCCCCGCGGGCGCAACTGCTGGTACTAGCCCTGGTTGTAGCGCACAGCCCCTGGACCCCAACGTAGGGCGACGTAGGCAAGCAGCAGTAAGAGCGCCAGAGCGATCGTGAACGACCAAAGCAGGGTGGTCAGTGAGCGAGTCACTTGCTCTTCCCGTTCCACGGTCCAGAGGTTCCCTCGGTGAAAGCGCGCGAAACGACGCCATGACTTTTGCGCCAAACCCTCCTATAGGAATGCCATCGTGCTGGCGTAGACTCGCGCCATGAGTCTCGTGGGCCGCTTGTATAACCCAGCAGGGTTGCGATGCGGCTGCCCACCTAACTGCATCTGCCAACGGTCGGCTTTTGGCCGCGTCTTCCGCTGGTACATCCCAGGCCGCTACCACACGCCCGTCGCTCCCGGCGAGAAGGCCCGGCTGGAAGCCGAGGGTCGCTCGTTCAGAGACGAGTAGCAGGTTTTTGCGCCAAACCCTCTTACTAAGACACGTCGAGCCGGACTCCCGCCCGGATCCGACGCCGTTCCGCCTCCCCCGCAGGAAGCTCGATGACGGCTTTCGCACCGCGCGCCGCCGCCGTCCGCCAAGGCCGGACGTTGGCCACAACTTTCAGCACCTCACCGTCGCGGGACAGAAAGACAGCGTCGATCGCAAAGCGCATGAAGAACATGTGAATCGACCCCGCGGGCCGAAGCAGCAACCCCTCCCCAGGCTCTAGAGACCGCCGCCCGAGCAACCCCCGCAGCCGCGTCAGCGGATTGTCAGCGACCGAACAGCGTTCGCAAACAACGTTCCCGTCAAGAGTCCGAACCGAAATCTGCCTCATAAACGTCGTCCCATGGAAGGCAACCGCTCGTGCGCCGAGCCGGGCTTCGCCCGGCGGGAGCGCAAGCCAGCGTCCCGCAGCGCATTGAACACAACGAGGGGGCTCGCGGGGGGAACCGGGTTCCCCCCGCGGTTTGCGGGGAAGCCCAGGCTTCCCCGCAAACTCAGAAACCGATGTGAATGTGGTTGTAGTGGTCGGCCAGGGCGAAGGACGGGCCCCCGAGCCGAAGCAGTGAGATCACCTGTTTGGGCATGACCTCGGGCGGCAGGAGGAGCACGTCGCGGACGGCGCGCTCGGTAACCCCGCCCGGCTGCTGGTGGCCGTAGATCGGCGTCCCGCCGACCTCGCTGATGTCCGCGGCGAGCCCGTAGATGTGCGCCGAGATCACGCCCGGGCGGGCGTATAGACGGTGACCGCTAATCAAGCAGGACACGGTCACCTGGCCGAACGAGTCAGCGATGTACTCGATCGATGCGAGCACGCGGACGTCGACGCGGCCGGACTCGATGTCGCCGCGCCCGGCCGAATAGATCGAGACGCGCGAGTCGTTCAAGACCTTCTTGCCGAGGGCCGCCTTTTCGGCTTCGAGCCCGCGGACGAGTGCGCGCAGGCCGACGGCGCGATAGTAGTGCGAGAGCGCCACGGCCCGGTCGGCGAACGACGTCTCGCCCGAGACGGCGAACGTCGCCGCCCAAGGCGTCCCGCTCTGCACGCCCTCGCGAGACAGACGGCCGGCGAGGGTGCGGAGGGCCGGGAGGTTCGCGGGCGCTGCGCCGTTGTGGCCCTGGGCCCGGAGGACGCCGAGCAGCAGCGCCCAGTTGACGCCGTTTGCGCGGGCGGTGCTGCGGAGGTTCCGTGCGAAGAGCGGGTTCAGCCGCAGAGCCGGAGGCGTCGGGTCCGGCATTGCCTGGTTCAGCCAGACGACCGATGATGCGGCCCCTTCGAGATCGACGGGCGCCGGCTTCGTCTTGTCGGCCTTCGCGGGCGTGGCGGCCCCCGGCGCCGAAGCTGGGGGCGCGGCCTGGGGCCGTGCTCCAGAGGTCGAGGAGTCCGCCTGCGCGGCGGTCGATGCCGACCCGGTGGCCGCCTGTTGAACGGCCGCCTGCGCGGTGGCGGAAGCGGTGGGAACTGCGACGGCTGTCGTGTCGGCCGGCGGCGCGGTGCTGTCCCCACCGTCGGCCGGCGTCGGCGTCGAAACCGTCGCGCCGCCGCCGTCGACAGGATCAGCCGCGGGTGCGGGGTCAGCCGCAGATGCGGGATCCGTCGAGGTGGACGTGCTCGGCTCGGTCAGGGTCGCGTCCGTCGAAGCCTGGCCCGGCATCGCGGAGTCCTCGAGCGTCGAGCGAACCTGGTCGCCGGCGGTCGCGGAGAACGCGGCGCCGGCGATGAAGAGCGCCGCGAAAGTCAGCGCGGCTGCGACCCGCCGCGTGCGCGACCGGCGCTTCGGAACTTCCGCAGCCGCAACGGGCGGCTCGGTTTCGTCGTCGCCTTTTTCGTCCCACTCGTCCCACGCGTGCCCGTGGCGCAGCCTGCTGATCAAGGAATTCCGTCGTGGCATGCCTTTCGCTCCGTTGTCGGGCGCCGAGGCCGCCACTTCGACGCGGATTTTCGTGACTTCGAAATCCGCGGGCCGTACGGACTGATCTGACTATCGACAGCACCTTTACCCAGCGCTCCCCCGAAACGGGGAGATGGCCCACCAATCACCAAACCGAGGGATACGCCCACGCCGCCGTGCTCACGATGAATCGCTGCGACTGGAGCCACAACTTAGGCGGCGCGGCCACGCCGAGAACCACCCGGAGGAAATCCTGCGTGACCGCAATTTCAACCCACCAAGTTTTCAGGCTCGATTTCACTCCTTCCAGGTTTGTCCTCACTGCTTCTCAGGTTGCAAATCGGGCGACTCCGTGCGCCCTCGCCGCAAGTGAAGGGAGGTGAATGGAATGCTGAAGCTCTTCGCACTCGCGCAGCTGTTCGCCGCCGACGCGACCGAGTCGCTCAAGAAGCGCGAGGACGGTCAGACGATGGCTGAGTATGGCGTCGTCCTGGCGGTCATCACCCTCGTGGTGGTCCTGGCGATCACCACGCTGTCGGGCCGGATCAGCGGCGCCATCGACGCCGTGTCCGCCATCCTCCCGACCGGCTAATTCGAGCAGTCTCCGGCATTACGGGCCCCTCCTCCGGGAGGGGCCCATCCAAGCGAATTAAACGAAAGATTCCCGTGAAGAAACGAATTTCAATCCGCAATCAGCAAGGCCAGACGATGACCGAGTTCGCGCTCGTGCTCCCCGTCCTGGCAATGCTCTTGTTCGCCGTCATTCAGTTCGGCATCGTCTTCAACAACTACGAAACGCTGACCGACGCGACGCGCGCGGGCGCGCGGAAGGCCGCTGTCTCGCGCCAAGCCTCGAATCCCGCGGCGGCCGCAGAGACGGCCGTGCGCAACTCGGCGACCGACCTGAAGCAGTCGAACCTCAAGGTGACGATCAACTCGACGTGGCAGCCGTCGGCCGACGTCACGGTCACGGCGACTTATCCCTACAAGGTCAGCCTGCTCGGGTTGGTGGTCAAAGCCGGCAACCTCTCTAGCAAAACCACGGAGCGGGTCGAATGAGCGCGCGCAACGAGCGAGGCCAGGCCATGGTCCTCACCGTCGTCTTCCTAGTCGTGTTGCTCGGAATGGCGGCGATGGTGCTCGACGTCGGTTCCTGGTACAGGGCCGACCGCGACACCCAGTCAACCGCCGACGCCGCTGCCCTCGCCGGCGCCCAGGCGCTACCCGAGGACCCGGCCACGGCGAAGACGCTGGCCCAGCAGTACGCCGCAAAGAACGGCGGGCTCGGCTCCGGCACGATCACGATCTCCTCGAAGGTCGTCCCCAACGACACGATCAGCGTGAGCGTAAAGCGCTCGGCGCCGGGCTTCTTCTCGAAGGCCGTCGGCGTGAACAGCGTGAGCGTCGGCTCGACCGGCGTCGCACGCTCGGAGGGTGTCACCTCCGTGAAGTACGTCGCGCCGATCACGGTGCATTACAAGCATCCGCTGCTGAACTGCACCGGCCCATCGTCGAACCCGACCTGCAAACCGGACTTCACGCGACAGACGACTCTCAACCTCGAGGACCTCCACCAGAAAGGCGGCGGCAACGGCTCCGGCGCCTTCGGATTGCTGAATCTCAACTACGGCGATCCGACGGGAAACATCGGCGCCGGGACGCTTGCCGGTTGGCTTGCGACCGGCTACCCGGACTACCTCCCGCTCGGCAACTATTTCTCGGCCCCTTCCGCGAACTTCAACAACTCACAATTCCGAGCCTCGCTGGACTCGGTGATCGGAAAGGAAGTGCTTTTTCCGGTCTACCGCCTGCTGACCGGCCCGGGCTCGAACGCGAAGTACGACATCATCGGCTGGGTCGGCTTCGTCATCACGTCGTACAACACAAACGGCAGTAGCGGCACTTTGACGGGCCATTTCACGAGTTACAACGCGCAAGGCATTCCGGCCACCTCCGGCGGCACCCCCTATTTCGGCGTCAAGACGATTCAGCTCGTCGGTTAACCCCCTCACCCAGGAGAGAGACACCCCATGGCATATCGAGCTAGAAACATTTTGATCGCGGTCGCGCTGGCCATCGTCGCGGCCCTCCTAACCGGCTTCTACGTGACCAACTACAAGCGTCACGTCCAGCGGGGCGAGGACCACGTAACGGTACTCGTCGCCAAGCGCCCGATCCCGGTCGGAACCGCCGGCTCCGACGCCGCGGGGATGATGGCGCCCACCCAGGTTCCCCGGCGGAGCGTCGTGCCGGGGTCGATCTCGAGCCCCGACGAGGTCAAGGACCTGGTCGCCACGCAGGAGACCTTCGCGGGCGAGCAGGTGACCACGCAGCGCTTCAGCTCGGTCTCCCAGACCGGCGTCGAAGGCCAGCTCCGTGGAACCGCGCGGGCCTTCGCTCTCGCGGGCGACACCAACCAGCTGCTCGCGGGCACGATCAAGGAAGGCGACCACGTCGACTTCGTCGCGGCCGTGAAGGTTCCGGGCTCGCAGGAGATCTACCTCAGCCGCGTCCTGATTCGCGACCTGAAGGTCCTGCAGGCGCCGCCGCAAGAGTCGACCGGAAGCAAGCTCACGAGCTCGGGCGCGGGCAACACGTCCGTGATGCTCGCGATGACCGACAACCAGGCGCAGAAGGTCCAGTACGTGCTCGCCAACGCATCCGGGTCCGGTCCCGAGCGGTGGCACCTCGAGCTGCGCCCCGTCACCCACGCCGCCGACAGCGGCGATCACATCGACAGCTTCGGCAGCGTCGTCTCGGACGGTCTCTCCGCCCGACAGCGACACGCCCTCGGAAGGTAGGAGGCCCCCTCGATGAGCACTCACGAACTGGAAATGAACGGCAAGGACACCGTCCGCGTCTTTGTGAGCGGTGTCTGTGACGGGCTCCCCGATCTCCGCGAGGCGCTTGCCAAGCACCCCGAGATCGAGCTCGTGGGCTGGAGTGACAACGTCCTCGAGGGCGCCGGAACACTGACGGGCGGTCACCTGCAAGTCGTGCTGCACGCAACCCGCAGCGCCACCCTGCCCGCGAACGACGTGGCGGCGATCCGCGAGTACACGCGGGCGCCCGTGATCCTGCTCGCCTCGGGAGGCTCGCCGAGCCTCCTCGAGGACGCGCTCGACGCCGACATCGCCGACGTCATGTTGCTCCCGCAGCTGACTGACAATGTCGTCTTCGCGATCAAGAAGGCCTGCCACGCGGGCCGCAAGCAGGCGGCGTCTGCCGGCGGCCGGCAGGGCCGGCTCGTCACCGTCTTCTCGCCCAAGGGCGGGACCGGCAAGACCGTCCTGTCCACGAACGTCTCGGCCTCGCTGGCGAAGCACTGGGGGAAGCGGGCGCTGCTGCTCGACCTCGACCTCCAGTTCGGCGACGCCGCGATCATGCTCGGGCTCGAGCCTGACAAGACGATCTACGACCTCGTCACGGCTCCGGGTGAGCTGGACTCCGAGAAGCTCGCCGGATACACGACCCGCCACGGCTGCGGTCTCGACGTCCTGCCGGCGCCCTTGCGCCCCGAGGACGCCGAGCTCGTCACCGAGGCCAAGCTGGCCCGGCTGCTGGAAGTCGCGCGGGAGTCGTACGACGTGATCATCGTCGACACCTCGCCGTTCTTCCACGGGCCCATGCTGGCGACTCTCGACCGCACCGACGAGCTGCTCCTGCTTACGAGCCTCGACGTGCCGACGATCAAGAACGTCCGCCTCTCGCTGCAGACCCTCGAGCTGCTCTCGTTCCCGAACGACCGGGTCAAGGTCGTTCTGAACAGGGCGAACTCGAAGGTCGGCATGCAGAAGAAAGAGGTCGAGGCGGCGCTGGAAATGCTCGTCAGCTACGAGGTGCCGAGCGACCGCGCCGTGCCGTTGGCCGTAAACCGGGGCAACCCGGCAGTGCTCGCGGACGGCAAGTCGGAGTTCTCGCGCTCGGTCCGTGACCTCGCCAAGTCCCTCGTCACGGCGCAGGCCGCGGCGAAGGAACGCAAGAAGTTCCTGGCCGCACTGGCGAGGACGTAGCGATGGGTCTCTCCGACCGCATCAAGACGAACACCAACGGGGCGGCCGCCGCGCTCGAGCATCCCGGGCCGGCGCCGCTCGGCGAGCAGGTCCAGGAACAGCGGGCCCCCGTCGACCCCTATGCGGAGCTGAAGACTCGGATCCACCACGCGTGCATCGCGAAGCTGGGCCCGCAGCTCTTCGCCACACAGTCGGACGAAGAGATCTCCGAGCGGGTCCTCCGCGCGGTCACCGAGCAGCTCGCACTCGACCGCACGCCGCTGACCCGCGAGGAGCGGCGTCAAATCACGAAAGAGATCAGCGACGACATCCTCGGCTACGGGCCGCTCGAGCCCTTCCTGCACGACGACTCCGTCACCGAGGTGATGGTCAACGGGCCGGACGCGATCTACATCGAGCGTTCCGGCAAGATCGTGCACACGGGCGCGAGCTTCCTCGACGACGCGCATCTGATGCGGATCATCGACAAGATCGTCTCCAGGGTCGGGCGCCGGGTCGACGAAGCCTCTCCGATGGTCGACGCGCGCCTGCCGGACGGCTCGCGCGTGAACGCCGTCATCCCGCCGCTCGCGCTGCGCGGGCCGACGCTGACGATCCGGAAGTTCTCGCGCGACCCGTACACGATGGACGACCTGATCGAGTTCGGGTCGATCACGCCCAAGGCTGCCCAATTCCTGTCGGCATGCGTGCACGGGAAGCTGAACGTCCTCATCTCGGGCGGTACCGGCACCGGTAAGACGACGACCCTGAACGCGATGTCGGCGTTCATTCCGAACGCGGAGCGGATCGTCACGATCGAGGACGCCGCCGAGCTCCAGCTCCAGCAGCAGCACGTGATCCCGCTCGAGTCGCGCCCGCCGAACATCGAGGGCCAGGGCGAAGTCCGGATCCGTGAGCTCGTCCGCAACTCCCTGCGCATGCGCCCCGACCGGATCATCGTCGGCGAGGTCCGCGGCGCGGAGACGCTGGACATGCTCCAG
>Ga0111539_10000956_pt1 | contig 37902 bp, 31 predicted proteins | sample RhiMethybrSRZTD1_FD_79667 | JGI IMG/M metagenome (GOLD analysis project Ga0111539, IMG submission 79667) | Populus rhizosphere microbial communities from Tennessee, USA - Rhizosphere MetaG P. TD hybrid SRZTD1 (version 2) (version 2) | ecosystem: Host-associated > Plants > Roots > Rhizosphere >...
GGCTTCATTCAGGTCGACAGCTACCCGGGACAGGGCACGCGCATCCGGCTGTACTTGCCACTCATCGCCGGAAACGAATAGGTGCAGCGAGCCTCGCACCGGCACCAAGGCAGGCGCGCCATAGCCGCGTTCGAGCGTCACGAATCGCAACACGCATTTGAAGTCGAACGCTGGAGCGTGCTGGCACGGCCAGTCAGAGCAGTCAACGGCACCTGCTTGAAATGTCACAGGTCGAGCGGCGACAACGACGCCTGGGGTGTGGCGTCCGACCTTGGTATCGGCGACGTGCTCGGGGTTGTCTTTTACGTCTACCAGGAAGCCGGAAGCGACAGAACAAGAGCGGCCCCTACGTCACACGTGGGGCCGCCTTCGATTTATCGAGCCGCGTACATCTGCACGGGCGAGTCCAGGCGCACGCGCAACACGGCTCCCTGCGGCAAGCGGACTTCCTTGCCTTCCGTCGCGGCAAGCATCCCGCCCCCACCGATAGCCACACCCACAAGGGCGCCTTTGACGCCACCCAGTAGACCCCCTACGAGGGCGCCCGCGCCGGCACCCACACCGAGGCGGCCGACCTCGCCTTTCATCCCGCTGCCCTGAATCGCCTCGGTCACCGTGCCGCGAATCGGATGCATCTGGCCATTCACGGTCACCTGGTCGAAGCTCACCGTCATTCGTGCAGTGCGATTGGTACGGGTAGCCGGGTCTACTGCTGTCACGACGCCGCGCACCACGGAGCCAGCCGGAATCGCGACGCGTCCGCCGACGTGAACGTCAGCGAGCGTTGTGCCTTCGAACCGGTCCTCAACCATCGCCGTGCCCGAGTCGAGACTATCCGTCAAACGCACGTCCATCTCCGTACCGACGGGAACCTCCAGGACGCGCTGGACAGGGGCTGCCTGTGCTGTCGGTCGTTGCGCCGCCGGCTTCGCCGCTAACGATGTCTGAACCTCGGCCCGCAGGTCCTCGAGGCCGTCGCGAACGTCGGCGTACTCCCGTCGTTGAACAGAGCCTTCCTTCCGTTGCTTGACTTTGAGATAGACGATCTCTTCCTGGAGCTCCTCGAGGCGCATCTGGAACTGCCCGGCACGCGCCGTATCGCGCTGGCTGAGCGCCGCCACATCTCGTTCCACCAAATACGCGCTGTCGCGCAGCCGCTGAATGTCTACCGTCTCGGTCACTTCGCGTCGCTGCGCCGCAACCGGCACTGTCAAACCCACCATCAAAACCGCAACAACAACCTGCCAGCGGATCATGCCGCCCCTCCTTCATTTCGCGGCAATGCTCACCAGCGCAGGCCTACGAGGTCCCGATCGCGTCGAAGCACGCACACGTGGCGTGCAAACGCGCTGCAAGCGCACTGCCGAGCTCTGAAGAACGCGTAAGCCATGCGGATTCTTCCGGTTCACCGCGTTTCCCCCTTTTCACATGGCTTCTGGACTCACAGATGTTGGTGCTGGATTACGAAAGCCGCGAGCGTGGTCTCCTGCCCGTCCAGGCTCGTTAGCCACTTCTCCGCGAAACGTCGCATTGGGTATCAAAGCGAGGAATTCCAATGCCGACGATCACCCAGATTGAGCTTGTTCAGAAGACATTCGCCATAGTCGCCCCGATTGCCGACGATGTGGCGGCGCTCTTCTATCGGCGACTGTTCGAAATCGACCCCAGCCTCGAGTTGATGTTCAAGGGAAACATGGCGGATCAGCGCCGCAAGCTGATGGTCATGCTGACCGCCGCGGTCAAGGGCCTTCCCCGACTCGATCGGCTCATCCCGGTCCTCGAAGACCTCGGCCGTCGCCACGCGGAATACGGCGTCGTCAATGGGCAGTATGAGACCGTGGGCGAGGCGCTGATCTGGACGCTGGAAAAAGGGCTCGGACCGGAGTTCACCCCAGAGGTCAGGGATGCGTGGACCACGGTGTACGGCGTGCTCGCCGCGACGATGAAGGCGGGCGTTGAGGAGCGGTTGGCGGAAGCCGTCTAGGAACGGGCCAACACCGCGACATGCTCCACGCGCCCCCCGGCCCGGCCGATCACGAGACGTCCATCCGCATCGAACGCGAGGCGTCGGATCGGTGTCCCGTCGCCGTGGACGGCCGCGAGCTGCGCTCCCGTGGTGGAGTCGAGCACGATGACCGCGCCACTCACGAGACTGAGGGCGACGAATCGGCCATCGATGCTCTCGGCCACGATGAGGGGAGCTGCGGCACGCGGCGCAGCGTCACCGGCTGCGACTGGTGCCGAGAGGGATCGGCCCTCGAGACACGCACGAAGATCGGCGGCGAGATCCGCGGCGGACTGATACCGTCGATCCGGATCAGGAGCCATCGCCCGTCGGGCGACCTGCTCGATCGGTCCGGCACAACGGGAATCGATCGAGCCGAGCGGCGGCACATCGCCATAGAGGATCCGCTGCGCGGCGTCCCCGAGCGGCAGATCGACGACGTCGAACGGCAGCCGTCCCGCCATCAGCCGGTAGAACATCACTCCCAGCGCATACACATCGCTACGGCCGTCGACATCGGTGGCACCGAGCAGCCGCTCGGGACTCATATAGGCGAGCGTGCCGATCAGCTGTCCATGCGCGGTCTGGACGCTCGAATGCAGGTCGAGGCCGATCGCGCGCGCGATGCCAAAATCCAGAACCTTCGGCGCGCCGGTGTCGGAGACGAGCACATTGGCCGGCTTCAGATCGCGATGGATGATGCCTCGCTCGTGTGCGTGCTGGACGGCCAGGCACACGGCGATGACGAGCTCGATTCGTTCGCGGGCGCCGAGCCCGTGCGCCTGCACGTACTCGGTGATCGGTGGGCCGCTCACCAGTTCCATGACGAGATGCGCGGGGACGCGACCGTCACCGCGATAGAACGCGTAGACATTCGCGATACCCGGATGCTGGAGCCGGCCGAGCATTTCCGCTTCGCGCTCGAATCGTCTGAGGACCTGCGGATGCCGGAATCCTCGCCGCAGCACCTTGATCGCGACCGTACGTCGTGGGCGGCCCTGCTGCGCCGCATACACGACGCCCATGCCTCCCGATCCGATTGCATGGAGCACGAGAAAGTCCCCAAGCACCGTGCCGGGCGTCAGCGGGCCATCGATCGCCGCCATGTCGAGGGCGGGAATCCGCGCTGGATCGAGAAAGCCATCATCCGGGGCCTCGATGGCATCGAGCATCGCATCGACCTCGGCGCGCAGACGCGGATCGTGGCCACAGCGCTCCTGCAACAGTGCGTCGCGATCGGCGGGTGCAAGGTCGGCCAATGCCAGGAAGATGGCTTCCGCCGCGCTCACGGGCTCGGTCATGTCGCACCGTGGTCTGATGGACTTGCGGGCGAGCCGAGCACGCGGAAGAGCCATGCGCGCGCGAACGTCCACTCGTTCTTCACGGTGGCCGGCGAGAGATCCAGCGCCGACGCGGTTTCCTCGATGCTGAGGCCGGCGAAGTACCGCAAGGTGACGATCTTCGCCTTGCGCGGATCGGTCGACTCCAGACGCGACAGGGCTTCGTCGATGGCGAGCACGTTGGTCAGGTCGGGATCTGCACCAGCGATCCCCTCGTCCGCCTCGACGTGCTCACCTCCCGCCCCATGTTTGATGCGTCGATAGTGGCGAGCGCGCTCCACCAGAATGCGCCGCATCGCCAGCGCGGCAGCGGCAAAGAAATGCCCGCGCCGATCCCATTGGCGCGGCTGATTCGAGACGCGAAGATACGCTTCGTGAACCAGCGCGGTCGGCTGAAGGGTCTGATGCGGCTGCCGCTCGCGGGCAAGCCGGGCCCTCGCGAGCTTTCGCAGTTCGTCATAGACTTCCGGCACGAGCTCGCCAGATGTTCCAGGGCGATCAGGATCCTTGGGATCGGACGTCACGAGGCCTCGGCATTATGACACCCGAACGCATCGCCCGACTGAAGAGCAGCTTCGCGCAGGTATCGGCCGAGCCACGTGCACTGGCGGCACGTTTCTACCAGGAGCTGTTCACGGTGGCGCCCGCACTGCGGCCGCTGTTTCCTGTCGACCTGACTTCGTTGCAGGGGCACTTCGAAGCCGCGCTCGCCCTCGTTGTCAAGAACCTCGAAGACATGGCCGTGCTGCAGGAATCATTGCGGGATCTCGGCGTGCAGCACGTGCACTGGGGTGCGAAGCCTCAGGACTATTTCGTCGTGCGCGAGGCCATCGTCCGTGCGATCCGTTCGGCGTCGACGTCGTGGAGCGAAGAGCTCGAGAGCGACTGGCGCCGTGCGATCACGGCGATTGCCGTGCCCATGCTGCAAGGCGCGGCGGTCCACACGGCCATCATCGCGGAAGAGATGGCGGCCGAAGAGCACGCCGAGTGATGTCGCGATTCAGCCAGCTCGCCGCCTGACGAAGTTGCCGGCGACACCGCAGTCGGCGGTGCACGGCGGCGGCGGTACGTAGGTGTTCTTGATCTTCTTGCGGTACTCCGGATACAGCGTGTCGCGATAGCCCAGCACGGCCTCGCGCGGCAGGTTGTATAGCTTCATGAACTCGTCCAGGAACGGGTTCTGGTCCGGCGCAAAGTGGGGCACGTCGTCGCCAGGCTCGCGCCCCTCGTAACCAGGCACGCACGGGTCGCGGAAGTCGAGCGGCGTCTTCGAGAGCCGGAAACTCTTCGAGATGATCTCGGGCTCGACGAGATAGACCGGATCGCGGGCGACCATCAGGACCGTGAGCAAGTCACCGTGGCGGAAGAACCGCCAATCGATCGTCGCTTGGTCGCTCAATGGGACACCGGTCTTGCGAATAAAGCCTGCCTTCAGGTGTGTCGTACGCGCGCCCAGCGCACCGCCCTCCCAGCGGCCCGTCGTGAAACCGGCTTGCGTGTGAAGGGCGTGCTCGGACGGCCGCGTTCGATCGTCCATCCAGATCGTCATCTCCATCCAGTCTTCCCACGCGTCAATCGTGTAGGACACGAGGCGCTTCTGTTGGTCCGACTGACTCGTGATCCGCAGGCCGAACGGTCCGAGCACCATGTAGGCCGCACCCCAGCCCTGGCATTGCCGCTCGATCATCGACTTCTGCGACTCGTCGTACGAAAGCGCTCGGGTCCGGCCTTCGTCGGTCAGTGCCAGCCCGAGGTAGTCCACCGGCACGGAATCGTTCTGCACATCCTCTGTCCCCAGAGGCGCCCACGAGCCCGCAAATTCGAACTGGCTTGGGAACACCGTAGGCGTAGGGCGGGTCCTGCTTTGTGGACCTGCCGGATTGGTTTGTGCGAACGCGGCGAACACGCCGAGTACGGCGATCGACAGCGCAAGTACGATGCGTCGCACTACCACGTCGATGAACATGGTGTGGGATCCCACTTGGAGCCGTCAGGCTCCTTCTTGAAATGCGGGCTCACGACATACGGTGCGTTCAGGTACACGGGATCATCGACGATGGTGTTGACGAGGAGCAGCGTGCCGCCGTCGGGTAGCGGCGCGACATCGAAATGCTCTGTGACCGTTGCGCGCTCACTGTAAGGCACACCGTTCTTGCGTAAGTAGCCGGCGCGCATGTTCGTCGTGACGACGCGCAGGCTGCCACCCGCCGCGTAGGCCGGGTCCTGTGCTGTGGGACTGGCGGCAGCGACGCGCTCCCAGCGTGCGTTCGAGTCGCCCTGCCAGGTGGGACGCGACGCCGAAGCAGACTTGTCTCCGGGCGCGCGATCGGTGAACCGAAGGAGTCGTGTCTGCGTGCCTGCGTCGGTATCGATGCGCAGTGTGTCGGCATCCTGCCAGGTGATGTGCAGGCGGCCGGGCACGCTCATAATCGCTGCCGCACCGTACGACTTGCACTGGTTACCGGCTCGCTGGTCCGCGACGGGATCCCAGGCGTTGATGATCGGCAGCGCGGCCGGCGACGCCGGAATACGACGATACTCGCCCTTGGCGGGCGTCACCATCCGGTAGCGCCAGTTCTCGGTGACGTAGGAGACCCAGTACCCAGTGAGATCGATCGGCGCGAGGTCGCGGGCCGATGAGGATGACGCGCTGCCTTGGCGCTGCGCCGACGCACCACCAACGGCAAAGAGAACCAGCACGACTCCGGCGATCGCGGCGAGCGATCTCCTCACGGCTTCTCCTTTGCGAGGCTCCGGTACACGGCTTCAACGAACTTGTCCGTGGTCCAGTCGCCGCCATCGTTGCCGTAACGCGCTTCGTAGCCGTGTGCCGGGCGCGCCGCCTTCACCTGTTCAAGAGACCGTCCATCGCTGACCAACTCGCGAACGCGATCGCGGATGATGGTGATCATGTCCCGGTATTCAATGACGTCGAACTGATCGTAGAGCCGGCCGTGGCCTGGAATCACGATCGTGCCCGCCTCGCGCGACACGATGGGCACCGACGCCACGGCGATCTCACTGAGACGATTCAGTGCCGCGATCTCACCGTCGATGCTGCCGCCGCGCGAGATGTCGATGACGGGAAAGCGGCGCGTGTCGAGCACGTCGCCGGCGACCACGACGTCCGAACGCCGGAAGAACGCGAAGACATCGCTGTCGGTGTGCGCCGCTGGCTGGTGCAGCACCTCGATCGCCTCGCCGTTCAAGTACAGAAACTTCTTCGCGTAGTGAAAGGATTCGGTGGGCAACCCGACGGGCGAGCGTGCCGGTTCCGACGCCACGGTCATGTGCCGCACCACGCCTTCTGCTGCGAGGATGGCCGCCACGGATCTCAACGCGTCCGGCCGATTCCCGGCGGCACGTGTGCCTGGATAGAACTGATTGCCGGCCTTCGCGAGCACGTCGTTGCCGCCCACATGATCGGCATCGGGTCCAGTGGCGATGACGTAGCGAATGGGTTGCGGCGTGATCTTCTTGATCGCGCTGAGAAGTGCCACAGCGCTGGCGGCTGACCCTGCGTCCACCACCACGACGCCATCCTCACCGACCTGGACGCCGACATTCCCTCCAGCGCCGGTGATCATGAAGAAGTTGGGCCGGACCTCCAACACCACCAGGCCGTCTGCCGATGCGGCGCGCGAGGCTTGTGCTGCCAGCGCTGTCGGTGCGACAGACGTACCACCATCAACCAGGAGCAGCGCCGCACATATCGCGACGGCGATGGCGAGCGAACAACGGCGGTGATGGCGTCGCGCGAGGGTCACGGCGTTTTGGGCGGGAAGCGTAGCACATGGTGGATAATCTCAGCCGCTCCCCGTGGCCCTGACCCCCGGCACTCGGCTCGGCGCGTACGAGATCGCCGCCCCCCTCGGCAAGGGCGGGATGGGCGAGGTCTATCGGGCTCGCGACACGAAGCTCGGTCGGGACGTGGCCATCAAAGTCCTCCCGGAGGCCGTCGCACGCGAGCAGGAACGACTCGCCCGGTTCGAGCGCGAGGGACGAACCCTTGCCGCGCTGAACCATCCGAACATCGCCAACATCTACGGACTGGAAGACACCGGCGACGTCCGAGCGTTGGTGATGGAGCTGGTCGAAGGGCCGACGCTCGCCGATCGCATCGCGCGCGGTCCAGTGCCACCGGTTGAGGCTCTCTCGATCGCGCGTCAAATTGTCGACGCGCTCGATGCCGCTCACGAGCGTGGCATCGTCCATCGCGATCTGAAGCCGGCCAACATCAAAATCACGCCTGAGGGCGTCGTCAAAGTTCTCGACTTCGGTCTCGCCAAGGCCGCCGACGAACTGGTCAACCCTGATCTGACGCAGTCGCCGACCATCACCGGCGTGAATACGCGCGACGGTGTGATTCTCGGAACAGCCGCCTACATGAGTCCCGAGCAGGCGCGCGGATTGGTGGTGGACAAACGAACGGACATCTGGGCCTTCGGTTGCGTGCTCTACGAGATGCTCGTCGGGCGGTCGGCATTCGGACGCGACACGCTGTCGGACACGATCGTCGCCATCCTGGACCGCGATCCGGATTGGACGGCACTGCCGCCAGGTACGCCGGCCACCTTGCGAACGCTGATGCGTCGCTGCCTCGAGAAAGATCAGAAGCGGCGGCTGCGCGACATTGGCGATGTGCGCTCCGATCTCGAGGCGCCGGTCGCCGCCGAGGCGGATTCGCCGGCGGCGCCCGCGGCGCACCGCCCTCCACTGCTGCCATGGCTGGTGGCTGCCGCGTCGCTCGTTGCGTGTGCGGCAACGTCGTGGGCGTGGTGGTCGGCGAGACGCGGAGCGGACTCTTCTGCGGCGCCAACGTTCACTCAGATCGTGCCGATCACATTCGGCCCGGCCCGCGAATTTGGCCCAGTACTTTCACCCGACGGCAAGTGGGTGGCATATTTGTCGAACGCCGGCGGCTCGCCGAACGTGTGGGTGAAGTTCCTTGGCGGAGGCGAAGCCCAGAACCTCACGGCGGCGGCTGGCCTCGACATATCGGGGTCGGCGGCGATCGGCGGTCTGGAAGTGTCGCCCGACGGTAGCCGCATTGCTGTGGCGGCAAGGGCTCGCGGCAGCACGTCGCAGTTCTCGACCTTCGAGATTCCCGCGCCCTTCGCAGGTCCACCCCAGGCACTCCTCGACGCGGGGTTCCTGGGGATGCGGTGGTCTCCCGACGGCTCGCGCATGGCGTTCATCCGGGCGGGTTCCACCGCAGGGGACGCGATCTGGGTGGCGGACGGCGACGGCACGAACCGCCGCGAGATCGTGCCGGCCAGCGGCGGGATGCACATGCACTGGTTGTCGTGGTCTCGGGACGGGTTCATCTATTTCATCCGTCCTGTGATGGCAGGGTTCAACCTTGTGCAGACCGAGATCTATCGGGTTGCTGCCAACGGCGGCAGCCCTGAACCCGTCGTCACGACGCTGAGGCGTGCGATGTTTCCCGTTCCCCTCCCAGGCGGCGGCCTCATCTACTCAGCAGACACCAACAGTGTCGAGCTCGGCATGTGGTGGCGGGCTGCTGACGGCACCGTGCGGCCGCTCACATTCGGTCTCGGCGATTACGCAGAACCGCGCGTGTCCGCCGATGGCCGCCTGCTGGTCGCCACGCGGTACGAGAACCATCAATCGCTGATCCGCATCGAGACGAGCGGACCGCAGTCCGGCCGGATGACGCCGTTGACCGATGGGTTCGGTGGCGATCTGGATCCGAGTGCGGTGCCGACGACGACGCGCATGGTGTTCAGCTCGACGCGCACCGGTAATCGGCATCTGTGGACCGCGAATACCGACGGCACCGACGTGCGTCCGTTGACGTCGGGTTCCTCTCAGGACGATCGACCCGCGCTGTCCCCTGACGGGCAGACGGTCGCGTTCGCGTCCGACCGCGGGGGACAACGCGGCATCTGGCTCATCGCGGCCGCGGGTGGCTCACCGCGCAAACTTGTCGACGCACAGCCGGTCAGCAATCTGAGCTGGTCGCGCGACGGGACGGCCATTGTCTATGCCGCGAGTGCCGGGACGTGGCCGGGGCTATGGAGTGTGTCGGTCGCTGACGGCAAGGTGCAGCGGATAACAACTCCGGGCGCTGTCGGTGAACCGATGTGGTCGCCGACAAGCGATCGCATCGCATACCTCGAGCCATCCACATCCACGACAGGCCCGGCGTTCGTCGGCCTCTCATTCATCGCGCCGGACGGGGATCCCCGATCCGCGAAAGCACTCAAGGCGCCCGACATCAGCGCCGGCTTCGCCAACGGAATGCTGGCGTGGGCAACCGACGGCCGTCGTCTCGCAGTGACGAGCCAGAACACCAATACGGTGACGTCGATCTGGCTGGCCGATCCTGATGCCGCTATCCCATTCCGGAAGCTGGTGGAGCTGCCGGTCGGACCGCGCATCCGCGGAATCACATGGGCAGCCGATGGCTCGCTGATCGTGGGCCAGCACGATGCCACGAGTGACATCGTGCTCATGGATCAGGGAGCCGCGACTCCGTAGGAGCCAGGCGACTAGCGCTGCCGCCGTGCGGCGATGACCGCCGCGTGTGTCTTGCACACGGCTGAGAAGGCGCGCAACTCACGAATGGCGCCGATGACATGCTCCGCGACATTCGGACAATCCGGCCAGTCGCAGAGATATTCGGTCAACGTTTCCTCTTTGCCCGAGGGCCCGGTGGTTCGAAGTATCACTGAAGGCATGGGAGCCGCCTAGTCCCTATTTTACACGGCCCCACGACAGATCGTGGCTTGGGAATATTTTTCGCGCGACTCAGATTAGGCCAGGAAACAGCCGGGCCGATGGTTGCGACCGCTTCACGACGTGCGAGTCTCGGCGCTGTGAGACAGCCGGCGCGGCGACCCCAACGCCCGTTCATACGCGAGGAGGTGCCGCCGCGGTATGCCGTGCTGTCGCATCGTGGAAGTCACGGCGCCTCGAAGGGCGTCGCGGGCGCGCGACAATCGCGACATCACCGTCCCCATCGGCAGCTGCATCACATCAGCGAGCTCGCGGTACGACAGCCCTTCCACTTCTCGGAGCACGAGCAGTTCACGAGCGCGATCGGGGACATGGCTCATCGCGCACGCGATCAGCGCGGCGGCATCGTGGTGATGCAACTGCCGTTCAGGATCGAACGTGCACGGCACGCGGCTGTGCTGCTCCTCGTCGAACAGATCCATGGCCGCGTCCATGGGACGCACGCGCCACCCACGGCAGGTGTTCCGCACGATGCTGAGAAACCACGCGCGCCCATCGCCGCCGGAGAACGTCCGGAAGTAGCGAAAGGCGCGCAGCGCCGCCTCCTGGAGCGCGTCTTCCGCGTCGTGCTCGTTGCGCAGCTGCCAGCGCGCCAGCCGGCGCGCGGCCGTCAGATGCGGAAGCACGACTTCATCGAAGCTGGGCCGTGATGCGGGTACAAGTCGACACACCTGTTTGGTCATTGAGCACTCCACAACAGTCGTCTAGCCCCCGCCACGACAGTGATAAGCCCATCGTGCACGCGGCCAAGCCGAGGCTCCACCGACACTCCCCGTACAGCACTCGTACAGCTCCCGCACGGTCAGCGAAGTAAAATCACTGTCTTGAGAATTCGCGATGCGGGATCGTTCGGCGCGCACTTGAAAGGGCTCCGCGAAGCCGCAGGGTTCACGCAGGAGGAACTGGCAACGATTGCGGGGCTCTCCGTTCATGCGGTCAGCTCCCTCGAGCGCGGTCAGCGACGACGGCCGCAACTCGACACCGTGCGCGCCCTGGCCGGTGCGCTCGAGCTCGACACCGACGCGCGCGGCGCCCTGTTCGAGAGCGCACGGACTACCGCAAGTGACACCGTCGTCGAGGAGTTGACCGGGGGCCTGCCGCTCGCGCCAACGAATCTGATCGGACGGGATGAAGCGCTCTTGACGCTGCAGCACTGGCTGACGCAGCCGTCAATGCGACTGATCACGCTGACCGGGCCTGGGGGAGCGGGCAAGAGCCGCCTGGCGCTCGAGCTCGCGCATACGGTCGTCGCCGACGGCGGCACGCGAGTCGTCTACGTACCGCTGGCCGCGATTCAAGAGCCCTCGTTCGTGGCGCTCGGGATCGCTGAGGCGATCGGACTGTCGGACCTCACGGCCCAGGAGTTGCCCGCACGCGCGCGAATGGCCTGCGGCGATCGGGCCACGCTGCTGCTTCTCGACAACTTCGAGCACGTACTCAAAGCCGCTCCCTTGGTCGCGGAGCTGCTCAAGTCGATTCCGTCGCTCAAGCTGCTCGTCACCAGCCGCGCACCACTTCGCGTGCGCGGCGAGCGCGAATTCGCCGTGGGCCCGCTCGACCTGGACACCGACGAGAGATCGGGCGCACGACAACCTGCGGATCTGGACAGCAGTCCGGCCGTGCAGCTGTTCATGGAGCGGGTTCGGGACGTCCAGCCAGACTTTCGTCTCTCGCCTGAGAACGGCGCCACCGTGCGAGCGATTTGTCAGAAGCTCGATGCGCTGCCGCTCGCATTGGAGCTCGCGGCGCCGTGGATGAAGACGCTGACCGCCGACGATCTGCTTCGCCGCCTCGAGCGCAACGTGCTGCTCTCCCCTGTCGGCGGCCGCGATCTTCCGGAACGCCAGCAGACGATGAGCGCCACGATCGATTGGAGCTATCGATTGCTTGGCCCGAATGAGCAGCGCACGTTCAGGCGCCTCGGCGTGTTGCGCGGCCGTTTCCGAATCGAGGCGGCGGTAGCCGTGCTCGCCGATCCCCACGGTTCTCCGCTCGCGAGCGGCGACATGCTCGCCCCCGTGGCCGACCTCATCGACAAGAGTCTGCTGCTGCGTGCCGAAACCTCGTTCGCCAAACGGCCTCGCTACCAGATGCTCGAAACGGTGCGCGCGTATGCCGCGACCGAACTTGTGGCGTCAGGCGAAAGTGATGCCGCGCTCGAGGGGCTGGCGGCCTATTGCGCTCGTGAAGCCAATGGAGCCAGAGCGGGACTGGCCGGGCCGTCGCAGGTCGAGTGGCTCGATCGCATCCGCGACGATCTGGAGAACTACCGCACGACGCTGGACTGGCTAATCGAACGCGAGCGGTCTGCCGACGCGGCCGACGTCGCATGGAATCTGCTGTTCTTCTGGCTCATTCGCGCCCGAGGTATCGAAGCGCTTCAGTGGTGCCAGCGCGTGCTGAATCTCCCGCGCGTCCCACCCAGGACGGAAGCGAAAGCGCTCGTTGGCGGGTCGGTCATGTTGTTCACGCAGGGACAGGTCGTTCAGGCCCGGGAGTGGTTGACGCGGGCCTTGGCCCTCGGGCCCGACATCGACGCCGACGTGCGCGCGATGGCGGAGATCCTGTTCGGCCACGTCGAGCAGTCTGGCGGTCATCTGGAGGCCGCGCGCCAGCGATTCACAGCCAGCCTCGATCAGTTCCGGACGCTCTCGAGTGCGTGGGGCATCGGCAATGCGTTTATGGGGATGGCGAGCGTGGCCCTCGCCTCTCGCGACATCGTCACCGCCGAGCGGCTGCTCGATGAGGCCACGTCGGCGCTCCAGCAGGCGGGCCCCTGGTTCCTCAATCTGCCGCTCTATATCCGGGCGAACCTTGCGGTGCAGCGAGGACAAGCCGACGCGGCCATTGAGTACGCCCGCAAAAGTCTGATCTGCAGCTGTGAACTGCACGACAAGTTCGCATTCGTCTACGCACTCGCACCGCTCGCCGCGGCCGCTGTCTTAAAAGGCGAGGACTCCTGGGCCGCGAGAGTGCTGGGCACCCGTGACGCCGTGACCGAACAGACGGGCGCGTCCTCTGTTGACACGTCGGTGCGTGAGCTTCTCGAACGGACCGAGCGGGAAGTACGCGGACGGCTTGGCTCGGACCGCTGGGCCGAAGAGTACGCTGCCGGCCGCCGCGCCTCCATCGATTCGCTGCTGAGGGACATCGAAGAGGCGCGGACGTCGCAGATAAACGGCGCGTAACCACTCGCCCGGAATATTCGAGCCGGCCCGCAGATTACCTACTGCGAGGACCGAATGTTTCCCGCACGTGTGGTACCAGCGAATCCTATACAAGTCGGAGCGTTCGAGCTCGACCTGCGCACCCGCGAGCTGCGAGTCGGCGCGACGCGCCTCCAGCTTCAAGGTCAACCGTTCAAGATCCTGTGCGCGCTGCTCGAGCGCCCGGGAGACATCGTCACTCGAGACGAACTACGCGACCGTCTCTGGCCAGACGGCACCTTCGTCGACTTCGAGCACAGCCTCAACGCCGCCATCAAACGGGTGCGCGCGGCCCTTGGCGACGATGCCACCCGGCCGACGTTCATCGAGACGGTGCCGCGATGCGGCTATCGCTACATCGCCGCCGGACATGGCGCACGGAACCCCTCGCGCCATCGCCTCGCCGTACTGCCCTTCAACACGGTCAGCGACGGCGTCCCGTTCGGGCATTTCAGTAACGGTCTGACCGAGGAGGTGATCGTCCAGCTCGGGGCGGCGTGCCCCGAGGTCGAGATCACCGCACCATGGTCGTCGACGTTCGATCAACCGGGCTTGATGCGGACCCGCGATATCGGCGCATCGCTGCACGCGGGTTTTCTGCTCGAAGGAAGCACGCGTCGCCACGGAGCGCGCGTCCGAATCACCGCGCGACTAGTGGAGACGGCGACTGAGGTTCACCGATGGTCGGAGACCTACGATCGCATCGTCGACTGTCCGATGTCGGTGCAGGTGGACGTGGCCAGTTCCGTGGCGCGCGCGATCGTGAAAGAGCTCTCACCCGAGTGACCCGGTGAGCGTGGTAGCGAGACGTTGCGTTGCTCTCAGACGGATGGGGTGATCAGCGCCGCCAATCCACGGCGAGCCGCGCGGCGTAGATCCATCGAGAACAACTTCATGCACTCGACACCTCTCTTGAGCCTCGAGCACGTGAACAAGCATTTCGGCGCCGTTCACGTGCTGCGAGATATCAACCTCACCGTTTCCACCGGTGAGGTCGTCGTGGTCGTCGGCCCGTCTGGCGGCGGCAAGTCGACCTTATGCCGGACGATCAACCGACTGGAGACGATCGACGGCGGCACGATCCGATTCGAGGGCCGTCCTCTGCCTGAAGAAGGGGCCGGGCTGGCCAGACTCCGTACGGAGATTGGCATGGTGTTCCAGTCGTTCAACCTTTTCGCGCACAAGACGATCCTGGAGAACGTCACGCTGGGCCCGATCAATGTGCGCAAGGTCCCTCGTGAGGAGGCCGAGAGGCGCGGCATGGACTTGCTCGCACGCGTGGGCATCGAAGGCCACGCGTCGAAGTACCCCGCCCAGTTGTCCGGCGGGCAGCAACAGCGCACCGCCATCGCTCGTGCCCTGGCGATGGATCCCAGGTTGATCCTCTTCGACGAGCCGACATCCGCGCTCGATCCCGAGATGGTCCAGGAGGTACTCGACGTGATGATCGTGCTCGCGCGCAACGGCATGAGCATGCTGGTCGTGACACACGAAATGGGCTTCGCGCGCCGTGCGGCCGATCGTGTGGTGTTCATGGCCGGCGGGCAGATCGTCGAGGAAAACGCACCGGACGAGTTCTTCACTCGTCCTCAGACCGACCGCGCGAACGAATTCCTGTCCAGGCTCCTCGTGCAGTGAAGGCCATGCGCAACACAACCGCAGTTCTGATTGTTGCCATCACGTGCACCCTGGGCCTCACGGCCTGCGGCGGCTCCTCCGCCAGCACGGCTCTCATCGACAAGATCGCGAAGGAGCGCACGGTCGTCGTCGGCACCAAGTGGGACCAACCAGGAATGGGCCTGAAGGTCGGACGCGGCGAGCCGCAGGGCTTTGATATTGACGTCGCCAAGTACCTGATCACACAGCTGGCCAGCGGTCAGCCAGTCGACATTCAGTGGAAGGAGTCTGTCTCTTCCAACCGCGAGGCGTTCCTCGCCAACGGTACGGTGGACATGATCCTGGCGGGGTACTCGATCACACCCGCGCGAGCAGAGAAGGTGACCTTCGCCGGGCCGTATATCGTGGCCCACCAGGACACGATGGTCCGCGCCAACTCGATCGGCATCAGCAAGGCCGCGGACCTCGAAGGCAAACGGATCTGTCAGGTGGCCGGCTCAATCTCATACAAGCGCATCACCGATCTGCCGCCAGAGGGCAAGCTCGGTCTGAAGGTCCAGCTCGTCGGCGCCGCCAACTACTCCGAGTGCGTCGCGAAGCTCAGTGGCAACAATTTGGACGCGGTCACGTCGGATGATCTCCTCCTCGCGGGCTTTGCTGCTCAAGCGGGAGGCGGTCTCCGGATCCTCGGCGACCCGTTTACTGACGAGCGATGGGGCATCGGGCTGAAGAAGGGCGATATCAGAACGTGTCAGGCGCTGAACGCGGCAGTCGCCAGGATGTACGGCGACGGCACGGCCAGGCAGTTGATGGACAAATGGTTCGGCAAAGCCAACGGTCTGACTCTGCCCACCACTGTTCCTCCAGCGGAGAGCTGCAGCTGAACGAACAATGGACGAACTGATCCGCTACGCTCCCCCGCTCGCCGTGGGATTCCTCAAAAACCTGCAGCTCGCGGTGATCTGCGCGGTGATCTCGCTGTTGGCCGGCACGCTCCTGGTCATCATGCGGGTCGCGCCAACGCCGGTGCTGCGGGCGATCGGCGGCGTGTACGTCAACGTCTTCCGCAATACGCCGCTGACGCTGGTACTTGCATTCTCGGCACTCGGCCTGAGTGACACCCTGGGTCTGACGTTCTCGAGCACGCCGAGCACAAACAGCTTCTGGCTGGTCGTGCTCGGCCTCTCCGCCTACACCTCCGCGTTCGTCTGCGAGGCGCTGCGCTCGGGCATCAATACCGTGCCGATGGGGCAGGCGGAGGCCGCGCGCGCGATCGGGTTGACCTTCGTCCAGTCGCTGCGGCTGATCATCCTGCCGCAGGCGTTCCGTTCGGTCGTCGCGCCACTCGGCAGCGTGATGATTGCGATGACCAAGAACACCACGGTCGCGATCGCGGCGGGCTACCTCGCCGAGTCGTCGTTCGTCATGAAAGACACGTTCGACACCACGGGCGTCTCAATCCCCATCTTCCTCGGCCTGGTCGTGGCGTTCATGGCCGTCACTCTTCCCATCGCCTTCGGTGCCGGCCGGCTGGCCGCGCGCTTCGCCGTTGCGAGATGAACTCCCGGTCAAACGTCCTGTTCGACGCGCCAGGGCCAGCCGCCCGGCGACGCAACAACGTCCTGACGCTGCTCGCGACGACGGCCACTCTCGGAGTTGCGTGCCTGGTGTACGCGAAGTTCGATGAGAAGGGACAGTGGAGCGGCCAGCTATGGCGGCACTTCATCACGGCCAGCACGTGGACCGAGTTCATCATTCCGGGGCTCACAGCGACGCTGAAAGCGGCGGCGCTCGGCGCGGTGTTCGCCTTGGCCTTCGGTGCGGCGTTCGGCGTCGCACGGCTCTCCGATCATGTCTGGATCCGGCGGCCGGCTGGAGCGGTGATCGACATCTTCCGCTCGATTCCGCTGCTGCTGTTGATCTTCTTCATGTTCTACCTGTCGCCCACGCTGTTCGGGAGCGGCGACTACACGCTGCTGGCGCTGATCGGAGGCCTGACGCTCTACAACGGGTCCGTGCTCGCGGAGGTGCTCCGCGCCGGTGTACTCGCCGTCCCCAGGGGTCAGTCGGAGGCGGCGTACGCGCTCGGGCTGCGCAAGGCTGGCGTGATGTGGCACGTGTTGCTGCCGCAGGCTGTGAGCGCCATGATGCCCACCATCGTCAGCCAGCTCGTGGTGCTTCTCAAAGACACCGCGCTGGGCTACATCATCGGTTATCAGGATCTGCTCAGTTACGGCTTTCAAATCCTTCCCGCGAACTACTTCGGCACCCGAGTGAGCAGCGCGATCGTCATCGCCGCGATCTACATCGGCCTCAACACGATGCTCAGCGCACTGGCGAGCTGGCTGGAACAGCGACCGTTCGCGCCTCACGAACGGCGACCGCTCGCGCTGCTCACTTCGGAATAAACCCGCCTGCCGCCGCTCCCGCTGCTGACTCGCGACAACTGAGAGTGGACGGCCGGCCGCTCTGCCCTGAATGTAAGACAAGACGCGCGGAGGCGCAGGTACAATCGCGCGATGTCGGCCGCGCATTCGGTCACCTCTCACCTCGCGTTCTCGCCGGCGAAATATGACGCGCGCATCCGCTCGCTGATCCCGCTCTATGACGAGCTGATTGCGGAGGCCGCTCGCGCGCTCGGTCATGCGGCCCGCCCGGTACGAACCATTGTCGATCTCGGCATCGGCACCGGCGCACTCGCGCAGGCGTGCCTGGAGCATGCGCCGGGCGCGCGCGTCTGGGGCATCGATGCCGACTCGGAGATGATGGCGGTTGCGCGTCAACGTCTGGGACAACGATCGCGCCGAGTGACGATGACGGTCGGGAGTTTTCTGGACGAGGCCCTGCCCTCCTGCGATGCGATGGTCGCCAGCTACTCGCTGCATCACATTCGATCACGCCGCGCGAAGCTGGCGTTTTATCGCCGCTGCTTCCGCGCGCTGCGTCCCGGCGGCGTCCTCATCAATGGCGACTGCGCCCCCGCCTCGACCGCGCGTGGATTCGCGCGCGATCTCGATGTCTGGTTCACGCATCTCGCAAAGACGTTCGGCAGCCGTGCGAAAGGACGGCGCATCTACGAGTCGTGGGCCGAGGAAGACACGTACGTGCCGCTCGCTGAAGAGATCGACCTGCTGGAGCGAGCCGGGTTTGCCGTGGATGTGCCGTGGCGCCGCTCCCCATTCGCCGTCATCGTCGGCTGCCGGCACGCCTGAGACGACAGCCCCGGAGAGGACGCACGGCTAGAAAGTTGCAGCGCTGAATGCCGTGCAGAAGACGCAACCGCGACATCCACGCATCACTCTGTTCCTCAAAATCGTGGTGGTGGCAGCAATCGTCACCGCCACTGTGCTGGCCGTCGCGCAGGATCAGGAGACGGTCGAGCTTCGCAGCGCCATCTCCGCGGAAGATCCCGCCGCTCCGGAATACCTCTCGACTCTCGTGGCTGCCGACCTTGTTGCGGGCAATGCCTACGACGTCCTCGTCAACGGTGACCACGTCTTTCCCGCCATGCTCCGCGCAATCGAAAGCGCCAAAGAACGCATCAGCTTCGAGACCTACATCTACGACAAAGGGCGCGTCGCCGATGAGTTCACCGACGCGCTCGAGAAGGCGGCGCGGCGCGGGGTTACGGTGAACATCATTCTCGATGCGCTCGGCACCGGCAGTATGGAGAAGAGCCATTTCGAACGGCTGCAGAAAGCCGGCTGCCACATCGTCAACTTCAATCCCACGGCGTGGTACTCGCTCGAGGAGCTGAACTACCGCACGCATCGGAAGATTCTGGTTGTGGACGGCTCCGTCGCCTTCACCGGCGGCGTCGGTATCGCCGATCACTGGCTCGGCAACGCACAGGACCCGCAACACTGGCGCGACACGCACGTTCGCATCGAAGGTCAGATTGCGCGGATCCTCGAGGCCGCGTTCTACGAAAATTTCGTCGGCGGTGGGTTCACGGTCACGCCGGTGCTGACCGATCCCGGACGCGCACACGATGCGGACGATCAATCGATGGTCGTGCGCAGCTCGCCCTCCGACGGCGCCAGCGATCTGAAGCGGCTGTATCTCCTCGCGATCGCCATGGCCCGCCATTCGATCGAGATCAGCTCGCCATACTTCGTCACCGACGAGTCCACGATGTGGGCATTGGACGATGCGCGCAAGCGAGGCGTGACGATCAGGATCCTGGTGGAAAGCGATGTCACCGATCACAAATCAGTCAAATACGCGTCGCGCGATGCCTACGACGGCATGCTCGAAGGAGGCATCCAGATCTACGAATACCGGCCGACCATGATGCACACCAAGACGATGGTGGTAGACGGCGTCCTGAACATCTTCGGGTCCGCAAACTTCGACAATCGATCGCTCGAACTGAATGACGAGGTCAACGTCGCCGTCTTCAGCCGTCGGCTGGCGGAGCGGTTCCTTCAGGATTTCGACCACGACCTGCGCGTGTCGCAGAAGTTGTCACTCGAGACGTGGCGCGATCGGCCGTTGATGGACCGAGTTCACGAACACTTCTGGAGCTACTTCGACGAAGTGTTTTAGGGCGAATCGACAACCGTGTACTTCTGACTACGATCAATGTCACCGACCTGACGTTGTTCGTGGATGCACAAATTCCAAACGGTTCGCATCGGGCCGTTCGCTACGGTTGGGGTGAAGTACCGCACGGTCAAGCGCTTAGGCTAGCCGAACGTCTTCCATGTTCACGAACGGCTTAGCTGGTAATTCACTTCGGCACGACACGTGCTCTCCTGCCTGCCTGCCGCGCCTTCGCGGAGAGCGCGCGCACGCGTCCCCCCCGACGCACCTTCATCACGAACCGATAGGAGAAAGCCATGAACAAAGTGTTCGCTGCAGGTGTCTTGCTGTGCATCGCGGCACTCGCCAGTCCCGCGTATGCGCAAGGCGATGGCAACGGGGGTCTGAGCGGGAACCACTACAACCTGAATATCCTCGGCAAGGACAACTGCGCCGGTGACGACCTGGTGGGCTCGAATCGACATACGATTCAGGTGCTCCTGAAACTCAGCGATCCAACACCGACCGACCCGTCCACCGCTACGCTCGACAAGCGGAACAAGATCTTTCTGCAGGCAGGTGACGACTTCCAGGTGCTCGACGGAAACGCCTGCGACGACGGAGCCTGGTTCCAGTTGCCGGCGAATCCGTTTTCATGCCCGGCCACCGATCCCCAGTGTCTCGACACCGATCCGACGTTTCAGAGATATCTCGTGTGGGCGCGCGCGCGCAGCGGCGGCGGGTCGGCCACGATCACAACGTGCCGTCAGGACAACGTGACGAAGGAATTCCAGTGTTCCACCGAGAACACCCTGGACGTGCTCACCCGCACGAAAGGTAAGAACACGAACAACTTCACGAACGTGACGAAGGAACTGACAACGATCTGTCTCGACACGGATGCCGACGGTGCCTGCGACCTTCGTTCCGGGATCTTCTCGCAGGATGCGTTCACCTACTTCTGGGATTACGACAACAACGGCCTGCGCCTCGCGCAGCTGCGCTTCTATCCAATTCCTGACTAAGGAAGGATGAAGGGCCTCGGCTTCATAATCTGTCTCGTCGCCGTCGCCACCAGTGCCGGAATCGCCCGCGCCCCGCAAGTCGTCGTCGTCGATGGCGACTTCGACTTCGGGCGCGTGCTGACCGGCACGCTCGTCGAGCACGAGTTCGTCGTCAAGAACGAACGTGCGGTTCCGTTGGTCATCGACGAAGTACGTCTGACACCGCCGCTGACACTGGCCGTTGCGCCAGCCTCCATCGCAGCCGGCGCCCAGGGTGTCGTGCGAGTCCGGCTTGATACATCCAGAGTCACAGGACTGGTCGAAGGTCGCATTGTGCTCTCGATCGCCGATGCCGATGAGCCCGACATCAATCTGACCTTTGCGGGAACGGTCTATCAGACCATCGAGGCCGTGCCACGGGGCGCATTCTTCGTGGTCACCGAGCGGGGACAGCCACAGGAGCAATCCATCGATCTGGTCAGCCACGAGTCAGACCCGCTCGAGATCACGAGCGTAGTCCACCCGCAGGATCGTTTCGCGACGCGGCTGGAGACGCTTGTCGCTGGTAAGCGCTACCGGTTGACGCTGAGGCTCGACGGCACCGGCGCAGGCGGACGACGAACTGATTCCATCATCGTGAACACGACCAGCCGGTCAACACCGGTGATCAGGATTGCCGCGAATACGTTTGTGCGTGAGCGCGTCTACACATTTCCCGATTCTGTGGACCTTGGGAGCGTTCCACTCAACGCCCTTGATGCGGACCCTGCCCTGCTCGAGAAGCTCGCCCAGACCTTGATGGTGTACCGCAAAGGAGCGGGCGGATTCGACGTCAAGGTGTCGACCGATATCGATGGACTCGACATCCGCGCGGAACGCGGCCCACTGGGTGATCGCTGGCAGGTGACGCTGACGCTGAAACGCGAGTCGTTGAAACCAGGGCCGATCAAGGGATCGATTCTCATCGAAACGAACGACCCGGAGTTTTCAAGGCTGCGCGTTCCCGTATCCGGACTCGTCATCGCGAAGGTGTAGTTCTGATTTCAATGGTGTCATCCAGGTGAACTAGTCCGCGTCTGCGCAGATGCTTGCGCAGCACCCGGTATGGCTGAAAGTCTCGACTAGCGAAGTCGATTGCGGCACGGTCGAGCTGGAGTCTTCGACGGCATCGGGTATGAATCCTCGCGTTCCCACACATGTGGGAAGCACGCGAAGCAGGTCCCGTTATCCAGGCTGCAGAAAGGGCCGCGGAGGCCGGTAACTACACCTCGGCGGAAAAGCTTCTGCGCGAGGCGGCTCGCCTGCAGGAAGCGAGCCTCGGTCCACGGCATGCCGACCTCGCCAACACGCTGAACAACCTCGGCATCGTGTGCGAGATCACCGACAAACCGGATGATGCGGAGCAGTACTTCCGGCGAGCGGTCAGCATCGCGAGAACGTCACTGGATGCAGACCATCCGTTTGTCGCCACCAGTCAGAAGAACCTTCGTGACTTTTGTGAAGCTCGGGGCAAGGCCGTCGAACCGAAGGCCGTCGAACCGCCTGCGCCGGCGCCAGAAGTACAACCCCCGCCGCCAGTAGTAGAAGCGCCCGTGGTGGAGGTCCTGGCGCCAGTCGTAGAACTCCAGGCGTCAGCAGCAACAGCCACACCGGACCCGGACCCGGAGCCAGAGCCCGCGGCCGCGCCCGCCACCGACCCGGCGAGACAATCGCCGATCGACCCGGATCCGGAGGATCCAGAAGCCACGTCGAAAAAGTTCTTCTATCGGGTCGCGCTTGGCGCGCTCGGACCGATTGCCATGCTGATGGTCATTCTCGCTGCCGGCCTCCCGCGGCTTGGAGCCCCGGAACTGGCCGTGCTGTCACGAGAGGTCGCAATCGATCCGCCACGGACGATTACGCCGCCGCCCATCACTCCGCCGCCCGAACCTTCCCCCGTTGACGCGAGCCCGGCACCCGAGAGGCCCCAGACGACAAACGCGGCGACAAAGAGCAGTCGAGCCGCCGATGAAGCGACCCCCAGCGACGTCACAGCTGCGCCCGCGCGACCTGTGGTCGTGAGAGCGGGTCTCTGCGGCGAGCTCGATGACTGGTCGTGCGATCCGGCAGACCGTCCGGTTCCGCCCGGTCCGTTGTTCTTCTATACGCAGATCAAATCGCCGACCGCCACCACGATTCAGCATCGGTGGTATCAGGACAATCACTTGCGCCAGGCGGTGGACCTTCGCGTCGATGCCAATCGGACGGCCGGCTACCGCACATATAGCCGCAATCTGATGAAGAGCGAAAGCGCCGGCGACTGGAGAGTCGAGGTCAGAAGCCAGGACGGCTCACTGCTGCACGAAGAGCGCTTCGCTGTTCGCTGATCTCCTATGGCGACCCAGCGGTTATGGAGATGCTCCGGGTGCGAGTGTTGTTGGTTTCCAACGATTCTGCTATCGAGTCGTTCCCATCACTCTTCGCGAAGATGATGTACGTGCCCGCGGCAGTCGATGCGGGAATCACGAGAGAGACAGATCCTGACTGGCTGCTCCCCGGCCCCAACGATGGAACCGCGCGTGTGCCGAGCAGTACGTCTCCCGTGTCGAGGGTTCCGTTCGACGAGAGGTAGTACGAGGTGACTGACGCTGGCGCCGCATCTCCTCCCTGATTCCAGGTCGCGTCGGTCACGCTGATCGTCGTCCCGGCGACGGCTGACGTCGGCGCAGTGACAGTGTTCACGATCAAATCGGGTCCGACTCGGAATGAGTACGGGCGAGTGTTGTTGCTCTCAGCGCTCTCGGTAATCGCGGTTGTCCAATCCGCGATCGCGATGACCCAATACGTGCCCGGGAGTGTCCCCGCTGGAACCGTGAGTTGCGTCGGCGCCGTGCTGGTTGCCCCAGTACCGAGCGCAGGCACGACACGGCTCCCGATCAAGACATCCGCAGCCTCGAAGGTCGAATTGATCGAGAAGTAGAATCCCGTCTCGGACTGCGGGACAGCGGCCCCCTGATTCTTCGTCGTGTCGGTGACCGTCATCGGCCCGCTCGCCGCTCCTCCGCCGGACATCGTCAGGGTCGACACCACCAAATCCCCACCGATTGGGATCGTATCGGCTCTCGAATTGTTGGTCTCCAGCGTCTCCGCGATGGATCCGCTCCAGTCCGCGACGCCGATGATGTAGTAAGAGCCGGAGACGATGTTTGATGGGATCGGCAGTACCGTCGTCGCCGACGACGTAGCGCCAGCGAGAAGTGCGGCGACCGGCCTGCTGCCGAGAAACACGTCTGCCGCATCGAAGGTGGTGTTGGTGGACAGATAGAATCCAGTTGATGACGTCGCGACCGGCGCCGCTCCTTGATTGGCCGTGGTGTCGGCTACGCTAATCGAACCGCCGGCGGCAGCGAAGGCTGGCGCATTGATGACAGTTAGCAGCAGATCGGCTCCGACTCTGACGCCCGCCATGGCCCGCGTGTTGTTCGTTTCGAGCGATTCAGCGACTGTGTTCGCGGCATCGGCCACAGCAACGATGTAGTACGTGCCAGTGGCCAACGCCGTTGGTAACGTGAGCGACGTCGTCACGCTGGACGAGGCTCCATCGCCCAGGAGCGGAACGGCTCGAGCTCCGAGTACGACATCGGACCCGTCGAGGACGGTATTCATCGACAGATAGAAGCGCGTCGTTGAAGGCTCCGCATTGCCGGCGCCCTGGTTCTTGGTTATGTCAGAGACGCTGACCGCGCTGCCTGGAGCGGCCGTGGCTGGACCCGTCACGGTCGTAATAGCCAGGTCTGGGCCGATTTTGATGGCGCTGCTGACCCTCGTGTTGTTCGTCTCGGTATTCTCGACAACCGCGCCTTCCCAGTCCGCCTTGGCGAGAACGTAATAGGAACCCGCGAGCGTTGACAGCGGGATACGCACAGTCGTCGAGGCTGCTTCCGTCGCACCTGGGCCCAGAGACGAAACCGATCTGGTGCCAATCCTGATGTCCGCAGCATCCAGAATCGTGTTTATCGACAGATAGAATCCTGTCGCCGAGGCCTGCGCCATCCCGGTTCCCTGATTCCGCGTCGTATCGGTGACAACGATATCTGCATCCGCGCCCGCGATCGTCGGGACGGCAACTGCGTTCACGACCAAATCCGGCGGAAGGTCATTACTGACGACGGTGACGGTGCCTGCGTTGGGTGAGCCGATGCTGTATGTGGCGTCCGTGGCTAGCGTCAGAATCACCGACTCGTTACTTTCGTACGCCGAGTCGTCGATCGGGGTCACCGCGACGATCGCCGCTGACGACCCCGCCTCAATCGTCACAGTGCCGGGAAGGGACACGTAGTCGTTGCCGGCCACTGCGGTTCCAGCGACCGTGTAATGCACCGTCAGCGTTGCTGTTGAATCGCCAGAACGTGTAAAGGTGAATACGCCCGCAACTGGACCTGCCTCCGTGGCCTGCGGAGTGGACGCGGTCACTGTGACCTGATTCGCGGGGCTGACCGTTACGACCATCGTGTCCGTATCGATGGCACCATCGTCGTCAGTCACCTCGAGCGTCAAGGTGTGAACACCAAGCGGCAGCCAGACATCGACCGTTGCCCCGATGCCGATGGACGTACCGCCTTCGCGCCATTCATGCGAGGCGATGCTGCCGTCGTGGTCCGAAGAGGCTGCACCGTCGAGGGTCACCAGTTCCACGCCGTCCCTGTTGTTGTCCGGCACGGTCTGATCGGCGCCCGCATCAGCAGTAGGCGGAAGGTTGCTGAGTCCGTAACTGACGGCGTCGTGAAGATTGAGACCCCCGTGGATCGTCCAGGAGTCGAGTCGTACGGGCGCGACGCCCCTGCCGTCAGCGCTGTTGAGCAGGATGTCCACGACCTGGCTGTTGCTGGTGACGTCGCTGCGCGACCACACCAGCGCCGCGGCGCCCGCGACATGCGGCGTCGCCATGGACGTTCCAGAATTCCACGTGTAGCACCCGGTATCGCCTGCGCTCGTCGAGCTCTCGCACGCCGCCACTGGGTACGTGGACATGATGTAGGTGCCAGGGGCGGCAATGTCCACCCAGTTTCCGAAGTTGGAGAAGTCTGGCCGTTCGTGGTGCTCGTCAAAGGCGGCAACCGAGATGACGTTCTCGAAGGCGGCTGGGTAGAAGGGGGCCGTCGTACCGTCGTTCCCCGCACCAGCAACGATGACGAGGCCCGCATTCCACGCGTCCTGCACCGCTTCGTCGAGCGATTGCGAGTACGCCGTGTCGCCCAGGCTCATATTGATGATGTTGGCGCCGTCGGTGATTGCTCGGGCGATGGCCTGCTGAATGGCGAAATCGTCGCAGCTACCGTCGGCGCGACAGACTTTGTATGCGCGAATGCGAGCGTGCGGCGCCACGCCCACAACACCCTCTGCTCGTGCCGGAGTCCCGGTGAGGTTGCCCATGGCAGCTGCGATGGTTCCCGCCACGTGCGTGCCGTGGCCGTTATCGTCCATCGGGTCGCCATCGTTAAACACGAAGTCGTCGCCGCCAGCGTAGTTCGCCGCCAGATCGGGGTGTGTGTAGTCCACACCGGAGTCGATGACGGCGACCGTGACGTTGGAGTTGCCCTCGAAGACGGCCCATGCTTCCGGGGCATCGATGTCGGCGTCGGGTGTGCCGTTCGCGAGACACAGACCGCCCGGGAAAAACGGAACGCAGTAGAACCCCTGAGCGGTGTTGTCCAACGCCCACTGCTCTGTGAAGTAGTAGTCGCCGGGCACGACTTCGGAACCGTCGCCATGCGCGAGCGGTTCGGGAATGCTGCGGACGTAATTCGGTTCGGCGAGGATGACGTTGGGATTGCGCTGATAACGCGCGATTGTCTCGAGTTCCTCGCCCGCCGATACGCGCACGCGCTGAACCCGCGTGCGCGCGACCTCGTCGAGCGCCAATCCGCGTGCGACGCGATGCGCATCCGCCCTGGCGTTCGCGTTGATGCCCGGTCTGAACTTCACGAGCACTTCGCCAACGACGAACCGGCGCGAGCCCGGCGTCTGCGCGGATGACCGGACGGTCAACGCGACAACGGCGAGTGTGATGGCGATTACAGCGACGCTGACACGCGTGCTAATCATGTCCTCGAAGCGAAGCCGGAGTTTAGCGGGAAAAGATGAGCTGCGATCAAGAAATTGCAGCGTCTGGAAGATGCGAACCTAAAGTCTCCCGCCAGGGCTACTTCTTCGTGAGTGCAAAAGACAATCGGACGACATCGAGCTCGAGCCGGCCTCGCTCGATCAACCGTCGCACCTGTTCGCTGCTGCGGAATTCAGCTACTAACGTACGGCGCCCGCTCGTATAGGCCTGGTCCATGACGTAGGCGAGCACGGTGTCCATCACGGTGCCCTCTTCGGTGTGGGTGTCTCTGAAGCGGCGCCGGAAGTCAGTCAGCACGCGCGCGAAAGCCGGATCGTCCCAGTGCTCGGGACCGGCGTCGAGACGCATAAAGTCGTTCAACACCGCCACGTACGATGGCGCGGCGGGCCGGCGCCAGAACGCAATGTCGGCGCCGAGGTCGCTGACATACGACGGCAGATAGAGCGCCGACTGCGCGGGGACGCGATCGACGAGCGCCGGATTGAAACGACGCACCTCGTCGGCAGACAAGCCGGTTCGCGTGACGATCTCGGCGAGCGTGATCGCGCGCGGCGTGCGCATCGCGTAGATCGGCTCCTGGGGCGTCGAGGCCATCAGGTTCTTCACGATGAACGTGTTGCCGAACACCATCTCGGCGTAGAGATACGAGCGAAGACCGTAGCTGCCGTAGACATCCTCGTAGCTCTTGCCCGGCAGCTCGCGGAGATCACGTGCCAGCTGCGATCCCAGCAGGTATTGGGTCCGGACATCCGCGGCACCCATGCGCTCGCCGTTGATCAGCGTGCGTCCGACATTGGTGCCGCCCGCGTTGTGCTCGGACAGCGCCGGAATGAACGAACCGTATTTCGTCGCGAGCACCGACAGATACGCCGCACAGTACGGCGCCTGCGTCGTCTGGTTCTTGCCCTCGATGGGCGTCGGCGAGATGCGGTTCAGGCGTTTCCAGTTCTTCTGCAGCCATTGGCAGAAGCCGATGGCGTTGGCTTCCGAGCGCCGCTGCGCGCTGAGTCCCGATTCGAGAATCACCTGCGCGAGACCGATGTCGGATGGGACGCCGAAGCGCTCGTAGATGGCGCCCCATTCACCGAGGAACGCCCCGTAGCGGCGAGCGTTTGGCACGAGCGCATCGCCTCGCGTCGAATTGTTGACGACCGGACCCGCGGCGCGCTCGAGGAGCTGCGCCACCTGGTCGCGGCGATCGCCGACCTTGCGCGCGAGGGGCTGACCATCGAGCACGCGGGCGAGTGACGGGTCCGTCATTTCGCGTGCCGCGTCCACTCGCCCTTCGCCGGGAAGAGCGCCAGCAGGCGTCCATCGGTCGCACTCCCGAATGCGATCGAGTTATCGGGCAGCGTGAAGACGTGCTGCCAGAACGGGTAGCCGGGCCGATACTCCTGCATCGCAACGAAGTCGTCGCGCCGCCGCGCTGCGGCCACGTCAGCGGCCGTCAGCGGACTCCCCTCGCCGACGCCCCGCGCGCGTGCGCGCGCCACATCAGGCGCGACGGCGGGAGTCGTGATCACCTTGGACGCAGCGGCCGGAATCGCCGCGGCCACGGCCACGGCGAGTATCAGGATTGCCCTGTCTTTCAGCGAGCCCATGTCGGCTCGAGTAGGCTGCAAGCGATACGCCTGTGTACGCCTGCGCAGTCAGGTGAGATTCCGTTGCCTTCGGCGACGACTTTGACGCAGGGATCGCGAATCTGTGCCCCTGCAGCCTGGTCTCACCGCGCGACAGGGTGTGGCAGACGAGCGACGTTGTCCCGGCTGGCCGTGAGCTGCAGCGACCGTTCCGTTTTTGCCGCCGCTTTATTCCGGTACATCCTCCGATCGGCTCGTGCCAACAGCCGTTCGTACGTATCACCATCCTCGGGAAAGACGCTGGCGCCAGCGCTCACGCGCAGGGCGATTCTGCGCCCATCTTCTGCGTCCAGCGAAATACTCCCCACGGCCGCCTGCAACTGTCGGCGCCGCTCATCGGCTTCCGCACCTCCGCACGACGACAGCAGCACGACGAACTCGTCGCCGCCGTACCTGATGCAGGCGTCGTAGGGGCGGGTCGCCTCCTGCAGCACTCTCGCCACTTCCTGCAGCGCACGATCGCCGGCGAGGTGCCCGTGCTCATCGTTGATGGTCTTGAAGTCGTCCAGATCCAGAAGCAACAGCGAGAACTGAGACGAGGTCCTGCGTGCGCGTCCGACCTCTCGCGCGACCTGAAACTGCAGCGCACGCGGGTTGGCCAGCCCGGTCAATGCATCTTTGAAGGCCTGTTCCTGGGTGCGCTCGAACACCAGCGCGTTGTAGACGACAGAAGCCGCCTGGTGAGCCACCTGATCGAGGACGCGGCGATGGTCCTCCGTATAGGACTCAGTGTCGTGATGGAAGACAGCGATGGTGCCGATGACTTCGTCCGCAACAATCAACGGACAGACGAGAGCAGACTGCAACTTGATGGCGGTCGACGCGGTACCCGCCGCCTCGAACTCCACGCTCGGCAGGCCGTTTACCAGCGCCCGGCGATGTCGCATCACCCAGCCACTGAGTCCGGTGCCCTCTGCAATCGATGCAGTCTCCAGCAGATCCGCATGCATGCCGGTGGCGAATCGGCAGAGCAAATCGCCTTCTCCGCGCCGCACGAAAAGCGCACACGTCGAGAACGGCACGAGCGCGCTGAGCTTCGAGCTGACGAACGTCATGGAGTCCGCAAGGCCAATGCTTCGACCCATTGACTGGGCGATTTCATACAGTGCGTGGTTCTCGCGGTTTGCCGACGCGATCTCGGCAAATGCATCGGCACTGACCCGCTCCTGTTGATCGATCGCATGCCGATCGCCCGGTGAATCCGTCGAGTGACGAATCCGCCGTGACACACCGTCGCTCGTCGGTGGCGTGAGCTGTGGCACCAACGCAGTGAAAGCCTCGACGATGGCCGGGTCGAATGCCTTGCCGGCCCCTTCCTGGAGCACGCGGATCGCGGAGTCCGCTGACAGCGCGGCCCGGTACGGACGCGCGGAGGTGAGCGCGTCGAAGCAATCCACGACCGTCAACACTCGCGCCCCCATCGGAATCTGTTCGCCGCGCAGCCGCGCGGGATACCCTTTGCCATCCCACCGCTCGTGATGACTGCGAATGAGCGGAGCAACAGGGAACGGGAACCGTACCGCGCTGACGATTTCGGCGCCGATCTCAGCGTGCAGCTGCATCTTCTTCCGCTCATCGACCGTCAACGGGCCAGGCTTGGAGAGAATGTGCTCGGGCACCGCCAGTTTCCCGATGTCGTGGAGCAACGCGGCAATCTCGATCGCCTGTCGCTCGGGATCGGGCACGTCGAGCCGGCGGGCGAGTGCCGCCGCGTAATACTGCACGCGTTCGACGTGGGAACTGCCACCCGCGTCCTTGGCTTGAATCGCGCGCGCGAGCACTTCGGTGCTGTCGCGGTGGAGCTGCGTCCACTCGGCGACGCGCTGCTGCTCGTCGGCGATGCGTCTGAGGTAAATGCGATAGGTCCGATAGGTCAGGGCAAGTGGAATGAACGCGAGCGCCGTCCACAACTGGCCGGCGGTGTGAAACAGTTCGACGACAATCCCTGCAGCAATGGCTCCGACGACATAGCTGCTGATCGTCCAGAGGAAGTTGTCGTGCCAGACGCGAAACACGCTGCGACCGGTCGAGAGCCCGAAGGCACCAGCGACCGCCAGCGAATTGACGAGAAAGTAGGTCATCGCTGCAGCCATCAGTGAGTGGAGCGGCGACGTCGGCAGCGTGCCGTACGAACCACCAAGCGACGTATACGTCGCCCCCGCTGCAGCCACGCTGATCACCAGCGTCGCCATGCTGAACAGCGTCTTGTATGCAGGGTTCCGTTCACTCATCCGGAACGTGGACTGCGACCAGGCGCTGGACATCACAATCAGCATCGTCGGGGCGGGTCCGAGGACGAGCAGCGCCGTGAAGTCGACTGCGTACGAGAGTGAGATGCAGGAGCTTCCGGCCCCCAGTGGCATGTCCACTTTCAGGACCGAACTGATGACCGACAGCACCAGCAACGCCGCAAAGAGCCCCGGCTGCGGGAGCTGCAGCGACGCCAAGGCACTCGCCATCACGACTGCGCCGAGAACGATCACGGCGTATACGTACACCTGGCCGCGAGGAGGACGAATCACAGAAGCACCCCCGCTGCATTCATAAGTGTTGACGGACGTCAGCGACACGACACGTCACCTGACTACGGCGAGATCAGAACCGAGCCGGTCGATTCAGCCCGACCGTCGAGCGTTTCCCAGGAAACGGACGTTCCATCTGAGGTGCCAATCAGGCTGCTCCCCCAGATGATGTTGTCGTCCCAGACGACGTTGCTGCCCCAGATGATGTTGCTACCCCAGATGATGTTGTTGCCCCAGACGATATTGCTGCCCCAGATGATGTTCTGGGTCCAGGCAAGCTCGTTGTAATAGAGTGCCGGGCCTTCGCTGAGCGCGTCGCCCCACGAAACGGTCTGGGCCCATGACAACGACTGGCCCTCGATGACCGTCCACTCGTCAACTCGGCTGGTCAGCCACCAGGATCCGAGCGGCATCGATGGATCAATGCGGCCGGCCAACTCGATCGCCCCGGAAGGATTGACGCTGCCGGCACCCTGAGTGAGATAGTCGTACGGCACACCGGCTTCATCGCGAACGGGCAGCGACGTGTACTGAAGGATGCCCTTCACGGCGTTGGGAGCGAGAGGTGAGGTCGGATACGCAGCTCGATTGGCTTCCACGATCAATGCGACCGTGCCGCTGACGACCCCTGCCGCCATGCTCGTGCCACTCAGCCGCAGATAGGCGTCGCCGACCCTCTGTGCCGGGTTGTCGATGTAGAGGCTGCTGGACTTCGCTGCCGCTGCAACAAGACCGTGGCCGGGCGCGACGAGATCGGGCTTCGCCCCGCCGTCGTACCACGTCGGACCTCGCGAGCTATAGGTGGCAACCCGATCGTCGCTGCGTGTGTTCGTCTCAAACGCCTTGACCGACCCGACGGTAATTGCCGAGGGCGCATTGGCTGGCGACAGAACGCCTGCGTACCCTGGCAGTCCCGTGATCGAGGAGACGCCGTAGTTCCCAGCGGACACGACCACCACGATGCCGGCGCGCACAGCCGCTTCCACGGCCTGCACCAACGGGTCCGTGGCCGCCGGTTCGTAAATGGGGTGACCCAGAGACAAGTTGATGATGTCGACACCAAACCGGTCCTTGTTCACCGTCACGAACTCGATCGCGCTGATCACGTCACTGGTCGTACCCGCGCCGTTCCGATCGAGAACTTTGAGCGCCAGGAGCCGCGCCTTCGGCGCAACTCCTCGGTAACGCTTCCCCGATGAGAGATCGCCGCTCCCCGCGATCAGCCCGGCTACGTGAGTGCCATGGCCATAATCGTCTGTGGGCGACGCCGCTCTCCCGCCCTGCGTGAAATCATAGAAGCCGGTGATCCGGTCACCGAACTCCGGCCCTGCCTCCAGGCCGGAGTCGATCACGGCCACACCAACGCGATTACCAGCTGGAGTCTGCACGGGCAGACCGAGCGTTCCGCGAAGCGTCGAATCTCCGGAAGACGTCTGGTCGGCGACAACGACCGCATCGATCGAGATGGACTGCACAAACGGAAGACGCGAGAGACCGGCGAGCGCAGACACTGGCACGCGGGCGGTGAGTGCATTGATGCTCGGATGGCGGCGAAGCACTGAATGGCCGTTGCCCTCCAACGCCTTCGTCAACGCGGGAGTTTCGTTCGACGTCGTGCGGATGATGACGCGCTGCGTGATGGAGTGACCCGCTCGGACGCTGGCGGCGAGCCGTGCGTCCAACTTGGACATCACGCGAGCTGGTGGCTGCGCGTGGGCGGCAATCGCCGACGTCGTGAGCGCGACGAGGACGAGAAGAACCGTCGAATGGGACCGGGGGGAGTTGAATAGCATTGAGACGGAGGTAAGGCAACCGCGAAGCCAGAGTTGCGCATGGCTTCATTTCCCGACCCCGCTGCGATAACGTCTTTGAAAGTGAACGACTTAAATTGATGTGCTGGCGTGCAGTTGCGTGCCGTTTAGTTGAGTTGGATGCAAGAACGGAGTTCCGTTTCGGAACAGCTCCTTACGGTTTTGCGCTTGAGTTCTCGACGACCGTGAATGTCTAAACCATCCTGGAAAACAGGCGACTACCTCACTCACCGCTTCAATCCCGAGCTGGGGATTGGACGCGTCACGGGCCTCGAGGCTCGGGCGCTCCTCGTCGAGTTCCCGCGTGCGGGTACGACGCTGCGGCTGGCCGCGAACACGGACGCGCTGACGCCCGTCGATCTCAGCCCCGGGAGGCCGGTGCGAATCACCGACACTCAAGAGCACACGACGATCGCCGCGCGACTCCCGGACGGAACGTTGCGACTGGCGAACGGGCGCACCGCGTCTTCCCATGCGCTGTGGCCTGTGGAGCTCGAAGGCGCGCTGCTCGAGCGGCTCGCGTTAGGCGATCTCGATGACGTCGAGGATTTCGTGACCCGCCTGGACATCCTGCACCTCCTGGCGCTCCGCGAAGCCGACGGCCTGGGTTCGTTCCTCGGCGGACGCGTCCGTCTCTTTCCGCACCAGCTCCACGTCGCGGAACGCGCGAGCGCGACCGACCCGGTACGTTGGCTGCTCGCCGACGAAGTGGGCCTCGGAAAAACCATCGAGGCCGCGCTCATCCTGAATCGCCTCGCACACGCCGGGAAGATCGATCGCTGTCTCGTCGTCGCACCAGATGTCCTGACCGTTCAGTGGCTCGGCGAGCTGTGGCGCAAATATCATCAGGTCTTCACGCTGCTCGATGCGCAGCGCCTCGCCGACGTGGCGCGCGATTTCGGTCCCGAGTTCAACCCGTTCGACGCGCATCGTCGCGCCGTCATCTCGCTGGAGATGCTGATCGAGCGCCCTCAGCTGACTGACCAGGCCGTGCGCGCCGGCATCGACCTGCTCGTTGTGGACGAGGCACAACGACTCCGCCGCCCTCCTGGCCATCCGGGCGATCCTGGCTGGCGGGCGATCGCGCCGATCGCGGGCCTCGGTCGCCACGTCCTGCTCCTGAGCGCGACTCCACTCGAAGACGATGCGCACGGATTCTTCAGGATGCTGCAGGTGCTTCGTCCAGAGGAGTTTCCCGAAGACGTGAGTTTCGAGTCGCGCCTGGCGAGTGGGACGCCTCTGCCACCATGCACCAGTTCCACCCGCCGCGCCGACATCGGAGGCCTGCCGCCGCGAGTTGGCCGTCCGATCGCGATCGATCCCCCGTCGAAGTGGCAGCTCCGCGAGGCGATCGAGACGGCGGTGCGAGGCATGCCCGCCCTGCATGCGGTCGCGCGGCGGCAGAAGATCGATCGCGCTCGTCGCGCGCTTGCCTCGGGGGCCGCACTCGCCGCTGCACTTGGCCCCGACGACCGCGCGCTTCGTCAGCAGGCGGACGCGATGGATGCCAGCGACCCACGCGTCGAGTGGTTGGCCTCGCAGGCGCCGCGCTGGCGAGATGCGGGCGACAAAACGCTTGTCTTCGTGGCGCACCGCGAGACGCTGGAGATGCTGCGCACCGCGCTCAGCCACCGCGCGCAGCTCGCGACTGGCGTCTTTCACGAAGACCTGTCACCAGCCCAACGCGACAGCGAAGTCGCACGGTTCAGGGAGCCTGAGGGTCCAAGCCTGCTGGTGTCCACGGAATCAGGAGGCGAGGGCCGTAACTTCGAGTTCTGCCATCGCCTTGTGCTGTTCGACTTGCCATGGAAACCGTCGGTCGTCGAACAGCGCATCGGGCGGCTCGATCGGATCGGCCGGCGTATCCCGGTGGAGATCGTCTACTTCCGTCCGCCCGCCGGGATCGGATCGGACGTCGTCCGGCTGTTCGAGACGCTCGGTCTGTTCCGCGAACCGCTCGCCGGCCTGGAGCCGCAACTGGTCCATGTCGAAGGCGCCCTCGAAGAAATCGCGCTCGATCCGTCGGGATCGCTCTCCACCAAACGACTCGACGAACTCGTCAGCGACGCGCACGCGGCGCGCACGCGCATTCGCGAAGCCGCGTACCAGGAACTTCATCGCGACCCTTACCGGGCTGACATGGCAGCAGGCATCCTCGCACGCGTACCCGCGGAGCTCGACGCACTCAACGAGGAAGTCGTGATCACGGCATGCATCGGCCTGGGGTTCACGATCGAGCACCCGCAAGGCCGCCGCATCTTCGCCATCGAGTTCGGCCACAATGCGCTGGTGGACAGTTTGCCCGGAGTCGCTGGCGGGTCGAGCTATGTCGGCACGTTCGACCGCGAAGAGGCAGTGGAGAAGGAGACGATCGACTTCTTCGCCTCCGGGCATCCGCTCGTCGAGGGAATCTTTGCCCACTTCGAGGACAGCGCTCTTGGTCGTGTCGTCCGATTCGAAGTGGAGATCGGCGCGGAACACGGCGCCGGGCTCGTGGCCATCTACAAGGACGGACCCGTGTTCGAGGTCGTGGCGATCGACTCCGCCGGTCGGACCCGGCCGGACTGGGCAGCCGCGATGCGTCAGCGACCTCTCGGCGCGCGCCCTATCACCGACGACACGATCGACAGCGTTGACTGGGCAGCCATGGTCCGTCGCCTGGGTTCACAGCTCGACGCGGCCCGTCGTCCGCACGCGCTCGCAGCCATCGTTGTGCGACCCCGCCTGCGTTAGACTCTGCGAGGCGGATCAGTTCGTTCGCAAAAACGGACGCTGGAAGTTCAAGCGCCCGAGAGGTGCAGGCTGGAAGCCTGCACCTCCTCGTTTGCTAGGCAAGAAGCTGGGCAAGCCGATCGAAGTGCTCGGCCCATGTCTTCTTCATCGCATCCGCCGCCGACTTGTTCGGCAGCTTCTGATGGACCAGCGCGACAACGCTCTTCGCGCTTCCCTTCGGGGTGAAACCGAGCTCCACCAGCGTGTCATCGTCCCATGTCAGGCGCATTCTCTTGTTCTGAGCGGCGGTCCGCACTGTGACCTTGACCTGGAGCCAACGGCGGCGCGTCCGCGTATTCGCGAATGCGTCGTAGAGGGTCTCGATCGGCACGTTGAACGTCCGGCTCTTGCCCGCCTCGTACAAGCCGTCGCGTCGCTGCCCCTTCTCGCGCAAGCCGCGAATGCGCTCGTAGCCAACCGTCACCATCTGTGTCCACCAGCTCGGCGTGCCGAGCGATGACACAAACCGCGCGATCTCACGATGAGGCATCTCGACGGCACGCGCCTCGTCGAGTGTGCGGACCCATTCCGCCCATGTGCGACCGGTCTGCTTCTTGACCACGGCGTCGGTCATGCCTGCGGCTTCAGCGTAGTTGGCGGTGGGTTCGCGTTTCTTGAGGACTTGAAGCCGCGCGGCCGTGTAGGCCTCGCCGGTCTTCTTCATGCGGGAGCGGACGAGCCGCTTGAAGTCTTTCTGTATCGGCATCACGATCTCCTTCGTTCAGACCGCGGGCGTGCTCCCCAGCAGCCCACCGCGGACACGAAGGTCGTCATGCCAATCCGGGAGTATGCCCCCCTTTGCCTCAGCGAGGGCCTTCGCCGGGGGAAGGCCATCGAGGTTGGGCGCGGATGAAACGCCGCAACCACTCTAGCGCCACGTCGCAACGGACGCAAGAACGGACCGCGTCGCACTTCTGAGTAGACTTGATCGAACCGAGGGGCGAGCTTGCCAATCATCGTATTCACCGACGGCGCGGCCAAGGGCAATCCGGGGCCTGGCGGCTGGGGCGCGATCGTTATCACGCGTGAGCACCACGTCACAGAGCTTGGCGGCGGCTCGCCTCACACGACGAACAACAAGATGGAACTGAGCGGCGCGATCGCGGCGCTGCAGCACGTCGCCAATCAGCCCGGGCCAGTGGCCATCTATACGGACTCCACGTATCTGATTCAGGGCATCACACAGTGGGTATGGGGATGGCGGAAGCGCGGATGGAAGACGGCGCAGGGCGGTGACGTACTGAACCGGGATCTCTGGGAGGAGCTGTCGAGCCTCACCGGCGCACGACCGCGCGGCGACGTGCAGTGGCACTGGGTACGCGGCCACGTCGGGACACCCGGCAACGAGCGCGCGGATGAGATTTCAGTGGCGTTCGCGCTGCAAGAATCCGCCGACCTGTATGTCGGGCCGCTCGACGGCTACGCGCTGCCGATTCTTCAATTGCCAGACGACACGGCCCTGCCAAAGCGGTCAGCGGGCTCCGGGTCGGCGGCAAAAACCAAGACCCCCGCTTACTCGTACCTGAGCGTGGTCGATGGCGTCCCAATGCGGCACGTGACGTGGGCCGAGTGTGAAGGTCGCGTGAAGGGGCAGTCGGGCGCGCGATTCAAGAAGGCCACGAGCGCCGCCGACGAGTCCGCGATTCTGAGCGGCTGGGGAATCGACCCGAGCCGATTCACCCGAGATACATCCCGCCGTTGACGCCGATCGTCTGGCCCGTGATGTAGGCATTGCCCGCCAGCAGTACCGCGACGTCGGCGCACTCCTCGACACGCCCGAAGCGGCCGACGGGAATCATGTCGGGCCTCACGTGCGGATTCGAGGCGACCATTTCAGTGCCGATGAGCGCCGGCGAGATCGCGTTCACGGTGACACCCTCTTTCGCCAGCAGCCGCGCGTAGCTCTTCGTCGCTGCGATGACACCCGCTTTTGCGGCCGAGTAATGCACCGCCATCACGCTCCCCGCCTGCGCAGCGACCGACGTCAGGTTGATGATGCGACCCCACGTGCGCGCACGCATGCCCGGCAACACCGCCTGCGTCATCAGGAACACCGACGAGAGATTGACCTGGATGATCTCGTTCCAGCTCGCCTCGGACATCTGGTCGATGCCCTCGAACGTCACACGGCCGGCGTTGTTGACGAGGACATCCACCGGGCCAAGGCCAGCTTCGACCGCAGAGACTAGTGCGGTGACATCGGCGCTTCTGGAGACATCACCCCTCACAACCAGCGTGCGCCTGCCCAGCGCGCGGATGGCGTCGGACGTAACGCGCGCATCCGCCTCGCGGCTCACGTAATTGACGGCAACGTCGCATCCCGCCGCGGCCAGCGCGAGAGCGATCGCCTTGCCAATGCCCCGGCCGCCACCAGTGACAAGTGCAATTCTGCCCGGCAATGTGCTCATGAACTGTTCGAGAGCATACATCGCAGGCCCGTCAACAGCGTCCGTCGTCTAAACTGGATACGATGAAACGTCTGATTCCACTCGTCGCTCTGCTCTTCGTCGCTGCTTGTGGCGGCGACAACGGACCCACCGCCCTCCCGCCGACCACCAGCGCACCGTACTCACAAACCGATCTTGTCGTCGGCACC
>Ga0111539_10000958_pt1 | contig 37856 bp, 32 predicted proteins | sample RhiMethybrSRZTD1_FD_79667 | JGI IMG/M metagenome (GOLD analysis project Ga0111539, IMG submission 79667) | Populus rhizosphere microbial communities from Tennessee, USA - Rhizosphere MetaG P. TD hybrid SRZTD1 (version 2) (version 2) | ecosystem: Host-associated > Plants > Roots > Rhizosphere >...
CCCAGCGAAACAAGTTCAACTTTTCTTGGGACGAGCAGGACGCGTGCACGAACCCCTGCGGTGGCATGATCAACATCGTCGATTCTCCCGAGAGCTACTTCTCGCTGCAGAACCGGCCGAACCGTCTGCGGTCCGCCTCGTGGACGAACCCGTACACGAACAAAATCCTGTTCGAAGCCGGCATCACCGCCATCAACACGAAACAGGACTCGACCCGGCACCGCGAGTACCAGAACCGCTCCGAGCTTCCGCGCGTCTGCGAAGCAGGTTCGACAACTGGCATGGACTCGACGTCGATCAAGGTGAACACCACCATTACCGACAACGTCGTTGCCGCCCCTGGGGGGGCTGCGGGCAACTGCAGCATCTTCAACACCATGATCTCCGGTTCGCTCAACGAGGGGTTCAACAACCAGAGCGGCATTCAGGTGCTGGACGACGACACGTACCGGACCCGGGCGACCGCGTCGTACGTCACCGGATCGCACAACGCCAAGATTGGATTTGAGGGCGCCTACTTCGCCGAAGGCACGACCAACGTCGTCAACGACATGCGGCTCTCGTACCACTACGGGACGCCAGACGTTACGTGTCTCACGACCACGCCAACGCCCGAGAATCCGTACCCGTGCGGCAACATGACGCTGCAGTGGGGAGCCACGGACCCAACTAACCAGCTCAGACGTCCCCGCCCGATCGGGTTCGACATGAACACCGGTCTGGGCACGGCAAATGAGCGCGTGTGGTTCGGGGCGCTCTACCTGCAGGATCAGTGGACGCTGAAGCGGTTCACTCTCAGCGGCGCGGTCCGCTACGATCACGCGCAGAGCCGGTACGGCGAAACGTGTATCGGACCCGATCGGTTCGTTCCCGTTCAGGCCGACGGCAAGAACTTCTGGTGCTCGGCCCCGGCCAACGGTGTGAAATACAACGACGTCACGCCGCGCTTTGCCGGTGCGTGGGACCTGTTCGGCACCGGAAAGACCTCTGTCAAGGTGAACACGGGCAAATACCTGCAGGCGGCGGGCTTTGGCGGCCTCTACACCGACAACAATTCCGCGCGTCGCTCGACGAACCAGCTGACCCGCGCGTGGGACGATGTCAACGGCAACCGGATCGTGGAGTGCGACTTCCTCAATCCCGCGCCGCACACCTCTCCATCGGGTGACGTCTGCGGAACGTTGCTCCAGCCAAACGGCCAGGCGACGACCCAGTTCCAGACGTTCGGACGTCCCCCGACTGCGGCTCAGCTCTTCACAGCGAACTCGTTCTGCGGCCGCACGGAGAATTCCTCCCAGCTGCACCGCGACTACTGCGCCGCGTCGGGACAGAACCTGTTGTCCGGGTCGGGAGTCCGCCGCAGCGAGTGGCAGTTCGGTATCGGCGTCCAGCACGAGATCCTGCCGCGGCTCTCGGGCGAGGTGACGTGGAACTACAGGAAGTACTACAACCTCACCGACTCAGACACGGTCGGGCTGAACTGCGACTACTTCCTCGGTGCCGACGCAGACACCTGCTTCGACAACCTCCTGAAGTTCCAGGCACCGAACCACGACTTCTACAGCGTCCGTGTTCCGGTCGATCCGAAGCTCCCGAACGGGGGCGGGTATGTGATCAGGGGCTTGGCCAACCAGAAGAACCTCGGCGCATTACCGGGGGCCGGGGATGTCACAACCATCCAGGAGTCGCTGCAGTACACGTGGAAGGGCGTGGACACCAACTTCGTGTATCGCGGGCCCGGCGGAGTGCGTATCTCGGGAGGCACGAGCCTCGGGCGGTCGCTCCGGAACACGTGTCGCGTCGATGGTGACCTGAGTGGGCTCGGTTTGAACGCGTTCAAGGGCCGTGAAGGCAATCTCTATGGCGGCGGCTGCGACATCTACAACCCGTTCCAGCTGAATGCACGCGCCAGCGGCAGCTACACGATTCCGTGGGTGGATGTCCTGGCCGGTGTCGTGTTCCAGTCGAGACCTGGCGGTGCAATCACTGCGAACCTGAACGTGCCGTACGCAGCGGCGATCTGGGAACCCACCGCCACCAGCCGCGGCACCGGCACAGCGTTCAACGGCGTCGTCGCAACCGCGACTCAGACCGTCAACCTGCTCGACTTCGGCGACATGTACGGCGAGCGTCAGAACAACTGGGACCTGACGCTGCGGAAGAACGTTCGCTTCGCCGGGAAGCGGCTGAACTTCGGTGTTGACATCTACAACGTGCTCAACAGCGACGCGGCGACCGGCTATAACGGCACCTACACCGCGACGTATAATGCCGACGGCACGTGGACGGTGAACAATGCTGACAATCCGGCTACGACCGTCGTCGAAGGCTGGGGGAACATCAACGGGCTGGTGAACCCGCGCTTCATGCGCTTTACGGCGACTCTCAACTTCTAAGGTCTTTGCCTGAGTGAAACGCCCGCGTGCTGCAAAGCACGCGGGCGTTTTCGCGTACCGTCTTGACGGCCTCGCCGTTCTCCGCTTAACGTCTGGCACCTCGATTCGCTTGTAAGCGATTTCAATCCATCACGCAGGGAGGCGCGGTATGGGTCGAATTGGCAGACGAGTGACGCTGCTCGGGATCCTTCTTGTGATCCCCGCCGTGGCGTACGCGCAGGACGGCGCGATCGCCGGCATCGTCATGGATTCTTCAGACGCGATTCTGCCGGGCGTGGTCGTGGAAGTCACGAGCCCGGCGCTCATCGAAAAAGCTCGCTCGACAACCACGGACGGCAGAGGGCAGTACCGCATCACTGCCCTGCCGGTCGGCACCTACACGGTGACCTTCTCTCTCGCCGGGTTCAGCACCGTGCGGCGAGAAGACGTGATGCTGAGCAGCGGCTTCACGGCGCCGGTCGATGCCAAGCTCGCCGTCGGAAAGATCACCGAGACCGTCTCGGTCGTGGTGGCATCGCCGACGGTCGATGTGCAGACAGCGCGTCAGGTGACGGTGTTCACCGGCGACGACCTGAAGGATCTGCCAACCGCGCGCAACCTGTCGAGCATCATGCATCTCGTGCCCGGCATCACGATGCAAACCGGCGTTCTGAACGCCGATGCGGGCATTTGTGTGGGCGGCATCGGCGTCTGGTGCTCACCGAACGCGTACGGCTTCAACGCCCACAACTCGGCCCTCGACGCCGACGGGCTCCGTCAGGGGCGCGTGCTCGTGGACGGCATGGTGCTGAACACGGCGAGCAATCCGATCACCGGCGCCGCCGGCGGCTATATCGCCGATGTCACCAACGTGCAGGAAGTGTCGTTCAATCTTTCGGGGGCGCTCGGCGAATCGGAAACCGGCGGCACGTCGATCAACATCGTGCCGAGGACAGGCGGCAATCGCTACGCCGGGAATTTCAGCCAGACCTATACGCGCAATTCCTGGTTCGACGTCAACAACGAGACGCACACGAGCGTCACCGTCTCGAATCTGGTCAAGCACAACTACGACTCGTCGTTTGCGTTTGGCGGCCCGATCAAGCGAGATCGGCTCTGGTTCTACTCGGTTGCGCGAACTCAGGGGAAAGAGCAGATTGCGGGTGGAGGTTCGATCTATCCCAACCTGAATGCCGGCTCGTGGGGCGCAAACTATCAGCCGGACCGCAGCCAGGAGGCGCTGACCTACAAGAACCGCTGGCGCAACGCCAATACGCGTCTTACCTTGCAGGCATCCACGAAGAACAAGTTCAATCTCTTCTGGGACGAGCAGGACTCGTGTCAGGACCCGTGCCAGGGCACCGTCGCCTCCTACTGGTCCCCTGAGGCCCAGTGGTCCGTCCAGACGTTCCCGAATCGCGTCGCGCAAGTCTCGTGGACCAATCCGCGCACCAACAGGTTGCTCTTCGAGGGCGGGCTCAACATCGTGATGCAGCACTACAACTTCACGAAGAAACTCGACTTCGATAACCCTCAGGGCATTCCAAACATTCTCGAGAGCGGTGACACCGCAGGCGGCGACTCCGTTGCGACTCGCTTGAACGCGTTCGCGGGCTCGCCGGGCTTCTCACTCCAGTCGGGTTCAATCTACACAGGCAATCTCGACGACTACGACAACTACCGGACGCGTCTCTCCGCGTCGTACGTGAGCGGCGCGCACAACGCCAAGATCGGATGGGATGGTCAGTACTACTGGCAGAATCAGGCCACCATCGTCAACCAACCTCGGATGCGCTTCACGTACACGACGCCAGGCGCCACCTGCTTCAACGCCGCGAATCCGTCTTCATCGACCTGCGGAAACACCAGCCTGTACTATCCGAGCGATCCCTTCAATCAGGCCCGTCGTCCCGTGCCGTCGAGCGTCGAGATCAACGTCGGCGACCGTGCCTACGACGAGCGCGTGTGGACGAACTCGTTCTACATCCAGGATCAATGGACGATGCGCCGGCTGACGATGAGCGGCGCGCTTCGCTACGACCAGGCGCGCAGCAGCTACGGGGAGACATGCGTCGGTCCCGACGTGTTCGTGCCGGCCGGCTATTGCACGCCGGCAACCGACGGCGTCAGCTTCCAGGACATTACGCCACGAATCACTGCGGCGTGGAACGTCTTCGGCGACGGCAAGACCGCGATCAAGTTCAACAGCGGCAAGTTCCTGGGTGCTGCCGGTTTCCAGGGCATCTTCAACGGCGCTAACCCCGCACGCCGCACGCTCAGCACGCTGACGAGAAACTGGGAGGACTCCAACGGCAATCGCCGCCCGGACTGCGATTTTACAAACGCAGCGGCGCACTCGAACCTGGGCGATACCTGCAGCGCGGTGACCAACCTCCAGAGCTTCCGTCGTTTCGCCACCGACCCGTACAAGCTAGACGAGACTGGTGACGCGATCGGCTTGCAGACCACGCACTGCGGGCGCTCGGAGACGGGGATTCCACAGGCAGTCAAGGACTACTGCGGGCGCTCCGGACAGAACCTCCTCTCGGGCTGGGGCAAGCGCCGCTCCGAGTGGCAAATCGGCCTTGGCGTCCAGCGTGAGATCCTCACGCGTCTTTCCGCCGAGGTCACCTTCAATCAGCGCTGGTATCAGAACCAGACGCTGACCGATACGCTCGGTGTCGGCTGTGACCTGTATTCGAGCAGCACCGAGCAGTGCATGTCGGATGTGGCGAATCTGAGAAGCCCGCAGTACAGCTTCTACTCCGTGCGTGCCCCTCTCGATCCGCGCCTGCCGAACGGCGGCGGATACATGATCAACGGTCTAGTCGATCGCAACACGGCGGCCGCGCTCGCCGGCCCCGAGGCAATCGTCATGGTGCCGTACACGTACGGCTGGCGCGGGATCGACACGAACTTCGTCTATCGCATGCGCGGCGGCATCCGCGTCAACGGCGGCACGAGCACCGGCAAGTCAGTCCGAGACCTGTGCGACTTCGAGATCAACCAGCCGTCGCAGCGCCAGCGCGAGGGAGGACGAGGCCCCTCGTGCATGGTCTGGCGGCCGTGGCAGACCAACGTGCGCGGCTCGGGCACCTACACGATTCCATGGGTAGACGTGCTGGCCAGCGTCGTCTTCCAGTCGCGGCCGGGCGTCGAACGGACCGCCAACGTCACCTACACCTATCGCGATGTCACGTGGGCACCTGGCAGCGAGTGGCGCGCCACTAACACCATCGGCTGCCCGGCAACAGGGGCGGGCGCCGCGCCGGTGGGCTGTCTTTACGGCCTCCCGTTTGGCTCGACGAACAACAACTTCACGGTCAATGCGGCGGACTTCAGCGACCTGTGGGGCGAGCGCCTCACGCTCTTCGACTTGAAGCTGGGGAAGAACTTCCGCTTCGCCAGGAAGCGGCTCAACATCGGCGTGGACATCTTCAACCTGTTCAACTCCGACGCCATCGATAACTACAACGACACCTACACGCTCGACAACCCGGCCACGCCACAGATCGAAGTCAACAACTGGGGCAGCCCGACGAGCCTGGTGTCGCCGCGGTTCACGCAGTTGAGCATTCAGTTCGATTTTTGATTGAGTGATCTTTGATTGTTGAATGGTCGTTGATTGGCGATTGCTGATTGTTGATTGGGAGCTAGCTCGTTGCGTTCTCAATCAACAATCGCAAATCACCAATCAACAATTCAATCAACAATCACAAATCGGCAAATCGACAATTTACCTGGTGGCCGCAGTACGCCAGCCCGCGGCGGTGTATTCACTGCGTGCGACTTCGCTGTAAGGCACGGGACTGACGATCGCGCGCATCTCCATTTGTTCGTGGCGCTCGACCGTCGGCTTCGACGTGCCGCCGTTCTCCTCGCCCCAGACGAAGGTCACTTCGTTCCCGATGGTCGCGTGCGCGGCGTCGAGGATGGCGAGCGTCAGCATCTGGCCTGCGTTCGCGCTGTAGCCCACCCACGTCGAGATCCCGATCGTCTTTCCGTTCTTCGTGACCTTGTCGTAAGGGTGCATCGAATAGACCGCGGATGGGAACTCGATGAACTTCGCTCGATGGTCCCTCTGGAACTGACTGCCGATCGCGTGCATGGCGTCGTCGGTGTTGAGCGCGAGGGTCACCTTCGTGCGATGCGGGCTCTTGGCGCGCTGCTCGAGCGCCTCGCGGCCGATGAAGTCGTGATCGAACTTCACGTGCGGGCCGTAGCCGAGGTCCCATGGCGTGAGGTAGTAGTCCTCGATGTTCGAGGACACGAAACTGCCACCAATCGACGCCTTCGCCTCATACGAGTCGGCCGGGAGCCACTGCCGGTACGACTTCATCTTCTCGCCCGTGTACACGGCCGGCAGCGGCGACGGAACCCAGCCCGACTCCAACGTGTTGGCCGAGTAGGCACGGCCGCCCACCAGGCGCAGACCGAATTCCTCGCCCGCCTTGAAGATCGCGTCGCGAATCAGGTCGTGCTCGGCGTACGGTCCGAACAGCTCGTATCCGGGCTGACCCGCCATCCCGTGCCGAAGCGCGCGCACCGGTTTGCTGGCGATGGTGACGTGACCCATGTTGAAGAACTTGAGCTCGGGCGCTTTGCTGCCGATCACCTTCTCCAGCACCTTCATCGCGTTCGGGCCTTGCAGCTGGAAGCGATACGACTTGCGGTTGAAGGGATCGGGCCGCGCTGCCGAGCGTTCGTCGAGTTCCACTCGAACGTCGTAACCGCCGGTCGCCGCGTGGAACTGGATCCAGTTGAGCGCCGGAATCCTTCCCACCAGGTTGAACTGATTCGGGGCGAGGTAGAACCAGATTACGTCGCCGATCACGTAGCCGTCGTGGCTGCACGGAACAAACTGCTTGGCCTTGTCAACCGCGAAGCCAGCGACGCTGTTGACGCCGAGGTGCGACAGAAGCTTCAGGGCGTCCGGCCCTTCCACCAGCAGATCCGCCATGTGGTACGACTGGTTGAAGAGCACACACGTCTTCTGCCACGCTTGCGTCTCGTCGCGCCAATTGGTGTATTCCGGCGGCACGCCGGGATAGACATTGGGTCCGGTCTGCTGATTGCGCAGCAGCGTGACCGGATTGCCTGCCGCCTGTATCACGTCCTCCAGACTCTTCTTGCCCATTCACGCTCCTTGAGAAAGTCGCAACCCCCACAGCTCCTGTGACGCGAGCCGCGCGCCTTCACTCAGCGCGTTCAGCTTCGCCCACATCACCTGCGGGTGTACTCGTTGAAACGTCTCGACCTGCGCGAAGCCACAGTCGGTGCCCGCGATCAGGTTCTCGCGTCCAACCAGCTTCGCGAACTGCACGATCCGATCGGCAACCAGGCGCGGGTGCTCCACTGTCGTCGTGTGGTGTGTCACGACGCCTGGAATCAAGACCTTGCCCGCCGGCAGCTTCGTCGTTTGCCATAGACGCCATTCGTGCTCGTGCCGCACGTTGGCCGCCTCGATCGCATAGGCGCCGGCGCGCACCTTCAGAATCAGCGGAAGCAGCGCTTCGAGCGGCGCGTCCGCCACGTGGGGGACGTGCCAGCTGCCGAAGCACACGTGATAGCGCACGCGATCCTCAGGGATGCCGCGCAGCGCATGATTCAGCGCCTCGACGCGCAACTCGGCCCATTGCCGGTATCGGGCCTGGCCGTACTGGACAAGTTCATCGTACATGTTCGCCAGCACGGCGTCGTCAACCTGCAGGATGAGTCCGGCGTTGATGATCTCCAGGTACTCTTCGCGCAATGCCTCAGCAATGGCGAACACGTAATCGCGATCGTCCGTGTAGTACTCGTTCGACGAGTCGTAACCCGTGCTCCCCGGCGCGACGGCGGTGAGGAAGCCTTCCTCAAGACTCGCGGCATCCAGCGCCGCTTTGAATGCGGCAATGTTGCGGCGAATCGCATCGTGTCCGCGATACGCAATCGACGCGACGCAGACGTGCCCAGGCACACCGGCGGCGCCGCGCGGGAATTCGTCTTCCATGAACTGGCGGAACCGAATGCGATCGCGGCCGAGCCACACCGGCTCGTAATTTGACTCAGGCCGTCGCTCGAAACCGGTCAACCGCTCGAGGATGTAGTTGGACCAGCTCGACTTGGCGAACTCGCCGTCGTTGACGATGTCGAGGCCGGCCTCGACCTGCTGCGTCACGACATCGACGGTTGCCGAACGCAGCGTCTGCTCGTAGCGCGTCTGGTCTTGCGCCGACTGCTTCGCCGCGTTCGACCGCTCGAGCAGTTCGGCCGGTCGAATCAGGCTGCCGACATGTGTGGTGAGAATGCGGCTGCCACTGCGTCTCATCGGGCAGGTCGCGGTTCCGGAAGAGGCGTCGTCCGCATCGGCCGGTCTTGTCCCGGCACGGCGGGACGATCTCCGAGCTTGAGCAGGATCAGCACTGCAGCAGCCAGGAGCGACCCGCTGGCCATCGTCATCGATACGATCGGCAGCGAATACCCGTAGCTAAAGAGGAAGCCGGCGATGATCGGCGCCAGCACCGACCCGCCGCGCCCGACACCTACCGTGAAGCCGGTGCCGAAGGCACGGACCTGCGTCGGGAACACGCGGGCGATGATGGCGTAGAGACCGACGATGCCGGCGTTGGTGCAGAAGCCGGCCGCCGCGCAGATCAAGGACAGACGTTGCAGGTCGGCCGGACTGCGGCCGAAGAGCATCACCATCACCGTGGACAGCACCAGCAGGACGATCGTCAGCGGCTTGAGCCCGAAGCGCAGCGTGAGCAGCCCGAATACCGCGCCGCCGGTCGCGCCGCCGACGTTGGTCCAGACCAGCACGCCAGCCGCCGAGGAGGGCGCGAACCCCATATCGACGACGATCTTCGGAATCCACTTCACGATGAAGTAGAACGTCGTGATGTGGAAGAAGTAGGCCAGCGTGACGATGGTGGTGATGGCGACGAGGCCGGGCTGGAAGATCTCGGCAATCGTTCGCGAGCGCGCCGCGGCCGAGAGTTCGGGCAGGGCGTTCACTGTCGCATGGCCCATCCGCCGCATGGCGCTATTGATCTTATCGAGCGCGCCGACCGGCTGCTTACGCGCCAGCCAGTGCACCGATTCCGGGATGACGAAGTACACGACCGGAATCAACACGGCGGTGACGGCCGCACCAAAGTAGAAGACGGTACGCCAGTCGTTCCCGCGCAGCAGTTGCGCCGCGACGAGGCCACCGAGCACGGCGCCGACCGGATATCCGATCGACATCAGCGAGACGCTCAAATCGCGTCGGCGGGTGTTCGAGAATTCAGCAGCCACGGCATTGATCGCCGCCAGCATGCCGCCGATACCCAGTCCGGTCACGATTCGCCAGGCCGACAGATCCACGAGGCCGCGCACCGTGGTCGCCATCATCATGCCGAACGCCATGACCACGAGGCAGCCGAGGATTGTCGGGCGCCGGCCGATCTTGTCGGCGACGCCGCCGAGGAACACGGAGCCCAGCGCCATGCCGATCAGTTCCATCGACAACACGATGCCGAGCTGGGCACGGTCGATGCCCCACTCCTGCGCGATGCCTGGCGAGGCAAAGCTGATGGAGAGCACGTCGAAGCCGTCCAGTGCGTTGAGCGCGATGGTGAGGAAGACAATGCCCCACTGCAGCGGGCGCATCTGCGCGCTGGCAATGATGTCTCTCGGATCTGTCGTGGTCATAGTTGAGACGAATTATCGACTGTCGCGACGAGCAGGGTCGACAGCGAAGAATACACTCGTCTGGCGAAAATCGGTTTCGTTATCCGAAATCAAGCGCTGTCTGACCGCAATTTGAGGGCTTTCTCACCTCTGCACGAGTGCGGTGGTGATCGCCTGGCCGACGTGGCGGGTGGTGTGCTCGGCGGCGTGAAACAGCAGACCAAGCACGGTCGCCGGAAGACCGGCGCGGCCGACCGTGCGATCCTCGAGCAGCGACGTCCGCGGCGTGGACCGCAGCTGCTCCATCGCCGTGTCGATGATGCGATGCACCGCGGCGACGAGCTCCGTGAGCGGCGCGGGCGGATCGCCCGGCTCGCCTTCGGCCTTCAGCGCCGCGCGCTGCGCGTCCGACAACGTCTCTCCTCGCGCGTAGGTGAACAGTCGATCGAGCGCGCCGCCGGCGTGGCGGACATGAAAGCCGAGAGACCCGGCGCCGCCAGGGCGGCGCCACACATGTTCGGGGGGGACGCTGGCGATCAGGCGCTCGAGATCCTCGCGCGCCTGAATGAGTGCGTGGACGACAGGCATCAGCAGCGGCTCGAACCCGGGCACGGGCCCGCGCTGCCACGCCTCAGTCTGAGCAGTGGTCATGCGACCACTGTACTCGCGCACGCGACGCGAGCGCGCTACCTCTGGTTGACCTCGACCAGAATGCGCTTGCGGACTTCTTCGGCCACCGGGCTCTCGAAGAAGAAGTCGTCGCCGACATTGGGCTGCGTCAGCTTGCCGACGCGTTCGAACTCGCGACGCAGGCTCGCCGAATCCACGACCGACGCGGCATCGGCGATCGTGACCGCGTGCTGCAACTCGTGTCCGAGGGTGGCCAGTTGCTTGTCCTTCGGGAGGCCGGCACCCACGCGGATGACCAAGTAGCGGAAGCCACCTTTTGCGGCGAGAAACGTCAGCTTGGTGGGCGCGTTGCCCTTGGCGGTGACATCCGGCCGGACGTAGAGGATCACGTCGGACTTCGACAACCGATCGACCAGACCCTTGAACGTCGCCGATCGCTTGATGCCATCCTCGAGCAGCGCGACCAGTTCATCGTCGGAGGCGCGGATGTTGCCAGACCAGGCGTTGGCGCCCTGACCATCAAAGGTGGCGACCTTTCCCTGTGGCACGACGCCCTGGGCCCAGACCACCGAACTGGTGGCTGCAAGCATGCACGCGACTGACCCGACCAACCCGACCGACCACCGTCGATACATGACCCTGTCCACTGTGTTCTCCCCTCTCTGGCGGATCTCGGCACAAACTTGTTGGAAGCACAGAGGGTGCAGAGTGCAGTGCTTCGCGGCCATTCTGCGCAAGGCAGAGAAATTCGTTTGCTAGTTCTCTAGCAATGTGCTAGAAAATTAGGCATGTCTGCGCCGCATCTGAGCCGCCGTGAGCGGCTGATCATGGACATCCTGCATCGCCGGGGACGGGCGACGGTCGCCGAGGTGATGACCGAGCTCTCGGGCGAGCCGGCCTACTCCACCGTCCGCGCCCAGCTGCGCGTCCTCGAGGAGAAAGGCCACGTCCGTCATGAAGAGGAGCAGCTGCGCTACGTCTATCTGCCGGCGCAGTCGCACCGCGTCGCCAGCCGCTCCGCACTCAAGCACGTACTCGACACGTTCTTCCAGGGCTCGCCGGAGCAAGTCGTCGAGGCGCTGCTCGGCAAGGATGGATCCGGCCTCTCACGCGAAGAGCTCGATCGCATCGCCGATCTGATCGAACGCGCCAAGCGCGAGAGTCGGCGGCTTGCGCGCCGAAGCCTTGGCGAAGGTGGCCGATGATCAAAGGCACGATCGTCCTGCTCGCCGCTCACCTGCTGATTCCCCTGCTTCGAAAGCGATCGGCTGCAGAGCGGCATGCGCTGTGGACGGCGTCGCTGGCCATGGCCGCGGTCCTCCCGCTTCTGACCTGGCTGCTGCCGGCGTGGGAACCGGCGTGGGCACAGCGCGTGGCCGAGACCTGGCCTACCGCATTCAACACGGGATCGACGGCTGTCAGCGCCGGCGACATCGTGGTCCGCGCAACCGGCATCGAGTCGAGCCCCTGGACGATCGCCGGTGCCCTGCCGTGGCTGTGGGCAACCGGCGCCGTCGTGTTGCTGTTCACGCTCGCGATGCAAGCGATGCAGCTGAAACGGCTGGCCTCGACCGGAGTCGCTGTTGATGCGCCGCATGCAGCCATCGCCAGGCAGATTGCCGATTCACTCGGCCTGGCGACACCACGCGTGACACGCTGCGATCGCATCGGCATCCCGCTCGCATGGGGGATCAGGCGAGCGCATGTCCTGCTCCCACGCGGATCGCGTGATTGGCCCGAGGAACGCGTCTGGGCGGTGTTCGCCCACGAGATGGCGCACATCTCACGCGGCGACTGGATCGTGCATCTGCTCGCCGAGATCGTGTGCCGCATGTACTGGTTCCATCCGCTGTTCTGGACGGCCAGAAACCGATTGAGCCGCGACAGCGAGCGCGCAGCGGACGATATCGTCATCGGGCTTGGTGCGAGCGGGCCGGAATACGCATCGCATCTGATTGAGATCGTGCGCGCCGCTCGTTCGGATGGCGGGCTGGCAGCGACCGTCGCGATGGCCCGAAGCTCTGGCTTCGGCCGCGGCTCTGGCCTCGAGCGCCGTATCGCCGCGCTGCTCAGCGCGCTCGTGAATCGCGCGCGCCTGTCGCGTGGTCAGGCGATCACGATTCTGGCTGGAACCTGCGTGATCGCCGGTCCACTCGCCGCACTCAGCGCAGGCGGCCGCTCGAATATCGAGATCAGGACGTCCAATCTTCCGCCGATCGACGACACGGTGGTGCGGGATCTCGTCCGCGACGACACCGAACCGGTGCGCGACATCCGAATCCTCAGTGCGATCGAGGGAGACAGGGCTCCGTCAGTCGCCGAGTACACGACACCCCCACTGTACTCAGACGAGGCGCGCCGGAGTGGCATCGAAGGCACGGTTGTCGTGCAGGCACATATCGACGCCGCTGGTCGCGTGGATGCGGCGCGAATCACGACCGGACTTGGGTTCGGTCTCGATCAGAACGCGCTGGTCGCGTTGCGGCAGTGGCGCTTCCGACCCGGCACCCGTCACGGCATCGCTCGGGCGATGGACGTTGACGTCGAGATCGGATTCACGCTGCGCAGCGACTCGATCAATGCGCAGATCGCCAACGACATGGTGTCGCTGGTCGGACCGGGCGTCACGCCACCGCAGGCGGTTCGAGTCGCGTACGTCCGCTCACCGCGCGCCGGCGCCACGGGCACCGTGGTCCTCGACGTCGTGCTGCTCGAGAATGGCACGCCGCGGATCGTCCGGATCCTGCGCTCCCTTGGCACCGCCGCCGACGAGATGGCCGTTCGCGCGTTCGAGCAGTGGCGATTCAGCCCGGCGCAAAAGGACGGCCGCCCGATCAAAGTGCGCATGAACGCCGAAGTGAGGTTCCATGGCTAGGATCCGCAGCTCGGAGATCACACCGAAGCACGTGTATGTGAACCGGCGCGCCTTCATGAAGGTCTCCGCCGCGACAATCGGCGGCATCGCCGCGTTCACGCCGGACTTGGCGACCGGCCAGACACGGAAGAAGCTCGAAGGCGTGCGGAAGAGTCCGCTGAGCACGGGCGAGACGCCGAACACCTACGAGCACATCACCAGCTTCAACAACTTCTACGAGTTCGACTCAGGCGCCGGCGACGGTCCGAAGAAGCGTTCCGGCCGGTTCCGCCCGAGCCCGTGGAGCATCGCCGTTGACGGTCACGTCGCCAAGCCAGCCTCGTACGCCCTCGGCGACTTCATCAAACCGCACGTGCTCGAGGAACGCATCTACCGCTTTCGCTGCGTCGAGGCCTGGTCGCTCGTCATCCCGTGGATCGGCATTCCGCTCGCCGACGTGATCAAGCGTGTCGAGCCAACCTCGAAGGCGCGGTTCGTGGAGTTCTACACGCTGCACGACGTCGGACAGTTTCCGCAGCAGCGCACCAACGCCCTCGAGTGGCCATATGTCGAGGGCCTTCGTCTCGACGAAGCGATGCACCCGCTGGCGATCCTCGCCGTCGGACTGTACGGCGAGGTCCTGCCGAATCAGAACGGCGCGCCAATTCGCCTCGTTGTGCCCTGGAAGTACGGGTTCAAGAGCATCAAGTCGATCGTCAAGATGCGTTTCGTCGAGCGCCAGCCGATCAACACCTGGCAGCGCCAGTATCCACAGGCCTACGGTTTCTACGCCAACGTCAACCCGGCGGTCGACCATCCCAACTGGAGCCAGGCGCGCGAGGCGCGGCTTCCCTCGCTCTTCAGGACGACACGCACGCTGCCCTTCAACGGCTACGCCGATCAGGTGCAGCATCTATACGCCGGCATGGATTTGCGACGAAACTATTGATGTTCGAGTGAATCAAGGTCCCTGATTGAAGGTCACAGTATTGCCGCCCTGCGGGCCCACATGTCGCTCCGCACCGCATGGCAGATCCTACGCATGTTCGTCTTCAGCCGGACCATGAGACGATGGCCCGCGGATGGCGCATGCCGAGTACAACCCGCAGCTCGCGACGCTCACCAGCGAGCCGCCCAGCGGTGATCGCTGGGTCCATGAGATCAAGTACGACGGCTATCGCATCGGCTGCCTGATCGACAAGAACACCGTTCGCCTGCTCAGCCGCAACGGCAACGACTGGACGAAGGTCTTCCCATCGATCGCTGAAGCGGCGAAGAAGCTGCACACGAGCGACGCGCTGATCGACGGCGAGGTGGCGATGGTCATGCCCGACGGTCGCACGAGCTTTGCCGCGCTGCAGCAGGCCGCAGCCGGCACGGCATCTCATGCGCCGCTCGTCTACTTCGTCTTCGATCTGTTGCGACTCGACGGCGAGCGCCTCGATCGACTGCCGCTCGAGGAGCGCAAGGCACGGCTCCGCGCGTTCATCGACCCTGTCTCGCCGAAGCCGAAGAAGGCGAAGGCGGAGCCTGCCGCGCCGAAGCCGCAGGCGAAGGCCGGGCGCATTCGCTACGCCGAGCACATCGCCGGCGACGGCGAACAGCTGTTGGAGCATGCCTCACGAATCGGACTCGAGGGCATCATCTCCAAGCGGCGCGATCTTCCCTATCACCCGGGCCGCCACGACAGCTGGCGAAAGTCCAAGGTCAGAAAACGTAGCCCATTTGTGATCGGCGGCGTGACCGACCCGCAGGGGACGCGCCAGGGGATCAGTGCTCTGCTGGTCGGCTACTACGCCCCTCGACAAAGCTCCGGGCGGGCTGAGCGCAAGTCGAGGGGCGGCAAGCGGTTGGTGTACGCCGGCCGCGTCGGCACCGGATTCTCCAACACTTTCGCGATCGAGCTTCGTGAGCGCCTCGACGCACTCGAACAGCGGCAGTGCCCGTTCGATCCGCCGATCCTGAAAGGCCCCGAGCGCCTGGCGCACTGGGTGAAGCCGGTGCTGGTCTGTGACGTCCTCTTCGCCGAATGGACCAACGACACTCGGTTGCGCGCGCCGGTCTTCGCGGGACTTCGCAGCGATGTGAAACCCCGCGAGATCACGCCGCCCGCACTGAAGCTGTGATTACTTCTTCTTCGTCCCTGCTGCTGGGCCCAGTCCCGGCTGCGGCCCGAACCGCTGGTTCTCCTCGCAGATGAACTCGATGATTTCCTGATCTGGCATGAACACCTGGTTGTGCCTGACGGTCCACGGCTTGGTGTACGCCTTCGGATCGTCAACCGTGATGTCGATCTCCATTCGCCCGTAGCTGACGCGGCGGAACCGTTCCGTCATCTTGGCCTGATCGGTCATCGGCGTCCCGACGATGTCGAGCCATCCGTCGTCCCGGAAGCCGGACGTCTCGACGACGAGCGTGTCGCCGTCCCAACGGCCAGTCGAGTACCCGTAGTACCACGGCTGCGGGTCGTTGTTCGGCAGCGGCCGGCCGTCGAGAAAGATCTGACGGATGCCGTAGCTCGCTTCGTAGAGGATCACCAGCAGCTTGGGTGTCTGGATGAACTTCCGCGCAAACCCCTGCGTGTGGAACTGCATCAGGCCCATCGGCAGGCAGTGGGCCTCGGGGTTGTCCTTGCTGTTGTTGTCCTGACGCTCTTTCTTGATGGCGGCAAACTCCGGCTTGATCGGCAGCCCGCCCGGGAAGTTCTGGCCGACGTCGCGGAACATCGCGATCGGCGGCGTGCCGGGAGGAGCGACGGGAGCCGGCTGGCCGCGTCCGCCGGTAGGCGCACCGCGCCAGAGTCCGCTGAAGTCGGGCTTGCCGTCCGGCGTGCGCGGAACCGGCGCATCCATGTCCGGCTCGCCTTTGGCGTTTTTCGGCACGGTGCCGGACGGATAGGCCGGCCACTGCGCGAGAAGAGCCGGCGCGATCGTCATGACAAACGCGCACGTTGCCAACCAACGGACTACTCGCGTCATCCCGAAATCCTCCCTGCCGCGAACCAGCGTATTATGCTCGACACGGAGAAAGGCATGAACCGACGGGGCTTCCTGGCAATCGCGGCGGTCGCAGCGGTCGTCCTGTCCACGGTGGAACTCGCCGCCCATCATTCATTCGCGGCCGAGTTCGACTCCAACCGTCCGCTCACGGTCAGCGGCACTGTTGTGAGGCTCGAGTGGACCAACCCGCACGCACGTCTGGTGATTGAGGCGATGGAAAACGGCAAACCGGTGGTGTGGGACTTCGAGCTCGGTCCGCCCAATGGCCTCATGCGGAACGGCTGGACCAGGAACTCGCTGAAGCAGGGTCAGAAGGTCACGATCAGCGGCTTCCACTCGAAGACGCAGCCGTACATTGCCAACGCCAGAGCGGTCACGCTCCCCGATGGGCGCCAGGTCTTCGCAGGATCGTCGTTCGATACGGGGGCCAACTAGGTTCCGGCGGGTCTAAAGAGCAAGACCCGCCCTACCCTGCAACCCGCCCTACCGCCATTTGAAGATACGCAGGCCGATCGAGAAGGACACGAACGCCCACGCCGCCAGCGTCGCAAGCTCAAATCGAATTCCGCCCAGCGTCGCGCCTTCCAGCACCACTCCGCGCATGGCATTGACGAGCGCGGTCAGCGGCAGCGCTCGAATCAGCGGCTGAATCACCGCGGGAAAATTCGACGACGAGAAGAAGACGCCGCTCAGCACCCACATCGGCACCATGCTCAGGTTCATCAGACCTGACACCGCCTCGATGGTGCGCACGCGGCTCCCGATCAGCAGGCCGATCGATCCGAATGCCACCGCGCCGCTCAATGCGACGGCCACGATGGCCAGGACCGAACCACGGACCGGCATGCTGAATGCCAGCACGCCGAACACGAGCGGCACCGCCACCTCCGGTCCGAGAAACAGCAAGCGCGCAAGCAGCTGTGCCAGCAGAAACTCCCGCTTCTTCATCGGGCTCGCCGCCAGCCGCTTCAACAGCTTGCGCAGTCGCATCTGGACGGTCATGAACCCGATGCTCCACATCGAGTTGCTCATGATGCCGAGCGCCACGATGCCCGGAATCAGCCAATCCACGTAACGCGAGCCGGGAATCGCCACGGCATCTTCGTGGGCCTTCCATGGATCGTCGCGCCCGCCCGCGCGCTTCAGCACATCGTCCACGACGAGCCGTGCGATGTGGCTCTCCTCGCGATCGGGATCGAACCGGTAGGTCGGAGGGTGACCCGGCCGGACGATCACGTGCACATCACCTTCACGGAGCTGACGCAGCTCCTGGTCTGCCGGCACCTCACGGACGACGATGCCGGAGTTCGAGGCGAGCGTGTGCCGCAGCATGTCGGACGCGGCGCCGGGCGGCACACCGACGCGCACCGGCTGCGAGCCTCGCGACGGAAACGCGATCGCCATCGCCACCGACATCACGATCGGGAAGACGAACGACCAGAACAGCGCTTCGGGTTCACGGACGAACTCGCGAAGACGGGCGAGCGAGAGCTCGATCAGCGGATGGTGCGCTCCGCCGCGCGCGCCGTCACTCGTCACGCAGATGCCGTCCGGTCAGCGACATGAACACGTCTTCGAGGGTGCCCTCGTGCACGACGACCTGTGGCGCTCCCAGAGCGGAGACGAGTGCCTTCGGCGTGTCGAGCGCGATGATCTTTCCGTGATCGACGATGGCCACGCGGTCACACAACACCTCGGCCTCGTCCATGTAGTGCGTGGTCAGCAGGATCGTGCCGCCGCTGCTGCGGAAGCGCTGCAACACGCCCCACAACTGCCGGCGCGACTGCGGGTCGAGTCCGGTGCTCGGCTCGTCGAGAAACAGCAAATCCGGATCGCCGACCAACGCGCACGCGACCGACAACCGCTGCCGCTGTCCGCCCGAGAGTTTCACGACCCAACTCGAACGCTTGCTCTCGAGCTCGACGAGCGACAGCAACTCGTCGATCGTCTTGCCGCGATGGTAGAACGAGCGAAACACACGGAGCGTCTCTTCAACCGTCAGCTTGTCGATGAACTGCGCCTCTTGCAATTGGATGCCCAGGCGCTGGCGCAGCGCTCGCTCGTCGCGCGGCCATCGCAGTCCGAGCACCTCGACGTCGCCTGAATCGGGCGTCAGCAGGCCCTCGAGGATTTCGATCGTCGTCGTCTTCCCTGCGCCGTTCGGTCCGAGCAGCCCGAAGCACTCACCGCGCAGGACGTCCAGCGAGAGGCCATCAACCGCGACGACGTCGCCGTAGCGCTTTTTCAGATCCCGACACAGGACCGCCGGCGTACTCACGGTTCTATTGTCTGTCATGCAAGTGCACACCGTGTCGCTCACACGCCGAGGTGTTTGAGTTTTGCGTTTCGAGTTTTGAGATAGACTGACCACTCAGTGGCCCAGACGGTCCTCATCGCAGCCCCAGAACATCTTGCGGCGCTGAAAGAGCACGGCTTCGCGGACGCGCTGGCGTTTTCCGACGCCGACGCGCTCAAGGCGCTCGAAGCGATCACGCGCGACAAGCCGCCGTCGGTCGTCCTCGAGAAGGTGTTTGCGGCGACGTCGCGCGGCGCCGCGCTGATCAAGCGCATCAAGGCCGACCCGGCGCTCTCCGGCTGCGAGATCAAGATCATCTCGCACGACGGCAAGCCGCTGACGGCGAAGAAGAAGAAAGAGGGTGGCGCCACGCCACATGTCGAAGAGCGACGGCCGTCACCGCCGCCCGCAGCAGCGACCCCCGTGCCGGCGCCGCCACTCGATCAGCGCGGCACCAGGCGCGCACCGCGCTTCATCGTCAAAGGGATCGAAGTGACGATCGACGGGAAACCGGCGGCGCTCATCAACGTGTCGGTCGTCGGCGCGCAGGTCGTGTCGCCGACGATCCTGAAGCCGAATCAGCGCGTACGGATCACGCTGCCGGACGCGGAAGGCCCGATCCGTCTGATGGCCGGAGTGGCGTGGGCGGCGTTCGAGATGCCGAAGTCAGGCCCGGTGTATCGCGCCGGCATCGAGTTTTTCGACGCCGAGGCCGGCAACCTCGATCGCTTCATCGACAAAAACAAAGTCAGTTAGACAACCAGCGCTCGACCGCCGATCCCTTCTTGATGATCGTCTCGCGGCGATCCGAGCCGGTCGAGACGATCGCGCAGTCCACGCCGGTCACATCCTCCAGACGCTTCACATACCGTTGCGCCTCGGCGGGCAGCCGATCGAACTCGGTGACGCCTTTGGTCGGTGACGACCAGCCAGGCATGCGCTCGTACACCGGCTCAGCGCCGGACAGGATTCGCAGATCGGCTGGGAACTCAGTGATCGTTCCGGCGCTCGTTTTGTAGCCGGTGCAGATCAGCACCTCGGGCAGGTCGTCGAGCACATCGAGCTTGGTCAGCGCGACGGCGTCGAGGCCGTTGACGCGCGCCGAATAACGGACGACCACGGCGTCGTACCAGCCGCAGCGGCGCGGCCGGCCGGTGGAGGCGCCGTACTCCTGACCGCTTTCACGCAGTCGATCGGCCAGCGCGCCAGAAAGTTCCGTCGGCAGCGGCCCCTCGCCCACTCGCGTGGTGTAGGCTTTGGCGACGCCGAGCACGCCGCCAATCGCGCGCGCCGGCACACCCAGTCCGGTGCAGACGCCGCCGATCGACGCATTCGACGAGGTCACAAACGGATACGTCCCGTGATCGATGTCGAGCAGCGTCGCCTGCGCGCCCTCGAACATCACCGCCTTGCCGTCGGCCATCATCGCGTGCAGGCACAGCGAGACGTCGGCGACCCATGGCTTCATCCGTTCGCCGAAGGCGACCACTTGCTCGAACACCGGCTTCCAGTCGAGCGTCGAGTCGATGATCATGCGGTTGCGCGCGCTGACGTTCTCGCGCACTTCGTCGGCAAGCGCGGTGCGATCGCCGAGCAGGTCACAGACGCGGATGCCGCGGCGCCCGATCTTGTCCTCGTAGGCCGGGCCGATGCCGCGCGAGGTCGTGCCAATTTTGCGTTCACCGCGCCGGGCCTCGGACAGGACGTCGAGCTCACGGTGATACGGCAGGATGATGTGCGCCTTCTCGCTGATCTTCAGCCGTCCGTCCACGGTGATGCCGCCACGCGCCAGTTCCTCGACCTCGGCGAAGAGCGCGTGCGGATCGATCACCACGCCGTTGCCGATCAGGCACGTGACGCCAGGATGGAGGATGCCGGAGGGGATCAAATGCAGCACGAACTTCTTGCCGTTCACGTAGACGGTGTGTCCGGCGTTGTGGCCGCCCTGATAGCGTGCGACGGCCGCGAAGTGCGGCGTCAGCATGTCCACGATCTTGCCCTTGCCCTCGTCGCCCCACTGCGCGCCCAGAACTGCGATGTTCGTTTTCATCCAGTCGTATATTCAACCACGAAGCTCACGAAGAACACGAAGCGCACGAACAGGTAAACTAGGAAGATAACCACTCGCACATGATTCAGCTGGATGGCGGCTCGCTCACGCTCGACGATCTGACCGCCATCGCCTACGGCGACGTGCAGGTGTCGTTGAGCCACGCCGCGCGCGAGCGGGTGCGCGCCGCGCGAGTGGTCGTGGACCAGGCCGCACAACTCGACACGCCGGCGTACGGTATCAACACCGGCTTCGGCAACTTCGCCGACGTCCGCATTGCCCACGATTCGCTGGCCGAGTTGCAGCTCAATCTGCTGCGCAGTCACGCGGCTGGTGTCGGAGATCCGTTACCGATTCCGGTCGTGCGCGCGACGATGGCGCTGCGGGCCAATGTGCTGGCGAAAGGCTTCTCCGGCATCCGTGTCCAGACGCTGGAACTCCTGCTCGCCATGCTCAACCAGCGGGTGCATCCGGTCGTGCCGTCGCGTGGATCGGTCGGCGCGAGCGGCGATCTGGCGCCGCTGGCGCATCTCTGTCTCGTCGTCATCGGCGAAGGCGAAGCGTGGCGCGACGCCACGCGTGAGCCGGGTGCCGCGGCGCTGGCTCGGGCGGGCTTGGCGCCCGTGTCGCTGGCGCCCAAGGAAGGCCTGGCGCTGATCAACGGCACACAGCCGTCCACCGCGCTCCTTGGCCTGACATTGGCGGGCGCGCTGCGGCTGGCGCGGACGGCCGATATCGCTGCGGCGCTCAGCATCGACGGCCTTCAGGGCTCGACCAAGCCGTTCGACCCGCGCATTCACGAGGCCCGTGGCCTCCCTGGCCAGCGCGTATCGGCCGAGAACCTCAGGAATTTCCTCGCCGACAGCCCGATCAACGCCGCTCACGCCAACTGCGGCCGGGTCCAGGACGCCTATTCCATGCGCTGCGCCGCGCAAGTGCACGGCACCGCGCGAGACGCCTTCGCGTTCGCGCACCGCACGTTCGATGCCGAGGCCAACGCGGCGACCGACAACCCGATGGTCTTCGCCGACACCGGCGAGATCATCTCCGGTGGAAACTTTCACGGCGCGCCGGTCAGCGTCGCCGCCGATGTGCTGTGTCTCGGACTGTCCCAGCTCGCGACGATCAGCGAGCGGCGATCCGATCGCCTGGTCAACCCGTCCAGCAGCGGACTGCCTGCGTTCCTCACTCGCCACGGCGGACTGCAATCGGGGTTGATGATGGCGCAGGTCACTGCCGCGGCATTGACGTCGGAACTCAAAACGATCGCGCATCCGGCGAGCGTGGACACCATCCCGACATCCGGCAACACCGAAGACCATGTCAGCATGAGCATGGCGGCGGCGTTGAAAGCATCGCGCGCGCTCGAGCTCGCGCGACAGGTCGTCGCCGTCGAGGTGTTGTGCGCCTGTCAGGCGATCGATCTGCTCGCACCGCTGACGTCATCAGCGCCGCTCATGCGCGTGCATGAAACTATTCGCGCGCGTGTACCAACACTCGAACGCGATCGTCCACCGTCGCACGACATCTCGCAGATTACTGCGATGATCGAGGCCGGCGATCTCGAACGCGCGTGCGCGCTGAAAGTCAAATAAATTTTTTTTCGCGAATCGATTGACAAGCACGCGCGGCATTCTTAAGGTCTGATCTTTCCGATCGCGGTGTACGCCCCCGGCGACCGGCATTTCATGTGATGACGATCGGCACTCGCACCATTCGCGCACCACGAGGCACTGAGCGCTCGTGCAAGGGATGGCCGCAGGAAGCTGCGCTGCGGATGCTGATGAACAATCTCGATCCCGACGTTGCCGAACGTCCGGATGATCTCGTTGTCTACGGTGGATCCGGAAAGGCCGCGCGCAACTGGGACGCGTTCGACGCCATCGTGTCGGAGCTCCGCCGTCTCGAGGACGACGAGACGTTGCTCGTGCAGTCGGGAAAGCCCATAGGGGTTTTCCGCACGCACGCCGGCGCGCCACGTGTCATCATTGTGAACTCCATGCTGGTGCCGGCGTGGGCCACCTGGGAAACATTTCGCGACCTCGAACACCGTGGGTTGACGATGTACGGCCAGATGACGGCCGGCAGTTGGATCTACATCGGCACCCAGGGCATTTTGCAGGGAACCTACGAGACTTTCGCCGCCGCTGCGCGGCGTCATTTCGGCGGCACCCTGAGCGGACGGACCGTCGTCACCGCCGGTCTCGGCGGCATGGGTGGCGCGCAGCCGCTCGCCGCCACGATGAACGGCGCCGCGGCGCTGGTGATCGAAGTTGATCCACATCGGATCGCCCGCCGTCTCGAGACGCGGTATCTCGATGGAGCGACGAAGAACCTCGACGAAGCGCTGCAGACCTTGACGGCCTGGCGCCGCGACAAGGTGGCACGTTCGATTGGTCTCGAAGGAAACGCCGCGGACGTGCTGCCCGAGCTCGTGCGTCGCGGTGTCGTACCGGATGTATTGACGGATCAAACGTCTGCACATGATGCACTCAACGGTTACGTACCCGGCGGCATGACGCTTGCTGAAGCGACGCGCCTGCGTGAGCGCGATGCAGACAGGTATGTCGGGCAATCGATGCAGTCGATGGCACGACACGTGGAAGCAATGCTCGCGTTGAAGACGCGTGGTGCAGTGACCTTCGACTACGGCAACAACATTCGCGCGCAGGCGATGCACGCCGGCGTAAAAAACGCGTTTGACATTCCCGGCTTCGTGCCGGAATATGTCCGGCCTCTGTTCTGCGAGGGCAAGGGACCGTTCCGCTGGGCAGCACTCTCTGGTGATCCAGACGACATTCATGTAACCGATGAGGCAGCGCTCGACATGTTTGCGGATGACGCCGCACTCTGTCGTTGGATTCGTATGGCGCGCGAGCGTGTCGCGTTTCAGGGCTTGCCCGCGCGCATCTGCTGGCTCGGCTACGGTGCGCGCGCACGGTTCGGTCTCAAGATCAACGAGCTCGTACGCACCAAGCAGGTCCGCGCGCCGATCGTCATCGGCCGCGATCACCTGGACACGGGCTCGGTGGCCTCGCCCAACCGCGAGACAGAAGGAATGCGTGACGGCAGCGATGCGATTGCGGACTGGCCGATCCTCAACGCGCTGCTCAACGCATCAGCAGGTGCGACGTGGGTCTCGGTTCATCACGGCGGCGGCGTGGGCATCGGCTACTCACTGCACGCCGGCATGGTGATCGTCGCCGACGGCACACCTGATGCGGACGAGCGCCTGCAGCGGGTGCTCACGGCCGATCCTGGAATTGGCGTCGCGCGCCATGCCGACGCGGGGTACGAGGACGCGATTGCGACGGCTGATGCCCGTGGCATCAGAATCCCGATGAGGGGGCGGACACATTGAATGAAGAGCGGAGAACGGGAATAGCATCAGGAATCGCAGGTCCAGCGGCGGGGTTTGAGCGTCGGGTGCATGGGGCACTCGAGGCATCCCCTTCACGAATTCCGGTATTGCTCGGAGGCTGCGGCACCGGCCGCACCTGGCTCCTGCAACGGCTGCGCGAGCGCCTGGGCCGCCAGTCGGTGCAGTACATCGACATCGAGCGTTGCGCGACAACGCCCGAACGGTTTCTCCACGCTGTGACATCGGCGTCGCCGTTCCGGTGGCATGCTGCCGAACCGGCGCCGGCTTCCGCGCGCGAGGCGTTCGACGCCCTGCTCGCGTTCTTCGACACGGCGCGCGCGCCGGGCGGCGAGCCGTGCACCTTCCTCCTCGATGAAGTGCTCGAGCTGCGGACGTTCGAGAGCTTCCCCGGTCTTCGCCGCGTCTTGCGCGAGCTCGTCGACGCGCTCGCGGAAAGCCCGAACCACTTCGTGCTCACCACACGCTATGTCGCCCGCGCGCATCGCCTGCTCCGCGATGCCACCGCGCGCTTCGAGGTGATGCACCAGCCGCCGTTGACAGCGCTCGACGTCGCCGACGTGCTTGCCCCCGCCTTCGGCAACTACGAGCGCATGGCTACCGACGATCGCGATGACCTCGGACGCACCGTCGCTGCCCTCACCGACGGCCGTGCCGTCTACGTGAAGGCGATTGGCGACGCGATGCGACAGGACGACGGAGTGCCCGATCCGATCAGCGCACTCACCGCGCTCGTCGGCAACGACGGAGTGCTCTCCCGCTGGTGCCGCTTCTGCTATGAGCTGCGCCTGCATCGCGCCCGCGGCTACGGCGCGCTCAAGGCGATCCTCGACATCCTCGCGGAAGAGGAGGCGCTGACGCTCACCGAGATCTCGCAGCGTCTTCGCCGGACACCCGGCTCAACCAAGGACTACCTCTCCTGGCTCGAGGACGTCGACCTCGTCGTCTCGAGACAGAAGCGCTACAGCTTCACCGATCCCCTGCTTCGCCTGTGGGTCCGTTTGTACTGCCGACCCACGCCGCCCACTGACGACGACGTCGCGCGCGAGGTGCAGCGTTATGCGCTGGCTCGCGTCCCGTCGCGCGAAGTCACACCGGCGCTCGCCTTCGCCGGCGTCGAGGCCAGCCCTGAAGAGAGAAAGAGCTGGGGGATCATCGAAATCGATTAACGCAAAAACTCAAAACGCAAAACTCAAACAATGTCCGGGCTTCGCCCTCGCAGCGCCACTGAGCGGGTATCGAGCGCGGCTCCCCAGCCCGCGCGGACACTGTTTGAGTTTTGAGTTGTGAAATTTGAGTTACTGATTTCTCAGAAACGTCGCCGTCGCCGCAAAGAACTCCCGAAAAAGCACCGTCACGTCAGCAGGCAACGCCGCCTGGTCCAGCGCGTTGTTCATCAACGCCACCCACCGATCGCGCGCCGCTTCGTCCAGCTTGAAGGGCATGTGCCGCATGCGCAGACGCGGGTGGCCGCGCTGCTCGACGTAGCGCGGCGGACCGCCGAAACGACCGACCAGAAAGTCTCGCAGCCGCTGCTCGGCGCCAGCCAGATCGTGTGTCGGATACATCGCGCCCAGGATCGGATCCGACGGCACCTGCGCGTAGAAGGCGTGGACCAGACGCGCGAATCCGTCCTCGCCGATGATGCCGTAGACCTGCCCTTCCTCGAGATCACTCATCAGAAGTCGGCAGGTGGGAGTTGGGTGTTGACGAGGGGGAATCGAGCGTTGACGCGAGGCGCAGGAGCGCTTCGCGTGCCGCTTCTTGTTCGGCTTCCTTTTTTGCGCGGCCGGTCGCGGCGCCGAGCACCTCTCCCTCGACGATCACCTCGACGCTGAATGTCTTGCGATGATCGGGACCCGCTTCGCCCGACACCCGATACTCGGGCAGCGGACGTCCGAGCGCCTGCAGCCGTTCCTGCAGCGCCGACTTGTGATCGCGCGCAAACGTCTGGGCGCTGCCTTCATCGAGTGCGTCTTTGAGCTCGCGGCGCAGAAAGGTCTCAGCAGCCTCGAGGCCACCGTCGAGATAAATCGCCGCGATCAGCGCCTCGTAGGCGTCGGCCAGCAGCGCCTGCTTGAAGCGGCCGCCGGTCTTCTCCTCGCCGCGGCCGAGAATCAGATGGTCGCCGAGCCGCAGTTGCTCGGCGTGCCGCGCGAGCGACTGCGTCGAGACGACGGCCGCCTTGATCTTCGACTTCTGCCCCTCGTCGTAGGTCGGGTACTGATGGAAGAGCGCATCGGCGACCACCAGGCCGAGCACCGCATCGCCAAGAAACTCGAGCGACTCGTTGTCGGCGACGCCGCCCGAGGCGTCCTCCGCGGCGCGCGACTTGTGCGTCAGCGCATGCTCGAGCAGCCCGCGATCGCGAAACCGGTATTCGATCCTCGTCTGCAGATCATCGAACTCGTCGCGCAATCGCACGACCCGCGAGCCGACGTCCTGACGATGGCTGTCGATGATCCGGCGCGCTTCCTCGGCGGCCGAATCAGCCACCGCGACGCGAATCTCCCCGAGTGCACTGACCGCCATCGGCCAGATGCCTTGCGTGTTGCCGGACGCGCGAATCGCCTCGATGCCGTGGCTGTCGAGCAGCGCCATGACGACGCTGGCCTCGATATCCGACGAGGTCGCGAAGACGACGACCACGCTACCGCTCTCCGATCTTCAGCAGCACCATCGTCATATCGTCGTGCTGTGCTGCGGATCCGGCGAAGGCCTGAACCTCGCCGAGGATACAGTCGCGCAAGTCGTCAGACGCAAGATCGGCGTGCAGACACGCGAGATCGGCGAGCCGCGCGTCGCCAAAGCAGTCGCCGGCAACGTTCATCGCTTCACTGATCCCATCGGTATAGAGCAGGAACAGATCGCCGAGTCCAAGCGGCAGAGTCAGTTCCGCGAGTGTTCGGCTGAACAGATCGCCGGAATCGAATTGCAGACCGAGCACCATTCCGTCCGGCTGCAGCGTCTGCGACGCCCGGGACGGCGCGTAGGGGCCCGGCACGTAGACGAGCGGGCAATGGCCAGCCCGGGCCAGCGTGATCGTGCGCGCACGCAGGTCAACGACCGCATACATCATGGTGATGAAGCTGCGGGCATCCAGGTGTTTCGAGATGATGCGGTTGGCGGCAATCAACAGATGCCGCGGAGACGCATGCAGTTCGCTCAGGGACAGCATCAGGCCCTTGAGCTCGGCCATGTAGAGCGCGGCCGACGTCCCCTTGCCCGCGACATCGGCGATGAGAATCCCGATCCGCGCCTCATCGAGCGGCAGGAAATCATAATAGTCGCCACCCACTTCGCGCGCGGGCACGCAATGCCCCGACAGCGAGACTCCGGGAAACACCAGCGATTGCTGCGGCAGCAGCGACATCTGGATGCTGCGCGCGATGCGCAGCTCCTGCTCGAGGCGCTCTTTCTCCGCCTTCTGCTGCAGCAGGTCCTCGATGCTGCTGGTCATCGAGTTGAACGACGCGGCCAGTTCGCCGAGTTGATCGCGCGACCGGATGGCGATCTTGTGCGTGAAGTCGCCGCGGCGGACGCGCTCGGTGCCGACGAACAGCTCGTGGACCGATCCCGTGATCGACCGGGCGAGCGTCAGTCCCATCATGAACGCGACGGCCTGAATGATCAGGAAGAGCACGCCGACGAGCGCAATGCCGACGAGGATGATCTGTCCCAACGTGGACCGGTTGAAGCGATCGAAGGACGGCCCGGACAGCGTATTGAAGACCGCACCCAGCCCCAACCGGAATCCGACCGCCACCGAGCTCATCTCGCCGGTGGCCCAGTCGGTGTGGTCGATCGGCGTCACCCATCCGAGCGGCTCCTGAAGATCGCCGCTGATGTTCGCGGGATCGAGGCTGATGACCCGACGATCCCGTGACGCATCGCCGGTCACGGACGGCGCCACCGAGGTGCTGTCCCCGATCGAGATGCCCATCTCGTCGTGCACCTCGCGCTTGATCGCGTCGCCGATGGGCACGTCAACAATCACGGCATCGTGCGCGCCCGACGGCCAGGCGACGGCGCGTATGACGAGCGGGCCCGAGTCGCGCGTGGTCGTGGTGATCAGGCTCGCGTAGTCGCGGCATTTCAGCCACTCCGGCACCACGGCCGGCGCCGACATATGCGCCCAGGGCCCCACCACTTGGGGCGTCACGGAAACGGAATGGCGTGGCGAGGAGGCCCCCCCGCACTGCGCGGAGGGAACGACGGCATACGACACCAAGGGGTAGCGCTTGGCCGCCGCAGCCTGGTTTCGCAATAGCAGGTCCGCGATCTCCTTCGGTGACTGCGCGGGTTGCATCTCGACGGCTGCCGTCTGGGCCAGGTACTGCGTCTGGTCCACGAGCCTGGCGATGCGGGTGCGAAGCATGTAGGCGCTGACGTTGAAGAACAGCAGCGCCCCCGAGACCATGAAGAACGAAATGACCAGCAGCACCGGCACAAAGCCGATGAAGAGGTAGGAGACGATCAGCTTGCGCCGCACGCGCCACAGTAGGCGCCGCTTGACGTCGATATAGAGGCGATAGCCCAGCGTGATCGTCGCCGCGACGAGCGCGACGTCGCCGATCGCGTCAAACGCGTCGAGTCCGCGCGAGCGGCCGAGCGCAAGCGACAGGAGAAACGCCACCAGCTTGATGGACGTGCCGACGATGAACGCGCGTCCCGCGAAGGTGCTCAGCAGCCAGCTGCGAACGGCGTCCAGGCGCGAGCGGGGATCCGCGGGAGGGAGACGAGGGGTATCGAGCGACATGCGTGGTCTTTACAAACTTGATCGTTCGCGTATTATGCCTGTAAGCCCTTTTTTGCAAGACGCGAGAGGTGTGAATGCCCAAAAGTACCAAGACCATGCAATCGACCGCGATGAGCACCCGCACTCGAAAGTCTCGAACCACTCCCGCGACGCTAATTGCTTCGACACCGGATCACAACGACATCGCCCACCGCGCCTATGAGCTGTTTCTCAGCAACGGGGCGATGCACGGTCGCGACCTCGAACACTGGCTGCAGGCCGAAAGCGAGCTTCGCAACCGCTCGATGACCGCCGGGAACTGATCGCACGAGACCGCTGGGGCCCGCCGTAGCCATGGCGAAGGCGGGTGGCCCCCGTTTGCGTGTCTAGAGTACGCTTCCAAGCTGTGAAGCTCCGAGACGACGCCCGCTTCAGCACGATCTGCATCCACGCCGGGCAGGAGCCCGATCCATCGACCGGCGCGATCATTACGCCGATCTATCAGACCTCCACCTACGTCCAGGACGGCCTCGGCCGGCACAAAGGCTACGAGTACGCGCGGACGCAGAACCCGACGCGGGCGGCGCTCGAGGCCAACATTGCCGCGATCGAGAAGGGCAAGGCTGCGTTTGCGTTTGCCTCGGGCATGGCCGCTGAAGGCGCGGTCATGACGCTCCTCCAGTCCGGCGATCACGTGGTCGTCACGGACAATACATACGGTGGAACGTATCGACTGTTCGAGCGGGTGCTGCGGAAGTATCAGCTCGATTTCACCTACGTGGACTCGTCCCGGCTCGAGGACATCGAGCGGGCGATCCGGCCGGCGACGAAAATGCTGTTCCTCGAGTCGCCGACCAACCCCACGCTGCGACTGACGGACCTACGGGGTGCGTGCGACATCGCGCACGCGCGTGGCGTCTTCGTGGTGGTGGACAACACCTTCGCGAGCCCTTATATCCAGCGGCCGATCGAATTCGGGGCCGACCTCGTGGTCCACAGTACGACCAAGTTCCTCAACGGCCACAGCGACAGCGTCGGTGGCATCGTCGTGGCGGTGAAGGACGAGCACATCGAGTGGCTGCGGTTCATTCAGAATGCCGAAGGCGCAATCCTTGGCCCGATGGACGCGTGGCTGGTGCTGCGCGGGACCAAGACACTGCCGATCCGGATGGAGCGGCACAACGCCAATGCGATGACGCTGGCCGAGTTCCTTGCCGGACATCCCAAGGTCACGCGGGTGCACTACCCCGGCCTGCCGTCGCACCCGCAGCACGCGCTGGCGCGGACGCAGATGTGCGGCTTTGGCGGGCTCATCTCGATTGAGCTCGGGTCGCTGGACCGCGCCCGCACGCTGCTCGAAGGCGTTCGCCTGATGTCGCTCGCCGAGAGCCTGGGCGGCGTAGAAACGCTCATCAGCCATCCGGCATCGATGACTCATGCCTCGGTCCCGCCGGAACGGCGGCGCGAGATCGGCGTCACCGACGATCTGGTTCGCATCTCGGTCGGCATCGAGGACGTCAACGACCTTCGTGACGATCTGTCCCAGGCACTCGACCACCTCTGATGGACCTCATTCACGATTTTTTCTCAAACGTCTACAACGTCCCCGAACTTATCCGGCTCGTCGGCTTCTATGGGCTGATCCTCATTGTCTTTGCCGAGACCGGGCTGCTGGTCGGGTTCTTTCTGCCCGGGGATTCGTTGTTGATCACGGCGGGCCTGTTCGCGGCGCGCGGCGACTTCGACTTCGCAATGCTGCTGCTGACGCTCATTCCGGCGGCCATCATCGGCAACGCGACTGGTTATTACATTGGCCATCGAACCGGCATGGCGCTTTACAGCCGGCCCGATTCGCTGCTGTTCCGCCGCGAGCACCTGCGGATGACGCACGAGTATTACGAGAAGCACGGCGGCAAGACGATCATCCTGGCGCAGTTCATTCCGATCCTGCGGACGTTCGCGCCGGTCGTCGCCGGCGTCGGCGAGATGGGCTACCGGCAGTTTGCGACCTACAACGTGGTGGGTGCGATTCTGTGGGTCGGCAGCATGCTCACCGCCGGCTACCTGCTCGGGAACGCAATTCCTAACATCGAATCGCGCATTCACTACGTCGTCGCCGTGGTGATCTTCATCTCGCTGCTGCCGCCCGGCATCGCGCTGCTCAGGCAGCGGCTTGGAAAGAGCAGCCGCGTCGAGCCTTCGTAGAGCGGAGGCTTCAGCCTCCGCGGACTCCAATCCCGCCTGTAACCCGGTAGTGCAGTTCCCAGCCGATTCGGAAGTCGCCCATCGCGTAGATGCGGTCAGTGATGTGGACGCGGGCGCCTCCCCCGGCCGCAAACGCGCCTTCTGATGACGTGAATATCCCCGTGCCCACGCGGTCGCTGTGCGTCGAGAATCCCCCGCCGGCAATCAGGAACGGGCTGACTCGTGGCGGACGGCCCGACCGTGGGTGCCGGACGTCGAACGTCAGGTTGCCGAGGAAAAACCAATCGCGGTCATCGCCTGGCCCTCTCATATACGTGATTTCGGGACCGACGCTGATCCGGGGCGTCACGTACACGCGCGCGGCGCCGCCAAAGACCGAGTGCTCGATGGTTGCATCGTCAGCGAACCCGGCATGGCCGGCAAACACCTCAAACGCAGCGGGCGGACGAATCGACTGGGAGTGGGCCGGCACAGCCCAAACCAGAGCCGACGAGAAGACAAGCCCCGTAAACAGACGGGTGAACATCATGACCTCCGCGTAGCGTCCGGCTTAAGCCGGACACTACGTAAGGTGCAAACCGAGGCCAGACGGTCTCATCTTTAGATACGGAATTCCGGTGGTCGCAGAGGCGGGAATTTATACGCGCCTACCGCGCCGACTCCCCCACCCAGGCCAGATACGCGTCCGACCCTGTTGCATCGAGGACGAGGAACTCCGGCAATTCGTAGGGATGGAGCTGCCGCAATCGGGCCTGAAGCGCGTTCACGCGATCGGCGGCGGTCTTGATGACCATCTGCTGCTCGCGGTCCTGTTCGACCTTGCCTTGCCAGCGGTAGACCGAGGTCATGGGCGGAAGGATGTTGACGCAGGCGGCGAGCCGCTCATCGATCAACGTGCGTGCGATCGCGGCAGCGTCGGCGTCAGCGCCGAGTGTGGTGAGGACGATCGACACGGTCGAGGCAGTCATGTGGCGCGTTTTTTTCTTGTACTTTTCGATCTCGAGTGCTACTTAAGAGTTGTACTCGCGATCGAAACGCGCTATTCTGCCACGACCCCTGTCTACCGGAACGCCTTAACGGCGTTCCTTGCTTCTACCGGAACGCCTTAACGGCGTTCCTTGCTTCTACCGGAACGCCTTAACGGCGTTCCTTGATATCTGTTGATCGAGCGTGAAGAAGAGCAAGACCACGCCATCGTCGAGCGCCAGCAGTCCCACCATGCGCCGCCGCGGCCGCCGCGCCGTGCAGTACCTGCTCGTCTTCGTCGGCTGCGTGCTGGTCGTCGACGCTCTGGTCGGCGAAAAGGGATTGCTCGAGATGCTGAAGAAGCGCCAGGAGTATCGCGCCGCCGAGCAGGCCCTGACCGATGTCCGCGCGGAGAATTCGCGGCTGCGCGAAGAAGCCCGCAGCCTCCAGGAAGATGCGCAGGCGATCGAGGATCTCGCCCGCCGCGAGCTCGGTCTCATCAAGCCCGGCGAGAAGCTCTTCATCATCAAGGACGTCCCGCCCACCGACTCGCGCCGCCCGAAGTAAGTCCCCGCCCTTGACGTGGCCCCCTTCGGGGGCGTAGATCCTGCAGTTCGGAGGGCGTCATGAAATGCGTGGCGACGACCGTCCTCTGTTTGCTGCCGCTGACGGGATGCTCCGGTTGGGTCGTGCTGATCTCGCCTACGGGCATCTCCTGCACCTCGAGCACAGTCGTGGTTCAGTCGCCGACCACACCGCCTTCGCTCAGGCGAATCAACGTCGGGGAGACCGTTCACGGCACGCTCTCGGCGTGTCATCTTGCGGACGAGTTCAACGTTGCGGTGGTGGCCGACGGTGCGCTCGTCGTGCGAGTCACCTGGAACGTCGCCGTCAACGGCACGATCCTGCTGGTGAGCGTCAACGGCACTGAGTTCCGAAGCCGCGGACCCGAGTGGTCGCCTGTGGTGGCGCGCGTGCCCGCCACGCGGGGCCGTGACTATCTGCTGAGAGTGACGGCGCAGGGATCTGAGGGAATTCCCGACGATCTCTATCAGCTGACGACGAGTTTGGAGTAGCCCGGCGGCTGGCTTGAACGTGCATTGCGGCGCGTGCTACAGTTGAACGTTCCCGTCGGTACGTTCAGGCCGTCCGTTAGTATCGTTCGCCGTTTCGCAGCCTGCCGCGCCGTAGCCGTGAGGCGAAGGCGGGTTCCCGACACAACATGACGCGGGGTGGAGCAGTCCGGTAGCTCGTTGGGCTCATAACCCAAAGGTCGGGGGTTCAAATCCCCCCCCCGCAACCAACCTTCGCTCATGATCCAGCGCGAAGGTTGTCCCGCCGTAGCAACGCAGTTGCGAAGGGGGACCTCCTGCTGCTTCCAACGACCCCAGAGCTTCGGCTGGCAGGCCACAGCAGTTCGGCCGCAAGGTCAACATCATCAACAGTTAGGTTGCGCACCAAGAAGGCGCTCGTAATACCCGCAACCAATTTTGCCGACCATGTTCGGCCACTGCCGAGGGCTTCGCACTATCGCCGTAGCGGATTTTGGGGGCAGGTCAGGCCGACTGGGTGACCGTCACGGCAGCGCCACAGTCGGGACTGAGAACTCGATTTCTCAGCCCACTTTGAAATCAATCTAGGCTTCAGGGCTGCTGTCCTATCGGCGTCGAGCCCGTGACCCTTTTGTCACGGAAACTCGCCACGCCGGATCAACTCGTGCGTGTGAGCCCGCAGGTCGGAATCATCAGGCCGATCGAACTTGCGAACCAGTTGTCTCAGGCGCGGACTCAAGCTCACTCCGTGCTTGAAAGCTATTGTGGCCAGCAGTTCTTGGAGGTGCGCGAGCGCCGCAAGCGACACTTCCGTCTCCTCCGGTGTAGCTGCTGTCCGGATGGTTTTCACCACGCGGTCCATATCCGTCTCAAGCTGCCGCATCTCCTCTTCTGAGACCATGAGTGTCGCTTCACGTGCGTCCAGGCGCCTCTGGAGCCACTCGAACTCGCTCATAGATTAGATCGCTAGTTTATTGGTTGAACGCCTGCGGCGAGAGCGGGACCCGACGTGAAACATCGTGACTACTCCACTCTGAGCACGGCGTTGGGATCCATCCGCGCGGCCCGCAACGCGGGCAGCATCGCGGCGGTCAGCGCGACCAGCGCCAGGCTGGCGGCCGCGATCGCGATCGTCGGACCGTCGAACGCCGTCACGTCAAAGAGCTGCGCTTCGACCAGTCGCCTGAGCGCTCGAACCGCCGGCAGCGCAACGAGGATTCCCGCGGCCACCATCAGGAGCGCGTCGCGGACCACGAGCCAGACGGCGTCGCGTCGCGTGGCGCCGAGCGCGATTCGCAGTCCGATCTCCTTTCGCCGCTGTGCTGTCAGGAATGCCATCACTCCATAGAGCCCAACGATCGAGATGATGAGCGCGAGCACGCCGAACCCGGTTGACAGCGTCGCCAACGCCCGCTCGTTCGACAGTGCTCGCTCGATCTGATCGTCGAAGGTGGTCATGTTGTTCACCGGCAGTCGCGGATCGACGTCTGCGACGATGGCATGGATGGCGCCAGCGGCCGATTCCGGGTTGCGGACCCTGACGTAGAACGTGCCGTTCTCCGACTGGTTGTCCCAAAAGTTGTAGAAGATCTGATCGACGTCGCGATCGCGCATGTCCACGCGGCTTATCTCGCGCACGACGCCGACGATCGGCACATTGGTCTCAGTGTCGGGCCGGTTGCCCGGTCCGACGCGGGCGCCGACCGGGCTCCGATTGCCGAAGTACCGGCGCGCGAACGTCTCGTTGACGATCGCCATCCGGTAGGGGCCTGGCTCCTCGCCGGGCGGACGAACGTCGCGATCGGTGTAATCGCGTCCGTCTACCAGCTGCATCCCGAGCGTCTCGATGAACCCCGGAGTGACTCGCATCCGGAAGACGGTCCGGTCGGTGATGCGCCGCTCGCCGCCAAGATCGATCGTGAGCGGCCCGCCCGCCATGCCGCCGTTGAGGATCTGTGAGCTCGCCAGCGCCGCGCGCTCGATCTCCGGTTCCTGCTGCAGGCGCCGGAGCACGTCGCGCATGATCTGCTCCGCGCGCTCGTTCGAATGGCCGACCGACGTCGGATCGAGGCTGAACATCATCAGGTTCGCCGTGTCGAAGCCCGTCCCCTTGGTGTAAAGGCGAGTGAGCGTTTGCACGAAGAGGCCGGCGGTTACGAGCAGAATCAACGCGAACGCGATTTGGCCGGCGACGAGCAGCTTGCGCAGGTGAACGCTGCGGCGGCCTAGCGCACCCGACCGGTCCGTCATCACGGCGCCGAGGTGCAGACGTTTCAGCTGGAAGACGGGAGCCACGCCGCACACCACGCCCGTGATCACGCTGACCACCAGCGCGAACAGCAGGACGCGCTGGTCGATGCTGGCGCTCACGTCGGCGCCCTGCGGGATGAACGAGCGCAGCACGCGCGAGACCAGCGGCGCGACGACGACGCCAAGTAGGCCCCCGCCCGCGGTGATGAGCAGGCTTTCGACGAGCAGCTGCCGCGCGACGCGACCGCGCGAAGCGCCGACCGCCATCCGCGTCGCGATTTCGCGCGCCCGCGCGAGTCCGCGCGCCAGCAGCAGCCCCGCGACGTTGAGCGACGCGAGCATCAGCAGCAGCAGCGCGCCGGCCATCAGCACGCGCAGCGGTCGCTCGAGCCGTGCCTGCAGCGTGGCCACGCCGCGCGCGGCCGGCAGGACCTCGAGCGTGGACGCCAGGAACCGGCGGCGCTGCTCGGGACTGACCGGCGGAAAGTCCGCGTGCTCAACGTCCGCCTGAAGCGTCTGCATGAACCAGGGCCGAAGCCGCGCCCGCGCCTGCGCCGCGTCCACGCCCGGCTGCAGGCGGCCGACCGCGTCCATCCAGAACAGGCGCCTGGACTCCAGGCCGACGTCCAGCTCGTGATCCGCCTGTCCAATCATCATCGCCGGAATCCAGAGCGCTGGTGGGCTGGCGCGGTCGACGCCGCGAAAACCGGCCGCAGCGACGCCGATGATCGTCATCGGGTGGTTGTTGATCAGGACGCGCCGGCCCACGATGTTCGCGGCGGCGCCCAGGCGGTTGGTCCAGAAGTCGTGCGAGACGACCACAACCGGATGCGCCCCGGGCTGACGATTGTCGTAGGATTCGATCAGGCGGCCCAGCGCGGGGCGCACGCCGAGCACACTGAAGTACGAGCCCGACACGACGTCGACGCGCGTGAGGTGGTGCTCGCCGCCCGTGGACAGACTGACCTCGGTGGGATGGCGGCACAAGACGCCGTCGAAGATCTCCCGCCGTTCCTCGAGCTCCTGGCAGACCGGATACGAGACCTTGTTCGGCGCCCCCGTTCCGTAGTGGGATCCCACCTTGCTGCCCCGCCAGTCGATGTGCACCAGGCGCTCCGGCTCTCGCACCGGCAGCGGCCGCAGCAGGACCTGGTCGAGCAGCGTGAAGATGCCGGCGTTGGCGCCAATGCCAAGCGCCAGCGAGATGAGCGCGGTGGCGGTGAATGCCTTGCTTCGCGCGAGTATTCGCAGCCCGTACCGCAGATCGCGCCCGAGATCGTCGAGCCATGGCAGCCCACGCTGATCGCGGAGCGCGTCCATCGCCTGCGACGCGCCCACGGCGCGATGCCCGCGCTCGGCGGCCAGTTCCGCGTGCGCGCGCAGTTCCTCGGCGAGATCGTCGTCTCGACGTGACGGACGAACGGTACCCAACAGCCGATGAATCCATTCGCGGATCGCGCGCATCACGCTTTGCCGTGCAGAACGGTCTGAATGATTCCCGCCATCTGATCCCATGCCTGCTTCTCTTTCTCGAGCTGGCGTCGTCCGGCGGCGCTGAGGTCGTAGTACCGTGCCTTACGGTTCGTCTCCGTCGTCCCCCACTTGCCACGCACGAGGCCGCGCTGCTCCAGCCGCATCAGCGCCGGATAGAGCGTCCCCATGTTGAGCTGGAGCTTCCCGCGCGACACCTGCTCAAGGCGAGCGGCGATATCGTAGCCGTGCTGCGCGCCGGTCGTCTCAAGCGTCTGGAGCACCATCAGGTCGAGGGTGCCCCGGAGTACGTCGGCTCTCTCGACATAGCTGCACTCCACTTCATTTGCCATGCCAATGGAGCAGGCCCGTGATTCTATTTGATTACCGAATGAAGCGGCGCGCCGGCCCCTTGTCAGCTGTTCGGGTCCAAGACGAACCGTCCGGAAATGGGATGTGCGGCACGACGCGGTTCACGGCCAGAACGACCGTCGGCGCCAGCGGTCAGGCTCGAACCGCGGACGCCGCAGCCGATAGTCATGCCGCAACGATGCACAGTGCGGTCGGTATAAGCGGCTGCGAGCCCGAGCAACCACACTAGACCCTACCCTCGAGGACACCTCAATTACGTCGTGCCTCTCCTTCGTGCCTTTGTCTTCTTGACGTCCAACGCTCGCAGGCCGCGGCACGCCGTCTCGACGCACAGGCCCTGCGCATCAGCCACGCGGCAGTACTCGCCGTCGTCCTCGAGCAATGCGACCCGCGTGCCCGCAGCGAACTTCCCATCCGGTTGCCCGCTTCCACGCGCGAAGTAGTACGGCTGCGACCGTGTCAGCTCGTGGGTGAACTGAGTGGGTGGAGGCTTGATGAGATGCTCGGCGGGAACCAGGGCCGAACGCTTCAAGACCGTGGTTTTCGGTCGAAGCATCCGGCCCGCTC
>Ga0111539_10000964_pt1 | contig 37786 bp, 25 predicted proteins | sample RhiMethybrSRZTD1_FD_79667 | JGI IMG/M metagenome (GOLD analysis project Ga0111539, IMG submission 79667) | Populus rhizosphere microbial communities from Tennessee, USA - Rhizosphere MetaG P. TD hybrid SRZTD1 (version 2) (version 2) | ecosystem: Host-associated > Plants > Roots > Rhizosphere >...
CGGTCCCGACGAGCTTCGGAGTTCAATGCGTGGGGCGCGTCATACAGTTTAAACCGCTTGGGCTCGCTCACGACCTTCTCGAACTCGCGCGCGACATCGGGAGTCAGGAAGGGCTCTTGCGTCGCGTATTGCAGGAAAACAGTCGCCGGTGCGGCGTGCGAAACAAACTTCCCTTCATCGAGATAAACGTGACTCGCCATGTAGGCGTCAAACGTCTCCGCTCCCACTTGCTTGCGGAATTGCTCGAAGCCGCCAGTCTTCCGAATCACCTCATCCGAGATGGATCCCGCCATCAAAACAAATGCTTTGAATCTGTGGTCCACGCCGCTCAGCGTCGCCCCAACGGAAGCGTTGTAACTGTGGCCGACGAAAGCGAGCCGTTTAGGATCGACATCTTTGCGGGTCAATAGCAAATCAACTCCCCGTCGCATATCAATCACTTGCTGCACCTTTTCAGCGGCCCGTTTTTCGCTCAAAGGATTCTGGTCAGCAACATACCCCGGTCGCGCAATCGGCCCGTCGGTCAAAAGTGAAACTACTCCCGCGGACGCGAGCGCGACAGCTTCGTCGAGAAACTGCTTCCGGTTTCTCATTTCCGAGTTGGTCCAGTACCAGTGACCCCACACCACCGCCGCAAATGGTCCTTTGCCTTTAGCCGGCACGACGAGGTATGCAGGCACGACGCCACCTTTCGGACTGGCGTAGGTTAGATCGTAAACAGTCGCGTCTCCGCGCTTTTGGGAACTAATGATCTTCGGGTCCAGCGGTGCCTTCGCGTCGTAATCAAAGCGCCGCACCAACTCCGGGTCTTGTGCGAAAGCCACGGCGTTGTACAGACATACAATGATAAGGGACCACTTAACGAGTATGTATGAGTACTTCATAGTCGAAAACCTTCTGTAGTCTGATTGCGAACGGCAGTGGTGGTGTTGACGCTCTCTATTGGTTACGCCACACAAATCGGCCTTCCTTATCGATATAACCATGCACCGTCTGTATAGTCGGTCCTGTCGCAGCAGTTAGTTTTTCAATGAAATAAACTTCGGCAATGCCATCAATGAAATCATACGCCATATCGAATTTAGGCTCGATGATTGTCTTGCCCGTGCGATCGATGTAACCCATTTTGGTCCGTCCAGCAATTTCAACCGAAAAAGTTGCTAAGCCCTCGTTAAACTGGCCTCCACCACCGGTCGTTAGTTTGATCACGAAAACCCCTGTCTTATCTATATAACCGTTTTGGCCATCGATGGTAGTGACGCTTGCCAAACCTTCCGAGAACTCCGCCGCATCGCGGAAGCGGGGGGCGATCACAACATTTCCCTTGTAATCGATGTAACCATAAACGTTGCCGATTCTTGCGGCAGCTAGTCCTTCTGTGAAGCGGCCGAGATTCATAGGTTGCGAATGCGGGCCAAGGCGCGGATCAAAGCGTAGAGGAATCACGACTTCTCCAGTTTCATTAATGAATCCATATTTCGCTTTTGTCCCTATTTTCTCAGCCACCGCTGCTAAACCTTCCGAGAAATTCTCCACGCTTTCATAACGTTTTGTGCTGATGAATCTGCCACGCTTATCAATGAATCCCCATCCTTCTTGCGTTCGAACTGCCGCCAAGCCGCCGCGAAAGCCTATTGAGAATGACTCTGGTAATTTGAACACCGGTTTTCCCGACTGGTCCATAAAACCAACAACTTCTTCCTCTCGAAACCACGCCAGGCCCTCGCTGAATTCACCGATTAATCTGAAACGTGCCGGAATGGCAATTTTGCCGGTTTCATCAATATATCCGCATTGGTTTGCAATCCTACCTAAGAAGCAAATAGGAGCGAATCCCTCGGAGAAAATGCCAACGACAGCTTCCGCCGGCAAACGGTCGAAATCAATTACTATTTTCCCAAGCTTATCGATGAAACCTATCCTGTTGTCTTTGTTAGTTACTTTATACAAGCTCCTGTGCTGCCCCAACGCGGAGGCGAAGAGAACTCCTACGAGGATGGTCGCCAAAACTAATCGGAGTGTGGGCCGCAGAGTTTTCATCTTTTTAAGCCGCACGTTCAGAATCCATCAGTGGCGAACGGCGCCTCCTGAGCAGTGCCATGAACTTCCGTCGGCATAGTCCACGCGAAGGATGACAACATGTTCCTTTAAGAGTGGCGATTGCGAGAGTCAGCCGCAGGATCGGCTTCTCACCTTTGACACTCGACTGGCTCTCGTCGCGATGCAAAGTGCAAAGCGCAAGCTGCTTTTTATGATGTTACTACTACTCGTTAGCGAATAGTGCAACCCTGAAGGAACGGCGGACGCGCCGGCTTGTACAATGCCGACTATTGTTGCAGGTCCGGGCGGGAACGCAACTCATACAATTTTCCGGCTAGCCACGCAGTCGGCAATGAAATTACTACGAGTGTCCAGGCGTACCATGATGGGCCCAGGTTCATGTTTGCTGTTGCAATAGCGCCCGCGGTGCTCAATAACACGCCCACAATTCCAAGCGCGAGTGCGTGTTTCATTGGACTCTTAGGAGCGAGCAGCGCCGTGATGTAGCATCCGATCAAACTCAAGACGGCGCGATAGCCAATAACCACGAGGATCAGTCCTGTCTCCACATGAAGATGACCCTTTGGTAGCACTCCAATACTTTCAAGGATAGTGTCTGTTCCGGTATGCGTAACACCGATGAAGATCAATCCCGCCAACACCGCTCCAATACTTTTTAAGATATTTTTATTCATAATTTGTTCATCGTCTCAAAGGTCAAAATTGCCGCTTGCGCACAGTCAGTACCGTCCGCGGTAGCGGATGGGTGCCGCGCAGCGAACCTGAGCCAATCGAACGCCTACTTCGTACCCATCCGCTACCGCGGACGGTACTGACTGTGTCCAAGTGTGACGTCCGACTCTTGAGGCAAAGCATAGCCCGAAGGCTTTGCACTAAAAGTCAAAAATCCCGCCAACGGAAGTTGGCGGATCGTTCAGGTCCTTTCTACAAAACCCGATCCCAAAACCAAATCTAATTCCGTCCCACGGCAGTGGGCGGATACTTCAAGTCCTAACTATTTATTCGTCGGTTGTTGATAAATAGACCCGACTTGAACAATCCGCCAACTTCCGTTGGCGGGATTGCTATCTCCTTGGCAGGTGAGTGTCATAGAAAGGACTTGAACAAATCCGCCCACTGCCGTGGGCGGGATTAGGACTCAATCATTTCTGAGCACTCGGAGATGCTGATCGCACTACGTTTACTTCGCGCTCGACCAGGTGAAGGTGCACGACGTGGGCACCACGACAGCCGTTGGTGTGAGCTTCAGTGGTGTCAGATTGTTCTTTGTCAGCAGCGAATTGAAGTTGATAAGATCTGTCTCGAGCATCTTCTTCCAGCCGTTCGCTGTCATACTGAATTCAGTGCACGCCGATTCCAAGGTGTTGACGGCCGCTTTTGTCGGCGCCATGTCGATGCCGTTCTGTGTGAGTGGCCCGAGTACGGTATTGAAAAGATTATTGACTGCGAGGAACGACAATAAGCTGCCAGGAGCTCGAGCGGGCGCGCCGAATCCGCCACCTCCGCCACGTCCTCCGCGTTGCGGCCCCGCAAACGTCGCCAACTTCGTATCAAGTGCGGTCGCGGCCGTCACGACATCAGCCGGCATCGAGGTCTTTGGAATCGCGGCGAGCTGTCCGCGCACCGCGGCGACTTCACTGTTAGCAGCATAGCTGTCCTTCATCCCCTGAACGACGGCCATTGCGAGCTTGTGCTGTGCTCGCAGCGCCGACATCATCGACTGACTCTCACCAACGCGCGGATCATTTCGGACGACGAGCGGCTGCGAATACGTCTGACCGTCGACAATTAGTTTCACGGTGTACGTGCCCGGCAATGCAAGTGGTCCATGCGGCGCAGGCGTCACGGACCCAGGTGACGAATTCATCTGATTATTGATATCCGGATTAAATCCGGGTGGATCGTCGTAGCGAAGATCCCAATTGATGCGATTCATGCCGACCTCAGTCGATAGGGCACGCTCAGACGCAGGCATAAGCCAGTAATCCGGATAAGGAGGTCGAACAGGCATTGGCGGTTGTGTGCTTGTGATGGTCCGGACGAGCTTGTTGGCCGAGTCGAAGATCTGCAGCCTGATTTCGCCGGACGGTTTCCTGCTCAAGTGATAATAGAGCAGCGCGCCGTAAGGAGGATTAGGCGCGTGCGGCATCTCCGGGTTCATCGGCTGGTCCCAGTTGGCGTTGGCTCGAGCGCGGATGGCGTCCCCCGGCCTGAAGAGGTATGCCGGCGCTGAGGCGATCTGTTGAGCCCTGGCCGCGATCTCGCGTAATGGGCTCATGTCGTCGAGCACCCAGAATCCGCGGCCGTACGTTCCGATTACCAGATCGTTCATGTGATCATCGGTGTGGAATACCATGTCGCGGATCGAAGTGCTCGGCAGATTGAGTCGTAGCGATTGCCAGTGATCGCCATCATCAAATGATACGTATACAGTCGTCTCAGTGCCGGCGAAGAGCAAACCCTTCTGTTTGGGATCTTCTCGAATAACGTGTAGTTGACTGCCGGTGCGTTCATCGGCCGGCAGGCCGTTGACGATACGTGTCCACGTCTGGCCGCCGTCGTGCGTGCGATAGATGTAGTGCTGCTGCGGGCTCGCTGAACCAGGATTGCGGCTAAAGCCGAGGTTGGCGAGGACGTAGGCCGTATTGACGTCGTTGTGTCCGGCTTCAACAGTGACGAAGCTCGTGCCCGCCGGAAGATCGGTGAAGTTCGTGACGTTGTTCCACGTTTTGCCGCCGTCCATCGTGTTGTAGATCTGGCCGTTGCTGCTCCCCGACCACACAACGCCCTGCTTGACGGTCGAGATCGAAAAATCTGAGATCGACGCGCGGAACCCGAACGGACTCGGATTTGCTCCCGCAGCGGGCGTGGGAGTAGGAGTGGGCGCCACCCCGCACGATACCATCGGCTGACCTTTTGCTGTGGTGAGATCCCGACTGAACGTTTTCCACGTCTGTGCGCCGTCACGTGTCACAAGAATGCAGTTGTAACCAACGTAAAGCGCCTTCGGGTCGAACGAGGTGTCAAACCGCTTCCAGAAATCAAAAGACTCAGCATAGAGGTTTCTATCCGTGCCGAAATTTGGTGCGACATTCCCCCACTGCCCGGTCGCAAGATCGATCTTGATTAAACCGTTACCCTGGCCGATGCCATAGCCATCACCATAAACCGTCGTAGGCTTGAGCGGATCGGGCACCACGGTGCCAAACTCGGATGATGGCAGCGGATACCAATCGATGACAGTGAGCTGACCTAGATCGCTTCGACTGCGAGTCATGATCGCGCCAGTGTCTTGCTGAGAACCCATGACCCAGTAGGGGTATTGATTGTCGGTGGCGATGTGATAGATCTGCGCGATCGGGATCTGGTAATAGCCGCTCCAGGTTTGACCGCCATCGAGTGTGACGGCCGGACCCTGATCGAAACCAAAGAAGAAACGCTGATTGTTGGTCGGGTCAAACCATGCAACGTGCGGATCCTCACCGCCGGGAGCGCCCTTGAATGCGCTAAACGTTTTGCCACCGTCCGTCGAGCGATAGATGGTGGTGGCGATCGTGTAAACGATGTCGGGATTCTCTACATCGACCCAGACCCCGGAACTGAAATTCCCCTGGCCGTTGGCAATTCGTGTTTCATCGCCCGCCATATGTTGCCAGGTTTGACCGCCGTCGTCAGATCGAGACAGACCAGAGGCGCCTTGCAGCGGAGTACCAATCACATAAACTCGCTGGCCGGCCGTATGCATGGCGATCGCAACGCTTATGCGTCCGTTGTACTGCGGGAGCGTTGTGATTTTGGTCCATGTCTTACCTTTATCGATCGATTTGTAGAGTGCGGTGCCGTTTGGTCGTTGTGGAGCACCGCCACCACCGCCGAATCCGCCGCCGGCACCCTGTGACGTCGCGAAGATCACGTTCGGCATGTCGAAGGCGTATTCGACGTCGCGCGTGCCGTTTGCGTTTTCAGGTCGTAGCGTGTTCTCCCATGTCTTGCCGCCATCAGTCGTTCGATATATACCTCGTCCGTTATGATTAGCATCACCTTGAGTTGACACGACGACGAGATTCGGATCTTTCGGGTCGACGACCATCTTGTTGATTTTGGTCGTTTCCTCGAGACCAATGTGCGTCCAGGTCTTGCCGGCATCGGTCGATTTGTACATGCCGTCGCCGGACGAACCGCCAACGGAGTCACCTGTGCCGAGATACACAATGTTGGGATCAGACGGCGCTACTTGAATGGACCCGACGCTATCGACGTTCGTGAACTGATCAAAGATCGGAAACCAGGACACTCCTGCGCTTGTCGTTTTCCAGGCACCACCGGCAGGTGCACCAAGATAGAAGGTGCCCGGCTGACCAATTGCGCCAGTGACTGCTGAGACCCGTCCACCGTGAAACGGGCCGATGTTGCGCCAGCGGAGAGCCGCGAAGAGCTTTTCGTCGGGAGCGTCGAGTGCGGCACGAGCGCCAACTGCATTTGGCATAACCGCTGCCATGATCAGCGCTGTTCCAAACACAGCAATAATTACGAAGATGCGGTAATTGTTTTTCATTTAAGAGCTGGCCCCGGTTGATACAACGCGGCCCCGTAAGGATTCGGCGCTGAGTGACGTTGCTCACCCTCAAGCTTCAGAAAGAACCGAGTGAGGGAAGCGTATGTTCGGGGCTAAATTTCCAGGAACGTTGATAGAGCGCGGTTATCGTATCAATTTTTTCCCGAGCACGCATTTAGTATCCCAGTGTTGTGAGGTTGCACAGAGAAGAAGTTCAAACTAAGGCTACCTCAACCTATTGGTTGTATTTTTCCTTGAGTTCGAGTTGAAGCTTGCGAAAGTAGTTCTCCGCCCCCGCAGGATCACTCCATGGCACTGCCTGTTTCACCTGCGGGACCTCGCCCCTTAGAGCTGCGGAGATCACTTCTGGCGTAAGGTTATTGGGATGGGTTGTCGCGACGAGCTTTCCTTTGGAATCGAATATGAAGATGACAGGAATGCCCCAGGCCTGAAATGTCTTGAAGGTGTCGAGCGAGTCGTCGATCGCGACTTCTGATGCAATCGGATGTTCTTTCAAGAACTCGCGCACATATGGAGGTGGTTCATACGTGACGGAGAAGAAGGTGACTTTTTCGTGTTCAAACCTTCTATGCAGGTCGTTCAAGCGTGGTATTGACTCAATGCAGGGAATGCACCAGGTGGCCCAGAAGTCCATGATTACAACTCGGTCTTCCAGTGCTTGCCATGTCGGGGCCTTCTCTCCCGAAAGCAATTGAAATGAAAGTACGGGCCGTTCAGTGCCGAGTTTTAGTAACGAAGGTTTGACTGTTTGTTGCTCCTGACGGGTTGAGACACCGTTGATAGCATGCACGTTACTGAGATTATTGAGCATGACGATCCCTGACAATACCAGCAAAGCAATTAGTGAATGCCTTCTCATGGATTTTCTCCAAATATTTGGTCTGGATAGTTGAGCTTCTCATTACTAAGAACACCGCGAGAAACTGTTCTATGACGTTGTTGAATAGGTTTCCGTCAGACGATATGCTCAAATCACTGCAGCGATACTCTTCCTTGGGGGAAAACTACGATGGTGCCAACAATTTCTCGAGATGACTTGAAGCGGAAGATCGATCTCAAGGATAATTTTCTTCTGGTCGAAACCCTGCCGGCCACCTCTTATCACCACGCGCATTTGCCTGGCGCGATCAATCTGCCACCTGATCAACTAGATGAGCTCGCGCCCCAACTCCTGCCTGATAAGCATGCCGATATTGTCGTCTATTGCGCCAATCCCACTTGACACGCCTCGGAGAAGGCTGCCCGTGAATTGGCAGCGATGGGATATACGAACGTCCGCGACTATGCTGAGGGGAAGTCTGATTGGATCGAAGCAGGGTTACCAACAGAGAGCGAACACAAGCATTAGCTTTCCGATAAGACCGCACGAGTGCCGGTTAAGCTGATCGAAGGTTTGCACTGCGAAACCTAATCGCTGCTGCAATCGTCAGCAACACGAAAATCAATAATGTGGAGATCTGCGCGACCAGAAATGGCGACTCAGTTTGAGTTGGCGCCATGGCTTTCAGGAATGGCACTTTCTGGAAAAGTTGGACGATCAAAACGAACACGTTTAGATAGAGGGCAATCATCGCAGAGACCACGTAGATCGATCGCCACGACCCGACTAATCTCCGAAAGTAACGGCCAAAGATTGCCACTGCCAGCAAGAACAACGAGATGATGCCGACGATAATTGCGGGTGTGACGCCGTGGAAGGGAAAAAAGAAACCTGTAGCACTCGTGGCTACCGTGGTCGCCAAAAACCAGGCTGTCCAGCCGTTGAAACGTCGTCCGCTGATTAGACCGATCAGGACCACCAGACCCGTAAGAATTCCAATCAAACTAATCACAACATGTATTTTCGTTAAGATCATATGCTCTGTCGTCTGTCCTCAAAGCAAGAGTATACGCTTTTGCGTGGGCATTCGATTGGATAAATCACACGATGGGCCAACGAACACTCCGGGCAGGCGTGATTGATATTGACACTTACTTTGATGAAGCTATAATCCGGCGCACAATCGAGACCCATTCGTAACGTGGGCGCAACCTCTAACCTTTCGCGAACGCCTCGTCGCGCGCGATCACAAATTCACGGGAGAGAACGATGATTACACTAAAAGCCGCAAGCATCGGACTCGTATTAATAACGTCGTTTGGTTTGGTTCTAAGTGAACCAGCAACTGAAGCTACTAGAGCGTCGAACACTCGCAGCGCTACGGCTGATAATAGATTTCTCGGGCGTTGGTCTTCACACATAATCTACCCGTCCGGCGAAGTTAGCGATGGCGCCTTCGATATTAGCGATGTTGTTCCTGAGAGCTCCAATAGAGTCAGCGTTGTACATTCTTTGCGCGGCGGGCCATTTACCGGCTACACCATGGCTTATCCCGACAGGATCGAAGTTCAAATGCCGCTCGGTGATGGTCGTGTTGCTCACTACAACGGGGTTTTAGTGGCAGCCGACAGAATCGAAGGGCGCTATTTCGTGACCGGCGACGGGCAGAGTAATCATAGTCATAAACGATCTAAATTAAGTCGAGTCTCCGGTGAAGACGAAGGGGTTTGGGTTATCACTAAGCCTTAAACTTTCACCTTGAGACTGCAAGTCACTTCGTCAGGAATAAATTCAATAAGTGAGAATGGGTGGTCCGTTAAGAAACGATCGCCCTGCGTCTCAGCTTTCTGATCAAGCGCGACTTCTCGAAAAAAGCCGCGTAGAGCTCTTTTATCGAACGACGGAACGCTTCGGGTTACTATGTAATAGATAATTCGTGGAGAATGGTGAGAGAAATGTCTTCAGAAAAAATATCAGCCAATGATTCTGCCACCGACCGTCTACGCTCCCTGCTAGCTCAAATCACCTATCTAACAACTCGGGGTGAACTCCAATGGGACCGTCAGCTTCAGTCGGCTCATCGTTATGCGCGCTGGAAAAACAATCTGCTGATTTTGGGACCCGATGTGCCTCCGGAAGACTCAAAAACACCCCGGTATCTTTTTATTACTCCCTTCGATTCACCTGACTGCATCGAGATAAATTCAGATCATCAGGAATTAGGTTCTGCCGTTCTGACATTAGTGCGCGCCGTGGAAGCGTCGACAGCTAACAAGCCGCCGACGGATCCGTTTGCGGTATCGGATGATTTGCTCAGCCGCCTCGTCGAATGAGCCCGTTACCCGGTAATCACGATCGTACGATCCTTCCCCCCAAGCAAAGGAGATACGAAGCCATGCCTATCGATTCAGAGTTAAGCGACGAGGCCCAGCACCTGTCGCAGATCCCGATGTTTAAGCAGCTTGATTCTCAGGAACTCGAGAATTTGGCCAACTGTGTAGATCAAGTCACGTATAAAGCCGACGAAGATGTTTTTCATGAACACGACCGCGGTGATGCTCTGTACGTTGTTGAGTCCGGATCAATTCGTGTTTGGGTACGCGATGAGGATGTACAGGACATCACACTCTCGGAACTCAAGCCCGGTGATTTCTTCGGTGAGTTATCGGTCTTCGACGGCGGCGAGCGTTCTGCAAACGCAACAGCAATAGTAGATACGGTACTGCATCGCCTCAGCCGTCAAGACTTTCAGGACTTTCTTGTAAAGTACCCCGACGCTGCTGTCGATGTCATCCGCGAGATCGGAGCGCGCATGAGGCAGACTAACGCGCTGGTCTCAAAACGGGTAACGCGAAACATCAATCGCGAAATGGAAGAAAAGATGACGATCGGCCAGAAGGTCGCCGATCAGGTGGCGACATTCGGCGGATCGTGGACCTTTATCTTTTTATATGGCGGCGCATTGCTGCTTTGGATGAGCATTAATACATTCATCTTGGCTCGAGTAGGACGCGGACCTGATGGTGCTCAGTGGGACCCGTATCCTTACATCCTCCTGAACCTCATGCTTTCAATGACTGCTGCGCTCCAGGCCCCGATAATCATGATGTCGCAAAATCGAGCGGGGGAAAAAGACCGCCTCGCTGCTGAACAGGATTTCAAGGTGAACCTGAAAAGCGAGCTAATGCTCGAAGAACTTGTACGGAAGGATCGTGAGCGCACGGTTCAGCTCGACGAACTTCTGAGATCCGTGGAAGCTTTGCGAACAAATGTACTGGGGCAGGGCAAGGAAAGCATCAGCAGCTAGGATGCGAAATTTATCTAGTCATAGGTGGTAAGTACACAATAAATACTAGTGCTCGATCGCCTCGTTGGCGTGATCGCCCTATCGAGCTATGCGCATTATCAGGCGAATGTCGATTTGGTTGAGCCTCTTCAAAACACTTTAGCACCGCTTTCAATTGCGCTCTCACCAAGCTCAGTTGCCATCTGTTGGAGAGAAATCAGCTTGAAGGGACCATTCCATGCGGTGAGACAACCAGGATAGCCAATGGCCGGACGCCCACCCAGGTAGCTCGGCATATTGCAGGCGAATCCCTGTGCTCGTTCTATGTATTTCTCTAAATCGGTAATAGCTGCTTCGTCTTTCATTTGCGTACCAACGCAGCGAATATGAGATTCGTCGAAACGGCCGTTGTGACCGCCCGCATGAATCGGGAGAATTTCCATGCATTCAAACGCCTTCACCAGGTCAGCGTCTGCCGTATCGATGACCAGGTATGAGGCATAGGCACTGCTCAGCGCTGTATGCAGTTCGGTCCTACACCATAGCGATGCGATGAAACTCCGTGTCACTAAGCCGACGACAGCATCCGTCTCATGTAGTGCTTCGCGGACGTTATCAACAATGTCCCCTCCATATTCGATGTGTATCTCAGCCATCCAAACATCAATACCGAGATTTACCAGATCATTACCGAGGTTAAGAGCGAGCTCTGTATCGGACAGGCAATGCGACAAAAACACTCGCGGGCGGTTCCCAGGACCATTCGGCTTCGGTAGAAACTTTCCCGGTGCTTGTTGACGTTGATCTTTGGGAAAGTTGGGCCAGACAGATCCAAGAAGGCGCGTACTTCCCCACAACTGTTTCGTGGTTGTTAAATCCGGACGCATGGCCCTTCTAATGAGAGCTGACGGACTTTGTCCAGCCTCAATTGCTTTCATCGCCGCGAGGTGCTGTTTCTGGAGTAGGTCTTCGACCCGGCCAGGAGCAACGTATCTGGAACACCTCTCTGAAATCATCGTGGCCAGTTGATCTGCGGTCCTCCATTTGGCACTTCGCTTTGTATCGGGGTGGAAGGGACCCAACGATTCCAGAATCCGCACGGCCTCGCTCAGAATATCCTCATCACTCAGATCAGAACTCTGCATCTTTGGGTGCCAATTCTTTCTCGAGACTGCCTACAACGTCGTGTCAATGCTGCGACGATTGCCAGTCGCGCCGCTGAATAGCGTTTGACAAGCCATGCGCAGTTGATCGGCATTGCGAATCATCTCATCTGTGATCTGGTCGCGCGTTTCCGTCACGATCATAAAGGCGGTCTTGTACGCGCCCATTGGATTACGGCGCTTGTTCTCGTCCGCCGCCAGAAGTTCAAAATCCCGCATCGAGATGCGACGGCGATATCCCCAAAGCGTGCGCCCCGTCATCGCGCCCGCCGCCCAGGGCGACAGCACCACCCGGTCGAGTCGCCCGGCACCCACCGCGACGAAATCGGCAGACGGCGCGGCAGTGAGTAGCTTCGGTGCGGAGTCAACGCCGGTCCAGTGATCGAGCGCGCCAATCCCGGTAATCGCCGTGCCCGCGTCGTTGAGGAACACGTCGCTCGCAGTCAGCACAATCTGTTCGCCGAAACGCCGAATGCGGGGACCGCGAACGGGTTGGTGAAACGTGAACCCCGTCGTCGTGAGAGATCCTGTGTAGCTGCCGCTCACGGGTGCCCCGATGGTGCTGACCATGCGTGGCGTACCTCCTTCCTGAATCTGCATTGGCGTGAAGCGCGCAACGACACTCGGCGGCACATCGTTCCAGGTTTTGATGCTGTAGCCGACAGCAATCGGCGCGCGCTGCTCCGTGAGGATGGCGAGCGTATTCCAGGTATTCCACGTACTCGGGTTCGGGTTCGCCTGCTGCGGCAGGTTGTTCAAATCGGAAAACGGATCGATGGGCCGTGGAAACGGATCAGGAATGCGCAAGCCGGCAAGTATCGGCTCGAGGATCAGCGCGAGACAGCCTCGACTGCCGAGTTCCGGTTGCACTTGAAAATGATAGTCGTTCCCGCGCCGGACGAGACGAAACATCATCCGCCGATCAAACAGGAACGGGTCAAGCGACGATGGCAGAGTAACGCTCGTCGAAAACGCGCCACCCGTGCGTTCAATCACAATCGTACGGAAATGTTCTTTGAAGCCGAAGTATGTGATGTCGTCGGGCGCGAACACGAGCGTCATGCCCGTGTGGAAGTTGGTCCGCATGACGTAAATCGGCGTGATGACCTCGAATTCGTTGCTGCGCTGCGCATACGCCTGATCACGTGGGATGACGCCCATGATTGTCAGGTCGAGATCGCTCAAACGCGGACCGGGAACAGGTGTCGCTTCGCCGGGGTAGGTAACGTTCACGCCGACCGCGGCAGTCTCCGGGACGTAACGGCGGACGGGCTGCGTGCCTTCAACCGAAATTGCTTCTTCCTCGCGCCACTGCACGCCGTCCATCGGTGACATGTCGTTGATGTAGGATGACCAGTGTCCACCATTGCGCGCCAGCATCGCGCTCCATGGGAACTCCGAACCATCGTACAGCGCCCGGAAGAAGGGAATCGAGTCGGTGAAGGTTTGGCCCGCCGCCCGCAAACCGCCCGGCACGAGCCAGTAATGCGCCAGTTCTTGCAGCCAAACCCAGAGATAATCGCTCACGCCACTGCGATTCATCCCCCTGAGCGAGTAGCCCAATTGAATGATGCCGCGAAACGGGCGCGGATCGTCGAAGTTGACACCGGTCCCCTCATAGTCCGAACCGGATGACGACGGCGTATTAGCGATCCAGAAATCGTGGGTATGACTCCCTACCGGGCAGCCTTCGGGATTACTGTTCAGATAAGCGAGGAGCGCCGAACGATTGAGACCTGCCCGCGTCGCCGCGCGCTCTCCCCACACCAGCAGAATATTCGGAAAATCGGTGGGCACTTCAAAGGGCATGGAATCACCTCCCGTAATCTCTTAACTCAAGAGCAAGAAGCCACCTGGCATCCGTCCATACTGGGGACGCGGTCGGACAATCGCACAGGTAGACCAATACGAATTATGGTGAAGAAAATTGTCAGCCAGCGCTAGCTAGTCGCTTTATCTGACTTGACACAGTTGGCAGCCATCCACTTCTGGCAATCTTTCTCGCTCGCCGGTCCAAAGACCTGGCTGTAGATTGCCGGATAGACATCGCCATGTGGGATCACTTTACAGTCTTCATGTTTCTTGCCGGTGCTCGCTGTGAGCGCGATGACGATATAGCCTTTCAACCTTTCGTCGGGCTTGTTGGCCATGAGGGTCCTCCTTCTGTCTGTAGATGGCTTATGTAAGGGCTCGCGAGTTGGGGGATCGCGGGCAAATGCGAAGCATGTCAGTTAGGCGACACAATATGCCCCACGGATGGGTTAAGTCAATGTTCGAATTGTCTCTGGTTTATTGCTGCTCCTGGCTTATAAGGATAAAACGTTCAGTACATCAAGGACTAAAGCAGTTCGGTTGGCTCACGCGCTTCTTTCATGATGCAGGCCTAATTCGACAATCATCTGCTCGCGCATGACAAACTTTTGAATCTTCCCAGTCACTGTCATCGGAAAACTCTCAACAAACTTGATGTAATGCGGAATCTTGAAATGCGCGATCTGATCTTTGCAGAACAATTTGAGTTCCTCAGCGGAGGCCGTCATGCCCTTATGCAGCCTGATCCAAGCGCAGAGTTCCTCACCGTAACGCCCGTCCGGTACGCCGAAAACCTGGACCTCCTGCACCTTCGGGTGCCGATATAGGAATTCTTCAATCTCGCGTGGGTAGATGTTCTCGCCACCACGAATCACCATATCCTTCAGCCGGCCGACAATGTTGCAGTATCCGTCCTCATCGATCATGGCCAGATCACCTGAGTGCATCCACCCTTCACCGTCCAGAACCTCCGCGGTGCGCTCTTCATCGTTCCAGTAACCGAGCATGACGGAATAGCCTCGGGTCAGCAGCTCACCGGTGGTACGTGGCGCAACAATGTGTCCTTCCAGATCCACGATCTTTACTTCTATGTGGGGATGCACGCGACCCACAGTAGTCACTCGGCGCTGAATTGGATCATCAACAGCACTCTGGAAACTGACGGTGCTGGTTTCGGTCATGCCATAAGCAATGGTGATCTGGTCCATGTGCATGTCATGGTTGACCCGTTTCATCAGTTCGATGGGGCAGGGTGAACCCGCCATAATACCGGTGCGAAGGCTTGAGAGATCGAAACGGGAAAACTCCGGATGATCCAATTCAGCGAGGAACATCGTAGGAACACCGTAAAGCGCCGTGCACCGTTCGGCTGCTACAGTTTCCAGCACGGCTGAGGGCTCAAACGCCTGAGCGGGATAAATCATGGTTGCGCCGTGTGTGAGGCAAGCGAGATTTCCCAAAACCATCCCGAAGCAATGATAGAGTGGAACCGGAATACACACGCGGTCACTAGACGTCAGTCGAATCGATTCCCCGACGAAGAACCCGTTGTTGAGAACGTTATAGTGCGTGAGAGTGGCTCCCTTTGGAAACCCCGTAGTACCGCTCGTGAACTGAATATTGACTGCGTCATTGAACCGAAGCGTGTCCGATAAGCGGGCCAACTGCTGTCGGTGAGCAGATGTCGCCAGTGATGGAACGTCCGCAAACCGCAGCATACCTGGAATGGGAATTTCGGACAGGCATATGATGGATTTTAAGGTTGGCAGCTTGGCCGCCTGCAGGTCTACGCCTGAAGAATTAACGAGTTCAGGTGCAAGCTGGTGCAGCATGTCGACATAGTTGCTCGATTTGAACCCTGAAGCCGTAATCAATGCTTTGCAGCCCACTTTGTTGAGGGCGTACTCCAGCTCAAAAACACGATAAGCAGGATTGATATTCACAAGAATCAATCCCGCCTTAGCGCTCGCCAACTGTGTAACCACCCACTCCGCATTATTAGGCGACCAGATCCCGATTCGATCGCCGGGTACCAGTCCGAGCGCAAGCAGCCCGGCCGCAAAGTTGTCCACCTGCTTTTGTAGCTCGCTAAAAGTCCAACGAATTGCCTGGTGACGGACGACCAGTGCTTCCGAATCGGGCCAGCGGGCCACGATCTTATCGAAGTGCACTCCAATGGTCTCATCGATCAGAGGGATGGCGGTGTCACCACGCACATGACTTTGGGACAACTTAGGCATAGTGATCGAGAAGTAATCTTCCGGTCTTATCGATACGAATTCGATCCGCACCTTCGGGTAGCTGACAGCTAACGTTTTCCGGAATATGAACGGTCTGAGCTGACGTGACTACGAGCTCGCACGGAGTGCCCTCTATGTCATATTCGTAGTCCTCGATCCATTCACCGTTGAACCAGAAGGCCAGCGCCCGCAGCCGCCGGGTATCTTCCAGATATTCAGTGACCCAGGCTCCATTGGTATTGAGTGTTTTGGCGAGACTTTCCACGAGGGAGGCATAAAATGGTTTACCGATAGTCGTTGCGGTACCCTCGGTAATTGCTCGGAGCACTTCATCAACATCGAGGTTCTCAAACCTGTGCTCTACCATTTTGTCCCTTCACCTGATGGTCCATGTCTAACATAGGCACACTAAGCAAAAGCTGCCAGGGCAATGACAAAAACGATAATAATATAGTGACAATCGATAAATGAACTTGCTAGGGCGTGATTATCCAGCGACCGTGTGAGGTTTCATTTATGAAGCGAAATTCATTTTTCCACCTTCATCTTTCGTCCTTAGCAGTTATCACTTCACTGCGAACGACTCAAGGTGTAGCTGAAATCGACCGTGCCTACGAGCGGTTGCTTGCGCTCGTCGAGAAGGAACAGCACGTTGTCGTCCGCCTTCCACAACATCATCGGCCCTTCGGTCGCAGTACCGTCAAGTTGATAGACCACCGCATCTGCGTCCGCGGCAGTACCGCGAACGATGCGCCATGTTCCTTCACGGGCGGTGTGATGCAGAGATCCTTCAATCTTGTATCTCGTTGGCTCATGCGTGCTGGCGTTCTGGAGTAATGTGACGCGCCATTTCAGACGTTGGCAGCCATCATTGAGGGTGATGTGAAGCGCGCGCACGAGGCTTGTGCATGGCGTGCGGCCGCCAAAAATGCCGAACAACGTGTTGCCGGTCTCGCGCGGGGAAAGTTTGTAGGACCCGCCGAACACTAGTTCTGGCCGGCCTGGGTCATCGGTCACATCCGCTCGGCTGAGAGTGTAGCTCCATCCGCCGGTGCCGGGCATAAGGCGGTTCTGTTCGTCGAGCAAGTGGATGAGCGTGCTCGACACTTGGCGAAACGAGATAGATTTACCGGTATCGGAGAATAGGCGATACGTCGTCCCGGATTTGTCCAGTCTCCCGGAGAGGTGCAGTCCATCGGGCATCACTCCGACACTTGATGCCGAGTTGGCGCCATACGCCGCGGTGAGACTCCAGCCCGGCTTACCGCGCTCTATGACTCCGAGATCGAGTCGCCAAATGACAGACTGACAAGGCGCGCTGCCGACGAACGCGCGGACAGCATCTCCACATGGCATTGTTCCCACGAACTGAGTCGTCGGGGCAGTTGGCTTGGTCTGTACGTGAGTCCCACCATTGAAGAAGACCACAGCGGCAACCATCATTCCGGTGGCTATAGTTTTCATTTTGCCCTCCGATCCGAGCCCATCGACTCACGGGTCAAGTTGCTTTAGTTGAAAAACTGGTCCACGGCCACAATTGGCGCCCCTGTTCTCCTCTTCGATGTGTGCTCATGCCGAAACGCCGAGCGCACCACACATTCTGTCGTCAACGATCCTGGAAACGACTCAAACAATAGTTCATCAATGTAACACCAGCCCCAGTCCTCGCCCGGTTCGAAAGATTGGATTATAGGATGATTGGTTGAGTGGAAGTGCTTTGCCGCGTGTTTATTCTTTGAATCGTCGCAACAGCCTACATGACCGCAGGTTACGCAAAGCCGCAAATGAACCCATCGGTCGCCCGTCTTCAAACACTCTTCACAACCGTTCGGGGTTCTCGGAGTGACATTTCGAATTTCAAATAAATGCGAACAGCAGTTCATTATAATCCTCCTGACGCTCGTGAAATCCAACTGCATCGGAGTCGTCTTGAACAACAAATTCTATTCATTGATCGAGCGGCTTACCGAGCCAATACTCGACACTATCTTCGGCCGGAGGATGATGGAAAGTATCCTCTTCCGGTGCACCCTCTGGATCGTCTAGTGTTATTAACAACTCCAAATCTTGTTCGCTCATGGTGACCTCCTTGAATTCGACGGGCTCTTACCCACCTGAACGTATAGCACTCCGTTCATGGGAGGCTCGTTATCGTTGAGGGCCGGTGGCACCTTTCGAAGCAGCAACAGCTGTCGGCTGCAGGCTTGTTGAAGGCATCTGACTCGCGGACTGAGCAAGCCAGTCTTTGAAATGGATCTCGCCAAGTAGCGCATCGTTGGCCGGTACGAGTGAGTGCTCAGTCAACTCTGTGCCGAAGTAGCGCGCGTGCGGATCAGCAATCACCTCGCGCGGATCATTGCGGGCGTTGAGGCCAAGACGAATCAGTTCATCGAAGCGAAACTGCTCGGGCCCGCCCACCTCAACAATTCCATTCAACGGCGACCCCATCGCCACTGTACTCACTGCACGCGCAACGTCATCGGACGCCATCGGTTGAAAACGCACCGGTGGCAGGCGAACCGTATTGCCCTCGGTAGCCGAGTCGGCGATGCGATTCACGAACTCGAAGAATTGCGTCGCGCGTACGATCGAGTAAGGAATCGAGGATTCCTTGATCAGTTTCTCCTGCACGACCTTTGCGCGCATGTAGCCGCTATCGGGCAAACCGTCACAGCCAACGATGGACAAGGCGACGTGCTGCCCCACACCAGCGGCTGCTTCGTAGCTGATCAGGTTGCCGGTTGAAGTCTTGAAAAACTCCATTACCGGTGCATCGTCGAACGATGGCGAATTCGAGACGTCGACGACGACAGATGCGCCCTCGAGAACTTCGGCGAGTCCTTCGCCGGTCAGGGTATTGACCCCCGAGTTTGGTGAAGCCGACACAACCTCGTAGCCGCGTTCACGGAGTCTCTTTACGACCTTTGACCCGATGAGGCCACTGCCACCAATGACCACAAACTTCATGTTTGATTTATCCTTAGTCATAGTTAACCCCTTCATGTGATGTAGTCGCATTCAACATGCCCGTTATGTTTCCCGTTAGTTAATCGCCGCAGACGCAGCCCGCAGTGCTTACTCCTCGAACGGCGCATTCAGCAAATAGTCGACGGTGGACATTGGCCTGTAGCCCGCCACAAAACGCTCGCCAAAATCGCGCGCGAAGTTGTCATACGTTGTGTCCGGACGTGTCTCGACGATACGGCAGACCGCGCGCGTGAATTGTTTCTTCATTTCCAGCCGCGGAAATTCCTCCAGGATTGCGGCAATCTGAGTCTGGTCTATCGCCTCGTAACCCCAACCACCCCAATCCAAACCAATGCCCATCGTGCTCAAGGCCACTTCGACTTCCTTGTGCAGGGCAATGGAAGGAGTCGAGTTGAGTGCAACTGTGTCCCAGATCAATTGAGTTCGACGATCACCAAGGCCCTGATCAAGTGCGAACGCGCGCGCTGCGTTTGCCCCCTCTACTTCAAATCGAAGCGGCCCATTGAAGTGTTCCGCCAGACCCACGTCGTGAAGGATCGTGGCAACGGCGACAACTTCTCCGTCATGCATAGTCTGATTACGTTGCGCGATCATTGACGCAAAGAGCCATGATCGCATTGCGTGATTGAACAGGTAAGGCTCAGAGCGCGCGCGTGCGAACTCAATGGCCCGGGAAATCACCGGCGTGTCGGGTACCGAGACGCCGGCCAGTAAACGGGTCACGCTGCCGGTTCGCGTGCCTGAATTCGTTGCACTCATTTCACTGCCGCCCCCATGGATTTGGTTTGTGTTGCGGGAATACGCGCGTCGATCCAGTTGGTGATGTCAGCCATCACGAACTCCTTATCAACGTCATTTAGCAGATCGTGATAGTGGCCCTCGTAGAGTTTCAGAGTTTTGTCTGTCGAGCCGGCATTATCGTAAAAAAACGTCGGGCTGCCACGAACGGGTAAAAATTTTCAGTCCCCCGACTCCTTCGAAACTTGATTCCTTCATTTCTTCCAACCTCCTTTCGCGGTTTGGTTTCATTCCGCTCAGGTGTTCGCGACGCGGTGACTCTCCTCCTTGATGAAGGCGAGCAGAGCGGCGTTGATCTCATCCTGATGTGTGGCGGTGATGCCGTGCGGCGCTCCCGGGTAGTAGATGTCCTTTGCACCCTTGATGAGTTGGGCCGACTTCACAGCGGAATTCTTCACCGGAACGATCTGGTCGTCCTCGCCGTGAAGCACCAAAGTTGGTACGTCAAATTTCTTTAGGTCTTCGGTGAAGTCTGTCTCGGAAAAGGCTTTGATACTCTCGTACGCGTTCTTGAGTCCCGACTGCATGCTCCAGGCCCAAAATTGATCGAGCACGCCCTCTGAAACATTCGCGCCGGGCCGGTTGGCGCCGTAGAACGGACCCGCAAACTCCTTGTATGTTTGCGAGCGGTCCTTGGCGAGCTTCGCACGCAGCTCGTCGAATATATCAATGGGCAGCCCTTCGGGATTGGCCGGCGTCTTCACCATAAGCGGGGGTACGGCGGCAATCAGGACGGCTTTGGCGACTCGGCTCGTTCCGTGGCGGCCGATGTAACGCGCGACTTCTCCACCGCCGGTCGAGTGGCCCACGAGGGTGACTTGCTTCAGATCGAGGGCTTCGATTACTGCCGCAAGATCGTCGGCATACCCGTTCATGTCATTGCCGGATGACGCCTGGCTGGATCGGCCATGGCCACGCCGGTCGTGCGCGATCACGCGGAACCCGTTCTGTTCAAGGAAGAGCATTTGCCCGTCCCACATGTCAGCATTCAACGGCCACCCGTGGGAGAACGTTATCGCAGGGCCACTGCCCCAATCCTTGTAGTAGATCTGCGTTCCATCTTTCGTTGTGATAGTACTCATCTTAACCCTCTCTCTTTCTGGTGTTGGTCACCTGGTAAATTCCTGTCTGCGGAGCTAACTAGTGGTTCATCCGTCTTCACTTTAGAGCCGACTCTAGAGCGTCCAGCAGGACTTGTTCCTTAACCGGTTTTCTAAGAAAGGCAATTGCGCCTGCTGCAACTGCTTTGTCCTGAGTCTTGTCGTCATCTTGTGCGGTGATGATGATGACGGGAATGCTTTGTCCATCAGCCGTCAACCTCTGTTGCTGTCGGAATCGATCGTAATGATCGCATCCGTGGCGGCTTCAGCTACAGCACGATAATGCTCTTCGCTTTCGCGCAACGGCGTTTTAGCTCGCTCACTCTCGATTGAATTCTCAGAACCAGACATGGTCCTACTATGGTCCGCTAAACGGATGGGGGATCGAGCTTGGTTTACGTCACGACACGGGCTCGGTGGTTAATTGTTTTACCGAAGTAGTTCAAATTCTATGGATTGGTATCCGGCGCGTCAATGATTGCCCATACACCGAGGCGGTCCGGTAGAAAGAAAGAATAATTAACAAGGAGGTGCACTTTTCGGATTCGGGTCAGCGCGGATGCGAACTGATGCGTCGCGCACGTCTATTCGATCATGAAAGAACCGATGATTCCAGGTGCGAAACTCGGCCGCTTCGAAATCCGCTCGAAAATTGGCGCGGGCGGAATGGATGCTGTCTACCTCGCGCACGACACGAAACTCGACCGGCAAGTGGCATCGAAGATTCTTCCGCCTGAACTCGCCGCGAACCACGATCGGATGTGGCGCTTCGTACAGGAGCCAAAGCAGCGGCAGCGCTCAATCATCCAAACATTGTCCACGCCTCCAAAAGGAGCAGGCCGACTTCTGCCATCAACACAACGTGCTTGGTTAGGTTGGTCTAATTAAAACTCGATCCTTTTCGGGACGACCACCTGCCCATCCTTGAAGTCTAAAATTATGCGTCCAGTTATCTTCACTGGCTTTCCCGATAACGTCGTGGGCTTGAAACGTGCACTCACCGATGTCTTCACAGCTTCAGCCCATAGCTCTTCAGGACCAGACAACGGATTTGCAAAGATAACCTCCCCATCTTCGTTGACGAGGAATTGAACTTCGACCCTGCCCTGAACCTTTTGGTCCTTCGCTTTCTGAGGATAAGTTGGCGCCAACTCATTGAGGACCTTCGAATTCAATACCCCGGAGATTACCGGGCCTTGCCGTCTCTCCTCGGGCGTTCGCTCCCCATAGAGAATTTGAACCGGCGTATTCGATTGTTTGTCAGTTTGAGCGGCGCCGATAAAGCCTGTAAGAAACACAATCATGAGGAACAGAAGTTTCATGGTCTACTCCTAAACATGAAGATGAAAAGCATTTCTAATCTTCCGTCGGATACTGTGGAAATAATGCAGTGCGTCCATTTACCATGTCGAACGACGCAGATTGCGGCGAGCGCAAGGGAGAAACGTCCATCGAGCAAGCGAATGACATGTGCATGAGCTTCAAGAGCAATGGGATCGAGCAGTCGTTAACTCTTAGCGCCCAAGTGCCAGCGAGAACTTGGCCACGACTCCGAGTGTCCGATATTTCTGGCATGGTCCCTGCTCCCAAAGACAGTAAACAGAGGTTCGCGCCGCCATTCGCGCGCGTGCGCTCAGCTTTGGTAACGATGAATCCGCGGCAAACCGATGGTTACTAAATTGCTCGATGAGAAGGTATGAAAAGTGCAACAGTCCTCGCGGACACCGCAACTTTTTTTGTTGTAGCGTGGCTTTTGGGAGAGCAAGCAAGGGTCCAGACCCCGAAAACCGTTCATAGATTCGTTATTACAGCTAAGTTTCTTCGTTCATTGATCAATCGAATGTGGCTTTCGAAGCCTGAAAAATGGTAATTTGGCCCAACGCAGGAGACCTAACCCGTTGAATATCCCCCTTCGCCGACTGCGTAAAATTACGCATCTCCGGACCAGTCCCGCACTGCCAATTGCTTTACTTTTGGCGATAGCGCTGGTCTGTGTTTTTGTAAATCACTTGCCTGGCGCGCGAGCCCAAAATCAGACGAGTTTTGTTCCGAGCCGTGCCCGCGAGAAGAGTGTGGACTTTGTCCCCGGTGAACTGCTGGTCCGATTTCGATCCGGCACAATCAACGCACGCACCAAGACCCGTGCCTCTTTCAACGTCACTGCCACTCCGGGACGAACGCTGCGAGTTGAAGTTAATCACTTCGCCGGTTCTGATCTGGTCGACGGACTGATGCTCGCTCGTGTTGCGCCCGAAGACACGCTGGTCGCAGTCAAATCGTTGCGCGTCCGTTCCGATGTCGTTTACGCCGAGCCAAACTACATCCGCCATCTCGACGCGGTTCCGAATGATCCGCATTACAACGATCTCTACGCACTTCACGATGGCTCCGCGGGTGGACCAGCGATCAGTGCCGAGTCCGCCTGGAACACTACCACCGGCAGCTCTAGCGTCGTCGTGGGCGTGATCGATTCCGGCATCGATATCGAACATAAAGATCTCAAAGACAACATCTTCGTCAACCCTGGTGAAATTCCGGGAAACAATATCGACGATGACAATAACGGTTTTATCGACGACGTAAACGGCTGGGACTTCATCAACCACGATCGGACAGTCTTCGACAACGCTAACGACGACGCTCACGGTACGCACGTCGCCGGCACTATCGGAGCGCGCGGCAACAACTCGACCGGCGTCGTCGGCGTTAACTGGAACGTTCAGCTCCTGCCGATGAAGGCGATTGGTCCACTGGGAACGTCTGACTCGATCCTGATGGAAGCCTACAACTACGCCAGGATGATGAAGCAGCGCGGTGTTAACCTCCGCGTGCTGAACAACAGCTACGGCGGCCAGCGCTTCTCACAGTCGTTAGGCGATGCGATCAAACAGCTCAGCGACGCTGGCATACTCTTCGTTGCCGCGGCCGGCAACGAGAGCGTCGACAACGACTTCGTGCAGCATTTCCCGGCCGGATACGATTTACCAAACGTGATCTCGGTCGCAGCGTCGACGAAGTTTGGCTCATTCGCGTCGTTGTTCTCCAACAAAGGCAAGCAGACGGTTCATCTTGCAGCACCCGGCGACGAGGTTCTCAGCACCACGCCGCGCGGTTATAACAGTGACGGATTGGTAGCCGCTTACACCGAATCGGACGGCTCTACGTATTCAAATTTCAGCGGCACTTCGATGGCATCACCTCACGTCGCCGGGGCGGCCGCGCTTGCCTGCGCGGCGAACCCAAACATCTCGATGGATAAGCTGCGAACCGTATTGCTGTCGAGCGTCGACCAAAATGGAAATTTCGCCAGTCAAGTGATGACGGCCGGCCGTCTCAACGCCAACCGAGCGCTGCAATATGCACAGGAGAATGACACTATCGCGCCCGCAGTAGCCGCGAACTTCCGCATCAACACGCAGAACGGAAGAAATATTGACGTCCGCTGGACCGAATCGGGCGACGATGGCACAACTCAGCGCGCCTCGTTCACCGAGCTTCGTTTCATCGACTCAGCAACCGGTAAGCAGTTTCGACTAAATACATCGGTAGCGGGCGATCCCGGATCGGAGCGAGGTGTTTTCACTTCCGTTCCCGTTAAGCATACGTCCGGTCAATTGGTCCTGCGCACTTTCGATAACGTTGGCAACATCAGCACCGCCACCATCAACGTCACCGTCGCCGCGGACGTCGCGGATCCCTATACCGTGAGTTTGAGTGCGCCGTCCGGTTTAACTGCCCCGAACTCAGGCACTCCGGTTGGTCCAAAAGGTGACGATCAGACCGCCGTAAACTTCGTCAGCCTGCCCTTCCCGTTTCCGTACTTTGGATTTACTACGACGACCGTAGTCCCTTCTTCAAACGGCGCCTTGTACATTCCGTTTGGGAACAACACTACGCTGCCCAACCCCTCCATCGGATCGGAAGATCTCGCGATCGCGACCGCCACGAATCTTGATACCCTTTCGATGGTTGCCGGCATGTGGGCCGATCTGCGTACGGACCGGAACGCGACCGATAACGTCTATATGGTCCAACCCGATCCGGATCGTGTCATCTTTCGGTGGCAGGCCGTGACTTTCGGCAGCGAAACACCCGTGAACTTCGAGATCGAGCTCCGCCGCGACGGAACGATCCAGACGCGCTATGGCAGCGGCAATGCGAATCTCCTGCCCGTTATCGTTGGCATCTCGAGTGGTGACCCGGAGTCTTACCTGGTTGACACGCACTCATCGGAAACCGCAGCGCTCAGTTTGACGAATGCGCAGACTGTTACATTTGCGCTTCGTAATCCGCCACCACCACCGACTACAGATCTCCAGGTGAAGATTACTGCTAACGCCAATCCGGTGATATCAGGCAAGAATCTCACCTACAACGTAAGCGTTGCAAACCTTGGAAACAGCCTCGCGTTGAATCTCGTGATGACGGACGTGTTACCTTCGGGAGCAAACTTCGTTTCGTGTACGAGCAACTTTATCGGCGCAACCTGTACTGGTCCCGCAGTCGGAACCAGCGGCACCGTCACTGGGAAAATCGACTCGCTACAGACCGTGGGAGCGACCGGGTCAATCGTCTTCAGCATAGTTGTGAATATAACGGCGGCGCCTGGATCACAGTTGGTGAATACTGCGTCGGCGACGAGTTTCCGTCCCGATCCAAATCCGGCTAACAACACTGCGAGCGTCACCAGCTTCATCGTCGCTGAATCATTTTTCAGCAATGGACGCGCCGTCGCTGCCGGTCGTTCTCATACCACGAGTGTGCGCACTGACGGGACGGTTTGGGTTTGGGGAACAGGCCAGGACGGCCAACTCGCCGACGGCAACACTGGGATCGGTGTGCAAGCGTTAACGCCAGTGCAGGTTGGCGGTCTTGAGAATGTCAACGCAATCGCAGACGGCAACGGGTTCGTCTACGCGGTGAAAGCTGACGGCACTGTTTGGGGCTGGGGCTATAACGCGCTTAGCCAACTCGGCGACGGCACGACGACCAGTCACTCTTTTCCGGTTCAGGTATCAGGACTGACGAATGTTAAGGCTGCTGACTGCGGCGATTTCTATGGCGCCGCCGTCAAGAATGACGGCACGGTTTGGCACTGGGGCGCCTCTCAGAGTCTCGTCTCAACTCTGTTTGGCACTAACCCGACGCCGGTGCAGTTGCAGGGGATCACAGGTGTCTCCGCGATCGCCGCCGGCGGCAATCACCTCATGATGCTGAAAACGGACAAGACTGTCTGGGGCGTCGGCGCCAACGATCGTGGCCAACTTGGTGATGGCTCTACCACCAATCGACAGTCGCCGGTGCAGGTTGCCGGCCTCACAAATGTCATTCGCATTGCGGCGGGCAGCGACTTTAGCGTAGCGCTCAAGGACGACGGCACTGTCTGGGCTTGGGGCAACAACTTCAACGGCACTCTTGGACCAGGGGGCGGCAGCAACGACTTCTCGCCTCATCCGAATCCGATCAAAGTCACCGGACTCTCCACTGAGATTAGTGAGATCTCAGCAGGCAATCAGTTTGTCCTCGCGCTTGCGAATAACAGCATCGTCTGGTCGTGGGGCAACAATGGCTCCGGCCAACTCGGACAAGGCCCCGACTTCGGTGCCAATCCGACTCCGCAACCGATTCCAAATCTCAGCAGCATCGTCGCAGTTGCCGGTGGCTACGAGCATGGTGTGGCTCTGAAGAGCGATGGATCAGTTTGGACCTGGGGCAGAAATTTCGAAGGTGAGCTTGGTGACGGTTCTCTGACGAAACGCACTTCGCCAGTGCGCGTCAGCGGGCTCGAAGCCGTGAATTCACCATCTTTCAATCCACCGGCCGGTACCTACAACTTTGTTCTCAATGTCACGATTACCAGCGCTACTGCCGGTGCGACTATTCACTACACGACGAATGGTCAGGAACCTACGGAGGACGATCCGATAATAGCGTCGGGTGGTACGGTCCAGGTGGGCGGCTTCATGTTTTTGCGCGCGCGCGCGTGGAAACCGGGGCTCGTTCCGAGCAGCATCACGTTCGCGCAGTACGACATTCAATTGACACCGCCGAAGATGACTCTGGAGGAGAATGGACCAGTCGCTTCGCAACTTACGGCAGTCGATTCAGTGTTCCTCGCCAGAGATCCGTTTCCAATAATCTCTCCAGCGAGTCCACCGCTGCGAAATGATGCCGATCCGAACACGAGAGTCATTCTCTTTGTTACAAACTTCCAACTGTTGTCGAGTGAAACGCCGGCCTCTGTCGCGATCACGCTGACGGATGCAAATAGCGTTGTTCACAACCTGACCGCCGAAGACGTGCGCACAACGCCTGGCTCGATCTTCACCCAGGTAATCTTCCGGCTACCCAACAACGTTGCGCCGGGAACGTGCGCAGTAAATCTCACCGCGCATTCTCTGACGAGCAACACAGGGACAATCAGGATCAAACCATAACGGGTTGCGCAGCCGATTGCGGCCGACGTGGGTCCAGAAGCGGCTTCGTGATACGATCTGGCGACCGTTTTTCCGAGTGCACTCGGCTCTTTCTCGCCATCAACCTCTGAGGTTATATATTGAGCTATCAGATAAATTCCTCGAACTCTAAAGAATGGCTTCGACGGTTGACTGCTCAGTCGATTGTTGTGTGGCTGACTTTGCTGTTAGTGTTCGCTACAGCGAGCGTGGCCCGCACACTGCGCTATCAGACCCGTATTGAAAGTGACCAAACTGCCCGGAATGACCTTCCGGTCCTCGAACTCGGCAAGCCGATGTCGCGCGAGCTTAGCGGCGGTGAAGTTCATTCCTACCAAATCGTTCTCACTGCGAGACAATTTCTACAGGTAGCAGTCGATCAACGCGGCATTAACCTGATTATCACTCTTTATGATCCGAACGGAAAAAGAATTGCCGAGCTTGATAGTTGGCCAGGCTTGTACGGTACCGAGAACGCTTCGCTGATAAGTGAAACTGCGGGGAACTATCGTTTGGAAATACACTCAAAGCAGAAGGCCGCACCCACGGGAAAGTATGAAGTGAAGATCGTGGAACGTCGGACGATCATGCCTCAAGACTCGATTCATATCTCGGCCGAGCGGACTTTTGCGGAAGCAGGGTTAATCGCTGATCAGCAAACGGCGGAATCCCGACTGAAGGCAATCGATAAATACAAAAAAGCGCTTGAGCTTTGGCAATCGAACAAAGGGACCGGTGCAGAGAGTCAGGTCGGTTTGACACTCAATGCCATTGGCGAAAATTACAGAGAATTGGATGACACGAATAAGGCGCTGGATTACTACACTCAGGCACTTCCTATCTTCAGGACTGCCGGCGATCACGCAGGGGAAGCTGCAACACTCAATAATTTAAGCGATGCATGCCTGGGTTTAGGCCAACACCAGGAAGCGCTCGACTATGGCAACCAGGCACTTACCGCAATGCGGAAAATTGGTGATCGCCGAGGCGAAGCTATCGCCTTCAACACACTCGGCATGGTCCATTCAACGTTGGGAGATAATCGGAAGGCTCTTGACTATCACAACCAGGCGCTTGCCATTCTTAGGGGCCTCGATGACGGGAAACTTGAAGCTGTAACGCTCGGTAACATCGGAGAGATGTACATTGATCTGGGTGAATATCAGAAAGCCCTGGAGTATTGCAACAAGGCATTGCTTGGCGATCGGGCGGTGGGTAACGTTTCAAACGAGGCAGTTGCTCTCAGCAATATCGGTTTTATTTACGGCAGCCTTGGTGATAGTCAGCAAGAACTTGTCTATTACACTCAGGCTGTTGAATTACAGGAACGGACAGGCAAACGCGCGGGACAGGCTATTACACTAAACAATATCGCCCATGTTTACTCTAAGTTAGGCGATAAGAAAAAAGCACTTGAATTCTATGAGCGGTCACTCACATTGCGACGGGCTTCGAACGATCGCCGTGGTGAAGCTGCCACGCTCAGCAACATCGGCTCTATTCAACAGGATCTGGGTGATTATCAGAAAGCCGTCGACTATTACAATCAGTCACTCGCAATCATAAACATCATCGGCAATCCGTTGCAGCAGGCAATCACCCTTAACAACATTGGGTCTGTGTATCGAAAGTCTGGAGACAGTCAGAACGCGCTTAACTATATCAAGCAAGCCTATACCATACTCCATGACACGGGATACAAAAACGAAGAAGCACAGGCTTTATTCAACATGGCTCGCATTGAACGCGACCGAAACAATCTCGTCGAAGCTCGCGGATACATTGAAAAGTCGCTTGCCACTGTTGAGGCACTTCGAACCAGTGTTGCCAGCCAGAAACTGCGAGCTTCATTCTTCGCTTCAGTGCGACGCTATCAGGAGTTCAATATTAACCTACTGATGCGACTGCACAGGCAGCGTCCTTCAGAAGGGTTTGACATCGCTGCTCTGGAGGCAAGCGAGAATGCGCGTGCCCGCTCACTGCTGGAAATGCTCAAGGAAGCGCGCGCGGAAATCCGTCAGGGAGTTGATCCATCGCTGCTCGAGCGCGAGCGTCAATTGCGAGTAACAATCGCTGATAAAGCGGAACGCCAGACTCGCTCAACGATGGGCAAACAGTCTGAAGAACAACGCACGGCGGCTGAAAAGGAGTTAGCAGCGCTCACCACAGAGTTCGAACAGGTTCAGGCTCAGATACGAAATACCAGCCCGCGATATGCGGCCCTGACCGAGCCGGTGCCGCTTAGTCTTAAAGCTCTTCAACACCAGGTCCTCGATGATGACACATTGCTGCTTGAATATGCCTTAGGAGATGACAAGAGTTTTCTTTGGGCTGCAACACCGACATCGATCAAGAGCTTTGAGTTACCTGCGCGAAGTCAAATAGAACCAGTAGCACGCCGCATTTATGAAACACTGACTGCCCGCAATCAGAGTCCTGCGAACGAAGCACCTCAACAAAGGCAAAAGAGACTGGATCAGGCCGACGCCGAATCCGCAAAAGCAGCAGCGGTACTCGGTGAGACATTGTTGGGGCCAGTTGCTTCCGAGCTAAACAACCGTCGATTGGTAATCGTCACCGAGGGCATGTTGCAGTATGTACCGTTTGGCGCCTTACCTTCACCCAAAGGTCCATTCCCGTTGATCGCTGAGCACGAGATTGTCAGTCTGCCGTCAGCCTCAGTGCTTGCAGTGCTGCGGCAGGAATCTGCAGGGCGAAAGACTCCGATTAAGACTGTAGCCGTGATGGCCGACCCTGTCTTTTCGGTTGATGATTCCCGATTCGCAGCGCGAGGACCAAAAGAAGTTGCGGCGAGTGAACCGGACTCAGCGCTCGCTGATGTGAAAAGAGCAGCCGCAGAATCAGGAGTGTTTAGTCTTGAAAGGTTACGCTTCAGCCGTATGGAGGCCGAAGCGATTTCAAGCCTTGCACCTGACAACTTGAAACTTAAGGCTCTCGACTTTGCCGCTAACCGTGCAACAGCTATGAACGCAGAGCTGGGCCAATATCGTATTGTACATTTCGCTACGCATGCACTAATCGATAATGAACACCCCGAATTATCCGGTGTCGTGCTGTCACTGGTTGACGAGCAAGGCCGTCCTCAGAATGGATTCCTTCGACTTTACGACATTTACAATCTAAAGTTGGGCGCAGACCTGGTGGTATTGAGCGCATGCCAGACGGCTTTGGGCCAGGAGATCAAAGGTGAAGGCATAGTAGGCCTGACGCGGGGGTTCATGTACGCGGGCGCTCCCCGCGTGGTAGCGAGTCTATGGCGCATAGACGATCGTGCAACCGCAGAATTAATGAAAAGGTTCTACGCCGGTATGTTGCGTGAGAAACTCCGGCCTGCGGCTGCTCTCAGAGAGGCGCAGGTTTCGATGTTAAAAGAAAAGCGCTGGCAGGCTCCTTATTACTGGTCTGCGTTCACACTTCAAGGCGAATGGAAATAAAGTGCTGGTTACCCCGGGGGCGTGAAACACGCCCGCGGGGGTTCTTTGAGTCAAATCGCAAACTAGCGCAGTGGAGGGGGATTCACACTAAGCGTGACATCCCAAGCCCAACGCCCAACTTGATTGCCTTGAGCGTCCCTGATTTTCGCACGGACACTGAATTGGTTTCCATTGGCATCAGCCTTCTTTGACTCTTTATATTTGAGATCAATTGAAGCAACACCTAAAGAGGGCAGGGTATGCAACTCAGACGGTTCTGAAACGCCGTCGTGATTTGTGTCCTGCCAAAGGCGTAGGTTTGTATAAACCGAATCGACGTGAGTGATTTGACCGTCGTCGTTACCACCTGAATCGGTCCGATCAAATTCAGCCAACGCTACAAAGCCATTTCGCTTGGTTGTAGCATGCGGCTGATCAGTAAAGTTACCGAACATTTCCTTGCTGCTATCGATGGTGCCATTTGCATTCCTGTCGAGAACCAACCACGCATCATCGCTGCTTGCAGAGGTCCAGGCAATCGGTTCCGTATGGCCGTCTCCTCCCATGTCAAACTGAACACCAGTGTAGGCGTCAGTCAAATCAAAGCCGTTGCCGGCGATGTCAATGACCACAGGAGTGGGGCCACAACAACAACCCTGACCTCCATCGGTAAGCCCGAAGGCACATCCGTATTGGAAGTGACAATAGTCGACTGCTGATTCACACCCACCAGATTCGAGAGGCCAATAAGGAACGCAATGATTCTCACAGTACACTGGTTCCTCATTGCAAGTATTGTTCGTAAAGTTCCAGAACATTTCGGCTTCCTGACACTCTTCCGAACCTCCTGGACAAGTCTCTTCCAGGTAAAATTCGTCGGAGATTCCACTGTTCTGGCAGCTACAACTGAAAAGACCACAGCTCGGCATTTTTCCGCGAACGAACATCTTCCACCGCACGCAATTGTATTGCGCCGGGGTACAGGCGCCAGTCGTAGGCCAGTTGAACTCTGGGGCGCACTTGACCGAGGATCCGGAAATGGACGGACTGCCGCAGCCGCCTATTCCGTAAGATTCAACGTTATCGAAATCTCCGTCACTGAACGTGACTCTGTCGGTTTGAGTTTTGTAGATGACGTTCGGGATACTTGAACCTCCTATGTTAACAGTTACACATTCCAGGTAATAACCCGAAATTGTATGCCATTCTGTTACTGAGCAACTGAGTGCTCCGATTGTCGCTGAAAGTGTAAAGATCGCAACCAATGCAAGTATTGGCAGCACACGGGCATAGAGTCGTGTCATGCTAGCACCTCCGATGTAAAGGTCAGGTTGGTTAAACTAACGAGGCTTTGGTTTAGTTCTGGGCAGACTTTGCTAGCCGTTCGAACACCATGAGAGCCTTCGCTTGTTTCCGTGAGAAATTGTCGAGATGATTCAACCTCGACTCTTCTTTCAGGTCGGTTAGCAAGCTCAGCACTTCACGTTGAACTGATTCCAGTCCACCTTCGAAGTCTGCTGATTTGCCTGGTGCCTTGGTAGGTAGTTTCGAAATTTCCTCTTCGCAGGATTTGGTTGCAGTTTCGCTGGCGCTCGCCAGCGCACGGAGGCAGGGTAGAACTCGTTTGGATTGTTCTCTTACACCAGCGTATTGCTCGGTGAGTCTTAGAGTTGATACTGAAACGCCATCAGCCGTTCCGTCTTCAAATAGCACGCCGGTGATTGCAAGGTCCTGTGCCGCAATACGCCCCTTCATGTCAGCCGGATTATCAGACGCAGCCAAGGGAATGATTTGGTCCACTGTTTGGCCAGGCCTCAAACTGTCCTCTCCGAACATGTAGTTCCTGGTGAGCCAGCTTTTGCCGGTTCCTATGCTGTAAGCCTTGATCTCTTTGTTCGAGACATTCTGAAGTTTCACTGCGATAATCTTGTTGGTGCCGATGGAGGTAAGTTCTGAACTAATCACCTTAAGTGCCTCTGCCTTCGACGTAACGGAAGGCGGAATTGGTGATTTTTGACTTTTAGTAGTGTTGGGCCAGGCAAACAAAGCACCCGCTGCAAGCCCTAGTACTACTGCTGAAACTGCCAGACTAAGGAATCGTGGGTTGGGAACGATTTTGGTGAGTTCAAACATTTTGCCACCTCTCTGAGAAGCGGGATCCGTCGAGCGAGGTTGACAGAGCCCTGGGTTTTAACCGGTTGGGTTGGCGGTGGTTTCACGTTACTCCTGATGCACCCATAAGGTCAAGTTAAATGCAGATTCGCAACAGATCCCTCCGTCGGCTCCCCCCCACGAGTGAAGGCTGTTTCACTCTGCCAGAATTGTCGTGGCATTATGTTTTTATACTCAAGGGGATGTCTGCGCCGAACTTTGCGCGTGATAGTTAAGACGCTGTCTCTGCGCCAGGGCGCAAAGTCCAGAAACGACGTACTTTTTCGTTGACATCTGAGCGGGCGTGAACCGAAAATAAACGCTCAGTAGCCCAGGCACCAACCTCCGTCTCAAACGTCAGGTTACCGTCTAAGTAATTAGTAACGTTCTCGCTGACGCGGTATAGACAGTTTTCCCTTTACGATGAAATTACATAATCCCTCGTCATCGCGTATTAGTCGGACTGTGCTCACACTCGGAATTGCTTTCCTGCTTGCCGCTCTCGCAAGTGTGGTTTTTGTGGCAGCACGGAACGACAACAACCACACGGAACCAGCAACTCCGGCAAATCTAACGCCGGCCGGCGCACCCGCCAAAGCAAGACTCGCGGAAAACTTCGGTAAGTTGCCGCTCAGCTTTGAGGAAAATCAAGGCCAGATAGACAACCATGTGAAGTTCCTATCGCACGGACCTGGCTACGATCTATTTCTGACTTCGACTGATGCTGTTCTACGAGTGCAAAAGCCGCGAGCCTCCCAGACGGATAGGTCGAAACAACCGGCAGGCGAGGCCGAGAAAGTGCGCGAAGGCACGGTCCTGCGCCTGAAGATGCTCGGTGCTAATGCAACGCCGCAAGTGGAAGGCCAGGAGGAACTGCCCGGCAGAGTTAACTACTTCATCGGTAACAATCCGGAGAAGTGGCGCCGCAATATTCGCACTTATAAGAAGGCATACTTCAAAGACATCTATCCGGGAATCGATGTTGTGTATTACGGCAGTCAACGAGAGCTCGAATACGATTTCGTAGTGGGTGCCGGCGCAAATCCAAATCTCATCAGATTCAGCGTCGATGGCGCCGATCGAATTCGGCTCGACAAGACCGGAAAATTATTGCTCGCGTTGAAGCAGGGGGAAGTGTCACTGAATAAGCCGGTGATTTACCAACTCGATCAAAATGGTATTCGTCGCGAGGTTAAAGGTACCTACGTCATCAACGGAAACGAGGTGAGGTTTAGGCTCGATCGGTTTGACGCAAGCAAACCACTCGTAATCGATCCTGTGCTCTCATACTCAACGTTGCTGGGTTCCAGCAATAACGATCAAACTTCCGCGATCGCAGTCGATTCTCAAGGAAACGCATACGTCACAGGCACGACCGAGTTCACGGGTTTCCCCACCACGGCAGGAGCTTTCAAGACGACACCCACACGCGGCGGAGCATTCGTTACAAAACTCGATCCTACCGGGAGTTCGTTGGTCTACTCGACGTACCTCAACGGTAATAACCCCGGCTTCACCAACGGATTTGGTATTGCTGTGGACTCAACTGGAAATGCTCACATCACTGGAAGCACCTCCTCGAGTGACTTTCCCGTAGTCAACGGCTTAAAAACGACGAGCAGCTTTTTTAAGACCATCGATGCGGCCGAAAACTGGAACAATCAAAATTCAGGACTGGCTGGAGACGCAATTGCGGTTGTCGTTGCTCCAAACGCCGCCAACATCATCTACGAAGCGACAACAGACGGAATCTATCGCAGCACTGATGGCGGAGCCACATGGACCAAAGGAACGGGCACCGGGTTTCCAAGTGGTTCGTTTATCGGCGCAATGACAGTACACCCAACCAACTCTTCTACGCTTTTCATGGGAGTATTCAGCGGTCTAATAAAGTCGACCGATGGTGGAAACACCTGGAATCCCGTAGTTACCGCGCCGCTCACCTTCGGAACCATCTCCTGTATTGTGTTCGATCCTTCGACGCCGTCGACGATGTACGTTGGTGCAGGCAATGGTGCGTTCAAAAGTACAGACAGCGGAGCTACCTGGGTCACACAAAACAATTTTGGCGTACCGGGCACTCCAAACGTTCGTGCAATCGCTATCGATCCAACGGCGCCATTGACGATCTATGCAGGCACGTTAGGCAGTGGTTTCTTTAAGTCAACAAACGGCGGCAGTGTCTGGACTGCGATGAACAACGGAATGGGTGGCCCAAGTCCGACGGTCATCAACACCATCGTGATCGATCCCGCCAATCCGGCCACCATTTATACCGGCCATGGTTCCACCGGAGGTATCAATAAGAGTACAAACGGTGCGACTTCCTGGACCCCACTCACGAACGGGATACCGCAGTTCAGCCAGGTCAATGCGATGACAGCAACGACTTCGGGTGTTTTTGCAGCCGTTGGTAACAGTGGGATTATTAAAACTACAAACGGAGGAACAAACTGGACCCCGGCCAATACTGGTCTCTGGAATCTGTCTGTTCGTGCTATCGCCCCCCACCCGACTAATGGATCGATTTTGTACGTCGGAGCGGGGACATCTTTCTCGAGCGACTGTTTTGTTACAAAGTTGAATGCATCGGGCTCCGGAATTTTGTTTTCGACTTTGCTTGGCGGGAGTAATGAAGAAAATGGGAATGGCATCGCCGTCGACGGAAACGGAAACATCTATGTCGCCGGCCTGACTACCTCAACGAATTTCCCCGTGGTCAACGCCGCCCAGGGAGCACCCACTAATACCAGTTGTAATGACGGATTCGTAGCCAAGTTGAATCCTAGTGTGCCCGCTTATGTTTATTCGACGTATCTCAGGGGTGCTGCATGTGACATTGCGAATGCAATAGCCGTTGATGCCTCAGGCAACGCATACATAACCGGCTCGACGGGTTCTAATGACTTTCTGATCGCAAATGCATTTCAGCCTACGCTCTCGCCATCCTCCTCAGGTGACGCTTTCGTCACTAAACTCAACCCTACCGGGTCGCCCATCTATTCAACCTATCTTGGTGGCACTGGTAGTTTTGAGGCCGGTTGGGGAATCGCCGCGGATGCTTCAGGAAACGCTTACGTCACCGGTAATACTGATTCGTTCAACTTCCCCACCGTGAATCCGATTCAGGCATTTGCTGGTGGTGGTTCTCAGGGAGACGCGTTCGTTACGAAATTTAACAGTCAGGGCTCGGCCCTCATTTATTCCACGTATCTCGGTGGAGTCCAAAGCGATATAGGTCGCAGTATAGCGATTGACTCGGCAAACAATGTCTATGTGACAGGAAACACTGACTCAGGAAATTTTCCACTGACTGTGGGCGCAGTGCGCACCCGCAGCCCGCTCTACAAAAGCGTTGATGGCGCTGCAACGTGGAGCAATGACAATTACGGTTTTACAGCGACTAGTTGTTGCGGAAACTCTTTTGTCAATCTTTTGGCAATCGATCCAACAGCGCCTTCAACAATCTACGCGGGATCGGGGGTCGGCGTTTTCAAAAGCACTAACGGTGGCAGAACCTGGTCGGCAATGAACAACGGCCTGACTGTCGCCCGCAACGTGGTGGGGCTGGCGATCGATCCAGCAACACCCTCCACGGTGTATATAGCGGTCGCTGATTTCAGCAGCAGTAGCAGGGGCGTCTATAAGAGCACGAATGGCGGAAATTTGTGGATCCAGCGCAGCAACGGATTACCTTCGTTTGACCCTTCTAGTCTGGCAATCGATCCGGTTACACCGAGTGTTCTTTATGTAAGTGTGGGTTGTTGTTTTAGTGGAAGTCATATCTTTAAGACAACGGACGGAGCGGACAACTGGTCGCCGCTGGCAGGAGCGCCGCCGCAGCAGCCCACGTCTCTGGTTATCGACCCACTAAACCATTCGATTATCTATGCGGTGGATAGCAATAGCCCCGGAGGGATTTTCAAGAGTGGTGATGCCGGCGCCACCTGGCAATCTCTTGGGACTACAGTGCAATCCGCGCGTTCTATCGCTGTTAGTCCGCATACACCGGGACTCTTATATGCCAACACTGATCAGACTTTATTTAAGAGTGTCGATGGTGGCTCGAGCTGGTCACCAGTTCTTCCGAAGACTGGAAAGATCGTCTTCGATCCGCTAAATCCAGCAACGCTATTTCTGATAACGAATCCGTTCTTCTCTAATTCAGAGGGCGTTTTCAAAAGTACTGACAACGGGCAAACATGGAAACAAGTGAACAAAGGCCTCAACGTGTCACAGGTATTTGCACTTGTGGTCGATCCGGTGAGATCTTCAACGCTGTATCTCGCATCAAGCCCACCCTCCGGTACCGATGCATTTGTCACTAAAATCAATGCAGCAGGGAATGGTTTGATTTATTCGACTTTTATTGGTGGTCCAATTAATCCCGCCAGTTTCGCCAATGTCAACGCTCAGGCTTTTGGGGTCGCGGTCGACGCATCAGGCAATGCGTATGTCACCGGAAGTACGACATCCCTGGACTTTCCGATTACTCCGGGTGCTTATCAGCCTTTCAACCGTGGTTCTCAGGACGCTTTCATTTCGAAGCTCTCGACGTCGTACGTCATTAGTGGTCACGTGTTGGCTAACGGCGCTACGCCGCTGAGTGGGGTGGAAGTTGTCTTGAACGAGGGAGGGTCACTAACCAGTGTACTGACTGAGGGTGATGGATCGTACCAGTTCTCGAGATTGCATGAAGGCGGAAACTACACCGTGAGCGCAAGCAAAGCTCACTTCACGATGACGCCTGCGAGCCAGACTTTCAACAATCTCAACAGCGATCAAGTTTTGGACTTCAATGCCACAGCGAGTGCTGCACAGTTTTTCACGATCAGCGGCAAAGTCAGCGAAAACGGCGTCGGGCTAGCCGGCGTCACGGTGACACTTAGCGGATCACAACCG
>Ga0111539_10000968_pt1 | contig 37720 bp, 33 predicted proteins | sample RhiMethybrSRZTD1_FD_79667 | JGI IMG/M metagenome (GOLD analysis project Ga0111539, IMG submission 79667) | Populus rhizosphere microbial communities from Tennessee, USA - Rhizosphere MetaG P. TD hybrid SRZTD1 (version 2) (version 2) | ecosystem: Host-associated > Plants > Roots > Rhizosphere >...
CGAGTACGCCGTGCGCCCGACCAGCCTGCTCGTCGCCTACGGGTTGGGTGTCGTGCTGACCCTCGTCGTGGTCGCGATCTCGGCCTGGCGGGTGAGCGTGCTCGACGTCGTGACCGCCATCCGCAACCTGCCCACGCCGCTGACGCGGCCGACGCGCCGGGCGCACGGGTGGCGCGGTGCGGCACTGGTGGCGATCGGCGTCCTGCTCGCCGCCGCGGGCGTCGCCGGCGGGCAGGCGACGCCGTTTCTGCTGGGCGTGTCCGTCGCCATCGCCGGCCTGGTCCCGCTGGCGCAGGCGGTCGGGGTCGGCGACCGCGTGGCCCACACCACGGCCGGCCTGGCGCTCGTGACCTGGTGGCTGCTGCCCGGCGGGGTGCACGAGGCGCTGGCCGGCGAGCTCAGCTCGGACTTCTCGATCTGGGTGGTCTCGGGGCTGGCGATCGTGCTCGGTGCCACGTGGACGATCATGTACAACGCGGACGTCGTCCTCGCCGTGGTCGGCAAGGTCGTGGGCAGGTCGCGGGCGCTGGCGCCCGTCCTGCGCATGGCGGTCGCCTACCCGCTGCGCAACCGGCTGCGCACGTCGATGACCCTCGCCATGTTCACCCTCGTGGTGTTCACGCTGGTCAGCGGCGCGACCATCTCGGGGTCGTTCATCAACGACCTCGACGACCTCCACTCCTTCAGCGGTGGCTTCGACGTCCGTGCCGTCGTGGCCCCGATCGCCCCCGTCGACGACATGCGAGCGGAGCTCGAGCGGGCGGCACCGATCGGCGGGTTCGACCCGGGCGACATCGACGTCGTGGGCGCGCAGTCCCTCGTGCCCCTCGAGGCCCGCCAGCGCGGGACGTCGGCCTTCGCCGACTACCCGCTGCGCGGCCTCGACGACGAGTTCCTCGGCTCGACGACCTACGGGTTCGCGGCCCTGGCCGACGGCTACGGCACCGACGCCGAGGTGTGGTCCGCCCTGGCCGAGCAGCCGGGGCTGGCGGTCGTCGACCCGTTCGTCGCCCCTCGCCGCAACCAGTTCTCGTTCGGGGCGATGCCGGACTTCCGCCTGGAGGGGTTCTTCGTCGAGGACGGTTCGTTCGAGCCCGTCGACGTCGACGTGCGCGACCCGGCCACGGGCACCGCGCTCACGGTCACCGTCATCGGCGTGCTCGACGACTCCGTCCCGTGGGAGATGGCCGGGGTGACCACGTCCCAGCGCACGCTCGCCCCGTTCGGCACCGCGGCCCGGCCGACGACGTACTGGTTCGGGCTCGACGACGGCGTCGATCCCGACACCATGGCGACCGCCCTCGAGTCCGGGCTGCTCGACCGCGGCCTCGAGGCCCAGTCGCTGCGCGACCGCCTCGACGAGTCCGTCTCGGCGTCCTGGACGTTCAACCACCTCATCGAGGGGTTCATCGGTCTCGGCCTGGTCGTCGGCGTCGTGGCCCTCGGCGTGGTGAGCGCCCGGGCGGTGGTCGAGCGCCGCCAGCAGATCGGCGTCCTGCGGGCGATCGGCTTCCAACCGGCGATGGTGCGCCTCTCGTTCCTGGTCGAGGCGTCGTTCGTCTCGCTGACCGCCATCGTCGTGGGCTGCGGGCTCGCGCTCGTGCTGTCCCGCAACGTCGTCGCCGACGTGGGCGAGCAGCAGGGCGTCGCGCTGACCGTCCCGTGGCTGAACCTCGCCGTGATCTTCGCGATCGTCTACGTCGCCTCGCTCGCCAGCACGCTGCTGCCGGCCATCCGGGCGTCGCGCGTCTACCCCGCCGAGGCGCTGCGCTACGAGTGACAGGAGGTGCCATGCCCACCTGGCTGGCGGCCCGGGGCCTCGCCCGCTACCGGGCGGCCGACCTGCGCCGCGACGTCGGCGCCGGCCTCGCCCTCACCGCGCTGCTCGTGCCCGCGGGCATGGGCTACGCCACCGCCGCGGGGCTGCCCCCGGAGACGGGCCTCTACGCCACCGTGGCGGCCCTCGTCGCCTACGCGCTCGTCGGGCCGTCGCGGGTGCTGGTGCTGGGCCCCGACTCGTCGCTGGCGCCGCTCATCGCCGCCGCGGTCGTGCCGCTGGCCGCCGCCGGAGCGGTCGGGGCCGAGCGGCGCGTGGCGCTGGCCGGGCTGCTGGCCCTGCTCGTCGGCGTCGTCCTCGTGGTCGGCGGTGCGCTGCGGCTGGGCTTCGTCACCGACCTGCTGTCGATGCCGATCCGCATCGGCTACCTCAACGGGGTCGTCGTGGTGGTGATCGTCGGCCAGGTGCCGGCGCTGCTCGGGTTCTCGGTCGACGCCGACGGCCTGCTCGCCAGCGCCCGAGAGCTGGTGGTCGGGGTGGCCGAGGGGCGGGTGCAGCCGGCGGCGGCGGCGATCGGGGGCGGCGCCCTCGCCGTGATCCTCGTGTGCCGGCGCCTGGCGCCGCGCGCCCCGGGCCTGCTGCTGGCCGTGGCCGGCGGTATCGCCGCCGTCTGGCTCCTCGACCCGGCGGGCGTGCCCGTCGTGGGCCCGCTGCCGACCGGGCTGCCGACGCCGGCGTTCGGCACCCTGGCGTGGGGCGACCTCGTGTCGTTGGCCGCCCCCGCGCTCGGCGTCGCCCTCGTCGCCTTCGCGGACACGAGCGTGCTGTCACGGTCGTTCGCGGCCCGGGCGGGCCGCGAGGTCGACCCGGACCGCGAGATGGCCGCGCTCGGCGCCGCCAACCTGGCCTGCGCGGTCGCCGGCGGGTTCCCGGTCTCGGGCAGCGCGTCGCGCACCCCCGTCGCCGCCGCCGTCGGCGCCCGGACGCAGGTCACCGGCCTCGTCGGGGCCGCGGCGGTCGTCGTGGTGGTGACCGCCGCCCCCGGGTTCACCCGGAACCTCCCGGTGGCGGTGCTGGCCGCCGTGGTGATCGCGGCCGTGCTGTCGGTGGCGGACGTGCCGGGGACGCTCCGCCTGCTGCGCATCCGCCCCAGCGAGTTCGCGCTGTCGCTCAGCGCCTTCGCCGGGGTGGCGGTGCTGGGGGTCCTGCGGGGCGTCGCCGTGGCCATCGTGTTGTCGCTCGGCGCGTTCGTGGCGCGGGCGTGGCGGCCCCACATGGCCGAGCTGGTGCGCCTCGAGCGGCGCAAGGGCTACCACGACCGGGGTCGCCACCCCGAGGGCCGGCGGGTCCCGGGGCTCGTGATCGTCCGGTTCGACGCGCCGCTGTTCTTCGCCAACGCCCCCCTCTTCGCCGACTTCGTCCGCACCACGGTCGCGGCCGCCGGCGGTCCCGTGCGGTGGGTGGCGATCGCGGCCGAGCCGATCACCGACGTCGACACGACGGCCGCCGAGGTGCTCGAGCGGCTCGACGACGAGCTGGCCGCCGGCGGCGTCCACCTGGTGTTCGCGGAGCTGAAGGGCCCGGTGAAGGACCGGATCCGCCGCTACGGGCTCGGGGCGCGGTTCGGGCCCGAGCGGTTCTACCCCACGATCGGGACCGTGGTGTCCGACTACGTCGCCCGCACCGGCACGGACTGGCGCGACTGGACCGACGTGGCGGAGCCACCCCCTTCCCGCCCCGACCCGTCCTCCCGCCGCTGACCGCGCGTGACGGGGACGGGGACCGGGTCGGACGACCGGCCCGTCCGTCGCTCGCACGGTACGGTCGCCGTCGTGCCCGCGCCGGAGTCCGATCTGGTCGTCGCCGTCACCGGCCCCACCGGCACCTTCGGCTACGGCCTCCTGCCGCTGCTCCAGGCCGACGCGCGCATCGCGCACGTCGTCGGGGTCGCCCGCCGCCCCTTCGACCCGGCCGCCCACCGCTGGACGAAGATGGCCTACCGGCAGGGCGACGTCCGCGACCGCGCCGGGCTCGAGCAGGCGTTCCGCGGCGCCGACGTCGTCGTCCACCTCGCGTTCTGGATCACCGGCACGGCCACCCGGGCGGCGACGCGGGCGGTCAACGTCGAGGGCTCCCTGAACGCCCTCCGCGCCGCGGCGGCGGCCGGCGCCCGCCGCTTCGTGTTCGCCTCGTCGGTCGCCGCCTACGGCTTCCACGCCGACAACCCCGTCGGCATGACCGAGGAGTGGCCCGTCCGGCCCGCCGACCACCTGTTCTACGCGCAGGAGAAGGCCGAGCTCGAGCACCTCCTGGCCGACGAGGCCGACCGCCACGCCGATCTCGGCCTGTACCTGCTGCGCCCCTCGATCGTGGTCGGGCCGCACACCATCGGGGCCAAGGGCGTGGTGCCGGCGCCGCTCGCTCCCCTGCTCGGGCGCATCGCCGCCGGCGTGGGCCGGCTGCCGGTCCGCCTCCCGGCGCCCGTGCCGCGGTTCCCGGTGCAGCTCGTGCACGAGGACGACGTCGGGCGGGCGCTCCTCCTCTGCATCGTCGGGGCGGGGCCGCCGGGGGCCTACAACGTCGCCGGCGACGGCGTGCTCTCGACCACCGACGTCGTGCGCGAGCTCGGGCTCACCGCCGTGCCCGTGCCGGGTGGCCTCGTCCGGGCCCCGGCGCGGGCGATCACGGCCCTGGCGGCGCTGCCCCTCGCCCCCCCGGCGCTGGCCTGGGCCGAGGTCCTCCGCCGGCCGGCGGTCATGGACACCGCCAAGGCGAAGCGCGTGCTGGGCTGGCGTCCCCGGTACTCGGGCCTGGAGGCCTTGCGGGCCACCCTGCGGGGCGGGCGCGGGCGCGAGGGGTGATCGCACCCCGGCCGCTCACCGCCCCACCACCCCGTCGAGCACCGCCGCCCACTGCTCGAGGTGCCGGTCGGGCATGAACTCGTCCAGCGCCCGGCGGTGGGCGCCGGCGCCGAGGCGGGCCGCCAGGACCCGGTCGTCGAGCAGCCGGCGCACGGCCGCCCCGAACGCCGCGAGGTCCGTCGGGTCGGGCACCAGCAGGCCGTGCTCGCCGTCGACGATCTGGTCGGCGATCCCGCCGAGGTCGCTGGCCACGATCGGCCGGCTCTTCCACATGGCCTCGGCCACGGTGAGCCCGAAGCCCTCGGCGAGGCTCTTCTGCACGATCACCGCGGCGTGCCGCTGCAGGGCGTTGACGATCGCCGCGGTCTCGTCGGGATCGCGCATCGGGGTGCAGGCCAGGTGCACGTGGGACCGCTGCGCGTGCGGCAGGCGGCGCCAGGCGGCGGTGCACTCGTCGAGGACGCGGGCGCTCTCGGGGTCGTCGGCCACCCCGGTCACCGCCGGTCCGGCCAGCACCAGGTGCGCCCCGCCCGCGCCGTCGACGTGACGGGCGAACCCCTCCATGACGCCCCGCATGTCCTTCAGCCGGTCCCAGCGGGAGGCCTGCACGACCAGCGGGATGTCGCTCGGCGGTGGCGGCCCCGTCTGGAGGATGTCGGCGTACCGGTCGATCCGGCCCTGCGAGCCGTCGCGCCGGGCGAACGGGGCCGGCGACGGGTGCTCGTCGCCGGCGAGCAGCCCGACGTAGCGCAGCACGCGCACGGCCTCGTCGGGCGTCATGTCCGCGTTCTTCGCCGAGAACGGGTCGATCGACGGGGCGATCACGTGCAGGCGGTCGTCACCGATCCACGGCGGCGCGAAGCGGCGCCGCGAGAAGACGAACGCCTCGACGTCGTCGAGGTAGGGACGCAGGAACGCCCAGGCCTCGTCCACGTCGGGGCCGGGCGTGTCGACGCCCACGTGGCTGCGCCACACCACGACGCCGCCCGCCCGCCGGGCGACCGACGCCAGCGCCGCGGTCTGCGGATCGTGCAGCAGCACGACGTCGCCGGGCCGCACCACCGCCAGCAGGTCGTCGGCGTTGGCCCGGAGGGTCTTCTCGTAGACGCGGCGCTCGGCGGGGCCGAGCGCACCACCGTCGCCCCGGGCGCCGTAGAGGTGGTTGTGGACGCGCTTGGTGATGTCGAAGAACGCCGGATCGCCCTCGACGACGAACCACCGGGCGTCGACGCCGACCCCGCGCGCGTACGCCAGCAGGGTCTGGAGGAGCTCGGCCACGCCGCCGCCGTTGGCGGTCGAGTTGACGTTGATCACGGCGCGACCCCCGAGCGCCTCCCGGGTGGCCTCGGCCGTGGCGACGAAGCGCGCGGCACGCTCCTCGCCCAGCAGCCGGCCGAGGCGGTCCGGCGGGCGCTGGACGACGTCGACCTCGGTGAGCCGGGCCACCGCCGACCTCACGATCCCCCGACGGGGGCGGGCCCGCGGTCCTCGGCGGCCGGCTCCCGGTCGTCGGTCGGGGGCAGGCCCCGCAGCCAGTGGTGCCGGTCGGCCCACACCAGCAGCGGCGGCAGCATGATCAGCGTGCTGGCGAGGGCGAACAGGACGTCGAGGGCGACGACGATCCCGAAGTCGCGCAGCAGCGGCATCGGCGAGAGCGCCAGCACGCCGAACCCACCGACCAGGGTGAGCCCCGAGGCGACGAAGGCCCGGCCGATGCGCGGCACGCCGAAGGACACCGCCGCCCGGGGGTCACGACCTCGGCTGCGCTCCTCGCGGTACCGCGCCGCCACGAGCACCGAGAACTCGGTCCCGACCGCGATGACGAGCGGACCGGCCACCGTGGTGAGCGGCGTGAGCTCGATCCCGAGCGCGGCGATCGCCAGCGACGACAGGCCCACCGCCGTGGCCACGGGCACGACGATCAGCAGGGCCCGCACGAGGCTGCGCTGGGCGAGCACCAACCACGCGAGCACGAGCCCCAGCGCCGTCAACGACAGCGTGCCGCGGCCCGCCTCGAGGCCGTTGACGAGCTCGACGCCGATGACCGCCAGGCCGGACGGCGTGGCGGTGACGCCCGGGGGCGGCGCCAGATCGCCCGCGAGCTCGGCGTCCAGGTCGTCGAGCAACCGCTCGCGCTCACCCAGCGACACCGGCGTGATCGGGAACACGAGGTTCGCCCGGGTGCGGTCGGCACTGACGAGCGACCGGGCCACGTCGTCGGGTGCGACCGAGAGCAGGGCGGCGATGTCGTCGCCTCCGGGCGTCGTGCCGTGCACGCCCGTGGCGATGGCCGCCATGCTGGTGGCGCGCTTCAGCGCCGGGTGGCGGGTGACCGCCTCGGCACCGAAGCGCTCCATCCAGGCGGCGACCGCGGGGTCGGTGACGTCGGGGGCCTCGACGAGGATCGTGAGCTCGCTCGAGAAGCCCGTGCCCTCGCGCAGCTCGTCGAGGTCGGTGACCGCACGCCCGTCCTGGTCGACCCAGCGCTCGGGGTCCGTCTCGATGGCGAGGCCCCCCTCGATCAGCAGCCCGGTCGTGACGACCACGCCGCCCATCACCAGCAGGGGGACGGCCGCGCGCGCCGGCAGCGACGATGCCGCCCGCACGACGGCCTCCACCGCCCGGGGCGTCCGGGCCGAGCGCTCGCCCCGACGGCGGTCGTGGCGCAGCAGCACCGCCACCGGCAGCGTGAGGGCGACGGCGACGAGCACCGTGACCCCGACCGACAGCAGCAGGCCGAAGTCCTGGATCATCGGCACCTGCGACCGCTCGAGGGCGAGGAAGCCGACCACGGCGGCGACCATCGCCACGGCCAGGGGCGGGCTCATGTGCCGCACGGTCGTGTCGACCGCCGCCTCGGCGGCGCGGCCGTCGGTGCGCTCCTCCTCGTAGCGGTTGTGCATCTGGATGGCGAAGTCGACGCCGAGCCCCAGGAGGATCGGCAGGCCCGAGATCGTGACGAGCGTCAGGGGGATCCCGGCGAGGCCGACGGCTCCGAACGCGCCCACGGTGCCCACGGCGACGACGAGCAGGGGGAGGAGGCGCCACCGGGCCCGGAACACCAGGAGCAGCAGCAGCGCCATCACGCCGACGGCGAGCGCCCCGAGGGTGGCCATGCCGCCGCGGAGGTAGTCGTTGATCTCGGCGAGCAGCACGGGCGGGCCGCTGGCCAGCACCGCGGCGCCGGGCACGTCGTGGCGGGCCACGATCTCGTCGACCACGTCGGCGCCCCGGGCCTGCTCGTCGATCGAGGCGTTGCCGGGCAGGCGCACGAGGACGAGCGCGTGGTCGGCGTCGAGGAACGCGTCGCCCATGGCCGGACGGATCTCGCCGTCGGGCCCGAACACCAGGAAGTCGACGAAGGCCGGGTTGTCGAGCGTCTGCTCGCCCGCCGCGGTCAGCCGGGCCAGCTCGGCCCCCACGGCGTCGGCGCGCTCGCCACGCAGGGCGGCGTCGGCCGCCGCCGCGGCCTGTTCCTGCTCGGCCGGGGTGCGGCCGGCCGTGGCCGCGTCCGACCGGGCTGCGGCCGCCGCGGCCTCGGCGTCGCGCTCGGTGGCCCCCGAGATGAGGTCCGGCGCGACCGCGAGCTGGTCGGCCGCGAAGTCGAGGGCGGTGGCCGGCCCGACGACGGCGGGGAACTCGCCGCTCGCCCGGAGGTCCTCCTCCAGCGCCCTGACCTCGGCCAGGGCGTCGCGGCTCGTCAGCTCCCGGATGTCGCCGGTGAGCAGCACCAGCATCGGCTCGCCGCCGAAGGTGTCCTGGTACCGCGCGTTCACGCGTGACACCTGCTCACGGGAGTCGACCATGGTGTCCTGCCCGGTCACGAACTCGAGCCGGGGCAGGCCCACCGCCAGGAGCGCCACCGCGGCGACCACGGCCAGGACGACCCGGCCGGGATGGCGGGTGATCGCCGCCGACAGGGATGTCCACAGCGAGCGCATCGTGGCCTCCTCGTGGGCCGGATCCGCACGGCCGGGGAGCCGGCCGCTGGATCCGACGCTCGGGTCGATCGTACGGAAGCGGGGGTGCGGGCCCCAGGGCCGAAGGTCCCGCCGGACGGCGGGACCGCACCGCCGCCGAGGGTCCTTCGCCCCTGGTCCGGGTCCCGCCGCGCGCCCACGCTGAACGGCATGTTGCGTCGACACCGCCAACGCCCCGGGACGGGGACCCCGGGTGGGCCGGACGCGTCCGAGGGCGCCATGTCGTGGATGCTCTCGGAGCGATCGCCCGACCCGGAGCACGCTCCGTTCGTCGCCCGCATCGCCGCGGTCGGGCGCCGCCTCCCCGCCACGCACGTCACCTCCGCGGCGCTGATGGGCTCGACCCGCCACGACACCCACATCGACCTCGAACGGTTGACGGGCATCCACGAGAGGCGGGTGTCCGTCGGCGACGAGGACTCGCTGAGCCTCGCCGTCGGCGCGGCGCGCGACTGCCTGGAGCGCGCCGGCCGGACCGGGGCCGACATCGACCTGGTCGTGAGCTGCAGCATCACCAAGTACCGCGACGGCCTCGTGCAGTGGCTCGAGCCCCCCATGAGCCTGGCCGTGGCCCGCGCCGTCGGCGCCACGGGCGCCACCACGTTCGACCTCTCGAACGCGTGCGCCGGCACGCTGACCGGGGTGCTGATCGCCAACAACTGGGTGCGGCGTGGCGCGATCCGGCGCGCGCTGGTGGTCAGCGGTGAGTACATCTCCCAGCTCGGCGAGAACGCGGCCCGCCACGTGCGCTCGATCATGAGCCGCGAGCTGGCCTCCCTCACGCTCGGCGACGCCGGAGGCGCCGTGCTCGTCGAGCGGGCCGAGGACGGCGAGCCGGGCATCGCCCTCGCCGGGTTCACCACCGTGGCCGAGCACAGCCGGCTGTGCCTCGCCTATCCGGCGCGGCACGAGCCCGGTGCCCGCATGTTCACCAAGTCCCGCGCCCTCCAGCGCGTGGCCATCGCCGACACTCCCGCCCTGCTCCAGGAGGCGCTCAGCACCGCGGGCGTGGACATCGGCGAGATCGACCTCGTGATCCCGCACCAGACGTCGGCCCGCGCCATCCGCAGCGGCATGCGCGAGGTCACGGCGGCGCTCGGCGGGGCACCCCGCACCCCCGCGGTCGTGACGGTCGACCGCTACGGGAACACGGCGTCCACCACCCACGTCGTGGCGCTCGTCGAGGAGCTGGAGGCGGGGCACGTCCGGGCGGGCGACCGCGTCGCCCTCGTGGCCCTGGCGTCCGGCCTCGAGATCGGGGTGGTGCTGTTCACCGTCGACGAGGGACTGGAGGCCTGCTGTGGCCACGATCGTTGAGTCCGTGGCCGTGGTGCACGGCCACGGCCGCCGGCGCGCCGCCCGGGTGCTGGCCGACGCCGCCATCCGCGCCGCGCTCGACCGGGCCGGGGCGGCCCCCACCGACATCGAGCTGCTGGTGAACGCCGGCCTCTACCACGACCGCAACCTCGGCGAGCCGGCGCTCGCCGCCCTCATCCAGGAGGACATCGGCGCCAACCCCGAGGACCCCCACGTCGGAGGCCACGGGACCTTCTCGTTCGACGTGGCGAACGGGTCGTGCGGGATGCTCAGCGGCCTGCAGGTCGCCGACGGCTTCCTGCGGTCGGGGACGATCCGCCGCGCCGTCGTCGTGGCCAGCGACGCCGACCCGGGGCACCGGTTGGCACCCGGCTTCCCCTACGGACGCACCGGCGCCGCGCTCGTGTGCGGCTGGGGGCCGGACGGAACCGGCATCCAGGCCTTCCGCTTCGCCAGCGCGCCGACCTCGCTCGGTGACGCCGCCGGCGACGGCCTGCGCGCCACCGTCGGCTTCGCCGGCGGCCGCAACACGTTGACGATCGAGCAGGCCCCCGGCCACCTGCAGGTGGCCGGGGCCTGGGCCGGCGCCGTCGCCGCCGACCTGCTGGCCGACGAGGGCGTCGAGGTCGCCGACCTCGATCTCGTCGTGGCGAACCCGCTCGTGCCGGAGTTCCTCGACGCGCTCGCGTCGCGCCTGGGCGTGGACCGCTCCCGCCTCGCCGACACCGACGCGGGCCGCGCCGCGCACACCGCCGGCCTGGGCGTGGCCCTCGACGCCGCCGGCGACGCGCTGGGCCGGGGGACGACGCTGCTGGTGTCGGCGGGGGCGGGGCCGATCGCCGGCGCTGCGCTCGTGCGGGCCTGAGCGGCTGCCCGGGCGCCCGCAATCACCCGCGGCGGAGCGCGACCAGGCGGTCCCGCAGCCGCTCGGAGACCGCGGCGGCGCCGCCCCGGACGCCAGCGGCCGCCACCGGCTCGGGCTCGACGCCCAGGCTGTTCAGGGCACCCGCCAGCATCTCGTAGTGGCCCACGAGCAGGCACAGCTCGATGAGCTCGCGCTCGCCCAGCTCGCCGGCGAGGCCCCGCCAGGTGGTGTCGCCGATCACGTGGCGGTCGACCAGCTCGTCGACGGCCCGGACCAGGAGGCGCTGCCGCCGGGGCCAGCCGGCGGCCTCGGGATCGGCGGTGATCCGCTCGAGGTCGAGCGCCGCCGGCCCCGTGCCGGACGCGAGCGCGACGTGCTGCACCCACACGTACCAGGCCCCGCAGCGCCAGGCGGTGCGGAGGACGACGAGCTCGCGGTCGGCCGCGGGCAGCTCGCCCCGCAGCAGCAGCGCGGCGCCGAACCGCAGCCACGCCCGGAACAGCCGGCGGTGGCGGCCGAGCGTGGTGAAGACCCGCAGCGGCTCGCCCCCGGTGGCCCCCGTGACGCGGGCCGCCCCCACCGCCGTGAGGCGGGCGAGCGGGCCCAGCGAGCGGCGATCGCCCGGCGGCACCCGCACCGACGGCCCCGGGCCCGTCACCGACGCTCCGTCCACCGAGTCCCGGGTCACCGGTCCCCCCGTCACCGAGTCCCCGGTCACCGGTTCCCCGGTCACCGGGCGTACATCTCGTCGACGAGGTCGCCGAACCGGTCGATCACCACGGCCCGCTTGACCTTGAGCGTCGGTGTCAGCTCGCCCCCCGCCACGGTGAGCTCGCGGGGCAGCACCCGCCAGGCCTTGATCCGCTCGGCGGGCGCCCGTCCGGCGTTCAGCCGGCCCACCGCCGCGGTGAGCTCGCGCTGGACGATGGGATGGGTGGCGAGCACCTCGGTGCCGCCGTGGCCGTCCGGACCGCCGATCGCCGCCTCCGCGACCTCGGTGTCGAGCGAGATCAGCGCCGTCAGGTAGGAACGGCCCTCACCGACGACCACGGCCTGCGAGACGAACGGCTCGCTGCCGAGGTGGGTCTCCATGTCCTGCGGGGCGATGTTCTTGCCGCTGGAGGTCACGATGAGGTCCTTCTTGCGGCCCACGATGCGCAGGTAGCCGTCGTCGAGCGTGCCCAGGTCGCCCGAGTGCATCCAGCCGTCGCCCAGCAGGGCGGAGGTGGCCTCGGGATCGTTCCAGTACCCCGCGCACACGTTGGGCCCCCGCACCAGCACCTCGCCGTCGGCGGCGATGCGCACGTCGAGCCCGGGAAGGGGCTCGCCGACCGTGCCGAGGCGGATCCGGCCCGGGCGGTTCATCGTCGTCGGGCCGCAGTCCTCGGTCTGCCCGTAGACCTCGGCCACCGGGATGCCGACGGCGTGGAACCACCGCAGGAGGTCGGGGTCCACCGGGGCCGCCGACGACACGAACACGCGCCCGCGGTCGAGCCCCATGCGACGGCGGATCCGGGCCCCCAGCGTGCGGTCGAGCGCCATGTGCGCCAGGCGCTCGCTCCAGGCCGGCGGGGGCCGGAGGCCCTCGCCGGCGGCGACCATCGCCTGGCCGAGCTCGACCATGCGGGCGGAGGCCGACCGCACGGGGCCGGGAGCGTGCGCCAGCTCGGACTGGACCGCCTGCTGGAACTTCTCCCACACCCGCGGGACGGCGAAGAAGATCGTGGGCCGGCAGGCGCGCAGGTCCTCGGCGAGGGTGGCGAGGCTGCGCGCGAACCACGTCTCGCCGCCCGAGATGATCTGACCGAGGTGGCTCGTGCACCGCTCGGCGATGTGCGACAGGGGCAGGAACGACAGGAAGCGATCGGTGGGCCCCACGCTCACCACCTGCGTGAGCGAGCGGATCGTCCCGGCCACGTTGTCGTGCGTGATCATCGTGCCCTTGGGCGGCCCGGTCGTCCCGCTCGTGTAGACGATGGTGGCCACCGAGTCGGGGCGGAGGGCGCGCACCCGGGCGTCCAGCAGCGCGGGGTCCTCCCCGAGCCGCTGGCGGCCGAGCGAGCGCAGGTCGTCGAAGGTGAGCACGAGGTCGTCGTCCAGGCCGTCCGGCGGGTCCGCCAACATGACCACGCGCTCGAGCGCGGGGAGGCGGTGGCGACCGAGCAGCAGCTTGGCGAGCTGGTCGCGGTCGCCGACGAAGCACACCCGGCTGTCGGAGTGGCCGAGCACGTGGGCCACCTGGCTCGCCGCCCCCGTCGGATACGCCGGCACCGAGACGGCCCCGGCCGCCATGATCCCGACGTCGGCCATGTGCCAGCGCGGCTGGTTCCCGGAGAGGATGCCGACGCGGTCGCCACCCTCGATGCCGAGCGCCACCAGGCCGGCGGCCACCTCGCGCACCGCGGTGCCGTACTCGGCCCACGACACGGGCCGCCACTCGCCGTCGTGCACGTAGCGGAGCGCCGTGCGCTCCGACCAGCGGGCCGCCCGGTCGAAGAACAGGTCGACCAGCGTGCGGCCCGCCTCGAGCGGTGGCGCCGCCTCGGGCCGCGCCGGCCGAGCGAGAACCCGTGCACGCATCCCTCTCGACACGGCCATGGTCGTCTCCTCACGTTCCGCGGTCACGTCGACCGTACGACCGGCGACGCGACCGGGGAAGGGCCGGAGGTCCCCTCGTGCCCCAGGGCCGGGGACCTTCGTCCCTAGCCCGGGACGGTGGCCGGTGCGCACAGTGGGCCCGTCCCTGAAGGGGAGGTCGTCGTGCCGAATCGTCCCGCCGCCCGCCGCCTGTCGGCGTCGGACAGCCTGCTGTGGCGCATCGAGGCCGACCCCGTCCTCCGCTCGCCCATCCTCGTGGTCGGGCTGCTCGACCGGTCCCCCACCGACGACGGCGTGGTGGCGATGCTCGAGCGGGCCGCGACGGTCCTGCCCCGACTGCGCCAACGGATCGAGCCTCCCCCGTGGGGCGTGGGCCGTCCCCGCTGGCAGGACGACCACGCATCGCTGGCGCACCACCTGCGGCGGGTGCGGGCGCCGGGCGGCGACCTCGACGCGGTGCTGGCGGTGGCCGAGCCCGACGCCGCCGCCGCCTTCGACCCCGCCCGGCCCCCCTGGACCCTCACGATCGTCGACGGGGTCGACGACGGGCGCGCCGCGGTCGTGCTGCGCTTCCACCACGCGATGACCGACGGCGTGGGGGGCATCCAGATCGCCGATCTGCTCTTCGACCGGGCCCGGCACCCCGCCCGCGGCGCCCGTGCGGCGACGGTCGCCGGCAACGGCGCCAGCGGCGACGACGACGGAGCCGGTCGGCCGCCGCGGCCGTGGCCCGTCGACCCGGCCGCGGTGGTGGCCGGGGGCACCGACGCCGCCCGCCGGCTGGTGGGGGCGGCGACCCACCCCGTGGCGGGGCTGACGGCCGCGGCCCGGTTCGGGCGCTCGGCGGCGCGGATGCTCGCGCCGGCGCCCCCGGGGTCGCCCGAGCTGGCCGGGCGCAGCCTCGACCGCTGGCTGGCGGTGACCGAGCGCCCGCTCGCCGACCTGCACCGGGCGGCCGGCGCCGCCGGGGGCACGGTCAACGACGTGCTGCTCGCCGCCGTGGGCGGCGCGCTCGCCGCCTTCCACCGGGCCGAGGGGCGGCCCGTGCCCTCGGTGCGGGTGACCATGCCGATCAGCATCCGGCGGGAGGACGACGCGGTGGGCGGCAACCGCTTCGTGCCGGCCCGGTTCTCGCTGCCGATCGACGATCCCGACCCCCGCACCCGGGTCAGGATCGCCGGGGCGATCGCCCGCGGCTGGCGCTCGGAGGCGGCGGTCGGCGCCACCGACGTGCTGGCCGCCGGCCTCAACCTGCTGCCCCGGCCGGTCGTCAGCCGGTTGTTCGGGGGCATGCTGCGGTCGATCGACGTCGACGTGGTCGACGTGCCCGGCCTCGACCGGCGGGCGTTCGTCGGCGGGGCCCGCATCCTGCGCCTGTGGGCGTTCGCGCCGCCCACCGGAGCGGCGCTCAGCGTGACCCTCGTGTCCCACGAGCAGACGTGCTGCGTCGGGCTGGCGTGCGACCGCCGCGCCGTCTCGGATCCCGAGCTGCTGGCCACCTGCCTCGAGGCGGCGCTGTCCGAGGCGGTGGGGATGGGGAGGACGCACCGATGAGCATCGACCGGTTGACCGCGCTCGACGCCAGCTTCGTGTGGCTCGAGCGACCGGGAGTCCCGATCCACGTGGGCGCGGTCGCCACCTTCGAGGCCGGGCCCCTGCTCGACGGGCGCGGCCGGCTGCGGCTGGACGACCTGCGCTCGCGCATCGGGGCCCGGATCGGCGAGATGCCGCACCTGCGGTGCCGGCTGGTGCCCGTGCCGTTCGGCCTCGACCGGCCCCGGTGGGTCGACGACCCGGAGTTCGACATCGCCCGGCACGTGGGCGAGGTGCGCCTGCCGGCTCCGGGCGACGACGCCGCGCTGCGCGAGCTGGCCGGTCGCCTGCAGGCCGATGTGCTCCCCCGCGACCGGCCGCTGTGGGACCTGCGCTTCGTCACCGGGCTGGCCGGAGACCGGGTCGGGCTGATCGAGCGGGTCCACCACTCGCTGGTGGACGGCGTGTCCGGCGTCGACCTCGCCACCCTGCTGCTGGACGTCGAGCCCGACGCCCCCGCGCCGCCGCCGCCCGCACCGTGGGCGCCCGGTCCGGCGCCCGACCCCGCCGAGCTGGCCGCCGCCGGGCTCGTCGACCGGCTGGCCGACCCGGGGCGGGCGATGGGGGCCACGCTCCGCCTGGCGCGCCACCCGTCCGCCGCGGCCCGGGTGCTCCGCACCCTGGCCAGCGGGATCGGCGCCATGGCCGACGACGGCCTGCTGGCGCCCCGGACGTCGCTCAACGCCCCCCCGACCGGGGGCCGCCGCCTGGCCTGGGTCCGCACCCGCCTCGACGACGTGCGCGCCGCGGGCGCGCCGACCGGGGCGTCGGTGAACGACGTCGTGCTCAGCGCAGTGGCCGGCGGCCTCCGGTCGTTGCTCCTCGGGCGCGGCGAGGGGCTCCCGACCGATCTCGTCCTCAAGGTGCTCGTCCCCGTGTCGGTGCGCGCCCCCGACGAGCACGGCACCCTCGGGAACCGGGTCGCCGCGCTCTACGCCCCGCTGCCGGTCGGCATCGGCGATCCCCAGGACCGGCTCGCCCGGGTGAGCTCCGCCATGCGGCGGCTGAAGTCGTGCCCCCAGAGCGACGCCACCGGACTCGTCCTCGGGGCGGCCGACGCCCTGCCCGTCGGCGCCGCCCGGCTGCTGGCCCGCGCTGTCGACCGCCAGCGCCTCGTGAACCTCGTCGTCACCAACGTGCCGGGACCGCCGTTCCCCCTCTACGCCGCCGGCGCCCGGATGCTGGAGGCCTTCCCCGTGGTGCCGCTCGGCGCCAACCTCACGCTCGGCGTCGCCGTCCTGTCCTACGACGGCGCGCTCACGGTCGCGCTCACCGCCGACGACCGGACCTGTCCCGACGTCGACACGTTCGCCCGCGGGATCGAGCGGTCGCTGGCGCAGCTGGGCGTCGGCGGCTGAGCCACCGGCCCCGGGTGGACCGGACCCGGCCTGCTCGCGTCAGGCGTCCAGGGGGACGCACCAGCGCAGGATCGTGCCGGTGCCCGTCGGTGCCTCGTGCACGTCGAGCGACCCCGCCAACCGCTCGGCCCGCGTGCGCATGTTGCCGAGCCCCCGCCCGGACGACGCGGGGCCCGAGGCGCGGAGCCCGACCCCGTCGTCGGTGACCGTGAGCCGCACCTGGCCGTCGGCGACGGCGACGTCGACCTCGACCCGGCCGGCCCGGGCGTGCCGGGTGACGTTCGACAGGGCTTCGCGCAGCACCTTGACCAGCTCGTCGGCCAGCGAGTCGTCGACCGCAGCGTCGATCGGGCCGTCGAACCGCACCACCGGATCGAACCCGAGGGCGGCCGTCTGCTCGGCCGCCACGGCGAGCAGGTCGCGCCGCACGCTGCGCCGGTCGCCCGCGGGGAGCGGTTGCAGCTCGAAGATCACCGACCGGATGTGCCGCACGGTCATGTCGAGATCGTCGACGGCACGGTCGATGCGCTCGGCCACCTCGGGCCGCTCGGTCAACCGCGACGCACCCTGCAGCAGCAGACCGGTGGCGAACAGCCGCTGGATGACCGTGTCGTGCAGGTCGCGGGCGATGCGCTCGCGGTCCTCGATGACCATCACGTGCTGCGCCCGCTCGTGCAGGCGGGCGTTCTCGATGGCGACGCCGGCCGCCGCGGCGAGGCCGACCACCAGCTCCTCGTCGACGTCGGTGAACTCGTCTCCGCCGGCCTTCTCGGTCAGGTACAGGTTGCCGAACACGTCGCCGCCCCGCACCCACACGGGGACGCCGAGGAACGAGGTCATCGGTGGGTGGCCCGGCGGGAACCCGTAGCTGTCGGGGTGCCGCGTGAGGTCGGGCAGCCGCAGCGGTCGGTTGTCGATGATCAGCTTGCCGAGGATGCCGTGGCCCTCGGGCAGGTGACCGATGGCGGCGATGCCCTCGTCGTCGATGCCCACCGTGATGAACTCGGCGAGGCCCGTGCGCGACCGGTCGAGCACGCCGAGCGCCCCGTAGCGGGCGTCGACCAGCTCGGTGGCGATCTCGACGATGCGGCGCAGCACCACGGGCAGGCTCAGCTCCGACCCGAGGGCCATCACCGCCTCGAGGAGACGGCGCAGCTGCTTCGCGCCCGCGACTTCGCCCATCGACGGCGAGTGTAGGACCGGACGCGTCAGCCGGATCCCGGCCGGTCCAGTCGCCGGCCGGTGACCCGATCGAGCGGGATGGCGACCACGTGCCCGTCCCGGCCCGCCACCCACCGCCGGAGGCGGCCGAGGTCGGTCGCGTCGGCCACGTCGCCCGGGTGCGCCTCGGCGACGCCGGTGACGACCACGCTCCAGCCCGTCCCGGTCGCCTCGTCCACGTCGTCGACCTCGAAGGCCACCACCGCGTGGTGGGTCGCCGCCTCCAGCTTCGTGCCCGCACCCGTGCGGAACAGCACCTGCCCGTCGGCGACCACGTAGTCGACGGGCAGGATCGTCGGGAGCGCCTCGGACGTGATGCCGATGCGCCCGATCGACCTGGTGCCCAGCAGGCGGACGCACTCGTCCGCGTCGAGGACCTCGAGGCCGTTGCGGTCAACCTCCACTGCGCTCTCCTCCCGTGTCGAGCACGGCCGCCCGCGCCCGGTCCCGCGCGACCTCACGATCCCCCGTCGTGTCGACGACCGTCGCCTCGGGCCACGGCGCCGCCGTCGCCGCCAGCGCTGCGGCGATCGCCGGCGTGGCGTCGGAGGCGTCGGTCCCGCGGGCCAGCCGCCGGAGGATGCGGGCCTCGGCCACGGACGCCGGGGCGGCGCACCGCAGCTCGACGAGATCGGCGGCGGTGGCGTCGGCGACGGCCCGGGCCTCCCGCCGGTGGTCGTCGTCGGTGAACGAGGCGTCCAGCACGACGCTCTCGCCGTGGGCCAGGGCGGTCCGCGCCCGGCGCGCCATCTCGTCGTAGGTCGCGGCCGTCGTCTCCGGGCGGTAGATCCCCTCGCCGAAGGCGGCGGCCGCCGACCGGTCGGGCGCCAGCCCGGCGAGCTCCTTGCGCACCTCGTCGCTGTGGAGGCAGGTCGCCCCGAGGTCGTCGGCCAGCGTGGTGGCCAGCGTCGTCTTGCCCGTCCCGGGCAGACCGCCCACGAGCACCAGCCGGACCGTGCCGGCCTCGAGGTGCCGGCGCGCCATCGCCAGCAGGTCCCGCGCCTCGACCGCCGAGTCACCGGACCCCTGCGCGGCGCGGATCGCGGCCACCTTGGCCCGCACCTGGGCGCGGTAGGCCACGTGGTGGTGCGCGAGCGAGGCCGGCCAGGCGTCGTCGGCGTGCTCGCGGTACGCCTCCAGGAAGCGGGCACCGAGGTCGGGGCGGCCGAGCCGTTCGAGGTCCATGGCCAGGAACGCGACGTCGGCCAGCACGTCGTCCCGGCGGAGGGCGGCGTCGAACTCGAGGCAGTCGAGCACCCGAGGGCCGTCGTCGAGGCAGAAGATGTCGTCGGCCAGCAGGTCGCCGTGCCCGTCGCAGGCCCGGCCCCCGGCGACGCGCGCCCGGAACAGCGGTTCCCGCCCGGCGAGGTAGCGCTGCGCCCGCCGGTCCACGGCCCGGACCGCACCGGGGTCGAGGCACGACCGGGGCAGGGCCAGCATCTCGGCCGTGTTGTGGGCCCACCGCCCGGCCAGCGCATCGCGGCCCGCCGCCCGGTCGGCGGCGGCGCTCCGCTCGGCCCGGGCGTGGAACGACGCCATCACGTGCGCCAGGCGCCAGAGCTCGTCGTCGACGTCCCCGCCGGCGCACACGAGGGTCGCCAGGCGCCTCTCGGCCGGCATGCGGCGCATGACGACCAGGTGGTCGCACGGCTCGCCGTCGGCCCCGACGACGTCGGCCACGCCCAGGTAGACGTCGGGCGCCAGCCGGCGGTTCAGCGCCACCTCGCGGTGGCACGCCGCCTCGCGGGCCGGGCGGAGGCGGAAGTCGAGGAACCCCAGGTCCACCCGCTTCTTCACCTTGTAGGCGCGATCGCCGAGGAACACCACCACGGCCGAGTGGGTCTCGGCGACGGCCGCCGGCACGAGGGCCGCGTCCGGCGCCGGGCCCGCCGGGTCGGGCGCCGGTGAGCGTTCGGGGGCTGCCGTGTCGCTGGGCACGGATCGATCGTGCCCCCGTGGCGGGCAACGGCGGAAGGGCCCTTGGTCCTGCGCCGGCCGGCCGCGCCGGCGCCCCCGGCGAGAGGGCGCGAGCGCACGGGCGCCGCGGGTGCTCGACGCGGGGGACCGGGGCAGGGCCACCGTGCGACCGGGATTCCGCCGGGAGCCGCCGGCTCAGCCGGGCACGGCCGGCGCCACCGGTTCACGGTGGCCGAAGAGCACCTGGGCGGTGATCGGGCGGGAGAGGCGGGCCAGGTCGTCGGTCAGGTCGACGAGGAGGTCGTCCATCGTGAGCATCCCGACCACCCGGTCGTCCGCCACGAGCGGCAGCCGGCGCAGCGCGTGGCTCTCGAAGATCGTGAGCGCCTCGCGCAGCTCCGCGTCGGGGGCCAGCGACACGAGGTCGGTCGTCATGACCGAGTCGACCCGGGCGTCGGGGTCGGCGCGCCGGGCGACGGCGCGGACGACGAGGTCGCGATCGGTCACGATCCCGAGCGGCCGGCCGTCCTGCTCGACGACGACGAGCGCGCCGACCGCCAGGCGGTCCATCTCCTCCGCGGCGTGCGTCACCGTCTGCTCGGCGGCGATGGTGGCCGGGGGCTTGCGAGCGGCATCGATTGCGTGCATCAGGCACCTCCGTGCGTGGGCTTCTCCGCCCTGAGCGTCGGCCTGCGCCCCGCGGACCGACAGGGGCGAACGGCCCGATCTGCGCCGCCGGGCCGTGCGGAGGCGGCCGGGCCTGCTCGCGCCGCTCAGGCGACGAGCACGGCGGCCCCCGTCACCCGGTCGCCGGCCAGGTCGGCCAGCGCCCGATCGGCGGCGGCCAGCGGGTACCGGGTCGTCGTCACCTCGAGGCCGAGGCGGGCGGCGAGCGCCAGGAACTCCTCGCCGTCGGCCCGGGTGTTGGCCGTGACGCTGCGGAGCTGGCGCTCCTGGAACAGGTGGCGGGCGTAGTCGAGCGCGGGGATGTCGCTCAGGTGGATGCCGGCGACGGCCAGCGTGCCGCCCCGGTCGAGCGCGGCGAGGGCCGGCAGGACGAGCTCGCCGGCCGGGGCGAACAGGATGGCGGCGTCGAGCGGCTCGGGAGGCGCCCCGTCGGCGGGCCCCGCCGAGTGGACCCCGAGGGCCAGGGCGTGGCGACGGGCGTCCTCGGACCGGGTGAGCACGTGGACGACGGCCCCCTGCGCCAGCGCCACCTGGGCGGCCAGGTGGGCGGACGCCCCGAAGCCGTAGACCCCCAGGCGACCGCCCGGGGGCAGCTCGGCACGCCGCAGGGCGCGGTAGCCGATGATGCCGGCGCACAGCAGCGGCGCCGCGTGCTCGTCGTCGAACACCTCGGGCAGCCGGTACGCGTAGGCCTCGGGGACGACGGCCCACTCGGCGTAGCCGCCGTCGGCGTCCCAGCCCGTGAAGCGCGGGTCGACGCACAGGTTCTCGGCGCCGTGCCGGCACCACCGGCACCGCCCGCACGTGTGCCGGAGCCAGGCGCCGCCCACCCGCTCGCCGACGGCGAACCGCCCGCTCCCGGGCCCGAGGGCGTCGATGACGCCGACGATCTCGTGCCCCGGCACGGTGGCGGGGCGGTGTGGCGGCAGGTCGCCCTCCGCGAGGTGGAGGTCGGTGCGGCACACCCCACAGGCCGACACCCGCAGCCGGACCTCACCGGGCCCGGGCTCGGGCACGGGGCGGTCGACGAGGGCGAGCGGCCCGCCGCCGATGGGCCCGGGCGCATCGACCACCCACGCCTGCATGGCGCCCGACCGTACCCCGGCGCGCGCGATCGCCGGGTCGAGATCCGACCCGGCGACCGTGGCGCGGACGTCCCGGCCGACCGGAGCCGACCGGGACGGGCCTGTCATGCCTTGGCGTGGCGGCGCAGGTGCAGCAGCCCGGCGATCACCAGAGCGGCCATGACCAGCGCTCCGGCGAAGGCGACCCAGGCGGCGATGCCGGCGATCTCGCCGATCGTGGCCCAGGCGAAGCTGGTGAGCAGCAGCCCCCGCAGGGTCTCGCCCCGGAACAGCGAGTCACGCTGCCCCTTCAGCTGGTCGGCGGTGGCCTGCAGCTCGGCGATCTCGGCCGGGTCGGCGCCCGCCTCGCGAGCGTCGGTCACGGCCTGGGCGGCGCCCCGGTCGTCGATCTGCGAGTAGGTCAGGCCGTCGGCGATGCCCTCGAGGTGTCCGCCGATGTAGCTGGCGTAGGCCTCGGCCTGGTCGCCGGTGGTGACCTGCTCCCCGGCGAAGCCCACGAGGTCGTCCCGACCCTCGTCGCGCAGCTCGTCGGCCTCGGGGAAGGTGACGTTCTGCGACGACAGCTCGTCGTGGACGTAGTCCTCCGCGAAGTTGGAGCCCCACATCAGCAGCCCACCGGCGGCGGCGAAGACCAACGCCGCCACCGCGCCGATGGCGATCAGCACCTTGTCGATCGTGCGGCGGCGCAGGCGGACCACCTCCTCGTCGGGGCGGTCGGGTGTGCGGGTCTCGGCCCCCGCCTCCTCGGCTGGGGCATCGGTGGTGGTGAGAGGGCTCTCCTCGGTGAAGGCAGCCATCGTGGTTCCTCCCGTTCGGTGGGCGGATCCGAACGATCCGTCCTGATGCGAACGTACGGACGGGTCGGCCGGTCCCGTAGGGCCGAAGGTCCCGGGCCCGGCCGCCGTTGGTACCGAGGTGCGGCCCCACGCGCGATCGGGACGTTCGGCCCTGGGAGCGACGGCCCCCGCACGCTTCGATCGACGTGTGGAACGCACGACGGGACACGTTCGAGGAGGTGGCGCCGTGACGAGGACCCGACTCTCCGACCATCCGGACTGGTGGCGCGTGCGCGACGTGATGACGACGCACGTCACGAGCGTCGACCCGTCGACCACCTACGACGAGATGGTCGACCTGGTGCTCACCCACCAGGTCAGCGGCCTCCCGGTGACCGACGGGGCGGGCCGGCTGCTCGGCATCGTGACCGAGGCCGACCTGATGCGGCGCGAGCTGTGCCGGTCGACCGGCACCGACGACGCCCCCGCCGACCGCGACACCTCCGTCCTCCCGCCGGCGGCGGGAGACGACCTCACGGCCGGCGGCCTGATGAGCTGCACCGTGCTGACCGCGTCGCCCGACGACGACCTCCCCGCGACCGCCCGGAAGCTGCTGGGGTCGGGGCACCGGCGCCTCCCGGTCGTGTCCCCCGACGGCGTGCTCGTCGGCGTCGTGTCCCGCCGCGACCTGCTGGCGCCGGCGTGGGACTACGCCGACGAGGCCCCGTGAGGCGGCGCACCGGGGCCGGGGTCCGCCCGCCGCCGCGCCGCGGGTGCGTCCGGAGGGCGGTCACCCGGCCGGGGTGAGGGGCAGCTCGCCCCGGCCTGGTACTCCTGGGCCGTGTCCAGCGGCGCAGAGGATCGGGTGCGGTGAGCTCGCCGCCGGGGAGCGGTGAGCAGCAGGCCACGCCCGGGTCTCCGCCCCCCGGTGCGCCGCGGCGCGCGCCGTCCCTCACCGACGCCCTGATCCCCCTGGTCACGCTGGCCGTGCTGATCGGCGGGTCGATCCTGCTGTTCGGGCTCGACGCCCTGGACGGGCCGATCCAGGTGGCGCTGGTGCTGTGCGCCATGGTGGCGGCGCTGGTGGCCATGAAGAACGGCCGCTCGTGGGACGAGGTGCAGCACGCGGCCCAGGGCTCGCTGGCGTCGGTGACGAGCGCCATCTTCATCCTGTTGGCGGTCGGTGCGCTGATCGGGGTGTGGAACCTGTCGGGGACGATCCCGACGCTCGTCTACTACGGCATCCAGCTGCTCTCGCCCGGCTGGTACTACGCGGCGGCGGCCCTGATCTGCGGGATCATCGCCCTCAGCATCGGCAGCTCGTGGACGACCGCCGGCACGATCGGGGTGGGTCTCGTCGGCATCGCCACCGCCCTCGACGTCTCGCCGGAGATCACCGCCGGGGCGGTCATCTCCGGGGCGTACCTCGGCGACAAGCTGTCGCCGCTGTCGGAGACGACGGTCCTCGCCTCGCAGATGGTCGGGGTCGACGTCTACGACCACGTGAAGCGGCAGGCGTGGACGTCGGTGCCGGCGTTCGCGCTGGCGATGGTCGGGTTCGTCGTGTTCGGCCTCGTGCGCGGGACCGACAGCACGGTGGTGCCCGAGGACATCGAGCTCACCGCGTTGCGGGACGTCTACCACATCACGCCCCTCAACCTGCTCCCCCTCGTGCTGCTGGCGGTGCTGTCGATCCGGAAGGTGCCGGCCTCCCTGGCCCTGACCGCCGCCACCCTGTTCGCCGGTGTGTGCGGGGCCGTCCTGCAGCCCGACGTCGTGCAGGGTTTCGCCGAGGACGGCGGCGGCGTCGTGGTCGAATCGGTGAAGGGCGTGTGGCAGGCGATGGCCACCGGCTTCCAGATGGACTCGGGCGTCAGCGAGGTCGACCGCCTCGTGTCGCGCGGCGGCATGGCCAGCATGCTGCCGACGATCTGGCTGATCATCGGCGCGGTCACGTTCGGGGCGCTGCTCGAGGAGTTCGGGATGATCGCCCGCCTCGTCGACCCGCTCATCGCCGCCGCGAAGTCCACCGGGCGGCTGTTCGTCGCCGTGTTCGTGTCGGCGCTCGGGCTGAACGTCGTCGCCGGCGACCAGTACATCGCCCTCGTCCTCCCGACCAAGGTGTTCCGCGCCGAGTTCGCCAGGCGCGGACTCGCCCCGACGAACCTGTCGCGACTGGCGGCCGACAGCGGGACCGTCACCTCGCCCCTCGTCCCGTGGAACTCGTGCGGTGCCTTCATGGGCGCCGTCCTCGGGGTGTCGGCGCTGCAGTACCTGCCGTACGCGTTGTTCAACATCGCCAGCCCCGTCCTCAGCGTGGCGTACGGCTTCACCGGGTTCAAGGTCGAGCGCGTCGGGCCCGGGGCCATTCCCGCACCTGCGAAGGAGCACCCGTGACCGAGACCGCGTCCCCGACCGACGCCCAGCCCGCGGACCGCGACAAGCGCGTCTCGCGGACGACCCTCACCGCCATGGTGGTGGGTTCGATGGTGGGGGCCGGGGTGTTCTCGCTGCCCCGCCGCTTCGCCACCGAGACGGGGATCTACGGCGCCCTGATCGCCTGGGCGATCGCCGGCACCGGCATGCTCATGCTCGCCTTCGTCTTCCAGACCCTGGCCGTCCGCCGGCCCGACCTCGACTCGGGCGTGTACGCGTACGCCAAGGCCGGGTTCGGCGAGTACCTCGGGTTCTTCTCCGCGTTCGGCTACTGGGCCAGCGCCTGCGTCGGCAACGTCACCTACTGGGTGCTCATCACGTCGACCCTCGGGGGCGTCATGCCGGTCTTCGGCGAGGGCGACACGGCCCTGGCACTGGCACTGTCGACGGTCGGGGTGTGGGCGTTCGCGCTCCTGATCCTGCGCGGGGTCAAGGAGGCCGCCACGATCAACAAGATCGTCACGGTCGCCAAGGTCATCCCGATCCTGGTCTTCGCCGTGGTGGCGATCCTGTACCTCGACGTCGACGTGTTCGTCGACAACATGAGCGGCGGAGCTGAGCTGGGCGGGTTGTTCGACCAGGTGCGGGGCACGATGCTCGCCACCGTGTTCGTGTTCCTCGGCGTGGAGGGGGCGAGCGTCTACTCGCGCTACGCACGGCGCCGCGAGGACGTCGGTCGGGCGACGGTGGTCGGGTTCCTCGGAGTGTTGGCGGTGTTCGCCACCGTCACGATCGTGTCCTACGGCATCCTGCCCCGAGCCGAGCTCGCCGAGCTGCGCCAGCCGTCGATGGCCGGCGTGTTCGAGGCCGCCGTCGGGAGCTGGGGCGCGGTGTTCGTGAGCGTCGGGCTGATCGTGTCGGTGCTCGGCGCCTACCTGGCGTGGACCCTCATGGCCGCCGAGGTGCTGTTCGTGGCGGCCAAGGACGACGACATGCCGCGCTTCCTGCGGCGCGAGAACGCGGCCGAGGCACCGGTCGCGGCCCTGGTCATGACGACCGTGCTCATCCAGGTGATGCTCCTCGTGACGCTGGTGTCGGAGGACGCGTTCAACTTCAGCCTGAACATGACCAGCGCCCTGACGCTGATCCCGTTCCTGCTGGCCGCCGCCTACGCCCTGCAGCTCGCCGTCGCCCGGGACGCGCAGGGCAACCGCTTCACGGGCCGGGGACGCGAGGTGGCGGTGGGCGTCCTGGCCACGATCTACACCGCGTTCCTGCTCTTCGCCGCCGGGCCCAAGTACATGCTCCTCTCGTTCGTCATCTACGCCCCCGGCAGCGTGCTGTTCGTCATGGCCCGCCGCGAGCAGGGCCGACGCGTGTTCTCGTCCGTCGAGCTCGTGATCCTCGCCGTGTCGGTGATCGGCGCCGTCCTCGGCGTCGTCGCCCTGGTGACCGGCTGGATCTCGGTCTGAGCCCTCCACATGCCCCACGAACCCCAGGAGAACGCGATGTCCGACACCACCGCCGACCCGCTCACCCTCGGCGTCCACTCCGAGGTCGGCCGGCTCCGCAAGGTGCTGGTCTGCGCCCCGGGTCTCGCCCACCGCCGGCTCACGCCCACCAACTGCGACGAGCTCCTGTTCGACGACGTGATGTGGGTCGACCGGGCCCAGCACGACCACCGGGAGTTCGTCGCCGACCTGCGCGCCCGCGACGTCGAGGTGGTCGAGCTGCACGAGATGCTGGCCGAGGTGCTCGGCCGGCCCGAGGCCAAGGCCTGGCTGCTCGACCGCAAGGTCGTCGCCAACGAGGTCGGCCTCGGACTGCTGGGCGAGACCCGCTCGTTCCTCGACGGCCTCGAGCACCGCGCCCTGGCCGAGCTCCTCATCGGCGGGATGGCCACCACCGACCTGCCCGACGAGCTGCGGCCCGGGTACTTGGCGCTCGCCCGCGACCACACCGGCGCCCGCGACTACCTCATGCCACCGCTGCCCAACACCCTCTACACGCGCGACACGACCTGTTGGATCTACGGCGGCGTCACCCTCAACCCGCTGTACTGGCCGGCTCGTCACGACGAGACGCTGATCATGAAGGCCCTCTACCGGTTCCACCCCGACCTGGCGGGCGCCACGACGTGGTGGGGCGACCCCGAGGTCGACTGGGGGCTGGCGACCTTCGAGGGCGGCGACGTCATGCCGTGCGGGAACGGTGCGGTGCTCGTCGGCATGAGCGAGCGCACCTCGCGCCAGGCGATCACCCAGGTGGCGAAGGCGCTGTTCGACCAGGGCGCCGCCGAGCGGGTGGTCGTGGCCGGCATGCCCAGCCTGCGGGCGGCGATGCACCTCGACACGGTGTTCACCTTCGCCGACCGCGACGTGGTCACGGCGTTCCGCGAGATCGTCGACGACATCGAGACGTTCTCGCTGCGGCCCGAGGACGCCGGCGCCGGCGTCCACGTCACGGTCGAGACCGAGCCGTTCGTCGACGTGGTGGCCGACGCCCTCGGACTGCCGGCGCTCCGGGTGATCGAGACGGGCGGCGACGTCTACGCCAGCCAGCGCCAGCAGTGGGACAGCGGCAACAACGTCGTCGCCGTCGAACCGGGCGTGGTCTTCGCCTACGACCGCAACACGACGACGAACGGGTTGCTGGAGGACGCCGGCATCGAGGTCATCCCGATCGTGGGCGCCGAGCTCGGCCGGGGCCGGGGCGGCGGCCACTGCATGACCTGCCCCCTCGCCCGCGACGCGGTGGCGTTCTGATGCCGCGGCCGGCTCCGCTCCGCCCCGCCCTCGCCGCCGGCCTGGTGGCGGTCGTCGGCCTGGCCGCCGCGGGGTGCGGGTGGAACGACGACGTCGACAGCCGGGCGGCGACGGCCGGCCTGCCGTCGACCCGTGCCGACCTCGAGGCGCGCGACTGGGTGCTCGACCGCGACGACAGCTCGCTCGAGGTCGACCACGACGGCCCGGTGACGCTGGACGTGGAGGGCGACGTCGTGTCGGGTCAGGCGCCGTGCAACTCCTACCGCGGCACGATCGACCTCGGGAACGACGGCTCGGTCGAGATCCACGACGTCGCCACCACCCTGATGGCGTGCCCGGGGAGGGCGTCCGACGCCGAGACCGAGTACCTCGAGGCCCTCGAGGCGGTCGACCACGTCGACGTCGACGTCGACGACGAGGGCCGCGACGACGCCGACCGGATGGTGCTGACCGGCCCCGACGGCCTGCGCCTGGCGTTCCGGTCGTACGACGCCGGGGATCTGCTGGTGGGCACGTGGGACATCGTCGGCGTCAACACGGGCGACAGCATCGACAGCGTGATCGCCGGCACGTCGCCGACGGTCACGTTCGCCGACGGCGGCGACGTGACGCTGGTGACCGGGTGCAACGACGCCGGCGGCACGTGGGAGCTCGACGGCCACGACCTCACGGTGTCCGCCCTCCGCTCGACGATGATGGCGTGCGACGACCCGCCGGGTGTGATGGACCAGGAGACCGCCCTCGGGCGGGCGCTCCGGTCGGCCGCCCGCGTCGAGATCGCCCCCGGCACGCTCACGATCCTCGACGACCGCGGAGCGATCGCCCTCGTCGCCGCGGAGAGATGAGCGGCCCGCGGGGCACCCCGGCCGCGGGTCCGCGCGGGCACTACGGGGCGGGCGGCCCGCCCGCCCCGCGCCGTCCGAACAGCAGGTCGACGACCGCGTCGGCGTGGGTGGCCACCGACTCGGGGCGCCGCGGGTCGAAGCCCGCCAGGCGCCGGCACTCGGGGGCGAGCACGAAGATCGTGGGCCCGGCGCCGGTGAGGATGTAGTACAGGAAGGGCGCCGGGATGTCGGGCACGGCGCCCTGGGCGGCGAGGCGCGAGAAGAGGCTCGTCGTCACGTCGTAGAGCGGCCGCACGTGGGTGTCGACCAGCCAGTCGATGCGCTCGCCCTCGCCCTTGCACTCCTGCGTGATGATGCGGTGCAGCTGCGGGTGGGCCGCCGAGAAGGTGATGAAGTCGCGGATGACGAGCTCGGCCGTCGTGACCTCGTCGACCCCGCGCAAGCCGTCGAGCCGGGCCCGCAGCGTCGCCCCCAGCTCGGCGAAGAGGCCGTCGACCGCGGCGCGCCAGAGCTCGTCCTTCGAGCGGAAGTGGTAGTTGAGCGACGGCTGCGACACACCGGCCCGGTGGGCGATCTCGCGCGTGGTGGCGCCCTCGAACGAGCGGTCCGCGAACAGGTCGAGGGCCGCGGCGAGGATCCGGTCACGGGTGGCGTCGGCCGAGGGGCGGGTGCGGCGTGCCGCGCTCGGGGAGGAGGCCATGCGACCAAGTTAATCGACCGATCAGACGATATGGGTTTCATTGATCGCTTGATCAGAGTATGGTCGGGCGCGGTGACGGGTCAGGACCTCTACGACGTCGCCGTCGTCGGCTGCGGCCCGGTCGGCGGCGTGCTGGCCACCCTGCTCGGGCGGCAGGGGCACCGCGTGCTCGTGGTCGAGCGCCACGCGGCGCCGTACCCGCTGCCGCGAGCGGTCCACTTCGACCACGAGGTCGCCCGGATCCTCCAGGCGTGCGGGCTCGGCGCCGAGCTGCCGGCCATCTCCGAGCCCGGCAGCGAGTACGAGTGGCGCAACGGCGCGGGCCAGGTCCTCCTCCGGTTCGGGGGCCGCCCGGTCGGGCCGTCGGGGTGGCCCGACGCCAACATGTTCTGGCAGCCCGCCCTCGAGCGCCTGATCGAGCAGGCGGCGCGCGACCGACCGACCGTCGAGGTGCGGCGCGGCGTGCGCCTGGTCGGGCTCGACCAGGTGGACGACGCGGATGAGGCCCGCGGCGACGCGGCCGGCGGCGCCGTCGGGCTGACCGTCGATCCGGGCGACGGCCGGGCCCCCGAGCGCCACTCCGCCCGCTACGTGGTGGGCTGCGACGGCGCCAACAGCACGGTGCGCGACCTCGTCGGCGGCACCGTCACCGATCTCGGCTACTTCTTCGACTGGCTGATCGTCGACGTCGAGATGCGCGTGACCCGCGTCTTCGACCCGGTGAACATCCAGGTCTGCGAGCCGCGCCGCCCGACGACGATGGTGTCGGGCGGCCCGGGGCGGCGCCGGTGGGAGTTCATGCGGCTGCCGGGCGAGTCGATCGCCGACCTCGACGACGAGTCCCGGGCGTGGGAGCTCCTGGCCCCGTGGGACGTCACGCCCGCCGACGCCGTCCTCGAGCGCCACGCCGTCTACCGGTTCCAGGCGCGCTGGGCCGACCGGTGGCGCACGGGCAACGTGCTGCTGGCGGGCGACGCCGCCCACCAGATGCCCCCGTTCGCGGGGCAGGGCATGTGCTCGGGCCTCCGCGACGCCGCCAACCTGGCCTGGAAGCTCGACCTCGTGCTCTCCGGGCACGCCGGCCCGGCGCTGCTCGACGCCTACGAGCTCGAGCGCCGCGACAACGTGCGGGCGGTCATCGACCTCTCGATGGCCCTGGGCCGGGTCATCTGCGTGACCGATCCCGACGAGGCCGCGGCGCGCGACGCGGCGATGGCCGGCGGCGCCGGACAGGCCGAGGCGCCGCCGCCGCTGCCGGGCGTGACCGCCGGCGTGGTGCGCGACGGCGACCCGCTCGCCGGCCGGCTCTTCGTCCAGGGTCGGGTGCCCGGGCCCGGCGGGCCGGCGCTGCTCGACGACCTGGTGGGCGTCGGCTGGCGCCTCGTGGCCACCGCCGCCACGCCCCCGCAACCCCTGCCCGTCGCCGTCGGGGCCTGGTTCCGCGACCTCGGCGGCGAGATCGTCGTGGTCGCCGCGGCCGACGACCTCGACGGGACGTATGCCGAGTGGTTCGCCGCCCACGGGGTGGCCGTCGCCCTGCAACGCCCCGACTTCCACCTCTTCGGCGCGTCGGCCGACGCCGCCGGCGCGCCGGCGCTGCTCGCCGACCTGCGGGCCACCCTCGATCGCGCCGGCCTCGCCGCCGCGCCCGCCACCCCGGGAGGACCACCATGAGGATCGCCAACGTCAGCGGGCGGCTCGCCCTCGTCGTCGACGACGGCTGCATCGACGTCCACGACGCCTCGGGCGGCCGCTTCGGGCCCGAGCCGGCCGCCGCCTTCGCCGCCTGGGACGACCTGCGGGACTGGGCCGCCTCGGCGGCCGGGCCGGGCCGGCCGCTCGACCCGTCCGACCTGGGCGCCCCCTCGCCCGAGCCGCGCCAGGTGTTCGCCGTCGGCCTCAACTACGCCAGCCACGCCGCCGAGTCGGGCCTGGAGCTGCCGGCGATGCCGGCGGTGTTCACCAAGTACCCGGCCTCGCTGGGCGGGCCGTTCGCCCCGATCGAGCTGTCGGGCGACACGGTCGACTGGGAGGTCGAGCTGGTCGTCGTGATCGGCCGCCGCGCCGACCGCGTGCCCGAGGCCCAGGCGTGGGACCACGTCGCCGGGCTCTGCGTCGGGCAGGACGTCTCGGACCGCACGGTGCAGTTCGCGGCCGGGGCGCAGTTCTCCCTGGGGAAGTCGTACCGCACCTACGGCCCGACGGGGCCGTGGCTCGTCACCCCCGACGAGCTGGCCGACCCCGACGACCTGGAGCTGGGGTGCGCCATCGACGGCGAGACCGTGCAGCGCGACCGCACGAGCGGGCTCGTGTTCCCCGTCGCCCGCCTGATCGCCGAGATCTCGGCCGTCGTCCCCCTGCTGCCGGGCGACGTGGTCTTCACCGGCACGCCGGCGGGCGTCGGCGTCACCCGCCGGCCGCCGCGGTTCCTGCGCGCCGGCGAGGTCCTCGAGAGCTGGGTCGAGGGCGTGGGCACCATCCGGAACGTCGTCGTCGCCCCCACCGCGGAGGAGCAGCCGTGAACGAGATCGAGCTCGCCTACCTGCACGTCGAGGTGGCCGACCCGCTGGCGCTCGGGGCGTTCCTCACCGACGTCGTCGGCCTCGCTCCCGGTGCCCGCACCGCCGACGGCGACGCCACCTGGTCGAACGACGACGCCGTCCAGCGACTCGTCGTCTCGCGGGGACCCCGCGACGACCTCGTCGCCCTCGGCGTCGAGGCGCGGGACGAGGCGGCTTTCGACGCCACCGTCGCCCGCCTGACCGCGGCCGGGTTCGCCCCGACCGCGGCCGGCGCCGACCGGCGCCGGGCGCGCCGCGTCGACCGGCTCGCCACCGTCGCGGCTCCGTGGGGGTCGACGGTCGAGGTCGTCCTCGGGCTCGAGCGCACCGCGACACCCGCGCCCACGCCCCTGGTGCCGGGCGGCTTCCTCACCGCCGGGCTGGGGTTCGGCCACGCGGTGGTGGCCACCACCGCGTTCGACGAGGCCGTGCGGTTCGCCACCGACGGGCTCGGCATGGTCCGGTCCGACTGGCTCGAGACCGAGGTGGCCGAGGGGATCGTGCTCGAGGTCCGGTTCTTCCACTGCAACGCCCGGCACCACTCGCTGGCGCTGGCGCGGGCGCCGTTCGAGCTGCCCCAGGCGCTGCACCACGTGATGGTCGAGACCAACGACCGCGACGACGTGGGCCGGGCCTACGACCGGGCGGTCGCCGCCGGCCTGCCGCTGCCCAACGGCCTGGGCCGCCACGACAACGACCACATGTTCTCCTTCTACGTGGCCGGCCCGGCCGGCTTCCAGGTCGAGGTCGGCCACGGGGCGCGGCAGATCACGGAGCCGTGGACCGACGACCGCCGCTACGACCGCATCAGCGCCTGGGGGCACCACCCCGTCGCCCCGTCGTGAGGGCCCGGCGATGACCACGCAGGTGGTGCTCACCGGCACCGGCGTGCCCCACCCCCGGCCCGGACGGGCGGGCGCCGGCACCCTCGTCCGCTGCGGCGACGTCGCCCTCCAGTTCGACGCCGGCCGGGCGACGGTGATGCGCCTGGCGGAGGCCGGCGTGGCCCCGCACGCCCTGTCGGCCCTCTTCGTCACGCACGTGCACAGCGACCACGTCGTCGCCCTCCCCGACGTGGCGATGACACGGTGGGTCCAGCAGCAGCTGGGCGCCACGGGTCCGCTCGTCGTGGTGGCGCCCGAGGGCACCGCCGCCCGCTTCGTGCGGCGCATGCTCGACCCCTACGACGACGACATCGCGCTGCGCCGCCAGCACGTGGGCGCCGGGCCCGTCGGCGTCGACCTGCGACCGTTCCCCGTGCCCGCCACCCCGGGGCCGGTGTGGTCGAGCGACGACGGGCACGTGCGGGTGCTGGCGGTCGCGGTCCACCACGAGCCCGTGGCCGACGCCGTCGCCTACCGGGTCGAGACGCCCGACGGCGCCGTCGTGATCTCCGGCGACACCCGGGTGTGCCCCGAGGTCGAGCGGCTCGCCGCCGGCGCCGACGTGCTCGTGCACGAGGCGTGCCGCACGACGGCCCTCGCCGAGGTCGTCGCCGGCACGCCGTTCGAGACGATCTTCAGCTACCACGCCGACACCGTTCCGCTGGGCGCGATGGCCGCCCGCGCCGGCGTGCCGCACGTGGTGCTCACGCACCTCATCCCACCGCCCGACCGTCCCGCCGACGCCGACGCCTTCGCCCGTGACCTGCGCGACGGCGGCTACACAGGTCGCGTCACCGTCGGCGAGGACCTCACGACGGTGACGCTCGGCGGGCGGGCGTGACGGCCGGTCAGGCTCGGCCCGGGCCCACCAGGGTGCCCCCGACCCTGCGGCCGGCTCACCCGGGCGGCCGGGCGGCTCCGTCGGACGGCGCGGTGGGCGCCGGGATCCGGCGGCCCGTCACCCGGCTCGGCACGAGCCGCATCCAGTGGGGGCGGTCACCGCCGGCCCACGGGTCGACGGGGAGGCGGCGGACCCGGTCGAGGGTCGCGGCGTCGAACTGCGTCACCTCCTCGAGGCGGCCCACGGCCACCACGCTCCAGCCCGTGCGGTTCCGGCGGTCGAACTCGTCGATCTCGAAGCTGGCCGACGCCCGGGGGCCCGCCGACAGCTTCGTGCCGGGGGCGGTCCGGAAGACGACGGCCTCGCCGTCGTAGACGTAGTTCACCGGGAACACCGCGGGCGTGCCGCCGTCGATGATCGCCAGCCGGCCGATCTCCTCGGCCCGGAGCAGGGCGCGGCACTCGTCGGGCGGGATGACCTCGAGCCCGGTCCTGGCGTCGATGCTGGACCTCATGGCAGCTCCCCTCAGTCGGCCGGCTGCTCGGCGGGGATCACGACGACCGTGCCGGTGGCGTGCCTGACGACGTGCTCGGACACCGATCCGAGCAGGAGCCGGCGGAAGCCGCCGAGGCCGCGGCGCCCCAGCACGATGAGCTCGCCGTCCTTGGCCGTGTCGAGCAGCGTCGTCGCCGGCCCGCCCGCCAGGACCGACCGCTGCACCGTGACCGGTGGCGCGTCGGGGCCGGCGTCGGCCTGTGCGTCCGCGACCATGGTGTCGACGAGGCGGACGGCGGCCGCCTCGATGGCATCGACGTCGTAGGGGATCGTGCCGATCACCGGCCCGTAGATCACGGGCGGCTCCCAGGCGTGGACCACCTCGACCACCGATCCCCGGGCGGCGGCGTCGGCCAGCGCCCAGCGCAGGGCGGCCGCCGAGCCGGCCGAACCGTCGACACCGACGACGATGCGCCCGCCGTCGGGGCGCTCGACCGGGGAGCCGTGGACGACCGCGATCGGGCCCGTCGCGTGGTGCAGGCACTGCTGGCTCACCGAGCCCAGCAGCAGCCCGCGGAACCCGCCGAGCCCGCGCGCCCCTACGACCAGCAGGTCGGCGCCCTCCGCTGCGGTGATCAGCCCGGGCGCGGGGACGTCGCACAGGGTGCGACGCTCGACGGCCCCCGCCGCCTCGGCGCCCAGGGCTCCCTCGACCATCGTCGCCAACGCCGCGTCCGCGGCGGCGGCGTCGTAGTCGGGGTCGAACCGGTGCGAGCCGTCGGCATGGTGCTGGTTGAAGAGGTCCCACACGAGCACCGCGACCAGGTCCGCCCCGCGGGCCTCCGCCTCGCCGGCGGCCCAGCGCAGTGCGTCGGCGCTCTGCGCCGATCCGTCCATTCCCACGACGATCTCTGCCATGCCCCGATCGTGGCCCGGCCAGGGGGTCGTCGGTAGGGCCCAACGGCCCTGCCCCCGGCGGCACGCGCGCGTGCACCGTGGTGGTGAGGGCGACGACCCGGCAGGGAGGTGACCCGATGGTGAGGAACCAGGACAGGCGTGGCCCCGGCATCGTCGAGTGGTCGCTGCCCGACGACGAGGTCGGACAGGTCCAGTCGGTCGTGGAGGTGCGCGACGCGGACCTCGACGACGACGACGCCCACGCGACCTGGTGCCCGACGTGCGGCGAGACCACGCCGATGCGCGCCGCGGTGACGCCCGACGGGCGGCGCTTCGACCTGTGCGACGGGTGCGGCCTGCTGTGGCACGTCGACCGGCGCCTCGGTCGGGCCGAGGCCCACCGGGTCGCGGTCCACCGGCCCCCGTCGCCGGCGGAGGCGCCCGTCGAGCAGCCGGCCGACGTGCGCGTCGTCGCGTCGGCACCGCAGGACGGACCCGACGCCCCGGCGGCGACCGCCGATCCCGCGCCTCAGCCCGCGCCGTCGCACCCGATGGCTTCGTGACCTGCGGCTTCGTGACCTGCGAGCCGGTGTGGCGGGTCACGACGGTGTGGCGGGTCCACGGCGGCCCGCACGTCCGGGCGCGCGCCGGTCGTCGACGCGGCCGGCCGGGCCGGTCGGCCGCGTCGACCCGGGTCCGTCAGCCCGGGTCGGTGGCGGGCGGGTCGGCCGCCGGCTCGTCGGTGGCCGGGCGGTCGGCCGGCCTGCCCTCCGGCGTCCACAGGCGCCGCCCGGTCACCTCGTCGGCGACGATCCGCACCCAGTGCCGCTTGTCGCCGAGCGTCCAGTAGCGGAGGTGGAGGTCCTCCAGCCTCCCGAGCTCGCTCGGATCGTGCACCTCGACGGCGCGGCCCTTGACGAGCACGCTCCACCCCGTGGACCGGGCGGCGTCGACCGCATCGACCTCGAAGCACACCGCCGGGCTGCGCAGCAGGCCCCGCAGCTTGCTGCCGGGGTCGGTGCGGAAGACGATCGAGTGGTGGTCCACCACGTGGTTCACGGGGTAGATCTCGGGTGCGCTGTCGTTGAGGACGCCGACGCGGCCGACGGGGGTCGACTCGATCATCTGCCAGCACTGGGCCGGAGACAGGTGCTCGAGCCACGTCCTCGGATCCATGACCGCCATCACGACCTCCTCGTCGATCCTCCGCGCCCATCGTCGGGCGCCCGGGGCGGGCCCGGCAGGGCCGAAGGTCCCGTTGCCGGGCCGCCGGGTCCAAGGGCCCTGTTCTGGCCGGGCCGGCGGCGCGACTGATGGGGCATGGCAGAGACCGTGCATCCGCCGCTCCTCCAGGTCGGCGACCTGTTCCTGCAGCAGGCGCTGGTGCTGGGGCCTCGCACCACGCTCGGCGAAGCGGCCCGGGCCATGCGGGTCCGCGACGTGTCGGCGGCCGTCGTCGGCGTGCCGGACTCCCCCGTCGCCATCGTCACCGAGCGCGACCTGACGCGGGCCGTCGCCGAGGGACGCACCCCCGACCAGCCGGTCGGGGACATCGCCACGAGCGACCCCGTCACCGTCGAGCCCGACACCGGCGTGCTCGACGCGGCGACGACCATGCTGCGCTCGGGGCTGCGCCACCTCGTCGTAGCCCACGACCATCGGGTCGTGGGCGTCGTGTCGATGCGCGACGTGCTGACCGCGCTCGTCACGTCCGCCACCGCCGACACGGTCGTCGTCCGGCTCGACCGGCTGAGCCTGACGCCCCCCGAGATCTGGCTGGGCTGACGGCCGGCGTCCGCCGCCGTCCCGGAGAGGTCTCCGGCGGACTGTTCGGTGGGCGTCGCTCGCGCCGGTCAGCGGGCGCCGGCCGTGCGGCGCTGGCCGGCCGTCGCGCCCCAGTGCCCGACGTCGAGCACGACGGCCAGGGCGATCCACCACCAGTCGGTGCCGGTCACGCCGATGCCCGGCACCCACAGCAGCACGTAGATCAGGGTGGTGAACGGCAGGAAGATGATCCCGAGCAGCGGCCACAGGAACGACGTGAAGATGTCGTCCACGCGGTCGGGCCGCGCGATCCAGAACACGACGAGGACCGCACGGGGGAACAGCCCGGCGAACAGCGCGAAGAGGCAGCCCATGCCGGGACGGTGACCCGCCACCGGCCCGCTGGCATCGCCCCGAACGGGTGAGACGGTCGTTCCCGGCGGGCCCTCGGGCCCGGCAGGCAGGCGCCGGCTCGGGCGTGCCGACCCGCAACGGCCGGAGCGGTCAAGATGGGGCGCGGCGGACGAACGAGAGGACGGTCTCGTGCCCACGACGGATCCGGCAGAACCCCGAGCCGCGCGGTCGCGTCCGGTGACCGCCTTCCAGGACCAGATGCACGACAACTTCTGCTGGGGGTGCGGCGCCGACAACCACGCCGGTCTCCGGCTCCGGAGCTGGTGGGACGACGACACGACCGCCCTGGCCCGGTGGACCCCCGCCGCCGAGCACGCGGCCGGGCCCCGGCACGTCGTGAACGGCGGCATCATCGCCACGGTCCTCGACTGCCACGGCGTGTGCACGGCCGTCGCAGACGCCCACCGCCGCCAGGGGCGCGCCATCGGCACCTCTCCCGAGATCTGGTACGCCACGACGTCGATCACCGTCGACTACCTCCGCCCCACCCCGCTCGGCCCCGAGCTCACGCTGCGGGCGACCGTCGCCTCCGTCGACGGGCAGCGCACCGTCGTCGACTGCGTGCTGGAGGCGGCCGGCAAGCCGCGGGCGACGGCCCGGGTCGCGACGGTGCAGGTGCCCGAGGAGTGGCGCCGGCCGCCACCGGGCTGACGCCCCGGTCAGCCGCCGTCGGGCGCGCCGTCGTCGTCGGGCACGCCGGCGTCGACCGCGCCCGCCCGCTCGTCGCGCTCGGCCCAGACGAGCAGCTCGTCGATGCCGTAGGCGGCGTCGTCGATGCCGGCGTGGAGGTCGCCCAGCTCGGCGAACCGCCCGGGAACCGTCGCGATCGTGCAGTCCCCGGGCTCGACGACGTCGACCTCGTCCCAGGAGATCGGCGTCGAGACGGTCGCGGTCGGGAACCCCCGCACCGAGTAGGCGGCGGCCATCGTGTGGTCGCGGGCGTTCTGGTTGTAGTCCACGAAGAGCGCCGCCGGGTCCCGGTCCTTCCGCCACCACGTCGTGGTCACGTCGGCCGGCGCCCGCCGCTCGATCTCGCGGGCGAACGCCAGCGCGGCGCGGCGAAGGTCCCGGAAGCCGAATGCCGGCTCGATGCGAACGTAGACATGGAGCCCTTTGCCACCCGAGGTCTTCGGCCAGCCGACC
>Ga0111539_10000969_pt1 | contig 37712 bp, 32 predicted proteins | sample RhiMethybrSRZTD1_FD_79667 | JGI IMG/M metagenome (GOLD analysis project Ga0111539, IMG submission 79667) | Populus rhizosphere microbial communities from Tennessee, USA - Rhizosphere MetaG P. TD hybrid SRZTD1 (version 2) (version 2) | ecosystem: Host-associated > Plants > Roots > Rhizosphere >...
AGGTCCCATCGCGATCAGCGTCGAAGTGCCGGGCAGGTAGGTAACAACCGATCGAAATCCGGACAGGCCCGTCACTTTCGTCCACGTGCGCCCGCCGTCGTTCGTGATCGCCGCGTTGTCGACGGCCTCGTTTTCCTTGCGGTAGTCGCCACCGACCACGATGCCGTGATCAGCGTCGCGAAAGGCGATCGAAAAAATGCCGGATGATGGACCGGCGGCCAGCGGCGTGGCCGCAGCCGTCCATGTGCGCCCGCCATCGATCGATCGCAGGACTCGCGCCACTGCTGCAGCACCGGTGCCGATCCAGACGTGGTCGCGGCCATGGACCGCGACATTGGTGCCGCTCGCGGCGAATGCGCCTTCGTTGTCGAGCGCAGGCGGCAAGCCTTCGGCGGCCACGCGCGTCCAGGCGCGTCCGCCGTTGTCGGTGCGAAGGATCACCAGCCGGCCGTCGATCGAATCGCTGAAGGCAATGCCACGATCCGCGTCCCAGAACGCCATCGCATCGAAGAACGCCTTCGGATCGGTGTTGGTGAATTGCCGCGTCCAGGAGCGCCCGCCATCAGTGGTCTTGTAGATGCGCGAGCTCTCTCCGGCTCCGATGCTCAGCGCGTAAGCGCTCTGCTCGCTGACCGCATCGATGTCCCGGAAATCGAGCTTCTCGGCGCCGGAAATAATCAACGTCTGCCAGCTCGCCCCGCCGTCGCTCGTGCGCAGCACGGTACCGCCGCTGCCGCTTGCCCATGCCACGCGATCGCTGACGGCGCTCACTCCACGCAGGCGCGCGGTGACGCCGCTCGGCTGATCGGTCCACGCCGGTGCGAGAAGAGCGAGTGCGGTGAGAGCTGAAAGGATGCGCATGTCTGAGAAACACATTCTTCGTCAGTTTTGTAACGCCGCGTACGAAAATCGCACGGGCCGGCAATGCAACGGCTCCGGCCATTACGGAAACGCCAGTTCGTGCCCTATTTTCATCGGCACATCGATTGCTGCATGAGGTTACGGGAGTAAATCTCATCATGGGTCGAAAGAAAGCGAAGCTCGCGAGTCGAACGCAGTGGCTGCTCTTCGCAGCGGGTTGCCTGTCGGTGACCGCAATTGCCTACTGGCAATATTCGTACGATGCGCCGAGCGCCAAACCTCCCGCGCCGTTGCAGTTGACGGTTGCGGCGGCCCCGGCGCCCAGCACCGACGCGGCGCCGGCCGTGTTGTCGAAAGACATCGCCGCCGTTGAGCCTGTCAAAGACGCAGTGACTGCGCCGCCGACGAAGGCGCCGGCTACGAAGGCAAAGACGACGAAAGCGCCGACGACCTCAGCACCGGTCCTCGCGAAACAGAATGATTCGCCGGCCGTGACCGTCGAACGGCGCGAGAACGTGGTGCCGCCATCAGCGCCCAAGGCCAACAAGTCGCCGGCGGAAGCGTACGAGGCGATGGCGCGCGCGAGCCTGCAGAACAAGGATTATGACCAGGCACGCCAGCACATCGGATCGGCGCTCGCGCACGGCGGTAAGGCGAGCTTCATGATCATTCATGACCACAGCCGCGGCAATTTCGACAAGGACGATCCCAAGGCGACGTGCGTGGGTGAGTTGACGATTGATGCGGACGAGGTGAAGTTCGAGCCCCGCGAAGAGGCCGATCGCTTCGCCGCCAACTGGTCCGACGTGCGTGACGCCGGCGGCAACAGGTTCTTCGGATCGGGCCGCGGCGGCTTCCACGTGACGATCAACACCGGCGGCAAGTACAAGAACTTCAACCTCGCGCCCGAGTCGAAAGAAAAGGCGGAAGGAAAGTTGATCCTCGACTTGATGAACGCCTACTCGCGAAAGAGCGAGCGCGCCAGCAAGTAGCCTTCGCGCACCGGGTGCACCCTGTGCACCCGGTGCACCCCGATTACTTCACCGAATACTTCGTAAACGCCCCGCCGGCTTGCTGCAGCGAGTTCGGTCCTTCGGCGGCGTAGACGTTGCCATCCGCATCCACCGCGATACCTTCACCGGCCGTTCCCTGATACACGCGATCTTCACGCTCGAACGGCGGGATGAACGCGACCACGCGATCTTCGTCCACGGGGCCAATGCGCACGCCGTCGCGCCAGTTCGGGTGATTGAGCGGGCCTGACTCGGAGTCGATGGCGTAGATCTGGTTGCCCTTGATGAAGAAGCCGCTGACGCGGCCGAACATGTAGCGCGACTCGAGATACTTGCCTTCCTGATCGAAGATCTCGAGGCGATGGTTGCCGCGGTCCGCGACCCAGAGGCGTCCGCGCGCGTCGAACATCAGCGCGTGCGGCGTGCGGAACTCGCCGTGCTTGACGCCGATCGATCCCCACGACTTGATGAACTTTCCCTGCGGGGTGAACTTGCTGATGCGCGAGGTGTCGCCGCGCTTGATGCCCTCGGCGATTTGCTGATTGGTCGTAAAGCCCTGGGCATTGTGGCCGTCCGACACATAGATGCTGCCGTCGGGTCCGACGACAACGTCGTTGGGTTGGTTGAATTGGCCATCGGCGGTGCCGGGCTTGCCGGCGATGCCGAGACTCAGCAGCTTTTCACCCTTCGGGCTGAACTTGTGCACCTGGTGGCCCTTGGTGCCCTCCTTGTTGCCGGCGAAGTCGGCGATCCACACGTTGCCGTCCTTGTCCACGTGAATGCCGTGCGGCGTGATCATCACGCCCTTGCCGATGTTCGCGAGCACCTTGCCGGTGTGGCGATCGAACTTGAACACCGGATCGACGGGATTGTTCTCGCAATCGACGGGCCCGCCGCCGGCGGTTCCGGCGCCGCAGCGCTCGTAGCCCCAGATGTTGCCGTCTTTCGGATCGACATCGAGGCCGGCCGACGTGCCCCACTTGCGGCCCGCGGGCAGTTCGCCCCAGTTGCGCGTCACCTTCGGCGCGGGATTCGGCAATCCCTCACCGGTGATCGGATTGGGCGCCTTCGATTGCGCGGGCAGCGTCGCCAAGAAGAGGACGCCTGCGCCGAGTGTTGAGAATAGTAGTCGCGACTTATTCATCTCATCCCCCCTGATCCCCGATCCCTGATCCCCGATCCCTGTTTACTGCGGCGGCTTGACGCTCGATGCCGGCCGCGTCCCCTTGAGAATCCACCGTTGCATGCGCCGGCCGTTGCCGGCTTCACCGGTGTACATCCGGTTCTTCGAATCGATCGCGATCATGTGCGCGCGGATGAATTCGCCCGCTTGCCGTCCCGGCTTGCCGAAGCGATCGAGAATTGCGAGATCCTTGCGCCGCAGGATCCACACGCGCTGGTTGGTGCCGTCGATCAAATAGAGCAGGCTCTGATCGGCATCGCGCGAAAACTGCAGGCTGAAGCCGCTGCCGGATCCGCCCGTCTCCGGCCGCACGAATCGCTCCATCAGGTACTCGCCGCTCTGGCGGAACACCTGGATGCGATTGCCGCGGCGATCCGACACGTAGATGAGTCCGTCCTTCGATCCGACGAGCCCATGCAGCGTCGAGTATTGCTGCGGCGGATTGTCGATCTTGACCGGATATTGATACTTCACCGTGTCATCGGGACGCTTGCCATACGCGCCCCAGTGCCGCTTGTACTTGCCGGTGTCGGCGTCGTAGACCACGACGCGCTTGTTGATGTAGCCGTCCGCGATGAACAGCTCGTTGGTCTTCGGCTCGACATAGAAGTTCGCGGGACCGCCGAGGTGATCGGGATCGTTGCTGCCCTTGTTCACGTCCGGCTCGCCGATCGTCATCACGTGCTTGCCGTCCTGCGTGAACTTCATCACGTGCATGCCGTTGCTGGTGCCGGTCCAGACGAAGCCCTTGTGATCGATGTAGATGCCGTGCTCCTGCTTGTACCAGGTGTAGCCCTCGCCGGGGCCGCCCCACGAGCGCAGCACCTTGCCGTTTTCATCGAGCTCGAGCACCGGCGGGGCAGGGATGCAGCAGTCGGCGATCGGCGGCTTCACCGCCGCGCCGATCTCCTGGTCGGTGAGGCTCGACGGCATGTGGATCACCCACAGGTGATCGCGATCGTCGACGAACAATCCGCGGATGTCGCCGAGGATCCAGTCGTTCGGCAGCGTCGGCGGCCACGTCGGATCGATCTCGTAGATCGGCAGTTTGTCGGCCGTCGGCGATCCGGGCGCGACCTTGGCGTTGGCCGATTGGGCGTGGATAGCAAGAGGCGACAGCAGTGCCGCCACCAGGACCGTGAGTATGAGGGCGCGCTTCATGGGCGGGGATTATGCCTCATTGGAAGACAGCCCGTAGGGGCGGACTTTAGTCCGCCCGAGCGTAATTTCGCGCTCCGCGCTTTCTCGCGAGGGAGTGCCGGCCGCGGCCTCCGCGGCTGGCGACAACGCTGGCGCGTTGCCGCCATCCTCTCGGAACGCGGGAAACCGCATCTTGCTCGCCGGATTGCGCGCCTTCGCTGAGACGCGCGATTCCGATTTTCTGCGGAGTCTGCGCGGAATCGCGCGTGCAATGCCGTCTCGCTCGACGCGGTTTCGACGACACGTTATCCGCGTTCCTCAAGTCGGCCGCAGCCGGCACTCCCTCGCGACGCGCTACGCGCCGGCGCCGGCGCAAGTCGTGCGATGATTCGGCGGCAACCAATGCTTCGACTGCCAATCGTATTGATCGCTGTCGTACTGGCGCAGTCACCCGCGCGCGATTCGCGATATCCCGCGGACTGGTGGGCTGGCGATATTTCGAGATCCTCACGAAGATCCGAGCCGAGTTACGCCGTTAGCCGGCTGGATCCCCGGCCGCATGCCGATGAGACCTCCCAGCAGAATGCCGGCAGGTCGCGACAACACAAACAGAGCAGGAGCGACGAGTTCGGCCGTCGTGAGTGGGCGCGCCGGACTCGGCATCGTTGCGAACCGGAGCGCGATCATCCCGTATTCGAAAATCAGCACGGTCATCGCCAGCAGGCAGACGGCGCCTGGAGCCGACCGCCGGGTGGCCTTCGCGACGCTCCACCCAATCGCGAGACACACCATCCCAATGATGAATGCGCTTTGCGCGTGCAGCGTGAAGAGGAACCACTGTGGGTCGATATCGCTCAACCATTGCTGTGTGATCAATCTCGACCTGCGGACCAGCCACGTCGCAGGGAACGCCGCCGCGAAATATGCGACCCAGCCCAAACCGATCGCCGCCGCGGTTCGCCACTTGTTGTCCCGAACGGTGCTGACAATGTCGGCCCGAATGGCGGAGAAGACCTGCCGCCAGTACCACCACCGCGATGGACGCGCCGCGTACTGCTCCATCAGATCGCCGGCAATCGCTTCCCCGTGCGGGCCGGAGCTGAAGCGAATCAACAACCACGTTGCGAGGCGGGGTGCCGGTTTGTTCATGCGCCTTCTCCCTGGAGTTGACGAACGCCGCCCCATAGCGTCATCAGCGTTCGTTGCGCGTGCGAGGCGGCCTTGACGCCCTTCGCGGTCACCCGGAAATGCGTTTTTGCCCTTCCGCCGCGCTCCGCCGTCGGTTCACCGCGCCGGGACGTCACCAACTTCTTCTGCTCGAGACGTTTCAAGGTCAGATACAAGCTGCCGATGGCGACGGTGCGTCCGCTGCTGGCCTCGATTTCCTGCGCCACCGTGACGCCATACGCTTCCTCGCCGAGCTTGATCACCGCCAGCAACACCATCAACTCGAACCCGCCGAGAAACTCCCGCGCCATTTAGTCAACAATAGTGAATAAATAGCGGAAGATCAAGCCCGGGGTTAGACTATGGCGCGATGCGCCGGGCGGACTTCCGCGTGATCCGATCGATCCCGACACGGTGGATGGACAACGATCATTACGGCCACGTCAACAACGTGGCGTATTACTCGTTCTTCGACACGGCCGTGAACGGATTCCTGATCGACGCGACCGGATCCGACATCCGCAACCTTCCGGCCATCGGCATCGTCGCCGAATCGAGCTGCCAGTTCCTGAGCGCGATCAGTTTTCCGGACACCGTGCACGCGGGGCTGGCGCTCGAGCGGCTCGGCGCCAGGAGCGTGGTCTACACGATCGCGTTATTCCGCAATGATGACAATGCGGCGTGCGCGATCGGACGATTCGCGCACGTCTACGTGGATCGTGAGACGCGCCGGCCGGTGGAGATTCCGGCCGTCATCAAGGGTGCGCTCGCCGAGCTAGAGCATCGTGCGAAGAGCGGCGATTAACATCGTGATGCCGGCGCCCACCAGCAGCCACAGCACCGTCTTCCGGAACGCCACCGCGCTCATGCCGACGTAAATCTTCGATCCCCAGATCGCGGGAAGCACGAGCGCGCCCGCGACAACCGCCATTTGCGTGGTGTGACTGCGATTCAACCGTCCGTAATACACGTTCGAGGCCACCGTCGCGGACAGCACGATCAAGTTGAAATTCTGCAGGACGGCGCGGTGCTCGTCCTTGTTGTAGCCACGCAGCGACGCCCACAACGCCGGCGCCAGTCCGCTGAAGCCGCTGAGCGGCGCCATCACGCCGCCGAGCAGGCCCACGCCGGCGTCCGCGACCTTGCCGCCATGGGTGATGTGCGGGAGCCTGGCCGTGGCCAGCATCGCCGAGCAGCAAATCACCAGCAGCGAACCGAGCACCAGCTTGAACTGATTGGGATTGAGGTAGGGAAGCAGCTGCTGGCCGATCGGAATGCCGATCGCGGCCCCCAGCACATACGGCCAGAGCAGATGGATCTGGAGACCGCGGCGAATGCGTATCGCCGAGATGACCTGTCCAAACCAGCCGCCGAACACGGCCATCGGCGCGGCGAGAATCGGGTCGAGCGTCCAGACCCAGATCGACATCGCGACCATTGCGAACGCAAACCCGGAAATGCCCTGCACTAAACCGGCGATGGCCGCGCCAATCGCCAGGATCCATATGTCACTCATCGATGAAACCTATTCCGATACGAAATCGAACGGACTACCCGAACGAATTTAAGGGATGAGTGTCCCATATGATGGAAGTGAATGCACGTCGACGATCGGCGCGAGCTCGACGAACTGGATCAACGGCTTCGCGTGCTGCTTCCGGAAACCTATCAGGAGTGGTACGAGAACCTCGAGCCAAAGCCGATGAAATCGGCGGGCCTCAAGTACGGTCCTGACGGCAAGGTGGCGTGGGATGAGATCTGGGGCAGCTTCTGCGATCTCGCCATGGCCGGCGGGCCGCCGCACAAAGGCACGCTGCTCGAGCCGGGCCGCCCCGACGCGATCGCCGCGGAGCCGTCACGCTACGACGAGGTCGTCGACGAGATCTGCCGCGGCATCACGCTCGCGAGCGAGCTGCCCGCGCAAGCGTCGCCCGACGCCGGCTGGGTGCGCGTTGATTGCTATAGCGACACGATGGCGTCGTGGCTGCTGCGCGCGATCGTGATGGAGAACGTCGCCGCGCGCTGCAAAGGCCGCGACGTGCTGCTGCCGGCCGCGCCGCACTTTCAGCTCGACAAGGAAATCAAGAACGTCGTCACCGTGATCGCCAAGACGACGCATTACTGGATGGGGCACATGTCGCGCGCGCAGAAGAGCGCGATCGCGGATCTGTTCGCGAGGATGTCGTCGGCATCGCCGCTCGTCGAGCCCGCAGATCAGAATGGCTGGCGCGGCATCGACTGCGCAAGCGTGAAAGCGGCGATTTGGATGATGCGCGCGCTGGTGGCGACCAACGTGTTGTCGCGGCGGGAGGGCACGACGCTGTTCGTGCCGAACAATCCGGCGAGCGATCCGGGCGGAGTGATCGTGGCGAGGACGGTGATGATGGTTCACCGCCTCGCCGCGATTCGTGGCGTCGCCTAGCCACCCCACCACGCACGGTCCGCGTGGCGGGGACCCCGGCCTAAGCGAGCGCCTTTCCGTACAACGCCAGGAGGCGGCCCCACGCCTTTTCCGCGGCCGGCTCGTTGTAGACCTGCGTATCCGGCGGGCACCAGCCGTGCGCGGCCGGGTAGACCTCGATCTCCGCGGCCAGCTTGGCCTTGTCGAACGTTTCCTTCAACACGGTCTTGTCGTTCGGCCGCTGCTTGTCGTCGTTCTCGGCGATGGCAATCAGGAACGACGCCTTCGTGGCGGCGGCCAGCAGATGCGGACTATTCGCGCCGGCGTTGTCGTTGACGAGGCCGCCGCCGTGGAACGACGCGACGGCGCCGATGCGGCCAGGCATTGCCGATGCCGTGTGAAACGACATTGGACCGCCCATGCAGTAGCCCTGCACGCCGACCTTGCGGTTCTTGTTCACCTGCGGCTGCGCGTCGAGCCAGGCCACGAACGTCTTCGCATCCGACATGTCCGTAGCGGGGCTCATGCCCTGGCGGAACGACATCATCTCCTTGATCGGCGTCGCGCCGGTGGCGGTCGGCTTGCCAACCCGATAGAACGGGTTGACCACGAGCACGGAATACCCGGACGAGGCGAGCCGTTTGCCCATGGTTCGCATCGCCGGACGGAGCCCGAAGATGTCGGGCCAGATCAGCACTCCGGCCGCCGCGCCGGACGCGGGATGCACGAAGTACGCGTCGCACGTGCCATCCGGCGTCTTAATCTCGACCTCCCGTTCGCTCGTCGTCTGCGCGTTGGCGACCTCCGGCAACATCATCGCCGCGCCGGCCGCGAGCAGCACGCCAAACTGCCTTCGAGTGACCAGCCCCCTGGCCTCGTACTCCGCCACACTCTCTGCAAAATGATCTTTATCGCACATAGGTCCCCCCGGGAGTGATGCAAGTGCCGGGAGTATACCCCGGCTCCGAAAACATCACGGCCAGCGTCTTGCAGAAGCGGTCAGGGATATTCGACCGATTCCTCTCACCGCAGGTGTGCCACATGTCCAAAGCGTCGCGTTCGCAAGGTAAGTCCGGCGGTTCAGCCGCCAAGTCACGTCCGTCATCGAGCGGTCCCGCCAAACCACGTCCGGATCTGTCGGACGCGCTTGAATCGAAAGCGGATGCCACGCAGGGACTCGCGCTGGCGCGTCCCTTCAACGAGATCAAGGACGCTGAGTTCCATGCCGACGCACCGGAAGGCCCCGCGTACGAGCCCGATGATCCGGCGGCGACCGGCAGCACCCTGAGCGAGGCCAATGCATCGGACAAGGTGGGTAGTGGTGACCCGGTACTCGGCACCAACCGGACCATTGCTCCTCTGGATCGCGTGCGTGTCGATGCGAGCGGCCAGCGATTGACGACGAATCAGGGCGTGCCGGTGAGCGACAACCAGAACTCGCTCAAGGCCGGACTCCGCGGGCCGACGCTGCTCGAGGATTTCGTGCTTCGCGAGAAGATCACGCACTTCGATCACGAACGCATCCCCGAGCGCATCGTCCACGCGCGCGGCTCGGCGGCGCACGGTTTCTTCGAATGCCGGAAGTCGATGACATCGCTGACGCGGGCCTCGATCTTCGCCGAAGCGGGCAAGCGGACGCCGGTGTTCGTGCGCTTCTCGACAGTGGCCGGTGAGCGCGGCTCCACCGACACCGCCCGTGACGTGCGCGGCTTTGCCGTGAAGTTCTACACCGACGAGGGCAACTGGGATCTCGTCGGCAACAACATTCCCGTGTTCTTCATCCAGGACGCGATGAAGTTTCCTGATCTGGTCCACGCGGTGAAGCCCGAGCCGCATCACGGCATGCCGCAGGCGGCCTCGGCTCACGATACGTTCTGGGATTTCGTGTCGCTGATGCCGGAGAGCACGCACATGCTGATGTGGGTGATGTCGGATCGTGCGATCCCGCGCAGCTATCGCACCATGCAGGGCTTCGGCGTGCACGCCTACCGGCTGGTCAACGCCGACGGCGAATCGGTGTTCGTGAAGTTCCATTGGCTGCCGAAGCAGGGCACGCATTCGCTGGTGTGGGATGAAGCCGTCAAGATCTCCGGCGCCGATTCGGATTTCCATCGCCGCGATTTGTGGGAAGCGATCGAAGCGGGCGCCTACCCGGAGTGGGAGCTCAATTTTCAGATCATCACCGAGGAGCAGGCCGAGAAATTCTCGTTCGACATCCTGGACGCGACGAAGATCGTTCCCGAAGAGATCTCGCCGCTGATTCCGGTGGGCACGCTCGTGCTCAATCGCAATCCCGATAATTTTTTCGCAGAGACCGAGCAGGTGGCCTTCTGCACCGCGCACGTCGTGCCCGGGATCGACTTCTCGAACGATCCGCTGCTGGCCGGCCGCATCCATTCATACGTCGATACGCAGATCTCGCGCCTCGGTGGGCCGAACTTCCACGAGATTCCGATCAACGCGCCGATTGCCCAGGTCCACAACAATCAGCGTGATGGCATGCACCGGCAGGCGCTTCATCGCGGCCGCGTCGCGTATGAGCCGAACTCGCTTGGCGGCGGTTGTCCGTTCCAGGCCGGCTCGGCGGGGTTCGTCAGTTTCCCGGCGCGGGCCGAGAAGAACGATCACAAGGTGCGCGGCAAGGCGGAGCGCTTCGCGGATCACTACACGCAGGCGACGCTGTTCTTCAACAGCCAGACGCCGGTCGAACAGCAGCACATCATCAACGCATTTCGTTTCGAGCTGTCGAAGGTGCAGGTGCCGGCGATCCGCGAGCGCATGGTGTCGAGCCTCCGGAACGTGTCGGACGAACTTGCCGAAGCGGTCGCTGAAGGTCTCGGCATCACCGCGCTGCCGGAGCCGATGCCGAAGGCGCTGCAGAAGAAGGTCCGCGCCGAAGTGGAGCACTCGAAGCCGCTGTCGCTGTTCGCGCGGCCAGGCAACGTCGGCATCCAGGCGCGGCGCATCGCCGTGCTGATCGCCGACGGCGTGGATGGCGATCACGCGCAGGCCATCGCGGCGCGGATCCGCAAGGAAGGCGCCGTGCCGGTGTTCATCGCGCCGAAGCTCGGCGCCGTGAAGGTGGGCAAAGGGGCTGCGCTGCAAGCCGACGCCTCGCTGGAAGTGGCCCCATCGGTGCTCTTCGACGCGGTCGCGATTGCCGACGGAGAGGCTGCCGCCGCGCTGTTGGCCGGCAACGGACGTGCGCTCGAGTTCTTGAAGGATCAGTACCGGCACTGCAAGGCGATGCTCATCGCGGGCGCGGCCAAACTCGTGTTCGACGCCGCCGGCATTCCCGACGCGCTGCCGACCGGTGATGCCGACCCGGGCCTCGTCGTTGGCGCTGCTGACGCGCGCGCGCTTGACGCCTTCGTCAAGGCGGTGGCGCAGCATCGCCACTACATGCGCGAATCCGATCCGCCGGTTGTGTGATTCGATGGATCGGCTCGCGCTCAAGTGCCGGAAGAAGTTTCTTCGTTCGTTTCCCGGCGGGTTTTCCGATGAGACCTACATCGACTGGGAGCGCGGCTACAAGTGGAAGGCGCACGACACATGGCAGGCGGAGCTCGGTCAGGCCGAGCTCCGCACGCTGATCCGGGACGGCCGGCACGGTGAAGTGGCGGCGCGGGCGGTGCGCATCGAGTCGCGCACCAATCTGCTGTTTTCGTTCGAGAAGATGGCGCTGCGCGACGCGGTGAAATCCGCCGCGGGTGCGGAGCGGTTCGCAGCAGGACTCTATGCATTCCTTCACGGCCGCGGTGACGATCGACGACGCTTCGACGACTGGTGCAATGTGGTTGCAGGCCTGCCGCGCAAGCAGACGCGCGTCCTGACCTGGCCGGTGACCACGGTGTTCGGATTCATCGCGCAGCCGGAGCGGCACATCTTTCTCAAGCCGAACGTGACGCGAATCGCGGCGAAGGCGTATGGGTTCGATTTCGACTATCGGTCACGCCCGAACTGGGCGACGTATCAATCGCTGCTGGCGTTCGGCGAGCGCGTGATGCGCGATCAGAAGGATCTTCGCCCGCGGGATCTCATCGACGCGCAGGGCTTCATCTGGGTGCAGGGCTCCGACGAGTATTGAACGCCGCCCGTCTACGACAGCGTCGCAACACCGGCGTTGCCGCTCTTGCCCGGCGTCTTCGTGACGAGCGACTTGGCGAAGGCGAACGCGAGCCGGACCAGGCTGTCGTGTGAATCCCAGTAGTCGCCCTGTTCCGCGTCGAAGCGCACGAGGGTGATGTTCGGATCGTCGAGGCCGAGCGGGAACCACGTGCGCTGCAGCGTGGTGTAGAGCTCTTCGAGCCTGGTCCGATCGTCGACGACCGTGGCACGGCCTGAGAGGTGGAGGTAGGCGCCTTCTTTGTCGTTCTGAAACAACAACGCCGTGGTCGCGCCCGACGCGATCGCGGTCACTTTTCTGCTTCGCTTGTCGGTGATGAACCAGAGCGATCCGTCGAACGCGGCGTGATCGCCGACCACGCCAATCGGCCGCGCCGTCGGCGTGCCGTTCTGCACCGTGACCATGAACGCGATCGGGAAGCCCTTCAGCAGTTCCCTGATCTTGGCCAGTGCCTCGTCGCCGCTCAACGCCTCCTTTTGATCGATCGCCATGCCGGATCCGATGCAAGAATTCGGCCCGGGCACTCTTCGTGCATGACGATCAGTGGAGGCTTGTGTGGCAACAGGGAGCAGGGAAGGCACCACGAAGCGTTCACAGACGGGCTCGATCAAGGAAGGCGGCCTGCCGAAGTCCGGGAAGAGCGCCGGTTCAGGCGACAACCGGCGCACCGCGGACGTGGACGGGAATCGATCGGCGGCACGGCCGAAACCCCGGCGCGGTTAGGCCGCAGGCTGCTGCTGACGCGAGCGATTGCGCCGGCAGTTGTCGCAGTCGCCGCACGCGTCGCCATCGATGGCTTCGCCGAATTCCCGCAGGATCAAGTGCCAGCGGCACATCGCGCTCTGCGCGTAGGCGATCATCGCGTCGAGTTTCTCGCGATCGCGCGCCTGTCGCGCCTCGTATTTCGCTGACAACTCGGTCAGCGTCTGCTCGTCGACCGTTCGGCGCAGCAGTGAGAGCGTGCCGTCCGCATGCTGCTCGATTTCGCCGAGCTCGGCCAGCGTGGACAGCACCACGGAAAGCTTCCGCTCGCCGACACCCGGACAGCGGCCATCGATGGCGTCCGCGGAGACCGGTTCGACGTGAGCGTTCGCGGCGGCCAGCGCAGCGTGCACCGCGGCAATGTCATCGAAACGCGGATACTTTTTTCCCATGAAAAACAGGTGCGTGCGGCGATCGGCTTTCAGGAACAGCAGCGCGCACCGGGCATCCTCGCCGTCGCGTCCGGCGCGGCCTGATTCCTGGTAATACGCGTCGACGCTGCCCGGCATGTCGTAATGAATCACGCAGCGAATGTCGCTCTTGTCGATGCCCATGCCGAACGCGTTGGTGGCGACAATCGCCTTGAGCTCGCCACTCATGAAGCGCTCCTGCGTGTCGTGGCGCTCGCGTGCCGGCAGGCGTCCGTGATAGCGCTCGGCGGCGAAGCCGTGCGCGTTCAGCAGCGTCGCGACCTCCTCGGCGTGCTTCACGGTGGCGGTGTAGATGATGCCGATGCCGCCGGTCTCGCCGAGAATCTTCAGCAGCTGTTGTGGTTTCTGATCGGCGCTTTCGAGGTTGATCGATTCGTACTTGAGATTCGGCCGGTAGGTCCCGGTGTTGATCACGTTGAGGTCGGGCAGATCGAGCTGCGTGCGGATGTCCTCGATCACCGGCGGCGGCGCGGTGGCGGTCAGCGCCAGCACCGGCGGCGAGCCCAGTGACTTGATGGCGCGGCCGATTTCCAGGTAGGCCGGCCTGAAATCGTGGCCCCACTGCGAAATGCAATGCGCTTCGTCCACCACGATCAGATCAATGGTGGCGCCGCGAAGCGTCTCGAGAAACTCCGGCTGCGTGAAGCGCTCCGGGGTCGTAATCGTGAATTCGTGGCGCTCGTCGGCGATGTGCTCGACGGCGTCCTTCGTTTCGCGCGCGCTCTGCGCGCTGTTCACCTGTGATGCGGCCAGCCCAAGCTCGACGAGCTTGTCGCACTGATCCTTCATCAACGCGATCAATGGCGAGATGATCACGGTCAGGCCCGGCAGCAGCACCGCCGGCAATTGATAGCAGAGCGACTTGCCCGCGCCCGTCGGCATGATCGCCAGGGTGTTCCGTTGTTCCAGCACGGAGCGGACGACGTCTTCCTGGCCGGGACGGAACTCGTCGAGTCCGAACACGCGCCGCATGGTCGAGCGCGCCCGCGTCATCAGGGCGGTGTCTGCCTTGGATTGTGGCTTGCGGGGGCGTTTCGACGAGGGCACGAGACCAACGGTGCAAGCGTCATGCCCGCGGCCGCCGGGACGTCGAGAGGCGTGCGCGGCGCGCCTGGACAGTATCCTATTCCCCGATTTGACCGGGGAATAACGGCAGCTCCGCCGGACATCCACTAAAGGACCGATGGCTCGCACCGCACGCGACCAATTCAACGACGAGGCGATGCCGCACGTGCGGGCGTTGTTGCGCACGGCCGCGCGGCTCTGCGGCACGCGCGAGTCGGCCGAGGACCTGGTCCAGGAAACGTTCCTCCAGGCCTGGCGGTCGTTTCACCGCTTCGAGCCCGGCTCCAATTGCCGCGCCTGGCTGTACAAGATCATGCTCTTCACACATTCGCGGTCGCGGCGCGATCAATCGCGTCGTCCGTTTCATGTCGATCTCGACGCGGCAAACGAGAAGGCGCTGCTCTTCGAGCCGCCGACGCCGGATTCGATCACGGCCACATCGGTGCGCGCCGCATTCGACGCGTTGCCCGAGCCGTTCCGCCTCGCGGTGCTGCTCGTGGATGTCGAGGGACTGACGTATCGGGAGGCCGCCGACGCGCTCGACGCGCCGATCGGCACGGTGATGTCGCGGCTCAACCGCGGCCGCCGCCTGATGCGCATCGCGCTGGTCGAAGAGGCGGCGGCGTACGGCATCGATGTTTCGGCACATGCAGACCTGGAACGGAAACGACAGTGATGACGATCAACGCTGAATGCCGGCGCGTGCGCGAGCTGATGGATTCCTACATCAGCGGCGAGCTCACCGTCGAAAGCAACCACGACGTCCTTCGCCACCTCGAGCGATGCGACGCCTGCCGCACGGAGATAGCGCGCCGCGAACAGACGCGCGCGCTGCTGATCGGCAGTTTCGGCGACGCACCCGATGCCACGGCCCTTGAAGCGCGCATCGCCGAGGCGCTCGATCGCGATCAGCCGATGTGGAAGCGCGTGATGCGATATGGCGGGATTGCCGCGGCCATCGCGCTGGTGATCGGCACGGCGGTGTGGTTCTCGCGCCCGGTCGACGCCGCGGCCTACGTGGATTCGGTGGACAACCACATCGTGTGCGCGCTCGCGTTCCCGCCCGATACGGCCTACGACCAGCAGCGCGCCGAGCAGAGCCTCGCCGCGCCGTATCTCGGCATCATCAACACCGTCGCACACAAATCAGGGAATTACGATCTCATCGACGCGCACATGTGCCCGTACAACGGACGCGATTATGCGCACCTGGTGTATCGAAGCGGCGGACACACCGTGTCGGTGTTCGCCGAAACCGCCGCGCGCGGCCGGCTGCCGTCCAGTCATGAGCCCGAGCGAAAGGGATTTGTCTCAACCGGCGCATCGACCGGCGGTCACCAGGTCTTTGTGGTCGCGGAAGGTGCGGCGCCGCCGCCGCAGGCGGTGCTCGACGATCTGATGAGCTCGACGCTGGCGTTCGTCAGGCGCCTCGAACAGTAGATCGCGGCGGAGTGATCAGCCTCTCATCTTCCCGACGGCGAAGACCAGCAGCACGACGACGAGGATGACGCCGAGGGCGCCGACCCAGACGCCCGCCTTGAAGATGCCGCCGATCACCTCGCAACCGGCGAGCGTCACTCCCATGAAAACCAGCAGCGCGATGCGAGCGAGAGAGCTCGTCTGCAACATGTCCTTCTCCTGCACTGGTAAATGCAAGCGACATGCCCTCACCCCGCCGAGCGCCCGAGGTAGGAGTATGATCCGCCCGTTCGATGGAGGCCGTCCTATGACTCGACAGCAGCGGTTCGCCGGCGGGGTGTTTCTCGGGGTCCTGATCGTGCTTTTCACCGCGCAGTTCGCGATCGAACGCACGGTTGCGGCACAGAGCAAAGGCGCCGCGCAGGCGCCGCGCTTCGAAGTCGATTTCGCCTGGCCCAAGCCCCTGCCGAATCACTGGGTGCTTGGCAACGCCATCGGCGTGTGGGCCGATGAGCGCGATCACATCTGGATCGTGCATCGCGGATCGGAGACGCTCGCCAACAACGAAAAAGGCCTCGAGCTGAAGTCGGGTGATTGCTGCGCGGCGGCGCCGCCGGTGCTCGAGTTCGATGCGGACGGACGCCTCGTCAACCAGTGGGGCGGGCCAGGACAGGGCTACGACTGGCCGGATTCCAATCACGGCATCTTCATCGATCACGTCGGCAACGTCTGGATCGGCGGCAACGGCCCCGGCGACTCGCACATCGTCAAGTTCACGCGCGACGGCAAGTTCATCGCGCAGTACGGCAAGCCGAACGCGCGCATGAGCGGCAAGGACAAGCAGGGCAACCCGACGTTCGCGCGCAACAGCCACGACGAGGAGAACTTCGGCCGCGTCGCGAAGATCTTCGTCGATCCGAAAGCCAACGAGGCGTACATCGCCGACGGCTATTTCAACAAGCGCGTCGCGGTGATCGATGCCGCGACCGGCAAGATGAAGCGCTACTGGGGCGCGTATGGCAAGAAGCCCGATGATTCGCTCGACAACAGCCCGTACGATCCGGCCGCGCCGGTGGCGCAGCAGTTCAGGAATCCCGTGCACTGCGCCGACATGTCGAAGGACGGACTGGTTTACGTGTGCGATCGGCTCAACGATCGCCTGCAGGTGTTCAAGCCGGACGGCACGTTCGTGAAGGAAGTGTTCATGGCGAAGAACACCAAGCTGTCGGGGTCAGTCTGGGACGTCGCCTTCTCACGCGATCCGCAGCAGCGCTATCTCTACGTCGCCGACGGCATCAACAATCGCGTCTACATCCTGCTGCGCGATTCGCTCGAAGTCTTGACGAGTTTCGGCGATGGCGGCCGGCAGCCGAGCCAGTTCTACGGCGTGCACAGCATCGCCACCGACTCGAAGGGCAACGTCTACACCACGGAAACGTGGGAAGGAAAGCGCATCCAGAAGTTCGTCTACAAGGGCCTCGCGCCCGTGACCACGATGCATCAAGGCACCGTATGGCCACGGACGACGGGGAAGTGATGGCCTGATTACCAGCCGACGGCCTGGCCGTCCTTGCGGTGATCCGAGCCGCCGCGATACACGCCGTTGACCGGTCGATCCTCGCGCGCCCATGACGCGTCGAAGACCGGCGACGGCAAGCGCGCATCGCGCGTGAACAGAATGCCCTGATACCCGCCGACCGCGCCGCCGTTGACGCTGCGTACATCGTGTCCCTTTGCCTTCAACGCCGCGCCGACCAGGTTGAAGAGCGCCGCTTCGAGCGAGAGCTGGTTGGAATTCTGGTTGTGCGTGAAGCGCGCCGCGTCGGTGGTCATCTGCACGTTCATGCCGTGATCGATCAGGTTGACCATGTGCTGCGCGTGCGTTTCGGGCTGCACGCTGCCGCCCATGTTGCCGAACGTCATCACCGGCTGGCCGTCCTTCATCACGAAGCCGGCGATGATGGTGTGGAACGGGCGTTTGCGCGGCGCGACGATGTTCGGGCTCTTCGGATCGAGCGAGAACGCCGAGCCGCGATTGTGCAGCACGAATCCGTACGGCGGCACGGTGGCGCGGCTGCCGTACACGCTGAACACGCTGTGCACGAGCGACACCATGTTGCCCCAGCGATCCGCGGTGGTGAGATAGATCGTTCCGCCTTCGGTGCCGCCGGCGAGGCCCGGCTTGCCGGCGACGTTGGGATCGATCTTTCCGCACAGTGACGCGGCGTGCTGCTTCGACAGCAGCTCGGCGACCGGCACCTTCGCGAATTTCGGATCGGCGTTCTTCGCGAGCAGGTCGGAGTAGGCGAGCTTCTTCGCTTCGACGAGCAGGTGCCAGTTCATCGGGTCCGACGGCCCGAGGCTCGTCAGGTTGAACCCGAGTTTCGGCACGCACACTTCGAGGATGTTCAGCATCTCGAGCGCGGCGAAGCCCTGTCCCGGCGGCGGCAGCTCGAACACGTCATAGCCGTGATAGTTGGTCGAGACGGGCTCGACCCATTCGGCCTGGAATTCAGCGAGATCGTTGAGGCTCATCACGCCGTTGCCGGACTTCACCTTCGCGACGATCGCGTTGGCGATCTCGCCTTTGTAGAAGCCGTCCTTGCCATGCGCCTGGATCAGGCGCAGCGCCTTGGCGAGCCCGGGATTGCTGATCACGCTGTAGAGCGGCCAGGCCTCGTCGCCGTTGAGGAACGCCGCCTTCGAATCGGGATCGTTCTTGAGGCCGTTGGTGGCGCTGCGCAGATCGTTGTGGCGGCGCTCGGCGAGGCCCCAGCCTTCTTCGGCGATGCGCGCGGCGCGCTCGAAGGTGTCCTTGAACTTCATCGTGCCGAAGCGCGAGAGCAGCGCGTCGTAGCCGGCGATCGCGCCGGGCACCGTGGCGGCGTTCACGCCGTTGTTCGGCACGCGCGTCTGCTTCAACGTGTCGGTGAAGAACTGCGGCGTCCATCCGGTGGGCGCCCATCCCGCCGAGTTGAGCGCGTAGAGCTTCTTGTCTTTCGCGGAGTAGACGATCGCGAACAGATCGCCGCCGATGCCGGTGTCGTTCTGCGAGGTCACGTCAAGGACCGCGCCCGTCGCCACGGCCGCATCGATCGCGTTGCCGCCTTGTCGCAGAATCTCGAGGCCGGCCTCGGCCGCGAGCGGATCGCTCGTGGCGACCATGCCGTGACGCGCCAGCACTTCCGATCGGCCTTGCGTCAGCCAGCCCTGCGCGCGCGAGCCGGGCACCGCCTTGACGTTGGCGCCGGGTTGCGGCGTATCGGCGGACGGAGCGCCGAACGGGTTTTTCGACTGGCCCTGGGCAACAACTGTGCAAAGCGCGGCAAAGATGGCTCCGATAGTGGCTCGACGCATACGGCCTCCTAAAAAGATCGGCCGATACTACCAGCAATGAGCGCTATTGCCACGCCCATCGGACATCAGGACCGTTACGAGGCGATCGATTTGCTGCGCGGTATCGCCGTGCTCGGCATCCTGGTCATGAACATCCAGGCATTCGCCATGCCGATGGCGGCGTACTTCAATCCCACCGCTCTCGGCGATCGCGGCCCTGTCGATTTCTACGTCTGGGCCCTCAGCCACCTCTTCTTCGATCAGAAGTTCATGACGATTTTCTCGTGGCTGTTCGGCGCCGGCATCGTGCTGATGACAGCCCGCGCGGCCGAGCGGGGCGTGAAGCCCGCCGCGTTTCACTACCGGCGCATGTTCACGCTGCTGGTGTTCGGATTGATCCACGCCTACCTGATCTGGGATGGCGACATCCTCGTGCTGTATGCGATTTGCGGCGCCCTGGTCTACCCGGTGCGCAAGCTGCGGCCATTGGTCCTGATGGGGCTCGGCCTGCTGATGCTCGCGATCGGATCGTCGTTGATGATCGCGGGAGGCTTTTATCTTCCGAAGGGGTCTCCGGAAGCCATCAAGGAGTTCCAGGCGTTTTGGGCGCCAACGGCGGAGGAACTGCAGCGCGAAACGCTGGCGTTCCAGGGTGGATGGCTGACGCAAATGCCGGTACGGGTGGCGAACTCGATGGACTTCCATCTGTCCGTGATCTGGTTGTGGGGTTTGTGGCGCGCCGCCGGCAACATGTTGATCGGCATGGCACTGGTCAAATGGCGTGTCGTGACGGCGGAGTTGCAGCAGAATTTCTATCGCGACCTGGCGGTGATTGGCTTCGGCTTTGGCTTGCCGCTGATCGCCGGCGGCGTGGCCAGCATGAGCGCGCACGACTGGGAAACGTTCTATTCGTTTTTCATCGCCGGCCAGTTCAATTACTGGGCGAGCCTGCTGGTGGCGTCAGGCTGGGTGGGATTCACGATTTCACTCTGGCACGTCGGCTTCGCAACCGGCCTGTCGGCGCGGCTGATCGCCGTCGGCCGCACGGCGTTCAGCTGCTACATCCTCACGTCGTTGATCTGCACCTTCATCTTTTACGGGCATGGCCTCGGGTTCTACATGCATGTGTCGCGGCCGGGACAGCTCGGCGTCACGCTGGGCGTGTGGATCACGTTGTTGATCGTGGCGCCGCTGTGGCTCGAGCGATTCCGTTTCGGACCGCTCGAGTGGTTGTGGCGAACGCTGACCTACGGCGAGCGTCAGCCTTTCCGGCGCGCGCGCCATTCCGCGAGCGACTGGCCCCAGATCTCCACCGGCGCTTCGTGAAACGGCGGCGGCAACCGTCCCGGACCGCGATTGCGCGAGCCGAGCTTGCGCGCCACCTGTTGTGACGCGATGTTGGTGGGCGCGATGCTGTGGATGACGTCGGTCCAGCCGAGATTGTCGAAGGCCCAGTCGGTGGCGGCCGTCGCGCCCTCGGGCGCGTAGCCGCGGCCCCAGCGATCGCGCGAGATCGCCCAACCCACTTCCGTCCCCGGCCAGCCTTCCGGCTGCCACGGGCCCAGGCGCCCGACCCAGCGGCCCGTCGATTTCTCGATCACCGAGAACATGCCGATGCCCGTCGCATGCCACGCGCCGATCATCGTCATCAGCGCGCGCCACGACACTTCGCGCGGCGCGACGCCGCCGATGAACTTCGCGGCTTCTTCGTCCATCATCATCGCGGCCCACCCGTCGAGGTCCTCGAGCAGGGGCACGCGCAGCAGCAAACGCGACGTCTCGATCCGCAACGAACCGAGTTGCCTATCAGCCATCCCCGCAGATTACATCGCGCGGAGCCGAAATCCGACAGCCGGCGTCTAATATCGGTCATGGACCGGCGAACTTTCCTGCAGATGGCGATGATCGTGCCGGTGCTCGGCCAGGCCGCAAAGCCGGCGCCGAAGACCGGCCTCGCGTGGACGCGATGGGGTGGTCCGTACGGAGATTTCCACACCGACGCGACCGGGATCAAAGACACGTGGCCCGCCGCCGGTCCGCCGGTGGTGTGGAAGCGCGCGCTTGGCGAGGGCTATTCGTCGCCGTCGGTCGAGGGCGACCGCCTCTACACGATGTACGGCAGGCGCGGACAGGAAGTCGTGATCGCCGCGGATGCCGGCAGCGGCACGACGTTGTGGGAACACGTCACGCCGATGTCGTTCAGCAGTGACGCCGCGCGCGAACAGGGTAATGGTCCGTACAGCACGCCGCTGATCGTCGGCGATCGCATCTTCACGACCGGCGTGGCCGGACGGCTGCAGTGCCTCGACAAGAAAACCGGCAAGGTCCTGTGGACGCAGCAACTGATCGACGAGCATCGCGGCTCGGTGTTGATGTACGGCTATGCGCCGAGTCCCGTCGCGTTCCGCGATCTGGTGATCGTTCCCGTTGGCGGCCGCGGCCGCGCGTTGATGGCGTTCAACCAGGCCGACGGCAAGGTCGCGTGGAGCCGCAACGACTGGGGCAATGTGTATTCGACTCCCGCGCTCGTCAAGATCGGCGCGCTCGATCAGCTCGTGGCCCTGCTCGACGGCGCGGTGATCGGCGTCAATCCGCACAACGGCGATCTGCAATGGTCGGTGCCGTTCAAGGCCGACTATTCGATTGCCATCTCGACGCCGGTCGTTGGTCCGGACAACCTGATGTTCGTGTCGTCGGAATACGGCGGCGGCGCGAAAGTGTTCCAGCTTCAGTTGCGCGGCCAGCAGACGACCGCGAAGGAGCTGTGGAGCTCGAACCGCCTGCGCCTGCACCATGGCAACGCGATCCGCATCGGCGACGCGATCTACTTCTCGAGTGGCGGCAAGGGCAGCCAGGCGATCCTCAGCGCCGTCGACGCGCGCAGCGGCAGCATCCTCTGGCAGCAGCGCAGCATCGAGAAGGCGACGTTCGTGTACGCGGACCGCAAAATGATCACGCTCGATCAGGACGGCAACCTGATGATCGCGTATCCGTCGCCGCAGGGCTTCAAGATCGCGGCGAAGGCGCCGATCATGTCGCGACTCTCTTGGACGCCACCAGTGCTCGTCGGCACGCGGCTCTACTTGCGCGATCGTGCGTCGCTGATGGCGGTCGAGCTCGGCTGAGCACCCGATCCAACAACTGAACCGTGCCTCTTCGCTGCCGCACAGCCGGCATCGCGCTACGGCCGATCTGCCGATGCGTTCCGGCATCCATCTGGCATCTAACAGGTAAGAGAGCTGCTACATCGCCTCACCAGGAAAGGAGATGCGCGATGTTTGAGACCATCAGTACGAAGCGTGCCACACCGAAACGGCGTCTCGGTACGGTCGTGCTCGCTGCGTTTGTTCAGGTGGCGCTGGTCGCCGGAGTCATCGTCACGACGTTGCTCGCCGCGGACGTATTGCCGGAGCCGCCGGACATGATGGCGTTTGTCGTGGCCGCGCCGCCGCCGCCACCTCCTCCGCCGCCACCCGCCCCGCCGAAACCGGCGGAGCCATCGCCGGAGCCGGTGAAGACCGCTCCGCAACCGGTGGTGCAGGCCGCACCGCCGCAGCCGATCGTCGCTGCTCCGGTAGAAGCGCCGTCGGCCATCGCGCCGGAGACCGGACGCGAAGCCGAAGCACTGCGGCCCGTTGAGGCGTCGAATGAGCTCGGCATCGCAGGCGGTGTGATTGGCGGCGTCAGTGAGGCTCCGCCCGCGCCCCCGCCCGCGATCGTGCGCATCGGCGGCAGCATGAAAACGCCGCGTCTCGCGCGGCGCGTCGAGCCGGAGTATCCGGACATCGCGCAGCGCGCCAACATCGAAGGCATCGTCATCATCGAAGCGACCGTTGGTGAAGACGGCCGCGTTGACGGCGTCAAGGTGCTCCGCTCGCAGTCACTGCTCGAGCAGGCCGCCATCGACGCGGTGAAGCAGTGGCAGTACGAACCGTTGATCTGGAACGGCCGGCCGACGCCGTTCGTGCTGACGGTGACGTTGTCGTTCAATCTGGCGGCGGCGCGCTGATGCAGCGCGCCGTCGGCGGGCGCTGATGGCGGTCGAGCTGGGCTGATCGATTTCGGTCTGGTCGAGCTTCATTTGCAGAGAACCGCCATAAGCTTGAAAGCGATTGTCTGCGCACATTGACGACATCACCGCCCGCCACCTCGCCAAGGTCGTCGAGTCATCCGACGACGCGATCGTCAGCAAGGACCTGAACAGCATCATCACGTCCTGGAACCCCGCCGCCGAGCGCATGTTCGGCTATTCCGCCGCCGAAGCGATCGGCCGGTCGATTCGCATGCTCATCCCCGACGATCTGCAGAGCGAAGAAGACGTCGTGATGGCGAAGATCCGCGCCGGCGAGAAAGTCGATCACTACGAGACGATTCGCCGCCGCAAGGACGGCTCGACGCTGGCGGTGTCCCTGACCGTGTCGCCGATCGTCGACGCCTCTGGAGAAATCGTCGGCGCCTCGAAGATCGCCCGCGACGTCACCGAGCGCATGTCGATGCAGACGATGACCGCCGAATACGCGCTCAATACTGAAAAGCTGTCGGCGGTGGGCGCGATTGTCGCCTCGACCCTCGATCGCGAGACGGTTGTGCAGAAGGTCACGGACATCGGCACCGAGTTGACGCACGCCGAGTTCGGCGCCTTTTTCTACAACGTGCACGACGACAGCGGCGACTCCTACATGCTCTACGCGCTGTCGGGCGCGCCGCGCGAAGCGTTCGCGGATTTCCCGCATCCGCGCGCCACCGCGATCTTCGCGCCGACGTTCAGCGGCGAGGGGATCGTGCGGTTGCCGGACGTCACGAAAGACGCGCGTTACGGGAAGAACGCGCCCTTTCACGGCATGCCGGCCGGACACCTGCCGGTCCGCAGCTACCTGGCGGTGCCCGTGAAGGGCATGTCGGGCGACGTGCTCGGCGGCCTGTTCTTCGGCCACTCCCAGGCGAATATGTTCGACGAACAGCACGAGCGCCTCGCCGCTGGCGTGGCGTCGTGGGCGTCGGTCGCGCTCGAGAACGCGCGGTTGTATTCCGAAGCGCAGGAAGCCAATCGCCTGAAGGATGATTTCCTGGCGGTGCTGTCGCACGAGCTGCGCACGCCGCTCAATGCCATCGTCGGTTACACGCGCCTGATGCAGGGCGGTTTGCTGCCGCCCGAGCAGCTCACCCGCGCCATCGAAACGCTGGAGCGCAACGCGCGCTGGCTGACGCAGATCGTCGAAGACGTCCTGGACGTCTCGCGCATCGTCTCGGGAAAGATCCGCCTCGATGTCCAGGCCGTCGACCTTGCCGGCGTCGTCGACAACGCCATCGGCACGATCCAGCCGGCGGCCGATGCGAAGGGGGTCCGCCTTCAGGCGCTGATCGATCCGCGCGTCGGCCCGATCTCCGGAGATCCCGATCGCCTGCAGCAGGTCGCGTGGAACCTGTTGTCGAATGCCGTCAAGTTCACGCCCAAGGGCGGCCGCGTGCAGGTGCGCCTCGAACGCGTCGACTCGCACGTCGAAATCGTCGTCAGCGATACCGGCGAAGGCATCAGCAAGGATTTTCTGCCGCGGGTGTTCGATCGGTTTCGCCAGGCGGATTCGGGCTCGACACGCAAGAGCGGCGGCCTCGGGCTCGGCCTGTCGATTGTTCGCCACCTCGTCGAGATGCACGGTGGTGGTGTTCAGGCGGAGAGCGATGGCCTCGGCAAGGGGGCGACGTTCACCGTGCGCCTGCCGATGATGATCGTGCAGCCGTCGACGCCCCCGATGCGGGAGCATCCGCGTGCTGAACGGCGCGATCCGCTTGAGCACCTGGCCGATCTCGCCGGCGTGCGGATCATGGCGGTTGATGACGATGCCGATGCGCTTGGATTGTTGAAGGACGTGTTGCACGCGGCGGGCGCGGAAGTGACGACGGCGACGTCCGCCGCCCACGCCCTTGAGGTGATCGCCGCCTACCGGCCCGATGTGCTCGTCGCCGACATCGGCATGCCGGAGATGGACGGCTTCGAGCTGATCAAACGCATCCGCGCCTCGAGCGATCCCGCGGTTCGCGACGTCCCGGCCGCGGCGCTGACCGCGTTCGCCCGATCCGAGGATCGCACCAAGGCGTTGCAGAGCGGCTTCGAGATGCATCTCTCCAAGCCCGTCGATCCCGGAGAGCTGGTCGCCTCCGTCGCCACGCTCGTGCGGCGCTACCGTCCGAAGTAAGATCGTTCACACGTGACCGGCGCGCACCCTCTGCGACAACCACAGGAACAGAACGCCATCGCCTTCGAGCACGTCTCGCTGGCCTTCGACGACCACGTGGTCCTGAAGGATCTCAGCTTCACCGTGCCGAAGGGCAACATGCGCATCCTGTTCGGCGCCAGCGGCGCGGGCAAGTCCGTGATCCTGAAGCTGGCGCTCGGCCTGCTGCGTCCCGACGAGGGCGCGATTCTCATCAACGGCTTGCGCGTCGACCAGATGTCCGAGCGCGATCTCCTCAAGATGCGCGCCGACATCGGCATGGTGTTCCAGGAAAACGCGCTGTTCGATTCGCTGACGGTCGCGCAGAACGTGGGCTTCCGTCTGTATGAAGAGCGCGAGCTGACCGAGGAGCAAATCGACGCGCGCGTCGACGAGGTGCTGGGCTTCGTCGGCCTGACCGAGTTTGCGGAGCGCATGCCGTCCGCCCTGTCCGGCGGCCAGCGCCGCCGCGTCGGCATTGCGCGGGCGATGGCGTCCAAGCCGCAGCTCCTGCTGTTCGACGATCCGATCACCGGCCTCGATCCGCTGATCGCGACGACGATCGACGACGAGATCGTCAAGCTGCGCGATCTCGAAGACGTGACGACGTTCGTGGTCACGCACCAGATTCGCGACGCGTTTTACATTGCCGAGCATCGCGCCCAGCGCGTGAACGGCACGGTGGAAGTGGTGAAGGAAGATGCGTCGAAGGTCGCGGGTGTGGAGTTCATGGTGCTCCACGAAGGCCGGATCATGTTCCAGGGCAATGCCTCTGAATTGCTGACGGCAACAGATCCGTATTTGGTCGAATACCTGTACAAGACGCTGCCGCCCTGGTAGCCGCGACAGAATTGTTCGCTACGCACAGTTCTGAAATTGCACGGAGTTTATTTTCGAAGCAGGCGCTGCCGGGTGTTGACAGCAGAAACCGTGCAGCCTACCCTCGTTCCGCACGGTGCCCCCAGCCCGTTTATAACGCACGACTATCGATGAGCTGAGACGCTCATCAAAGGGAGACCCGTGTGGTCGGCGCCACTTCCCCCGGGCAGCGTCGCGGCGTGAGCTTCGACGGTCCGCTCGATCTGTCGAACCTCGCGATCGTCCGCCAGCTGCGATCCGTACTGGAGCGTCACGGCTTCACCGGAACGGCGGTCATCGAGGCGCTCGGCACCGCGCTGCCGTTTGCGAAGGCGCACCTGCGCGACGACATGCCGCTCTATTTGCGGCGCGTCGCGGCGCCGACGCCGATCAATACCCTCGTCAAGCTGTTCGTGCTCGATCGCAGCGTCGACGAAGCGCGCGCCGCAGCGGCCTTCGCGCCGCTCGACCTCGACGACCTGCGCGACCTCGGGTTGATCGAAGACGGCCCGCGCGGCGTGCGCGCGAAGCTGCGGCTGTCGGCCCACGAAGGGCTGATCCTCGCGCACGATGCCTACGACGAGGACAAGAAGACGTTGCGCGTCGATCACGTCCTCGACGTGAACCCGACGACCATCTCGCTGTCGAACATGACGGTGCGCCGGCGGGTCTCGCGCGCGCTGGAGATCGGCACGGGCTGCGGCGTGCTCGCCCTGCTCGCGGCGCGCCACGCCGACACCGTGGTCGCCACCGACACCAACCCGCGCGCGCTGAACCTGGCCTGCTTCAACGCCGCGATCAACGGCATCACCAACGTCGAATGGCGCCTGGGCAGCCTCTTCGATGCGGTCGAGGGCGAGACCTTCGATCTGATCTTCTGCAACCCGCCGTACGTGATTTCTCCGGACTCGCAATTCATCTTCCGTGACGGCGGGCGCCGCGGCGACTCGCTGTGCGAGGAGATCGTGCGGCAGACGCCGCGCTACCTGAACGACGGCGGCTTTGCCACCGTGTTGATCAACTGGGCGATCAGGCACAACGAGGAGTGGGACGTGCCGCTGCTGCGGTGGACGGCGTCGAACGGCTGCGATTCGTGGCTGATGATGAGCGCGGCGCAGGATCCCACCTCCTACGCCGCGATCTGGACGCGCGGCCGCGATCGCGAGACCTACAGCGCGGCGCTGGATCGCTGGGTCAATTACTTCGACGAGCTCGGCCTGCGCGCGATCGGTCTCGGCGCCGTCGTGCTGCGCAAGACCTCGGCGCAAACGCCGTGGGTGCGCGCCGATCACCTGCACGACAGCATCACCGCGCCGGCCGGCGCCGACATCGAGCGGCTGTTTGCCGCCGAGGATCGGCTCGCCATCCTTCGCGACGACGAGACCCTGCTCGCCCAGAAACTGCACACCACCAGCGATCACGTGCTCGCGCAGACGCTGAAATTCAACGCCGCCGGCACCTACGTGATCGAGGGCGCCGAGGTCCGCGCCAGCGGCGGCCTGCCGTTCCGCGGCACCGTCGATCTGTACTCGACGCAACTGCTCGCGCGATCCGACGGCACGCGCAAGCTCTCCGAGATCGCGCTCGACATCGCCACGACCTATGACCTCGACGCGGCCAAGTTCCGGGCCGCGTGCCCGGGCATTGCCCGCAAGTTGATCGCGTCCGGCTTTCTCGTAGCACCCAAGCTCTAACGCCGGCCTGGACCGGCACGAAAGGAGCGTTGCATGACGACAGGTTCGACAGGCACGAAGCGGCGCACGCTGCTCCAGCGGGGAATCGCCCTGCTGGCGGGCGGAGCCGCGATCGCCGGCGGCACACGATGGGCCGCCGCGGCTTCGCCGCCCGTGGCGGGGTCATCCTCCTTCACGCTGTATGCGCGGCGCCGCCCGGTGACCGGCGCGGCCGACGGGCGCATCGTCTCGTCGGGCGAGGTGTTCGATCGCCCCGGCGGCGAGCGCGTCGGCGCGTTTTATACCAATAGCTTCAACGCGCAGACCCCGTTCGGCGCGCAGCCGGCCACGGCCGCGAGCCTCGAATTCCACGTGCTCGAGCTCAAGGACGGCACGTTGTTCAGCATCAGCAGCGGCGCCGACAGCTCGGGCGCGCGCGCGCTCGCCATCATCGGCGGCACTCATCGCTTCGTGGGAAAGACCGGCAACTATATCGAGCGCGCAATCCCGGGCGAGTACCCCGGCGACGATCTGCGAGAGCTCACCATCACGTTCGCAGGTTGAGGAGGAGCACACATGGCAGTGGATATGTTCATCAAGATCGACGGCATCGACGGCGAGTCGACCGCCCATAAGCACAAAGGCGAGATCGAGGCCTTCAGCTTCTCCTGGGGTCTCACCAACACCGGCGGCGTCGCTCACGGCGGCGGCGGCGGCGCGGGCAAGGTCAACGTGCAGGACTTGAGCTTCGTCGCGCCGGTCAGCAGCGCCTCACCGAAGTTGATGGAGGCCTGCTGCACGGGCCAGCACATCCGGGACGTCACGCTCACGTTCGCGACCAGGGAGACGAAGCAGGAGTACTTGAAGATCAAGCTGAGCGACTGCCTGATCTCGAGCTACCAGACCGGCGCCGGCGGCGGCTCGGTGCCGACGGATCAAGTCAGCTTCAACTTCAGCAGCGTCGACATCCAGGCCGCGAATCGCCAGGGCCAGTTCGAGCAGGTGTCGTGCGACTTCGGCGGCGGCAAGCTCGTCGAAGGCGGTCTGAAACACAATCACTAGCGAGGTTGCGAGGGCGGCCGTGTCGTGCCGCCCTCGTCGCTTTTTTGCCGCGGCTCCGCGCCGCCGATTAGAATTCCGGCGTGACCGTCCTGCCGGACATCTTCAACGCCGCCACCCACTTCGTCGATCGCAACGTCGCTGAAGGACGCGGCGGCAAGGTCGCGATCGAATGCGGCGACGAGCGCGTCACCTACGGACAGATCGCCGAGCGCGTCAATCGCTTCGGCTCCGCGCTTCGCCGCCTCGGGATCCAGCCCGAACAGCGCGTCGCCTTGATCCTCCAGGACACGCCGGCATTCGCCTACAGCTTCTTCGGCGCCATCAAGGCCGGCATCGTGCCCGTGCCGCTCAACACGCTGTGGCGCGCGAAGGATTACGCGCACGCGCTGAACGACAGCGGCGCGCGGGTGCTCGTGATCAGCGAAGCGTTGCTGAAGGAATTCGACGCCATCGATCGCGCAACGCTGCCGCGGCTCGAGCACGTCGTGATCGTGCCCTCCTTCGGCAAGGCTACGGAGGGCAAGGGCCGCACGGGCGCGATTGATTTCGATGAGCTGCTCGCGAAAGGCTCGCCGTCATTTGATCCGGAGCCGACCCACAAGGACGCGATGGCGTTCTGGTTGTACTCATCCGGCAGCACCGGCGGTCCGAAAGGGTGCGTCCACCTGCAGCACGACATGTTCGTGTGCGCGGAGGCGTACGCGAAAGGCGTGCTCGGCATGCGCGAGTCGGATCGCTGCTTCAGCGCCGCCAAGTTGTTTTTTGCCTACGGTCTCGGCAACGCCTTGTATATGCCGTTCGCCGTCGGCGCCACCTCGATCCTGCTGCCCGATCCGCCGGTGGCGCCGCGCGTCTACGAGATCATCGCGAAGCACAAGCCCACCCTGTTGTTCAGCGTCCCCACCAACTTCGGGATGCTGCTGTCTCACGAAGGCGAATTCGATCTGTCGAGCGTGCGATATGCCGTGTCGGCAGGGGAGGCGCTGCCGGAGCCGCTGTTCAGGCGATTCAAGCAGCGGTTCGGCGTCGAGATTCTCGACGCGATCGGCTCGACCGAGTGCCTGCACATGTTCATCGCGAATTACCCGGGCCGCGTCCGCCCGGGATCGAGCGGCCAGCTCGTGCCCGGCTACCAGGCGCGCATCGTCGACGACAACGATCAGCCCCTGACGACCGGGGAAATGGGGAATCTCCTGATCAAAGGCGATTCGACCTGCGCGTATTACTGGAACCAGCACGACAAGACGAAGCAGACGATCCAGGGCGAATGGATCCGCACCGGCGACAAGTATTCCCGCGACGCCGACGGCTACTACTGGTACGGCGGACGCAGCGACGACATGTTGAAGGCCGGCGGCATCTGGGTCAGTCCCGTCGAGATCGAAAGCGTGTTGATCGATCACGAGGCCGTCCAGGAATGCGCGGTGATCGGGCGCGACGATGGGCACGGCCTGTTGAAGCCGTTTGCCTACGTGGTGCTGAAATCGCAGGTGAAAGGTTCGCCGGAGCTGGCGGTGGCGCTGCAGACGTTCGTGCGCGAGCGGCTGGCCGAATACAAACGCCCGCGCGGCGTCGAGTTCGTGTCTGAGCTTCCGAAGACGGCGACCGGAAAGCTGCAGCGATTCAAGCTTCGCGCTAAGGTGGGGTCAGGTGCTGATTCTTAGCATTTCGCTAAGTTGGGGCCAGATGCCGGCTTTGCCACGCGACACGCGCACCTGGCCCCGACATAGCATTTCGCTAAGAATCAGCACCTGACCCCAACTTAGCGTTCGGCGCGGACGAGCGCAGCGAGAGCGCGGGTCTCATCGTACGAGCCCAGGCCCTTCGTCGCCGCGATGTACATCTGCCTGGCGTTGCCGGTGACCTTCGCGTTCTTGGCCACCGCTTCGAGCAGGTTGGCGCGATCGTGGCCGCCGCTGATGCGACCAGCCGTCGCCAGCACTCCCTGGAGCACACGGTCGCTCATCGGCTTCTCGACGACGCGCCGCATGACGCGCGAAAGATCGTACGACGAGGAGATTTGCGACGCCGACTGGAAGAAGGCGTCCGCGGAATTGTCGTTCAGGCCGCCGCGATCGATCAGCTTCAGAAGTGTCTCGGCCTGATCGTAGGAGCTGGTCATCGCGCCGGTGGCTTTGATCGCCTCGGCGGCGACGCCGTCGCCCAGCGAACCTTGCGATGAGACCGCCGTCAGGACGCGGCGTTGATCGTACGAAGAGCTCATGCCGCGGACGAGAGTCATGAATGCGCTGCTGGTCGACGAGGTCAGGCCGCCCTTCTCGGCGACTTCCGTGAGCACGAGCGAGCGATCGTAGTTCGAGTCGATCGAGCCGGTCGCCTCGAGCACCGCGGCGGCGACCGCCGGCGTCAGCGGCCGCGCCTCCATGATCGCCGAGAGCATGACGCGCTGATCGTAGTCGCTCGAGATCGTCTTCACCGCGCGCGCGATGTCCACGCGGTGCGCCTCCGTCACCGCCGGCAGCTTGACGATTTCGGTAAACAGCACCCGCTTGTCGTAGTCCGACGACATCTCCGCGGGGACGCGCTGCAGGACTTTCGTCAACAGCGGCGCGGAGAGATCGGCCTGCCGCGCCAGTTCGGTGTAGTAGATGCGATGCGTGTAGCTCGATTTACCGAGCTTGTCGATCTCGGCCAGCACCGCATCAGGTCCGCCCCGCTTCAGGAACTTCGCCACCCGTTCCTTGGCGAAAGCGGCGCTGTTCTTGATCATCCGATCGAGCGCGGCGGCGAGGAACGCGCGGCCTTCCGGCTCGTATTCGCGGCGCGAGCCATTCTTCGAGAACGTGCGCTCGATATTGCCGTTCACTCCGCGCAGCTGGACCTGCGACTTGAAGATCACGCCGTCGGCGATCGTCAGCGAGGCGCCGTCTTCCATCCACGCGATGTCCTTCTCGTCCTCTGAGAGACGGAACGCGCCGTTCCACTTGATGCTGATCCTCTCGGTGCCGTCGCTCCACGACATGTTGCCGGAGCCGCGCGTGCCGATTTCCTGCGCCGGAGGCGCGGGAGGCGCCGGCGGAGGCAAAGGGGCCTCAGGTGCCGGATGTGCAGGAGATGCCGGAGGCGCCGGAGGTGCAATTGCGAGAGCTGCTTCGGCCACCGGAGGTGCGGGCGGCGCAGACGGAGCGGGTGGAGCAGGTGGCGCCGGCGGCGCGGGCGGCGGCGTCGAGTCGAACCAGCCGCGGAACCACTGCATGCCGAAGAATGTTTCCGTGGGAGTCTTGAAGACCTTCGTGCTCGCTTGCTTCCGCGGCACGTCGGCGTCGACTTTGCGAGCATCGGCGTCGACTTTGCGAGCGCCTTCCTCGCGCACCTTGATCGGCCTGCCGGCCTCTTTGCGCGTGTCTTCGCTCGGACGAGCGATCGCCTTTGCCGGCTCTGGACTCTTCTGCGCGATCGTCGGCATCACGGCGGCGCTCGTCATCGCGCTCGACGAGATCCCGCCGGCGACGAGGACGATCAGCGCGAGCAGCGCCCACGCCGACGCGGGCTCGTGCACCGATCGCGGCCGTCCGAGGATGCGCTGCACGCGGCCTACGAGCGATCCGTCCGTGGCGGCCAGCGCAAAGGCACGATGGCTCGTGATCGTCGTCAGCTCCGCCAGCGCGCTGACATAGACGAGGCGATCGCCGCACACCTCAACGGCGAGATCGTCGCAGCAGTGCTCGCGCTCGGCGCGCACCTGCGCGGACACCCACCACGTCGCCGGGTGATAGAAGAGCAGCGTTTCGACCATCGACTGCAGCAGGTTGACGAGATAGTCGTGACGGCGCACGTGCGCCAGTTCGTGCGCGAGGATCGCCTGCAGTTGCTCCGGCGACAGGCCCGACAACGCGGCGGCGGGCAGGAGCACCACTGGCTTCACCCAGCCGACCAGCGTCGGCACAACGACGGCGCCCGATTCGACAATCGCGACCGCGCGACGAAGACGCAGCCGCTCGCCGATCACCGCGGCCGCGGCCACAATCGCCGGCGACACGGCAGAGATCGCATGACGAGTGAGGCTGCGCGTCAGCATCCATCCGCCGAGCAATCGTAACGACAGCGCGAGAACGCCGATGCCCCACGCCAGCACGAGCACGAACGTGGCCGTCGGGCCGAGCGGCGCGGGCCGCCACGCCGCGAACGCGGCGGGAGCTGTCTGCAGGATCGACGGCTCGATGCGGATGCCTTCGGCATCCCTCACGGTCTCCTCGATCGCCGGTTTCACATCGAACGTGCCGGTGATCACGCTCGGCATGACGCGATCGATCGGCGCCGGTTGCTTCGAGAGAATCACGAACGTGCTGGTACAGGTGATCAACATCACCGCCAGCGTCGCGACGCCAATCGCATATCGCGTGGTGGCGCGTTCGGACCGCGCGAGACGGAGCAGCGCGAAGGCGGCCATGCCGAGCAGCGCGCCCTGCCACAGGAAATGCAGCAGCGTCCAGGCAAGCGCGTCCACGGTGGCCGGTTGCGAGAAGATGCGGAGGTCGATCATCACCGTTTCTCCCGATAGTCGTCGATCAGCTTGCGGATTTCCTTGAGCTCGGCATCGGTCGCGCCGTCCGCGCTCAAGGCGCGAAGCACGAGCTGCGCCGCGGATCCGCCGAACGCCCGATCGACCAGGTCCTGCACGAGCTGACGCTGTGTCTGCTCCTGGCCGGCGATAGCGGCATAGACGTGCGTGCGCGCGGTTTCGTTGCGTGTGACCAGGCCCTTGTCGGCCATGATCTGCATGAGCTTGAGCGTGGTGGTATAGCCGGTCTCGCGCGTATCGGCGAGCGCTTCGTGAACCTGGCGGACCGTCGAGGCGCCGCGTTCCCACAACACGCGAAGGATCGCGAGCTCGGCATCGGTCGGCCGGGGCTGGAGACGTGCCATGAAAACGGAGCCTATACGAATCGATTCGTAGATGTCAACGAAGGCTTTCGTATGTTCGCAGATATTGCGATTTGCTCCGTCCCCAATCATCCCTGGGGCAGGGAGAAAATGGGGGACGGACCCCGATCTAATTACTCGGCTCGCAGGGCTTCGGTGGGTTGAATGTTCAGGCTGCGGCGGGCGGGTCCGATCGACGCGATGAGACCGACGCCGATCATCACGACGCCCATGAGAGGCAAGAACACCACCCGGCCGGTCGCACCGAGCGCATCGCCCCCCATCAGGCGATCGATGACGAGCGAGAGCGCCCCGCCGGCGACGACACCGATGCCGAGTTGCACGGCCGATTTCGCGAAGATGCCGCGCAGCAGTTGCGACGCGTCCGCACCCATCGCCGCGCGGATGCCGATTTCCTTCCGCCGCCGTGACACGGTAAACGACATCAGCGAGTAGATGCTTGCCGCCGAGAGCAACAACACCGCCACGATGATCAACGATACCGCCAGCACAATCAGACGCAGCGCGAGCTGTTGCTGACGTTCCATCTCGACGAACGACCGCAGGTTCAGTCTCGCTGACGGATCGAGCGACGTCGTGATTTCCCGCAGCCGTCCCGCAAACGCGGTCGCTTCGGGACCGCGCACCTTGAGCAGGAGCGCGGGGCTGACGTCGCCACTGGTGTCGAGCGCGTGATACACCGCTGGCAGCACCACTTCCGGATCGATCGGATTCGTGAACATGTCGCCGACGACGCCCACGACCTCGTGCCACGGCTCGGTGTTGGCGACGACAGTGCCGGCGCCTTCCGGCTGCCTGCGGAGGTATCGAATGCGTGTGCCGATCGCGTCGCGATTGCCGAGCACGCGCCGGACGAACGATTGGTTGACGACGATGGGCCGCGCGGCGCTCGAGGCATCCGCCGGCGTCAGCGGCCGGCCGGAGACGAGCGGCACGCCGAACGCCGGGAAGAAATCGCTGTCGACGTCGTTGAATTCAATCCTCGGCGGGCCAGTCGCCGGTTGCGCAACGCCCTCGATTTCGATTTGCGCGGTCTGCTCAGTTCCAGGAATGCGTCGCGCCAGCGTGACATCCTCGACTTGCGGCTCGGCCTCGATGCGCGCGACGAGATCGGACCGCAGTTTCGCCGACCTGGCAGCCGCGTCGCGGCGAGCCGTTTCGGGATCGATACCGTTCGCCGGCTCCACATCCGTTGTGATCGCCGCCGCGAGATACGTCTTCGTCTCGAACGTCATCGTCGTGTTCGCGCTGGTAATGCTGCCCCAGAACCCGCCGATCGCGATGGGCAGGCCCGCCACGGCCAGAGCGACCTGCGCGATGATCAACGTCGTCCACGTGCCGCCGAGACGCAGACCACTGCGGCTGCCGAATTCCTTCAGCGTGATCTCCATGCGCCGCCCGGTCGACTGCAGCGCCGGCACCACGCCCGCGATCACCGCAGCCATCAGCGTCAACAGCGCGAAGTACGCATAGGCCGGTGCGGGGATGCCGACGTCCACGAAATAGGGGAGCCTGCCGACCTCGCTCTCCATGATCGCGTGGCCCATGCGCAACCCGACCTGCGCCAGCGCCAGGCCGGCGCCGGCCGAGAGGCTGCAGAGCACCAGGGCTTCGATGAACAGCTGCGCGACGATCCGTCCGCGCGTGGCGCCGAGCGCAGCCCTCACGGCGATCTCGCCATGGCGTGTCGCGGTGCGCGCGTAGATCAGAACCGCGACATTGACGGCGACGATCAACAGCAGCATGGTGACCATCGACTGCATCACGGCGAATTCCCAGGTGGTGACGCCCTGGATATCCAGGATCGGATGGGCGTACGGCATGACGCGGGCGCGCAGGTCAGCGTGGGTATCGGGGAATTGCGCCGACGCGCTCGCGGCGATCGTCGTCAGCTCCGCCTGCGCCTGCTCGATCGTCGCGCCGGGAGCGAGCCGGCCGAAAATGAAAATCGCCGGACCGGCGCGGCGCGCGTGTCGCGAAGGATCGAGATGCAGCGCCGTCCAGTAACTGTGATTGACCGGAAACTCGAATCCTTCCGGCATCACGCCGACGATGGTGTGCACAGTGGTGTCGAGTCGCACTTCGCGGCCGAGGATCGACGGATCGCTGTTGAAGCGCGTGGTCCATACGTCACTGCCGATGACGAGGACCGGCGGAGCACCCGGCGCTTCATCCGCCGTCGTCAGCGCGCGTCCGAGCCGGGGTTGCACGCGCGGCACGCCCATACCCACGGCCGTGATTTCGGCGATGCGAATGGGTTCCGAAGCGGCGCCTGCGGCGAACAGGTTTCTGCCAATGGTGCGGAACGCGCCAAGCTCCTGGACGGTCTTCAGGTCGTTGCGCCACGTCTCGAAATCGTGCGCGGCCTGCCGCACTTCGTTATTGGTCTTGATGCTCCAGTTCTCGAGGCCGACGATGCGATGGCCGTCGGGTCCGGGCACCGTGGCGTAGATGTAGGAGTAGAAGAAGACGAAGAATGCGGTGCCGATGGCGGTGCCGACCGCGAGCCCGGCGCCGCCGATCAGCGACAGGCCCGGATACTTCATGAGCATTCGCGCGCCGAGCTTGAAGTCGGTGCGCGAATCATCGAGCCAGCGGAAGCCGCGCGCGTCGCGCTGATGCTCCTTGGCCTGCTCGACGCCGCCGAACGCGCGGCGCGCCGCGAAGCGCGCGTCCTCGCGCGTCAGGCCTTTCGCGACGAATTCGTCTTCAAGGAGCTGGAGATGCGAGCCGATCTCGCGAGCGAGATCGGACTCGGCCCGGCCGAGGCGGAAAACCGACAGCAGTCGATGGAGAAAGCGTCTGATGCCCGAAGGTTCGCACACGCTCCACTAGGACGTCAAGTGAAGCGCGTTTGTTCCTATTGACGATCGCGATCGGCGGCGCGGCCCACCAGCGAGCGGCCCTGCTCGACCTTTTCCTTCAGCTTCTTGATGAAGCGGTCGGCGCGGTCCGGATCGAAACCGCCGGCGCGGAAGGCATCGGCCCACTGTTTGTCGGACAACCGCCCGAGGAGCTCGCTGATCCACGCGACTTCATCCGGCGTAATGCGATCGCGGACCAGGTTCTTGTACCAGCCGTTGTAGGCGAAGTCGACCTTGCCGTTGTTCACGCCGAGGATGAACGGCATCTGCTCGAAGGAGTCCGGGTGATTCTTGCGCGGCGAAATCGGGTTGTCGTCACCCAGCGCGGAGCCGACGTCGCGCGCCACGTACCACTGCTCGACGAGATCGCCGTTGCGATGCTCGTAGAGCGTGTTGTTGCTGTTCTTGAGGTCGGTGCTGTTGAACATCATCAGCGCCACGATCAGACCCTGGTAGGGCTTGGTGCCGACGAACGGATTCTCTTCCCACTTCCAGTAGCCGGTATCTTTCAAGGACTCATCCTTCAAGCGAAAGCGGCCGCCGACTTCAACGGTCTTCCCGAAATCGTCCTTCAACGTAAAGGCGGGCAGGAAGTACACCGGGGGCTGGTGATAGCCGACGGCCGACAACAGGCGCGACACCGCGACTTCGACGGGACCTTCTGGATCGAGGCCGCCAGGAAACGGTTGCTTGACGCTCCACTCGCGGCCCTTTTCGTCCTTCACGGTCAGGCCGAGGTTGACGCCGGTGTGCTTTCGTTCAACGAGCGTGTAGACGCCCTTCGGATCCGGCGCGCGCTCCGCGCCCCAGGGCCCGTAATACAGATCGCGAGTCGCAAGGTCCGTGGGCTCGGCCCACATGCTGGCTCCTGCCGGCGCCTTCGCGGTCGTGGCGACCGGCACCTTCACGCCCGCGCACGCGGCGAGGCCGAGCGCGGTAAGTACGGCAGCGGCAAGAGAACAAGAACGGGTCATCATGTGAATCCTCGTTACGGAACGAACGGCACGAGCAGCGCTCGCTTCGTAATGCGTCCAAAGCCAAGCGGATCCTTCAGGCGGAACGAGACCTTCCAGCCCTCATCGCCGGTGGCCGCGTCGACCATCGCGAATGTTTCGCGCCGCGTATGCAGCCGGATCCCGGCGCCGTACGATCGCTTCGACAAATCCAGATCGCTGACCCGCGCGGCGACGTTGCCGGCATCGGCGAACACCGCGAGATCGAGGTGCGTCATCAA